>Ga0306925_10002726_pt1 | contig 15306 bp, 10 predicted proteins | sample flu12Cox44000176_FD_203755 | JGI IMG/M metagenome (GOLD analysis project Ga0306925, IMG submission 203755) | Lab enrichment of tropical soil microbial communities from Luquillo Experimental Forest, Puerto Rico - flux8day.12C.oxic.44.000.176 (v2)... | ecosystem: Environmental > Terrestrial >... | reverse complement strand
TCCGGCGGCACCGACGCGATCAGCGCCCGCGTGTGCGGGTGCTGCGGATCGGCAAACACCTTCTCCACCGGCCCCTGCTCGACGATCTCGCCGCCATACATCACGAGCACCCGGCTGCAGAGGTGGCGCACGACGGAGAGGTCGTGCGAGATGAACAGCATGGCGAAACCGAGCTCGGCGCGCAGCCGCGCCAAGAGGTTCAGGAGCTGCGCCTGGATCGAGACGTCGAGGCCGGACACGATCTCGTCGGCGATCAGGACTTTCGGCAGGCTGCACAGCGCGCGCGCGATGTTGATGCGCTGGCGCTGGCCGCCGGACAATTGTCCGGGCAGCCTGGTGCCGAAATCGGCGGCGAGGCCGACTTCGGCCAAAAGCTCGCGGGTGCGCACCCAGCGAGCGTCCCAATCGGCGTGGCGGGTGCCGGCTTCCATCGCCTGGGTAACGATGCTCGCCACCCGCCGCCGCGGATTGAGCGCCGACTGCGGGTCCTGGAACACCATCTGCAGGCGCGTTGCGCGCAAGGCGCTCGCGCGCGCCGACGGCGCGGTCAAATCCTCGCCGTCGAGCGAGATCTTGCCGCCGCTCGGCGGCTCGAGTCCAACCAGCATCTTGGCGACGGTGCTCTTGCCGCTGCCGCTCTCGCCGACCAGCGCGACGAATTCGTTGGCAGCGATGCTGAACGAGGCCTGCTTGACGGCTGCCACCACCGACCGCGCGCCGGCCAACAGGCCGCCGCCGACGTCGTAGTGCTTGCGCAAATCCTCGACCTGCAGCAGCGGCCGCTCGGCGGCACTCGCGGCGGCAAGATCGCCGCCCGGCGCCGCAACGGCCTGCGTCGCCCGGGCGCGGATGCACGCGACCCGATGATCGGGCGCGACTGCGACGTCGGGCGGCTCGCCCCGACGGCACTCGTCGGTCATGAGCGGACAGCGCGGCGCGAAGTGGCAGCCGGCGAGATAGCGCAATTGCCGCAAGCTCGGCATCTGGTCCGGCATCACGTAGAGCGCGCGGGGCTCGGCGCGCATCGACGGATTAGCGAGCTGCAGGCAGCGCGTATAGGGATGCGCCGGCGTCGCCAGCACGGCGCGGGCCGGGCCGCTCTCCACGGCGCGACCGGCATACATCACCGTGACCTGGTCGCACAGCTGCGCGGCGAGGCGCAGGTCGTGGGTGATGAAGATCACCGCGGTGCCGTGCTCGCGCTGCATGTCGGCAATGAGCCGCAAGATCGGCGGATGGGTGGTGACGTCGAGCGCCGTGGTCGGCTCGTCGGCGATAACAAGGCGCGGATTCGAGGAGAACGCGAGCGCAATTAGGACACGCTGGCACATGCCGCCGGACAATTGGTGCGGATATTGGGTCAGCAGCTTGGCGGCGCGCGGCAACCGCGCCGCGGTCAGCATGGCGACGGCGCGGTCCTGGCGCGCGCTGCGGCGGCCTTCGCCGAGCCGAGTCAAATGCTCGTCGAACAGCGCGCCGATCGTTTGCACCGGATTGAGCGAGGTCATCGGCGCCTGGGGGATGAAAGCGATGGCGCGGCCGAGCAGTGCGCGCCGCGCGTCCGGCGGCATCTGCAAGAGGTCGTCGCCCTCGAACAGCAACGATCCCGACGTGATGGCGAAGCCGGCGGGGAGGAGCTGCGCAATGGCGCGGCCGACCATGGATTTTCCGGCGCCGGATTCGCCGACCAGACCGAGGATTTTTCCGGGTTCGAGCGCGAACGACAGCGCGCGGATCGCCGGAACCATCGCACCATCGATTCGGGTACCGACCACGAGCTCCTTGGCTTGCAGCGCCAACATGTCAGCGCCCGGTTTCCGCAAGTCGCACGTCGAGCGTGCGGCGCAAGCCGTCGCCGAGCAGATTGAATGCGGCGACGGTGAGAAAGATCGCCAAAATCGGCAGCAGCAAATTCCACGGCGACTGATAGACGTATTGCCGCGCGTCGGCGATCATCTGGCCCCAGGCCGGCTGGTCGGCGCCGACGCCGAGGCCGACGAACGACAAGATCGCCTCGACCACGACTGCGATCGCCATTTCCAGGCTGAGAAGCGTGATCAGAAGCGGCGTCGTCGCCGGCACGATCTCGCGGACGATGGTCCGCCAGTGGGTGAAGCCGAGCAGCCGGGCGGCGGCGACGTAATCGTGCCGCGTCACGATCAGCACTTCGGCGCGCAGCACGCGGCAGAACCGCGTCCAGTCGACCAGCACGATGGCGAGGATGACCTTGCTCAGGCCGGTGCCGAGCCCGACCATTAGGATGAGCGAGAGGATCACTGGCGGAAACGACATCCACACATCCACCGCGCGGCCGATGAGCCAATCGATAGCGCCACCGAAGTAGCCGGCGATATGCGCGAGGATAGCGCCGATGACCATGGCGCCGAGCGAAGCGAACAGCGCCACCAGCAGGGCGGTGCGCGCGCCGTAGATGAGCCGCGACAGCACGTCGCGGCCGAGGCTGTCGGTGCCGAGCGGGTAACTCGGATCGCCGCCGTCGGCCCAGGCGGGCGGGGTGAGAATCGACAGCAGATTCTGGTCGCCGGGATCGTGAGGCGCCAGCGTGCCGGCAAAAATGGCGCAGCAGGCGATGCCGACCAACATCGCGAGCGCGAGGAGCACCCTGGGCGATCGCAGCGCGCGGCCGAGCGCACCTCCCATCAGCGCGCCCGCAGTTTCGGGTTGAGCACGACGTAGAGGCCGTCGACCGCCGTGTTGATGAGCAAAACCACGATGCAATAGGTGAGCCCGATGGCCTGGATCAACGGCAGGTCGGCGTTGCGCACCGCGTCGACCATCAGGTTGCCCATGCCGGGGTAGGAATAGATCACCTCGACTAAGAGCGTGCCGGAAAATAGAATGCCGAATTGCACGCCGGCGAGCGTTAGGGTCGGCAGCGAGGCGTTCCTGAACGCATGGCCGATCAGGATTTGCCGCTCCGACAGCCCGCGCAGTCGCGCCTGCTGGATGTAGTCCTCGAGATAAATGTCGAACAGGCTCGAGCGCAGCACCCGCATGATGGTCGGCGAGAACGCGAGCCCCAGCGCGAAGGCCGGCAGGATCAGATGCTGGCAGGCGCTCAAGAACACGTCGAAGCGGCCGACCAGCAGCGCGTCGAGCAGCAGAAAGCCGGTAACGTGCGGCACCGGCAGGCCGGGCGAAACCTGGCCGATGAACGGCAGCCATTGCAGCAGCACGCCGAAGGCGAACAGCAGGATCAGGCCCCAGAGAAATTCCGGAATCGAGAGGAGCAGGATCGAGACAAGATCCGCGACCGGCTCGAGCGCCGTACCGCGCAGATGAAAGAGCAGAAGCCCGCCGCCGAGGCCGAGGATCGCGGCGATCGTCATGGCGCAGGCGGCAAGCTGAATGGTCGCCGGCAAAGTCGCAGCCACTAGCGACCCGGCATCGCGGCGAAGGGCGATGGAGCGGCCGAAATCGCCGTGCAGTGCGGCGTTAAGCCAGATCAGATATTGCTGGGCTAGCGGCTTATCGAGGCCCATCTCGCGGCGTTGCGCCTCGACCTCCTCGATGGTGGCGTTCGGCGGCAGCGACATCGCCGCCGGATCGACCGGCAAGAGCCGCAGCACGCAGAATAGCAGCGCCGAGACGATCAAGAGGATCGGAATCGCCGCGAGAAGGCGGCGCGCGACGAGCTCGAGGACGAGCAAAATCATCGCATGTCATCACCCGCGAAAGCGGGTGATCCAGTAACCGTCATGGTCCAAGTTTTATTGCAACGCACGTGATTACTGGATGCCCCGCCTGCGCGGGGCATGACATCAGCTCCACTGCAGCGTTTGCGGCAACAGCCAGCCGTTGGCGTATTTGGTGTAGCTCAGATTCTTCTTGCGCACCAAGGTCAGCACGCTCTGCAGCAAGGGCATGCTGGCGCCGGCTTCGACGGCGTCGCGCTCGAGCTGCTTGTATCCGGCGATGCGCTTGTCGTAGTCGGCGACGTTGAACAGCGCCAGATCGCGGTTGCCGAGCTCCTCGTCCTTCCACGGCGCGAACGGCATCTTCGGATTGAGGTTGTAGCCGATGAAGATTTCTGGATCGCCGGTGGAATTGTCCCAGCTGTAGAGCGTGACCTCCGGCAGCTTGGCGCCGCGGTTCAATTCGAAATACTTGGCGTATTCGATCACCTGCAGATCGGCCTCGATGCCGACCTGCTTCCACATCTGCACGACGGCGCGGGCGATGTCGTAGTCGCTCGGGAACTGGCCGTTGGTGGTGGCAAAGCCGATTTTCACCGGGTTCGACGTCGAGAAGTTCGACTTGGCGAGGAGCTCTTTGGCCAGCGCTGGATCGTGTTTGAAGGAGAAGTCAGAAAGGAATCCGGGCGTGCCCGGCGTCGCCATGATCGAGAGTGGCACCGCGGCGCCGCCGTAGAACGCCTTCGACAGCGCCGCCTTATCGATCGCATGATGGGCGGCGAGCCGCACGTTCTTGTCGGCGAAGGCAAGATCGGCCCGCACCTGCAGCAGCACCACGCGGGTGATCGGATTGAGCTCGGCGGTAAAGCCGCCTTCCTTGCCGAAGCGCTCCACCTCGCGCACCGGGACATTGATAGTGCAATCGACCCCACCCGACTGGATCGCCGCCACGCGCGCCGACGGATCCTTGATGATCTCGATGGTGACGCGGGCGACCTTGGCCTTCGGGCCCCAATATTTGTCGTTGCGCTCTAGCACAATGCGCGAATTCAATTCGTATTCGGCGAGCTTGTAGGGCCCGGTGCCGACTGGTTTTTTCAAGAAATTATCGAGGCTTCCAGACTCGATGTATTTCTTCGGCACCATATAGCTGCCGAGGAACGCCATCCATTGCGGCGCGGTCGGCGCCGGCGAATTGAATTTCATGGTCGCCTTGACGGGCGACTCGATGACGATGTCCTCCACCTTGCGCCAGGAATTAGCGGTGTCGAGCTTGAGCCCCGACTTGATGCGCTCGAGGAAGGTGTAGCGGAAATCCTCGGTCGTCATCTTGTCGCCGTTGTGGAAGGTGACGTCGTTGTGCAGCACGACCGCCATGCTCAAGCCGTCGGGCGTGAGGTTCCAGCTCTTGATCAAGTTCGGGATCAATTTGAGCGACGGGTCCTGGTCGAGCGGCTGGTCGAACACCGCCTTGAAGATCGGCTGGGCGTCGGGCGTGAAGCGCTGATTGGGGTCCCAGGAAGGCACGTCGTTCGGCCAGCCGACGGTCACGGTGTCATTGGCCGCGGCGGCGCGACGCGACGGCGCCGCCACGCCGACCGCGGCGGCTCCCGCTGCCAGTTGCAAGAACGACCGGCGTTTGAGCTTCGACACCATGATGTACTCCTCACCGGCCCGCGGCTTCGCGCACCGCACTGGCCCCTGCCCTGTTGCTCTAAGACTTTATACTCTAAATCGCGGCGGTGCTCACAACGGCAATGCGCCGCGGCGGCGCACGCCGGGCGCGCAAAAGGTCGCGCTACGCCGTTGCCGTGCACTGTGCGCGGCGGCTCCCATTCACATCAAATGGCGCGTAAAAAATTCGATCAGCAGCTCGTAATGGCGATTCTCGGCATCGGCGCCCAGCCGATGGGGTTCGCCCTCGTAGAGATGAACCTCGGGCGTGCGGTCGTGCTGCTGCAGGCGCTCGCGCAGGCGCTGCGTCATCGTCACCGACCACACGTCGTCTTTGGTGCCGTGACTGATGAAGAGCGAGCCTTCATAGCGTTCGGCTTCGATCGCCGTCGTCGGTAACAAGTCGTCCGACGTGCCGCGCCAGGTCCAGGATCGCTGCGCCGGATCCCATGGCTGCCAGCCGGGATCGCCGGAATCGCGCCACTCCTTGGCGCTGAAGGCGCCGCAGATGACGTCCGGCGGGCTGTGCACAGCGAGCGCGTCGGGCAGCCCGGCAGCGCCGTCTTTCGCCATCAGCGACGCCAGCAACAGCGCGTGCTCGGCGCCGCGCGACGCGCCGTAGAGCCCGATCTTGCCGGTCGACAGCGAATTGGCGCGCAGCGTGGCAAGCGCATCCGCCGTCTTATCAAGCGGCACGTTGACGATGTCGCCGGCGTTCCAGGCATTGCCGCCGACCGAATAGCCGAACGGCGCCGCGAGAAAGCCGTGAACCGCGAAGATAGCCGCGGTGCGCTGGCTCCATCCCGCCCAGCGGCCTTCCGAGCCGTGCAACAGCACTATCGCCGGAAACGGACCGTCGCCGGGCGGGCTGTAGGACGCCTCGAAGCCCGGCAAAGCGCGGCGTATGATTTTGAGCGGCATGATCTCCGACGCGTAGCGCGCGCTCAACGGGTCGCGTTCAACGCCTCCCAAATCCGCCGCGGCGTCGCCGGCATGTCGATATGGCGGACGCCGGCGCGGCGCCCGAGCGCGTCGACGATGGCGTTGATGACGGCCGGCGGCGCGCCGACGGCGCCGGCTTCGCCCGAGCCCTTGATGCCGAGCGGATTGGAGGTCGCTGGCACATTGTGGGTCGAGAAGGCGAAGTTCGGAATGTCGCCGGCGCGCGGCATGGCATAGTCCATGAACGAGCCAGCAAGGAGCTGGCCGGAGTCTTCGTCATAGACGGCGTGCTCGAGCAGCGCCTGGCCGATGCCCTGAACCACACCGCCGTGGACCTGGCCTTCAAGCATCAGCGGATTGATGGTGCGGCCGAAGTCGTCGACGATGGTGTAGCGGTCAATCAAGACTGCGCCGGTCGCCGGGTCGATCTCGACCTCGACGATGTGACAGCCGTTCGGAAAAGTCTGCCCGGGCGGCACGCGGGTGTGCGTGGTGTCGAGGCCGGCCGCCATGCCGGGCGGCAGGTTCTTCGGATCGCGCGCCGCCTTCGCCAATTCCAGAATGTCGATGCGCAGATCGGTGCCCGGCACGCCGAAGCTGCCATTGGCGAACGCGATATCCGCTGCCGCCACTTCGAGAATATGGCCGGCGAGCTCCTTGCCCTTGGCGATGATGGTATTGCCGGCCTCGTAGAGCGCGGTGCCGCCGACCGCGAGCGCGCGCGAGCCGCCGGTCAGGCCCGCCGGCGTGCGGTCGGTGTCGCCCATGATGACATCGATGCGGTCGGCGTCGATGCCGAGCTGGTTGGATACGATCTGCTTGTAGGCGGTGATCAGCCCGGTGCCGTATTCCTGATTGCCCATGACGAGCTCGACCCGGTCGCCGTCCTTGAACTCGATCGACGCGGTCTCGGGGAAGCCTCCGCCGCAGCGCTCGGTGTAGGTCGCCATGCCTACGCCGCGCAGCTTGCCGGCTTTTTCGCTCGATCTGCGCCGCTTGTTGAACGACGACCATTCGGCGGCGTCCATGCACAGATCCATCACCTTCTCGAACTCGCCGGAGTCGAGCAACAATTTGGTCGCCGAGGTGTAGGGCATCGCCGACGGCGGCACGAAATTGACGCGGCGGATGGCGTCCGGGCTCTTGCCGGTCTCGCGCGCCGCGGCGTCGACCAGCCGCTCGATCAGAAAGCCGGCCTCGGGCCGGCCGGCGCCGCGATAGGCGCACACCGGCACGGTGTTGGTGCACACGCCCTTGACGTTGATGTGGATGGCGCCGATCGCATAAAGCCCAGAGACGAGATCGGTCGAGCGCGTCGGCACGAACGAGCCGAACGGCGACAGATAAGCGCCGACATTGGCGAGGACAGAAACGCGCAAGCCGAGGAAGTGGCCGCGCGCATCGAGCGCCAGCTCGGCACGCGTGACGTGGTCGCGGCCCTGATTGTCGGAGACGAAACCTTCGGAGCGATCCTCCTGCCACTTCACCGGCCGGCCGATCTTGCGCGCCGCCCACAGCACCAGCGCGTGCTCGGGATAGACGAAGGCCTTCATGCCGAAGCCGCCGCCGACGTTGGGCGTGATCAGGCGAAGTTTCTCCTTCGGTATTTTCAACACGATCTCGGCTAGCGGATCGCGCACGAAGTGCGGCCCCTGCGTCGCGGTGGTGAGCGTGGCGCGGCCGGACGCCGCGTCATAGTCGCCGATGGCGTTGCGCGGCTCCATGGAATTGACGACAACGCGGTTGTTGACAAGCTCGAGCGCGACCACGCGCGCGGCCTTGGCGAACGCCGCATCGGTCGCCTTGGCGTCGCCGACATCGTTGTCCCAGTCGAACACGATGTTGTTCGGGATATGCTCGAACAGCTGCGGCGCGCCGGCTTCGGTCGCGGCCTTGGCGTCGGTCACCGCCGGCAGCGTGTCGTAATCGACGACGATGACCTCGGCGGCATCGCGCGCCTGCGCATATGTCTCGGCGACAACCAGCGCCACCGGCTGACCGACGTGGCGCACCGTGCCTTGGGCGAGCGCCGGCCGCGGCGTGTCGTGGCGCGGCTTGCCGTCGCGGCCGACGAGCGGCGTGGTGCAGGGAATGTCGCCGAGGCCTTCGGCGCGGACATCATCGCCGCTGACGACGAACAGCACGCCCGGCATCGTCCGTGCGGCGCCAACATCCATACGCGCGATCCGCGCGTGCGCCACCGATGCGCGCAACACGAACGCATACGTCATGCGCGGCAGGGCGATGTCGTCGGTGTAACGCCCCTGACCGCGGATCAGACGAAAATCCTCATGCCGCCGCACCGGCTGGCCGACGCCGAATTTCATGCCGTGTCCTCGTATTTCAACCTCGCCGCATATGCTAGCGCATCGACGGCGGGGCGCGGAATAGTGCGCTTACTCGCCCCGGGGCATCAGGCGCCGGACAATATCGGCGATCGCCGCGTCCTCGTTCTCGCCGCGCGCGCTCAAGCCCGCGACGACGCCCTTGCGATCCTCGATCTCACGGTTCTGGCTCATCTTCCATTTGCCTTCGAGCCGCACGATCGGCAGGCGGATGCCGACGATGGCGCGCGCCATGCCGGCGATGAAGCTGTCGGGCGCGTCGGTGACGGCCCACGGCTTCACCTCGCTCGCCTCCTGCTGCGTCGTCAGTTCGCCAACGTGGCGGCGCAGCCACGCGACGTCGTCCATCGCCTCGGCGCGGCCGTGGGCGTGCACGACGGCGTAGTTCCAGGTCGGCACAACTTTGCCGTGCTCTGCTTTCGAGGCGTACCAGTTCGGCGTGATGTAGCCTTCGGGCCCCTGAAAGATCAGCAGCGCCTCGGCGCCGCCGGCGAGCGCGCGCCAGTGCGGGTTGGCGCGTGCGACGTGGCATTCGATGGTGCCGTAAGGTCCGTCATCCTTCAGCACGGTCGGCAGGTGCGTCGCCATGAGGCCATTCGCGCCCGCCGAGATCAGCGTCGCAAACGGCCGCGCCCGCATCAGCGCGTGCAGCGCCGCCACATCGTCGACGCGAAACTGCTCGGGCAGGTACATCGAAGGCTCCCGGTTTGGAGCGCCACGGCGCGATCCGGACTGTTATAAAGGACTAACTCGCCGGATAAAGGTGTTTTGACCGCATCGACAAATCGAGGCGAACCGATCATGCAATCATCTTGAGGCTCGCGGCGATCACAGCGGCATTGTCGGCCGGCCTGTGCGTTGCCGCGCCGTCGAGTTTGGCGAGCACTTACGGCGACGCGCCGTGGTGCGTGATCACTACAGGCGGCGACGAGGCACGCTGGAATTGCGCATACCGCACGGCGCAGGAGTGCGTGCAGGCCTTGGCTTCGTCCATTCGCGGCTCGTGCAACGTCAATCCGTACGACGCGGCGGCGAGCGAAAGCGCGTCCGGACGCCAGCGCCGGCGCTAATAATGGGCGCGGCGCGGCTGCGGCGCAGTCGCCGGCGTATATTGCGTATTCTGGCTGCAAACGCCGCCGTTGCCGAACAGCGACGCCATGCACTGTGCATAGGTGGTGTAGCCGCAGTTCAGGGTGCCGAAGCCGGCATATTCGGCGCACCACGGATAATTCTGCGCCTTAGCCGGCGTTGCGGCCGCAATGGCAGCAGCGAAAACTGCCGCCAACAGCAATCGGTTCATATGCGCCTCCTTAGATCGTAGTGGCTCTTAATCACGAACCCCGACCGGCCTCGCTTTATTCGGCGTGCGACCAGCAGCATCAATCTAAGAGGTGGCGCGCTCGAAGAGATTTCAACTCCTGACCCCCAGATTCGCAGTCTCATTGTGGCTAATTCCCTGACATTCCTAGATTTTTACTGAGCACCAAAGCGCCAATTCGTTCGAGCCTTTCGGCTTTCTACGCTGCTATCGGGAAATTCCGGGCAATGCCTTTTTGGTGTTTCCCCGGTGTTGCCGCGGACCACACGACGGCGAGCGAGTAATGACTGACAGCGGATCACGAAGCGCACGGTTGATGCCCTGCAATCCAACAGCCGGGAATTAACGATGTGGGATGACACAGTCCGTGGCTTCGGCGTGCGCGTGCTGCCGACTTGGGGCGAAGTTCTACGTCGTCTTGTACAGGGCAGGCGCAGGCCGTGACGCCTCCAAGGCGTCCCCCGCGGGTGCGAACTGGATCAATATTCGCCCCGATTTCTGGAACTCCTTCCACCGCGGCGATACTGTGCGCGTGCACACTGGTGCGGGCGTCCTCGCCATTCTCTGGTACGCTGTCGGCCACTGCGCGGAATGATTTCTTACCTATCAGGTGGACAGCGCCCGATGTCCCCTAAGTGCCAAAACCAGACAATGCTAGAACATAAATGACGACTTCGGTTTCGTGCCTAAGCGGACGTTAGTCGGATCACGGCCTCATTCGGCCTTGGCCAAAGATGTTGTGATGGTGGCCGGGAGCGCCAGCCGAATTTCCATGTCATGGATTTTAGCGATTGCATCGGGGAGCGCCGCCTTTGGCGCAAGGCTGAATGAGACCGTCATCGTCGGAAGCTCCTTGACGTCGGGAATTGTTGGTTTTTGGTGATCGACGTCGATTGCTTGATCGCTGTTAAGCTGCGTATCCACACTGACGTCCTTAAGAACTGCGAGTTCGCGCACTTGCGCCTCAATCACCGGCGCGTAGCGGCGGAGATCATCTAGATTGTCGGATTGGAGCCTGTATCGGTAAACAAGACTCTGGTGCATCAAATTGCCGTAGAGGAACTTGCTGGAGTAATATCCTCCAGCGAGGAGGAAGAGGAACGCTCCGGTGAGCACGAAACGCTTCGTTTGAAGCGGGAAATAAGTGACCAGCCAACTGATGACGGAGACGATGATAATAGAACTGAGCGGTCCAACGACGATAAAGCCCAGCAAGCTGCAAAGATTACCCGGGGATGACCCGCTGCAGGCAAAACGCACTCCCCACGAAGTGCCCGTCCAGAATGCCACGAAAGCGCAAATCAAAACTGCAATGACGTATAGACCGAGTGGAAAACGGTTCTTTCCTCGGGGTGTGACCTTGCAATGCCGACTATAGAAAATTACGGCAGGAACTATCCCTGGCGCACATAATATAATCGCCCATAACCATACTGTGACCTGGGCTGGCATGCGTGCTTACTCCGCGTCAACATGAGGCATGCACTCGGCCGATACTGAAACTGCTCAATTAAAATAATATGAAATCGACAGCGTTGTTACCCCCAAAACGACCGCAAAAGCCGACATGGGATTGGCCTGGAGGGTGGCACAAACGATCAAGCCCCGACCCGCAGCACGTCCGCTTTTCCCGCCGCTATCGGAGGTAAAGCGCACATCGCGACGACACGGTAAAATGACGCTAATGACCCATTTCGACATTTCACTCTGATCATTTGCTGTGGTGCACAACGGAGCCTTTCAGCTCATCGGCGTGCTAGAGTGTAGCTCTCTAGCCAAGAGGGCGATCCATGAGGCGGTGGCATTTTATCTTCTTGCTTAGCACGGTTTGTTCGTTTTCCGCATTCGGTCCAGGGTTCTCGCAGCACATGTCCGCTGGACCCACCGCAGCGGAAGAGCCGTACAAGGCTCAGATCGATGCGTTGCGCAATTCGCTAAGAAAATATGAGGATTACAAGGTTGCGGTGCGTGATCTTTATCTGTCGACCGTGGGCTGCGTGCATTATTCAGGTGAAAAAATCGCCGGGTACATGGAATACGCCGAGGGGGCCATGGGCGTGCACTTTGTCAATGTAACGGTACACGGCCCCGATCCGATGAAGCCCAATGTGCTGATCTACGAGCCTGTGGGCCAGAATTTGAAGCTGGTCGCAGTCGAGTGGCTCGTGCCTTTAACGTCGGACACTAAGAAGCGGCCCTCTCTCTTCGGCCACCCTTTTATGGGCCCAATGGAGGGACACGAACCGCTCATTCCAAAGGAGTACGTGCACTATGATTTGCATGCCTGGCTGTTCAAGAACAATCCGTTTGGCATGTTCGCGGCCACTAATCCGGATGTGAGCTGCAAGGGTTATGATTTTGCCATACTGGAAAAACCAACCAAAATGATGCCGGGGCCATGAGTGGATTGCTCAAGCGGTTGTCAGCATAAAATCGACGTGCCGACTCCGCATGACCGGCAGGTCGATCACGGCCGCCTAGCCGCGTACACCAAGTCCGACCAATTGCCCATCACCCGCACCCCGACTCCAGCGTGGCTGACGGCTGAACGGTCTATTAGCGGCCCAAATCTGGTGATTGACAAGCCGTAGGGCGCCTTTGCTCATATGAATGAGCACTAAGACCTTGTTTGGTCCAACGACTGTCCGAATCGACACTTCGCGACCGCCCGGTAAGCCGCTTTCACGGTCGCTATTGGGGGCAAAGCCGACTTCGCCGCCTGGGTCGGAAACGACGCTGTTGACCCATAGACGACATTGCCGGGCTGATATTGCTGTGCCGCACAACATCGCCTATTCGGTGTAAGTGCAGGTTCGGTCTGGCCTAAGCGGCGGTCCTGTGACGGCACCGCGTGGGCGTCCGCTCGGAACTGCTGTCGGCGGCTAGATGCACAGTAATTGGAGAATTTGAGAGGAGATGGACGTGATAACAGCACGCGCAGCAGCGGCGGCGACATTGTTCGTAACACTCGCATCATTCGCTCCGGCCCAGGCCGCGACGATCGTCGACGAGTGGGCTTCGGTAAAGAGACCACCGGCACCGGAGCTCAAACCGGTGACCGTCGATCCGAAGACCACGGCGCTCCTAATGCTCGACTTCATGAACCAGAACTGCGGCAAGCGGCCACGCTGCGTCGCCTCGATCCCGGCGATGAAGAAGCTGCTCGGCGAGGCGCGCGCCGCCAAGGCCAGCGCGGTGTACAGCATCATCGCCAACACGACGACCGCTGACGTCATCAAGGACCTGGCGCCGACCGCTGACGAGCCATGGGTGCGCTCCGGACCGGACAAATTCCTCAACACCGATCTCGAAAAGATCCTCAAGGACAAGGGCATCCAGACGGTAATCGCCACTGGCACCGCCTCGAACGGCGCGGTGCTGTTCACCGCCGCCGGAGCTGCGTTGCGGGGCATGAACGTGATCGTCCCGGTCGACGGCATGTCGGCGGTCGATCCCTATGCCGATCTGTCGACGGCATGGACCTTCACCAACGCGCCCCTCGTCTCGAACAAGACGACGCTGACTAAGATTGATCTGATCAAGTTCTAACCGGCGTAGTCTGTCACGTAGGTCGCTATCACGGTCATTTTAGCGGTGAAGCCGACATCGGGCTGGATGCCTAAACCGTCGCAATTGACCCAAAGCGCGTCAATTTCTCACCATTAATTGACGCGCTGGGAAGGGTTCATTCGGCGCGGCTAGCCTGCTTAGCCTGGCCCGGCAAGGAGCACGGCCGGACTCTCCCATAAGCGACATCGGGCGTTCCGAGTTGGCCGCTGTAACGGACCGTCCCAACCTCGCCCTGAAGCAGCTTTTTCTGTGTGACGTCACCTACCGAACTTGTCAGACCTGCCGCGACCCACGAAAATGGCTCCATGGGCGGGGGCGACTGAGCACTGTATTATCGCTGGCGCGCTACAACGGTTGTTGGTGCGTTCGTATTACATGGCCGAGCGGCATTACGAAATACTTTGGTAAATTTGACAGCGAGCAAGAAGCCGCGGGGTGGATAGACAACCACTGTTGGCTGAGCAATGACGATTTCGACAAGAGCGAAATTCGCCGGAAAGCGTGGACCGCGAGTGCGGCACCGGGATCAGACAAGATAATTAGCACCTAGCGCCGCTCGCCCCGTCACTGTCGCGGTCGTTATTGGGGGAAGAGCGAAGCGTTCCAAAAAGACGCTTTTGACCCACTTCGACATTCGAATAGTGGGATTTGTTGTGGTGTAACCCCTTCCGGCAACTCGGGCTTGCCGGCTAGGATGCTCGTCCGAGCCGGGACGGGGCCCGGATTTGAGGCCGCGCGTGAACGAAATACTTAGGAAACGCCGGCGAGGCAGCACTTGGCGCACCTTCGTTGCTGCCAGTGTTTTGACTTGCTCTTTTTCCACTCTCGCAATCGCGACGGACGACCAGTTCGTGTTCAGCGATGATCGGTTCAGCGTCAGAGTCGAGGTGCACGACATGCCGCTCGGTGAATTCTTGCGCCGCTTGCTGGAGAACACTCCCGCAGATATCCGATGGGGAGACCCGGCGCTCGAGAAACAGCAAACAACGGGAAGTTACAGCGGCCCCGTCATGAACGTAGTGCGACAGGTACTGCGCGGCACTAATTTCATGATCACATACAGCAACAAGAGCACGGTCGCGCGCGTGATTGTCCTTGGCAGGCCGGGCCAAGCCGCTGCAGTCGCGCCGGGCATGATTCTCGTCCCAGCAGCAAAGAGTCCGCCCCCACCTGCTCCCTCGCCCCAGCAGACGACGCCGCCCGTTGCGCCAGCCCAAGTCCCCAATCTACCGCGACGTTCGCATGATATGTGACGCCAGATGAAATCTAACGCTGGCCCGGTAGGCAGGGGACGTTTGACCGAACCATTAATGAAAGATGCCGCGACGACGGTGCGATACACCGCCTTCCCGCATTCTACCCGTAGTCAAGCCATTGTCCTCCTTCGCGCCATGTCCGCTTTCGGGGGTAAAGCAGACATCGGGTCGGCACGCCAAAACGACGCTTTTGACCCATTTCGACATTTCGAGCGATCATTTGCTGTGGCGCACAATCACTGACAAACATTCGCTTGGCCGCCTGGTCGACACGGGTAGACGTACCGCGATCCCGATCACCAGAAGGTCTCGGTTGGGCGCGTCTCCATCGGGCGGTGTCGCATTCATTGAATCGATGATGTTACTTGGTCGGTATGGCAGGCGGGGCGGTATTGCCTGCGACGTTGTTGTCAATGTTGTTGTCAGCATAGCTCGCCAAGGTGCCGCTACTTAGCACTCCCCAGCCAGTGGCATTGCCGGTGATCACCGAGTGGCTCACCAGTGCCGTGGTGGCGGAGCCTTCCGACAAAAGCCCGGTACCGCCA
>Ga0306925_10002725_pt1 | contig 15307 bp, 14 predicted proteins | sample flu12Cox44000176_FD_203755 | JGI IMG/M metagenome (GOLD analysis project Ga0306925, IMG submission 203755) | Lab enrichment of tropical soil microbial communities from Luquillo Experimental Forest, Puerto Rico - flux8day.12C.oxic.44.000.176 (v2)... | ecosystem: Environmental > Terrestrial >... | reverse complement strand
AGGCCGGTCGCCCGCGCTCGATATCGCGGCCGAAGCCAGGCGGGATTTTAATACCGGCGTCGATTGTCCCGTCTGAGAGCCGCTTGTCGAGATCGTAATAATTGGCAAGAGGCGGTTTTTCGACAAAGTAGGACGAGCCACGCAGCTCCTCGAGATAGGCGCGGCTTTCGTGGCTCTGGTCATGGTCGAGGACAGCAAAGGTCAGGTAGTTGACGTCGGTCGAGATCCCGAAGCCGAAAACGAGCATAAGGAACGTTGTGCCTAATAGCGCGAAGCCGAGCCGGATCGGATCGCGCACCAGTTCCAGGGTCTCACGGATCGTGCAGGCGACAAGGCGCCGCAGACTGAAGGACGAGGCGCGACTTGGCGCCCGCTTTGCGTCGCCCACTCGCGCTGTCTGCTGGGCTGCATCCGCCGTCATGACGACGCCACGCGATCCCGTTGGTTCCTCTAGGTAGCTAATGAACGCCTCTTCTAGCGTGGCAGCCTCGCGGGCGTTAACCAGACCTGCCGGCGTATCGGTCGCCAGCACGCGACCCGAATCCATCAGCGAAATGCGGTCGCAGCGTTCGGCCTCGTTCATGAAATGGGTCGAAACGAAGATCGTCACTCCCTGGTTGCGTGATAGATCGATCAACAATTCCCAAAACCGGTCACGCGCCAACGGGTCGACCCCCGAGGTCGGCTCGTCGAGGATCAGCATCTCGGGCTCGTGAACGATCGCGACCGCGAGCGACAGCCGTTGCCGGATGCCCAGCGGCATATCGAGAGGGCGCTGGTCGGCATAATCGGCGAGGCCGAAGCGTCGAATCAGGTCGGCGATGCGCGCCTTCGCCTCTCGTGCCGGCAGATGGAATAGGCGCGCGTGAAGATCTAAGTTTTGCCGAACCGTCAGTTCGGTATAGAGGGAAAACGACTGCGACATATAGCCAACGCGACGCCGTGCACCCAGGTCGCTCGCGTCGAGCATCCGGCCAAACAAAAGCGCTTCGCCTTCGCTGGCCGGCAACAGCCCAGTCAGCATCTTCATTGTCGTCGTCTTGCCGCAGCCGTTCGATCCTACAAAGCCAAAGATCTCGCCGCGTTCGATCGTGAAGCTCACATGGTCGACGGCGGTGAAATCGCCGAAGCGGCGAGTAAGCCCACGCGCCGCGATGACCGGCTCGGCGCCGCCGATATGGCGGGGCAGGATGTGCGGGACCCCGTGACCGGCGCGCTGTTGTTCCGGCAGAAGCGCGATGAACGCGTCCTCGAGGCTCCGCGCTTTGGTCGCCGCCTTTAGCTCTGCTGGCGTGCCGGACATCAGGATTTTTCCGGCGTTCATCGCCGCGAGCCAGTCGAACCGCTCGGCCTCTTCCATATAGGCCGTTGCGACGATGATACTGATTCCCCGTCGGCGCGTACGGATCCGCTCGATCAGCTCCCAGAATTGCCGTCGCGACAACGGATCGACGCCGGTCGTCGGCTCGTCGAGTATCAGAAGATCGGGATCGTGGATCAGAGAACAGCAAAGGCCGAGCTTCTGCCGCATCCCACCCGACAATTTTTTCGCCGGCCGGTCAGCAAAAGGCATCAGTCCGGTGGCGGCCAGCAACTCCGCGATGCGGTCCGACCGTTCTGAGCTGGATTGCCCAAACAGGCGCCCAAAGAATTCGATATTTTCCTGGATGCTGAGATCGGGATAGAGGTTCTTGCCCAGGCCCTGCGGCATATAGGCTATGCGCGGGCAGATAGCGGCGCGGTGCGCAGAATCGGCGATATTCCCGCCCAGGACATACACCTCACCGGATTGGATCTGCCGAGCGCCAGCGATGATCGCGAGCAATGAGGATTTGCCGACGCCATCGGGCCCGATTAGCCCGACCATGCACCCGGCGGGTATAGCAAGAGTAACGGCATCCAATGCCGTCACCTTTCCGTAGGCTTGAGTAATGTCCTCGATGCGCGCTATCGCAGTCCCCAGCTGCGATCCGCGGGCGCTATCTCCTCCGGTCATCGGGCGATTGAAGCCGGGATGCTCGGCGGGGCGCTCGGCTGCAGGCTAGCCGGCCAGGCGACCGAGGGATCGGTTGCGACATAGGCGATGCCCGGTAGCCCGCTTCTGACCATCGCCTCCCGCCCTTTGAGCCGCTCCGGATCTATCCGCACCCTGATCCGGAACATCAGCTTGTCGCGCTCGGTCTTGGTCTCAACGGTTTTGGGAGTGAACTGCGCCTGGCTCGCGACGAACACGACCTTGGCCGGGATAACATGGCCGGGATACGCGTCGAGCACGATCCGGGCATCCGACCCGATCCGGACCCGGCCGGCTTCCGCTGTCGGCAGATAGATGTCCATATAGACATAGGAGGCGTCGAGCATCGTAAACACCTTGCCGCCCGCCGGCAGCACCTCGCCGACATTTGCGACGCGGTATTCGATCGGGCCGTCGCGCGGCGCGACGAGGGTATTGTCGAGGATATTGACCCGATAAAGTTCGACATCGTGGGTGGCGGCGTCGAGCGCGTGCTGCGCCTCGGCAACCCTATGGGTCGCGGCATTTTCCGCTGCGACGGCGCTGTTCATCTGTTGACGGCGCTGATCCAGCAGCTCGATGGTGGCGAAGCCCTTGGGCACGAGGGCGCTGGTGCGATCGAGCTCCTGCTGTGCAAGCTTGACCTGGGTCTGTTGCTGCGCGAGGTTGGCCCTTGCCTCGTCGAGCCCGCGCTCAGCTTGGCTCACCAGCGCTTGGGCCTTCTTTAGCGAAGCCTCGAGATCCCGCGTATCCATTATTGCGACCACCTGGCCCGCGGCCACCATGTCGCCTTCATCGACGAAGAGTTTCGCGATACGGCCTGCGAACTTGGTGTCGATGTCAATCGGGTCGGCTTCAAGGCGACCATTTCCCCAAGCAATTCCGGGCGGCAAGCGCGGGTAATGTTGCTGCCACCAGAACCAGCCGATACCCGCGCCGGCGACGATGATCAGCAAGGCCAGAACCGAAAGACGCAACCTGCGGCGCTTGCGTCGCGGCGATGGATGCTCAATGACGGCCGGGAGACGGCGCCGCCCTTCGGTCGGCTCGACCGTGATACCGAAGCTTTCGGCAGCGTCAGTGGAACGCGGGTTCTGATCGGTCATCAGATTGGCTAGAGCTCGCCTTAACCGACGATAGTCAAACGATTACAACGGTTCCGTCGTCACTTGAGTATCGTCCGGTCCGTGCAATTTTTCCCACATTTCGTTTGGCTGGAGCCAGCAGCCAAATAAGAGTACGCTGAATAAGCCGGCGAGCCACCCGCGCGGGGAACCATATACTCAATTCCTCACATTGCCGGTTACCGCGGCGGAGTTTCCGAGACCCAATTTGATCAAGAAGCGACGGCTCCGATTCCGGCCGGCAACAGAACGCAAACCGCTCCTTAGAGCTTTGACCTAGATCAAAGCGCAAAACCATTACCCTGTTCGGATGCAGCGGCCCAGTACCCTGACGGGCCGGCGAGCCGTCGGCAGCGCGCAGATTGCCGAATTTGCTGGCGATCACGTACTCATGGCGATGGCCTTCCAGTTCCCGTTGCGGCCCCGGCCGTACGCGTTCGAGCTGTCGAGGAAATCGATGCCGATCTCGCGCGCACGGCGCAGCGTATCGATCGCCACATCCCTGTCGGGCTCGTCGTAAAAAGACTTCATCGTTGCACAGATAAGAGCGCCCGCGGAGACCTCGATCCCGCATCGCTGCATCTTTCGCTTCTTCAACCGCTTCCGATCGACATCGTGCACAGCACGATCGGCGTCGGCACGCGGACGATCCTAACCTAATCATTAGGCGACGAGGATTTCCGTTTCTAACGGCACCGTCGCCCAAGTGTACCGGGCAGTCCGCCAGCTCACACCCTAAACGATGGCAATACCAACTCATTCATCGCACCGGTATGCCCGGCCACTGCAATCTCACGCAGCCGCGCCTCTCCGGCAGTCGCGACGCTCCCGCCTCGGCCCACTGCTCGTGGGCCCACATCACCATAGTTCAAGGCGGCACCGTGGTATCAAGCGGCCCGCGGTTTCTTCCCTCGAGGCTTGTCATACGCCTGCCCTCGGAACGTGCCGCACTGTCCGGTACCCGGCAGCCATCTGATAACCTTTAAGAAACTGAAAAGGACCCGCAGCAGCGCGTCACGGCCGGTCAACCTCCAACAACGGAAGTGTCTACGGACAGGCCGACACAGCCGGTGAGTGCCAATTCCGGAAAAACTACATTTGAGCTCGGACCGCGGCGACCGCCTGCTTCACGATCACGAGAGCCGAGGCGACCACGTTCTTGTCCTGGGTGTTGAATTAAACTCCGGCGTCAGCCGTAGGCGTTTCAGACGCCAACTCAACAAGAGCCTCGGCTAACACACGACCTTCCGGTAATGATCACTTTCTCTGTTAATCGGATTGCCGCCGTCTAACCGTCTCGTTGACCTTCGGCTTCTGGCAGCTAATGCAACGTCGAGGCTAACCCCGATAACGAATTTGGGGGAACGCAAGACGGAGGTTGTGAGAGCGGTCCTGACGCGTAGATTGATATGGATCAATGCCGCCATTACCAGACCGCTGCTAGAGACCCGGGAGGCAGCTAGGAGAAACGCAGAGATGTGGACAAGTGTCCGTGCTGTTGCTGTCGCAGGTGCGGCAAGCATGTCGCTCGCTTGCTCCGATGGCTGATCGATGGCCGCGAGTGGCCTCATCGGACGCATGGCGGATTTATTATGGGCGCTGCTGCGCGCCCGCCAATTCACCACGCACGATTCCTGGCCGCGCGAGCGGCTCCTCGCCTATCAGCGCGCGTGCTTCCTGCGGTTAGTCCGGCATGCACAGGTGTTCTCGCCTTTCTACGCCGACCTGTACCGAGGAATAGAAATAGACGGAGCGCTAAACGTTACGCGCTTGCCGGTGGTAACCAAACGCCTCCTAATGGAGCACTTTGAGACCGTCGTCACCGATGCGCGGCTGCGCCGCGCCGAGTTAGAGCGGCACCTCTCGGTTGCGCGTGAGGATGAGACCTATCTCAGCCATTACCGCGTCGTCGCGACCGCCGGGACCTCTGGGCTACGCGGCATCTTCGTCTATGACCGCGATGCTTGGCGCACGGTGCTCGCAAACACGATCCGCTGGCAACGCTTCACTGGGATCACGCCACGTCTACCGAATCGCGTACGGATCTGCACAATCGGCGCTGACAGTCCGATCCACGTCACCAACCGCATCCCGCTAAGCGTTAATGTCGGATTGTTCCGGCTGCGGCACATCGCGGCCACCGAGCGGATCTCAAACCAGGTCGCCGCGCTCAACGCGCTTCAGCCCCATGCGTTGCTCCCCTATCCCTCGATCGCCGCGTTGCTGGCTCGGGAGCAAATCGCCGGTCGGCTGGCGATCCGGCCGCAGGTAGTCGCGACGCACAGCGAACTGCTCACTCCCGAAATGTCGCGGCTTATCGAGCAGGCCTGGGGCCGAGTACCCTACAATCACTACGGGCTGACCGAGGAACCACACGTCGGAACCGACTGCTCGGCGCATGCCGGCTTTCATCTGTTCGAGGACACCTGTATGCTGGAAGTGGTGAATGACGAGCATCAGCCGCTTCCCGACGGCGTGATGGGCACCCGATACTTGCTGACCAATCTCTATAACAGGACGTTACCGCTGATCCGCTATGAGGTAACGGACATGTTGTGCCGCGCCGCCGAGCGTTGCGAGTGCGGGAGACCTTTCGCGCTGCTGCAAGGGATTGTTGGCAGGGCGGAAGACTTGCTCCGCCTCCAGCGTGTAGATGGCACTGGCGAGGTTGCCGTTGCACCGATGCTGATAAGTCTCGCGATCGAAAGCTTTCCAACAGTGCACGAATATGCTGCCGAACACGATACAGAAGGCATTCACATCCGACTTGTCGTGCCGAACGCAGATGAACGGCCGCGGATTGTCAGCGAATTACGGGAGCGGCTTCATGCCGATATCGCGCGTCAGGGCGCAGTTGCACCGGCGATAACGCTCTCGGTCGTCGAGGCGCTCGATCGCTCGGCTCAACGTATGGGCAAGCTCAACGTCGTCGAGCGCCGCCGGGCTGCAGGGGCAGTCGAGGTTGCGTCGTGAGCGCCGGCTGGACGATCAGCAGCCTACTCCAAGATCTCGGCGCACGAGGTCAAGCGCCAGCGATAATCACATTCAGCGAACGCAGCATTGTTACCTGGGATTGTACAACGGTAGCGACCAAAGCCGTCGGCTTAGCCGCTAGGTTGCGGGCCCAGTCGTTGGGGCGCGGGGTGCCGGTTGTGCTTTGGGCGCCCAATATCCCGTCTTGGATTGTCGCGGCGCTCGGCGTTCTGGCTGCGGGTGCCGTATTAGTGCCAGTCGATGATCTGGCAGAGGGAGCGCAGCTCGAAGCCGTGCTCAGCCGCAGCGAGTCGCACCTGGTCTTGACTACTCAGCAGCACCAGAAAGAGTCCGCCAAGCTTCTGGGCCAGTTCGAAGCCGAATCTTGGCTGCTCGACACAGTGGTGGGCGAAGGGATCTCTCCTATGTCGCCCGATGCAGCGGCGGCGATGCTGGCGCCCGCCACTACGGATCCAGCGGCATTGTTTTGGACTTCCGGCACCACCGGCTCGCCCAAGGCCTTCTTCCTAACCCATGGCAACATCGCCAGCAACGTCAAAGCTCTGCGCGCTCTTGCGATTGTGGGCCCGAAGGATCGTGCATTGTTGCCGCTGCCGCTCCATCACGCTTACCCGTTTATCGTCGGGATGCTTACTACGTTGACCTGTGGCACCGCCATAGTCCTGCCCGAAGGCGCGACCGGACCGCTGATCATGAAGGCGCTCACCGATGGCGAGGCGACCGCGATTATAGGCGTGCCGCGGCTTTACGAAGCATTAGTGGCCGCGATCCAATCTCGCGTGGAACGGCGCGGAAAGATGTTCAGGCTGGGGTGGCGCGGCTTGCTACGCCTCGTGATCGCCGTGCAGCACGCGGCCGGTCTTCAGCCGGGATCTTTTCTGTTCGACCCGATCCGGCGGGCAATCGCGCCTCATCTGCGCTATCTCGTATCCGGAGGCGCACGCCTCGAGCGAGACACCGCAGAGACGCTAGAGGCACTTGGCTGGATCGTGCTGTCAGGCTACGGGCTCGCGGAGACGGCCTCAATCTTCACCGGCAACAGCTTGAATAGCCGCCGCGCCGGAAGCGCCGGCAAACCGCTCGCCGGCGGACAAGTCCGAATTGCCTTGCCCGATACCGAGGGGGTTGGCGAAATCGAGCTCAAAGGGCCGTCCATTGTGGCGGGCTATATCGACAATCCCTCGGCGAATGCCGAGACCTTCACGTCGGACGGCTGGTTCCGCACCGGCGATTTGGGTTATGTCGACCGCGACGGCTTCCTGTTCGTCACCGGCCGAGCAAAAGAGGTTATTGTCCTCGGCGGCGGCAAGAAGGTGAACTCGGAAGATCTGGAGCGCATCTACGGCTCTGCCCCTGAGATCCGCGAGATCGCCATTCTCGAGGATAGCGGCGCGCTGGTTGCCTTGGTCCGTCCCGACTCCGTAAAGCTGCACGCTCGCGGCGCAATGAATGTTCGCGACGGGACTCGTATCGTCTTGGCGGAAGCGGCGCGCGACTTGCCGTCCTATCAGCGACTGTCCAGTTTTGCGCTGACCGATCGCCCCCTACCGAGGACGCGCCTTGGCAAGTATCGCCGATTTCTGTTGCACGATCTCTACATCAGAGCCTTGGCCGGCGGACCACAACGCACCGCTCGGATGTTGGGCGAGGCAGATATGGCACTGCTGCGAGACCCTATAGCGGGCGCGGCGTGGGCATTGTTGCGCGAGCGTTTTCCAGACCGGGCCATCGATCTCGACGTCGATCCGAGCCTTGATCTGAACCTCGATTCCTTCGCCTGGATGGAATTGGAAGTTGCGCTTGAAGCCCGCACAGGTGTGCGCCTTACCGAGGCAGACATTGCTGGAATCGAAACGTTGCGAGATTTGCTGCGCCTCTGTGTCGCGCGCCGGGCGGGCGGCGTAGGCATTGAAGAAGCTCCAGCACTGGCGAGGGATACCCAGCGCTGGCTGGCGCCTACAGGCCTATTGCTGACCGCTGCGGGGCTCGTGATGTATGGGCTGAATTGGGTGGTCATGCATTTCTGCTTCCAGCTGCGCGTCAAAGGGCTGGAGCACCTCCCGTCAAACGGCGCCTTTGTGATTACTCCGAACCATGTCAGCGACCTCGACGCACTGGCAATTGCCGCGGCTTTGCCGCTGTCGCGAGCACGGCATGTGTATTGGGCGGGCGACATCGTTCGGCTGTTCTACAGCCGCCTCGCACAGATCTTTTGCCGGGCGCTGCACCTGTTTCCCGTGGATGAACGATACCCTGATGCGGCGGTCGCCACCGCGGTACAGGTGCTGCAGCACGAACAGGTGCAGGTTTGGTTTCCCGAGGGTTGGCGATCACCCGATGGAAACTTGCAGCGGTTTCTGCCCGGCATCGGCCAGCTCCTGCTGCGCACGGGTGCGCCTGCGGTTCCCGCCTGGGTCGAAGGTGCCTTCGAGGCGTTGCCACGCGGTCGCTGCATTCCGCGTCTTCATCGGATCAGCCTTTGCTTCGGGCCTGCCCTCAATGTTGAACAGCTAGCCAAAGAAGGATCCGGCAAAGCCGATGACGAGCGCATCGCCGATGGCCTGCGCTCCCACGTCATCGCATTGGGCCGGGCGTTTGGAGCGGTCGTGGAGCAGGCCACCTTAGATCGCCATCAACCGGGTAGCGGCCCGGGTAGGATGCCGAGACCGCCGCTATAGGGCGACACCTCCGTAGATGTAGCGATTTCCGTGGAAAAATGGGCGACGCGGGTCCGGCCTACGAAGCCGCTATGGTCGATGAGGTAGTGGGGTTCCCGCTGGATTTCGGTTGGTTCATCGCTCGACGGTCCCGGTTCGCGGATGACGCACATCGGACAATGGCTGCACCAGTCGCTTTGCCAGCTCAAGCAGTAACAGAGCAATCAAGCCGCTGGCCAGTGCCACAAGGATATCGTCGACGTGCAGCGGGCCGAAGCGGAACAATTCGCGCGCCGGGGGGAAGAGGATGACGCCGGTAAGGATCGCAGCTGTGGCGGCGACCACCCACCACAGGGCCGCATTGGGTCGTGTGAACGCGGCAAAAATGGACGCGCCAAGCGACCGGTTCACGAGGACAAGGCCGAGATTGGTCGCAACCAGCGCCGCAAACGCCAGTGCCCGCGCATCTGGTTCCGGCAGGTTCTGGCGCAGGGCCATGACGAAGAGACCGGCGACGAGGCCCAGCACAAGGACTCCCTGCAACAGGCTCCATAGCACAAAGCCGGCGGTGAAGAGCGGCGAGGAGGGATGACGCGGCGGGCGGCGCATGGTGTTGGCTTCCTCGCCCTCGGCTTCGAACACGATCGAACACACCGGGTCGATCACCATTTCCAGAAAGGCGATGTGAAGCGGCCAAAATACCAGGGGCAAATCGAACAGCAGCGGGATCAAAGCCAGGCCGGCGATCGGCACATGGATCGCGAGGATATAGGCCATTGCCTTGCGCAAATTGTCGTAGATCCGCCGGCCAAGGCGGACCGCGGTGACGATCGAGGTGAAATCGTCATCGAGCAGGATCAGGGCGGCGGCCTCGCGCGCGACATCAGTGCCGCGCCCACCCATGGCGATGCCGATGTGAGCCGCTTTCAGTGAAGGAGCGTCATTGACGCCATCGCCTGTCATGGCGACGACTTCGCCATTGGCTTTCAGCGCATTGACGATCTGCAATTTCTGCTCCGGCATCGTGCGGGCGAAAATCGTGGCCGAGCACACGCGTTGTTTAAGATCGGCATCGCGCATGCCTTCGAGCTCGGCACCAGTAACGATATCTCCAGGTTCAAGATTGGCCTGCACGGCAATGGCGCGTGCGGTCTGCGGATAATCCCCAGTAATCATGATGACCCGGATGCCGGCGGCCCGGCACTCCTGGACCGCCGCCGGCACGGTCGGGCGTAGAGGATCCGCGAGGCCAACAAGCCCCAGGAACCCGAACGGAAATTCATGCGGCGTCTCAGGGCGCGCGATTCCCACAGGTGTGCATGCGCGCGCGACGGCGAGCACGCGCATGCCTTCCTGCGCCATCTGATCAACCGCACGGCGTAGCTCCGCCCGATCGCGTTCCGGCAAATGGCAAAGCTCCACGATGGCCTCGGGCGCTCCCTTGGCGGCAACGATGAGCTCCGGAGAGCCGCCCTGTTCATAGACGTGGGTGACAGCCAGAAGATCCGGCCGCAGCCCGTATTCCCATTTGAGGGTGCGGCCGTTGTGCGGCGGGTATTCAGCAGGCCGGCGTTCGGCGCCGAGAGCATGAAACGCCTTCTCCATTGGGTCAAAGGGATCGCGCGCGCTGGCGAGAATTCCGTACTCTAGGAGCGTCGCAAAGTTTCCGTCGAGCGGGCGTTTGTCCAGCTGGCGCCAAGAATTGTTACCGGCGCACAGTGCGACGATGGTCATGCGGTTCTGAGTGAGGGTGCCGGTCTTGTCAGTGCACAGCACGGTAGCGGCCCCAAGCGTCTCGATCGCGGCGACGCGCCGAGTGAGGACGCGGGCGCGCGAGATGCGCCAGGCGCCCATGACCATAAAGACTGTCAGCACCAGCGGAAATTCTTCCGGTAGCATCGACATACCGAGTGCAATGCCGTTCAGCAACGCATCGAGCCAGCCTCCGCGCCAGAGACCGTAAAGCACAACAGCGAGAGCGCTGAGGCTAAGGCTGACGGCGGCGAAATTGCGGACCAGGCGCCGTGTCTGGACGCGCAACCGTGGCGGCTCGGTGTCGATGCGGGTGATCGCGAGGCCGATCTTGCCGATCTCGCTGCGCGCGCCGGTCGCGGAGACCTCGGCGCTGCCGTGACCTCGAACGACCATGCTGCCGGAATAGACGTACGGCAAATCATCACCGCCGGGCCGCGCCGGCGAGGCTCCCGGAGAGGGGATCTTCCGCACCGGCACCGCCTCGCCGGTGATCAGCGATTCATCACATTGCAGATCATGTGCCGAGAGCACGGTCGCGTCGGCCGGTACACGATCGCCTTCGGCAAGAACGACGAGGTCGCCGCGGACGACTTCGGCGCCGGCTATGCGTTTCTCGGCTCCGTCGCGGATCACGAGCGCGCGCGGGCTGATCAGATCGCGCAGGCTTTCGAGTAGGCGCTCGGTGCGGGATTCCTGAACGACGGCAATGAAAACCGAGGTGCAGGCAAAAAGGCCGAGCACGACAGCTTCTTTGAGATCGCCGAGGAGGAGATAGATGACGGCCGCGCCCAGCAGCAGCGCGAACATCGGTTCGCGCAGGATCTCGAGGATAATTCGGATAAAGGTGCGGCGGTCGGCTTGCGGGAGAGTATTGGGACCCTCCGCTTTAAGACGCGCGGCGGCTTCGTTCTCGGAAAGGCCTCGGGAAAGAGGATCTCGCGAACCACCGTCCACGCTCACTCCCGGGCAACGAGAACCGAACAGCGGGCATGGCGCACGACCCGAGCTGCATTGGTGCCGAGCAGGTAATCCTTCATAGCCGGCCGATGCGATCCGATGACAACAAGATCGGCCCCGCCTCCCTCGGCGACATCCAAAATCTCCGCATAGATGCTTGCGCCGTGCGTGACCAGAATATTGGGATTAAGGTCGGAAGCATCGACACGCCGGATCAAGGCGGCGATGCGGTTTTCCAGATCCGCGGCGATCAGGTCATAACCCAACGGTGCTGTCTTGGCCTGCAGGATGGCTTCAACCTCGCGCACCACGGTGAGGACATGAAGCCGGGCGCCGAACGTGCGCGCAAGCTCGACCGCCGAGAGTAGCGGTTTGCGGCAGGAAGCCTCATCACTGAGGTCAATGGCGAGCAGAATGTTTTTGTACATGTGAGCCTCGCTCAGAGCGTCGTCAGACCTATCTCCAACATATCGCTAAATAAACGCAGTGCTAAGTCGGTTATTGGTGCCTGCTTTGAGCAGGCACCATCATCTGTATCATTCCAATTCTGTTGATGGTCTTCGTTATCGTCGAATTCCAATGCGCTGGACGCCGGCAAGGCAGTGAGCGGCCGACGCTGGCCACTCAGGTCGTGGGTATGGCGCGCACAGAAGTGGGGTCCGGCTCACGCTAAGGCGGCACGGGATCGCGTCGCGACGGGAGGTCCGGGCACATGACGAGCTTGCCTTCGAGCCTAGAAGGTTGCTTTACCTCTATTTACATGCGGCAAATCGACCACAAATTTGATCTGGATCAATTTAGCCGGTTAACACACCTGATACAGGTAGTGAGGTCTGAGAGGATTGACATGCGTCATCGCAAAATTTGGGGCTCGCTGGTGCTGATGCTGGCTCTGATTGCCGGCACGGCGCTCGCACAGCAGCCGCAGCATGACGAACATCATCCGCCCGCGGCGACAGCGGCCCGGAGATGCCAGGCGGAATGGCCGGCGCCGGCGACATGTCGATGATGGGCATTATGCGCATGATGATGGGCCGCGACGGCATGTCGATGATGGGTGCATGGCCCGCCATGTCGAAGGCCGGCTGGCTTTTCTCAAAACCGAGCTGAAGATCACCGACGCCCAGCTCCCGCTATGGAACGCGGTGGCCGACGCGATGCGTGCGAACGCCAAAACCATGGGCGACATGGCGGGCGGCATGATGGGCGGCTCACAGGCGGGCATGCTACCGGAAAAGCTGGCCATGCGGGAAAAGATGATGACCGCGCATCTCGAGGCGCTGCGCAAATTCAAGGCCGCGGTCGACCCGCTCTACGCGGCGCTCGGCGACGAACAGAAGAAAACCGCCGACGAACTGCTGATCGGTCCCATGGGGATGATGTAGCGACAGCGGGAGGTGTCATCATGAGCCAGATGCAAAGCATGGCCGGACCGCGGTCCGGAGCGCAGTCCGATGCCGGCCACGCGGTCGCGATCCCGATTGTGACCCTCGGACTGAGCCTCAGTCTGTTTTTCGTAATCTCCTACCTGATTTGCATTGCGGGGTATCTGTTGTTTCCGGGTTTCCCCGTGCAGCATGCGGCACTGTCGATCTTCTTGCCGGGTTTCGAACTGCTGAGCTGGCGCAGCTTTTGCCTGGGAATGGCCGAGAGCTTCATCTGGGGCTGGTACATCGCGCTGGTGTTCGGGTCTCTTTACAATTTTTTCGGCCGGCGTCTTGAGCGCTGAGGAAGGGGCTGCGCCAATGAACCATGAGCACCAGGAACCGTCCTGGTGGCGAAGCCCGATTGGAATCGTCACCTGTGGGTTCCTTATTGTGGCGGGGTTCTTCTTACTGACCGAGCACACCGCGCATGTCTTTGGCGTGCTGCCGTGGCTCCTGATCCTCGCCTGTCCGCTGATGCACATCTTCATGCATCACGGCCGTCATGGCGGTTCCGGTCAGGCGCCGGGGCCGAAGCCGGATGAGGAAGCGGAGGGAAGGCCATGACGCACGACACTGTGCCCGCCTATGGCCTCTGGGGGCTGGTGATCATCAACACCGCGGTCTTTGTTATCTTCGCCTTCAGCTCAAACCAAAGACGAGCCGCGACTGGCGTTCCTTTGGCGCCTTCTCGGCCTTCATCGTCGCGCTGTTCACCGAGATGTACGGCTTTCCGCTCACGATCTACCTGCTTTCGGGATGGATTACCCGTACCTATCCGGGCATCGACCCTTTCTCGCACGATGCGGGACATTTGTGGTCGACGCTGCTTGGTCTGCATGGCGATCCGCATTGGAGCGTCCTGCACCTTCTCAGCATCGCCGCGATCTTTGGCGGTTTCATCCTGCTGTCGGCAGCGTGGAAGGTTCTCTACGACGCGCAGAGACGGCACACTCTGGCAACGACCGGTGTCTATGAATATGTCCGGCACCCGCAATATGCCGGGTTCATTGTCATCATGTTCGGTTTCCTGCTGCAGTGGCCGACGATCCTGACGCTGCTCATGTTCCCGGTGCTGGTGGTCATGTATGTCCGGCTGGCGCGCATCGAGGAAAGCGAGGCGCTGCGCGAATTCGGCGACCAGTACCGCGCTTATATGCAGCGCGTGCCGGCCCTTCTACCGCGGCTTGGTGCAGGGCGTTCGGCACGCACCTCATAACGGCGGCCGCTAGCGGTTGCGCCCGCCAGTGGAACCCTCGAGATCATGGAGGATCGGACATTCCGGGCGTTCATCGCCGTCGCACGCATCGGCGAGCGCCTGGACGGCATCGCGCATTGATGTCATTGCCGCGATCTTGGCTCGGATTTCGGCGATATGGTCGAGCGCCAGCCGTTTGACATCCCGGCTGGCCCGGCTCTTGTCCTGCCAAAGATCGAGCAACCGGCGGATACGTTCGATCGAGAAGCCAAGCTCGCGTGCCCATTTGATGAACCGCAGCGTGAACACGTCTGCTCGCGTATAGACACGATAACCGCCGGCGCTGCGGCTTGCGGTCCCGATCAGGCGAGCCGCTTCGTAATAGCGAATGGTCTTGGCGGACACCCCCGATGCGCTCGCAGCCTCGCCGATGTTCATGGCTGGCTTCCCTCTTATGGCCGCCGATGACGCCCCATAAAAGGTTGCTCTTAAAGGGAAGGTCAAGGTGTTCGAAACAGACGTCCTTCGCGGATTCGCGCCATGTAGGTTGATCGGGGCGATGGCGACTCAGGAGAGTCCGGTTAAGGTCACGGGCGGTAAAACTCCGAGTGAGTATATGTTCTCCGAATCACCCCAGGTAGCGGACATCGCCAGGCGCGCGTTCAGCATTTTGCCAACCCCCTCGTATTGCGGATCACTGCGTTCCGGGTCCGAGCGATTGCATGATCGCCTGCGCAAAAACACCACGAGATTATCTAGAATAGACTGGCTTTGGTTGGCGAGCAGAGCGTCAGTGTGGGTCACCGGCGGCAGCCGCTGCCGGGTCCATTAGGAGAACCCACTCATGCGCGTCTACATCATCGGCAATGACGGAATCAGGCTATGCCGCGAAGCGTCAGCCACAGTGAATGAGGGTGAGATTGCAGTCGCCTCGAACGAGGAGCTGCTTGCCGCGCCACTCAGCGGCAAGCGGTTGCTGGCTCTGTGGAATGCTCTGCCTGTTGTCGAGAAACGGCGGAAGATTAGCGACCGCCGGGCGCTGATCGATGAGCTGTGGTCGGCGATCGAGGCCTTACCGGAGCCGGCGCCATTCGAGGCTAAGCGCCCGTCGAAGCAGGACGCGGTGATTGCCATGCTGCGGCGACCCGAGGGCGCAACTGTGGATGAGGTTGCAAGGGCCACGG
>Ga0306925_10002718_pt1 | contig 15319 bp, 17 predicted proteins | sample flu12Cox44000176_FD_203755 | JGI IMG/M metagenome (GOLD analysis project Ga0306925, IMG submission 203755) | Lab enrichment of tropical soil microbial communities from Luquillo Experimental Forest, Puerto Rico - flux8day.12C.oxic.44.000.176 (v2)... | ecosystem: Environmental > Terrestrial >... | reverse complement strand
CTCCACGGCGCTCCTGGCCGTTCTCGTCGACGATCCGGGTGCGCTCGGCAAGGTGCGCTACTACGTCAGGAAGACCGTGCCGGAGCTCGTGAGGGCCCTCTGATGCCGCTGCCGCGCGCCGTGCGAGCGAGACTGGTGTGGGCGCTCGAGCTGTCGCTCGGGCTCGAGCTGTACGCCTGCGCCGTCCTGGCCCTGCACGCGCGCGGCCTGCGGGCGACGCCGCTCGAAGCCTCACTGGCGCTCGTGCTGCCGGCGCTGGTGATCCCGCCGGTGTTCTACTTGCTGGTCGGGCTGGTCAGCATACGTCCGCTCGCGCTCGCACCCATGATCGTCTCCGTGGCTACGATGTGCGCGCTCCACGCGATGCTCGTCCTGGCGACCGGGGCGCTCTTCATGGTCACCGACCTGCTCGGCTACGGTGGGGCGGTCGCCTTCGCGCTGTGGGGCTCGCCGACCGTCACCTTGCTCCAGCTGACGGCGGCGCCGCTGGTGTTCGCGCGGCTGCGCCCACTGGTGTTCGCGTGGCTACGTCCGCTGATGGGCGCGTCCCGAGCGCCGCGTGCCGGGGCGCGTGCCGTCGCCACGCAGCGCAGTGTCCCGGAGACGCTCTCGGCAGCCCCATCGCCGGCGGCCGCGGGAGCGGCCACGCTCCCGCCGATGATTCGGCCGCTGGCGCCTGTCGTTAACAGGACGGCACCGATGGCGCGACCGCCGGTCGTCGTCCGCCCGGCCGGCAAGCCTGCCGCGCCCGCCGCCCGGCCGACCACCCCGCCGCCGGCGCCCGGCGCCGTCCAGTCCGTTGCGCCGCCCACTCCGGTTGCCGGCCAGCCGCTCCTGAAGACCTGGACGCCGCCCCCGGCGCCGCCCGTCGTGTCGACCGCTGCGACGCCGAGCTCTTCCGCCGCGCCCGTCGAGCCCAAGCCGAGCGCGCCGCCGTCGAAGCGGGCGATCGACTGGACAGAGCCGATGGTCCGCATTCCATTCGTTCGCATCGCGGATCAGCTGCCGGTCGAGATGTTCGCTCGGGGCAGGGAAGGGCTGAAGGATACCCTGCGCCCCGGCGTCTCGCTCCTCGTGCCTCGCAAGCTGCTCCTGCCGCATCTCGCCGAGGGGCTCGCGCCGGTGAAGTGGGACGTGGTCGCCGATCAATTCCCGCTCGACGAGCTCGCGCTCAGCCATAAAGAGATCGCGGAGCGCTTGCCCGACGGCTCGCTGCTCCTCCCGCTCGACGAGGTCGTGCCGCAGATTCCGCCCGAGTTGCTGGCCCTCTCGACGCCACCGGCCGACGTCCGGCAGCTCGAAGAATTTCCTGCGCCGTTCCAGCCCCAGGCCGCGACGGCCGAGCCCGTCGTGGGACCAGCGCGGCGCGCCGCCGAGTCTGCGCCCGAAATCGACGCGCAGCCCGAGGACACCGTCGCGCGAGCCGATGCAGCCGACGAGTCTGCGAAGTCCGTCGCGGCCCCAGAGCCCGAAGTCGACGACGAGGTCGCTACCGAAGAGCCCGACGTCGGGGAAACGCTCGCGGTCGATGAGGACGCCGACCGAAGCCGAGCGACACAGCCCGAGCCGCCTGTGCTCGCGGGGGCCGTGCGGGTGACACCGTCCCCGGCTTCCGCGATCGAGCGCGACAAGCGCGAGCACGCGCAACGCATCGCCGCGCTGCTGACGCCCCTGCTGAACGGACTCGAGATCGGCCAGCACGACGGCGCCGGCACGACGCTCGTCACGGCGGTGGCGCCGACGCTCAGCGAGGAGGCTGTCGTACAGACGGCGGCGCGCATCGTGCCGTTCCTGACCGATGCCCGCCTGCCGGAGCCGGTGACCCAGGCCACGCTGACCGCGGCCGGCGCGACGGTGGTGCTGACTCCATTCGGCTCGCCAGCGGGTGGCGGGGCCCTGCTCGCGACGGCCATCGCCTCGCGGGCCTCGCTGGCCTGGCTCGAACGCGTCTCGCGAATGGCGGCCCGCGAGTCGCAGAGCGAGACCGGCCGCGGGAGGCGCTCGGGGCCAGAGGCCGATTCGAACGCGGACATCGAGCTGCGCACGACCGCGGTGCCGACCGCGGTCCGTGAGCTGGCGGGCGCGCTGACGGCCTTCGGTCCGGTCGCGCCCACGCTGCTGCGTGATCGCGCGGGGTTGCTCAGCGCGTGCCTGTTCCTCCCGAGCTCGCTCGACGCGCTGCCGCTGGCGCAGTTCGCGCGCGACCTGTATGGGGCGCTCGGCGGCGCCGAGATCGGGCGCGTGGCCTCTGTCATCCTGAAGCTCGGCGCGCGCCGCGTGATCTTGCGATCGATGGACGGCGAATCGGGCAACGTGACGATGCTGGTCGGGGTGGGCCGCATCGACAGGCCGGGGCTCGCGCGGATCGAGCTCGACCGGGCCGCGACGCGGCTCGCGGCCCTGGTGGGGAGCTGAGCCGTGTCGGTGATCAACTACGCGAACCGGGTCATCGACTTCAAGATCGTCTACTACGGGCCGGGTCTCGCCGGCAAGACCGCCAACCTCCAGTACATCTACCGCAGCCTGCCGAACGCCAACCGGGGGAACATGATCTCCCTCGCGACCGGCGACGACCGCACCATCTACTTCGACTTCTTGCCGGTGTCCGCGCTCACCGTGCGCGGATTCCAGACGCGCTTCCAGCTCTACACGGTGCCCGGACAGGTCCAGTACAACGCGACGCGGCGGCTGGTGCTGCGCGGCGCCGACGGCCTGGTGTTCGTTGCCGACTCGCAGTTCGAGCGCCTCCGGGAGAACGTGGAGAGCTTCCGCAATCTGGAGGCGAACCTGCACGAGTACGAGTCGACTCTCGATGAGATTCCGTACGTGCTGCAGTACAACAAGCGCGATCTGCCGAATCAGGCGCCGGTGACCTATCTCGAGTTCGTCCTCAACCGGAGGGGGGCACGCGTGCCGTACTTCGAGGCGTCGGCCATCGAGGGCAAGGGGGTGTTCGACACACTCAACACCGTCTCGCGCATGGCGCTCGCGAGCGAGTTCGGTGTCGGACGGGAGAGGCGTCATGAAGTCTCGTAACACCATCATTCAGCAGCAGGACGCGGCGCGGATCCACGAGATCCTGACGCATTTCCTCAACGACTCGAGCGCCGTCGAGGCGCTCCTGATCGACCGCGGCGGGCAGCTCCTGGCGCGGGACGGCGACGCGGAGGCGCTCGACGCGGTGTCCATCTGCGCGCTCGCGGCCGCCGCGTTCAGCTCCACGGCCGCGATGGCGCAGCTGCTCGGCGAGCCGGAGTTCTCCGTGCTTTTCCACGAGGGCGCCAAGCGGTCGCTCCACGTGTCGACGGTCGACGACGAGTCGATCCTGCTCGCGATCTTCGACCAGCGGACGACGATCGGCATGGTTCGGCTCTTCGCCGGCGAGGCGAGCCGCGCGGTCGGCGCGGTGCTGGGCGAAGCCCGCGCGCGCCCGAAGCCTGCAGCGGAATTCGCCGCGCCGTTGAAGGACACCGAGGCGCGCCAGGCCTGGACGCCGCCGAGCTGACATGCGCCTGGTACGCGTGGGCGGCAGCTACGGAGGGAGCCGCGAGCAGCGGCTGTGGGCGGCGCTCGCCGGCGTGGTCGGGCTCGGCGCCGCCGGGCTCGCACTCGTGGTGTGCGACGCCGGCAGCGGCCTTTGCCATCCGACCGCGCTGCGCCTCGCGCTCGGCTTCGCCGCGATGGGGATCGCGCTGCGGCTCGGCCGCCCCGTCATGCGGCCGCTCCGACGGGCGCGCAGCGGGCGCCGCGGCGAGAGGTTGGTGGCCGACCTGCTGGGCGGTCTGCCCGACGACTACTGGCTCGTCAACGACGTCAACCTGGGGCTCGCCCGCGGCACGATCGATCACGTGCTGATCGGCCCGTGCGGGGTCGTCGTGATCGAGGCCAACCAGCTCGCCGGGCAGATCCGCTGCTGGGGCAACAACTGGTCCGTGAACGGAACGCAGCGGGCGGACATCGGCCAGCGGGTCAACTCCGCGGCGTGCGCGATCCGGTATTACCTCACCGAGCGCCATCCGGACCTGGCCGCCTCGGTCCTGCGCTGGGTGGAGTCGATCGTCGTGTTCACCCACCCGCTCTGCCACGTCGAGGCGAGCGACGCGCCGGCCACGATCGTCCGCTACTCCCAGCTCTACCAGGCGGTCCTCGAGCTCTCGCGCAAGCACCGGGTGGCGCCCCCGACCGCGAGCCAGCTCGCGGAGACTCTTGCGAAGTCGCGCCCGGCGCGCGCCGCCGCCGCCGTCGAGAACAGCCCCGTCACATCCGAGTCTTGATGCGCTCGATCGCCTCTTCGGTCTGCGCGCGGGAGCCGAACGCGGTCAGCCGGAAGTAGCCTTCGCCGCTCGGTCCGAACCCCGCGCCGGGCGCCCCGACCACGTTGGCCCGCTCGAGGACCCGATCGAAGAAATCCCAGGATCCCACCGACTGCGGCGTCCGCACCCAGATGTAGGGCGCGTTCTTTCCGCCGTAGACGGCAAAGCCGGCGGCCGCGAGTCCGGCGCCGATGATCCGCGCGTTCTCCATGTAGAAGTCGATCAGCCCCCGCACCTGCTTCTGACCTTCGGGCGTGTACACGGCGGCGGCCGCCTTCTGGATGATGTAGGGTGGGCCGTTGGACTTCATCGCCGTACGACGCGTCCAGAGGGTATTGAGGCTCGTGGTCCGGCCGTCCGCGGCGCGCCCCCGCAGCTCCTTCGGCACGATCGTGTAGGCCAGGCGCATGCCCGTGAAGCCGGCGTTCTTCGAGAAGCTGCGGCACTCGATCGCCACCTCGCGCGCACCGTCGATCTCGTAGATCGAGTGGGGGACATCCGAGTCGCGAATGTAGGCTTCGTAGGCGGCGTCGTAGAGGATCACCGCGTCCTCGGCGCGCGCGTACTCGACCCAGCGGGTCAGCGCGTCGCGGGTCACGATCGCGCCGGTGGGATTGTTCGGATAGCAGAGGTAGATCAGATCGACGTGCCGGTCGGGGAGCGCCGGCTGGAAGTGGTTCTCGGCGGTGCACGGCAGATAGACGATGCCCGCGTAGCGCCCGCTGTCGTCGGCGCGCCCGCTGCGCCCGGCCACCACGTTACTGTCGGCGTAGACCGGGTACACGGGATCCATGAGCGCCACCACGCAGTCCTGGGCAAAGATCTCCTGGAGGTTCGCGCTGTCGCTCTTGCCGCCGTCGCTCACGAAGACCTCGTCGACGGCGATCTTCGCCCCGCGCGAGCCGAAGTCGTGGGTCGCGATCTCGGCGCGCAGGAACTCGTAGCCGACGTAGGGCCCGTAGCCCTTGAAGGTCTCCCGGCGCGCCATGTCGTCCGCGGCGTCGTGGATGGCGCGAACGACGGCCGGAGGCAGCGGCTGCGTCACGTCGCCCACGCCCAGATCGACCAGCCGGACGTCGGGGTGGGCATCGGTGAAGACCTTCGTCCGTCGCCGGATCTCGGCGAAGAGGTAGCTCTGGTTCAGGTTCAGGTAGAACTCGTTGAATCGGGGCACGGAGCTCTCCGTCGCGGATTCTAGCAGACGTCGCACGCGGCTCGTCGCCTTGCGCGGTCTCGCCCGATCGTATAAGTTGGCGGCGCGCGCGACGCGCGACTCGTCCGAACGGAGGCGCTCGATGAGAGCTGGTGCGTTGGTGCGAGCGGTCGTGGCCACGATCGTCGGTCTCCTCGGCGCGGCGATCCCGGTCTCCGCGCAGCCGGCCGGCACGCTCGTCGTCGGCCTCGTGGCCGAGCCCGTGAACCTCGACCCGGCGCAGGTGACCGACATCAACTCGAACCGCGTCGGCCGCCGCATCGTCGAGATGCTCGTGACGTTTCCCGACGAGAGCACGCAGATCGTCCCGGGTCTGGCCGAGTCGTGGACGATCTCGAGGGACGGCCTGCGCTACACCTTCAAGCTGCGGCGCGGCATCACCTTCCACGACGGCACGCCGTTCAACGCCGAGGCGGTGAAATTCTCGATCGAGCGGCAGATCGATCCCGAGCATCCGGCCAACAAGCTCGGCAAGTACCCGTTCGCCAACTACAACTTCGGCAACGTGAAGGCCGTCGAGGTCGTCGACCCGTTTTCGACCTTCGTGTCGAGACGATCTCGTTGAAGTGAGGCGCTCCGGGCGGTGAGGCGCTATGTCGTCCGCCGTCTGCTCTTGCTCGTCCCGGTCCTGGTCGGCGTCTCGATCATCATCTTCATGGTGCTGCACCTCTCGCCGGGCGACCCGGCCGAGATCATGCTCGGCTCCCAGGCCACCCAGGCGGATCTCGAGCGCCTGCGCGCCGAGCTCGGTCTGACCGAGCCGCTCTACGTCCAGTACGTCCACTGGCTCGGCCTCGTCGTGCGCGGGGATCTCGGGCGGTCGATCTGGATGAAGCGTCCGGTGCTGCCCGAGGTGCTCGGGCGCTTCAAGGCGACGCTCGTGCTGACCGGCGCGGGGCTCGCGCTCTCCACGGTCGTTGGCCTGGCGCTCGGGATCGTCTCCGCCATCCGGCCGAACTCGCTGCTCGATCGGCTGAGCGCGGTGGCCTCGCTGTTCGGCGCGAGCATGCCGGTCTTCTGGCTCGGCATCGTGCTGATGGTGATCTTCGCGCTCTGGCTCGGCTGGCTGCCGGCCTCGGGCATGTTCGCGCCATACGGCGGGGGCGGTCTTCAAGATTTGCTCCTGCACCTGGCGCTGCCGGCAGTCACGCTCGCGGCGGCCTCGGTCACGATCATCGCGCGCCTCACGCGCAGCACCATGCTCGAGACGCTCGGCCAGGACTACATCCGGACCGCGCGGGCGAAGGGCGTCGTCGAGCGCGCGGTCGTGCTGCGCCATGGACTCAAGAACGCGCTGATCCCGATCGTCACCGTTGTCGGCGTTCAGGCCGGCTATCTCCTGGGTGGAGCGGTGCTGACCGAGACGGTGTTCGCCTGGCCGGGCGTGGGCACCTTGATGGTGCAGGGAATCCTCGCGCGCGACTTCCCGCTGGTGCAGGGGTGCGTGCTGGTCGTGGCGCTGAGCTTCGTCGTCATCAACCTGGTCGTGGATCTGCTCTACGCGTGGCTCGATCCGCGCATCCGCTACGAGTGAGGGCCGGACGGTGAGCATCCGCGTGGCGGGGGTCGGCGAGCCGATCGTGGGCGCCGCGGAGGTGTCGCGCTTTCGGCGCGGGATCGGCCGGCTCGCGCGCCGCGACCGCCTCGCGGTCGTCGCAGCACTCGTCCTGCTCGCCGCGGCGCTGGCCGCGCTGCTCGCGCCCTGGCTCCCGCTGCTCGATCCGGACACCGTGGACACGCCGAACCGCCTGCAGCCGCCGCTCACGCCGGGTCACCGGCTGGGCACCGACGAGTTCGGCCGCGACCTCCTGGCGCGTCTGATCTGGGGCGCGCGCGTGTCCCTGCTGGCCGGCGTGGCCACGGCGGCCGCTGCGATGGCGATCGGCGTGACGCTCGGGATTCTCGGCGGCTTCTACACGGGATGGATCGAGACGGTGGTGATGCGGCTCACCGACATCCTGATGGCGTTTCCGTACATCTTGCTGGCCATCGCGATCGTGGCGGGCCTCGGGCCGGGTCTGCGCAACGCGATGATCGCGATCGCGATCGTGGGCTTCCCGATCTACACGCGCCTCGTACGCAGCGTCGTCCTCTCACTGCGCGAGCGCGAGTTCGTGGAGGCCGCCCGCGCGCTCGGCGCGAAAGACCCGCTGATCCTCGGCCGCCACATCCTGCCGCATCTGCTCTCGCCGGTGATCGTGGCCTTCAGCCTCGACGTCGGCGCCAAGATCCTGGCGACGGCCGGACTGTCGTTTCTCGGTCTCGGCACCCAGCCGCCGACCGCCGACTGGGGCAGCATGCTCGCGACCGGCCGTCAGTTCGTCGTCCTGAGCCCCCATGTGGTCCTGCTCCCCGGCCTCGCGATCTTCGTCATCGTCCTGGCCCTCAATCTGGTCGGCGACGCCCTCCGCGACCTCCTCGACCCACGCACGTCGACTCGCTGAGAGCGATGATCGCACTCACGAGCACCCCAGCGGGCGACCGGCGTCCCGCCCCAAACGCTAACCGGCGACCGCGGCCGAAGGAGACTCCGCGCGAGCATAGCTGACGGTGAGAATCTCCCAGAGGTGGCCGTCGCCGTCTTCCCAGTAGACGTTCTTGCCACCGAGCCGACGGTTGATCAGCATGTCGTTCTCGCCTCGCGGCCGGCTCCGGTACGCCAGGCCGGCGGACTGGATCCGCCCGAAGATCGCGTCGAAGTCGGCGTCGCTGACGCGGAAGCACAGATGGTAGCGCTGGAACTGGTCGCGTTCGGCGAAGTCGAGGGTCAGCGACTCGTTGACGTAGACCGGCGTGAACTCGCCGCGCGACTCCTCCCAGGCCACCCCCAGGAGGTCGGCCAGGAGCTTCGCCGAACTGACGCGATGGTGCGAGGGCACGATGACGTGGTCGAGCTGGATGGTCATGACTGAACCTCCGACGGCGTTCGAACGTTACGGCTTCTTCAGGCGCATGTCTTCCCAGGGCGAGGTGAAGTAGAGCTGCGGGCTCAGGCCGACGCCAGCTTCGTCCACCCGCGGGCCGATCCCGTGCAGGGTGGCGGGCTCGAAGATGCCCCCGTACATGACCCGGTCGTACATCAGGCGCTGGATCTGGTGCAAGATCGCTTCGCGCTTCTTGCGTTCGCGCTCCTGCGCCTGCTGTCGGAACAGGTCGTCGATATCCGGATGCCCGCCGGTGGCGTATTTGGCGGTGCTGATGACGAAGTTCTCGATGCGTGAGGCCGCGTTGCCCGGCGCCGCCGTGACCGTCACGAATACGCCCGTCCGGGTCTTCGTCCCCCACGCTTCCATGTAAGTCGCCCGCTCCATGCTGCGCACACGGCTGCGAATGCCGATCGCCGCCAGATAGTTGGCCACGCTCTCGCCCATCGTGACGAATGGCGGGAATGGCGTGACCTCGCCCGTGTCAAAGCCGTTCGGGTAGCCGGCTTCGACCAGGAGGCGCTTGGCGTGCGTCGGGTCGTATGGATAGGGATCGAAGCGGAGCGCGAATTCCATGGCGCTCGGGATGATCGATCCGGTCAGTCGCGAGAAGCCCAGTCGCTCCGCTTCGTTGAGCCCTTGCTTGTCGACCGCCATCGTCGCCGCCAGGCGGACGCGGCGGTCGTGCCAAGGCGACTTGGGATTGAACTGCTCCGGGAAATCGACCCACCACGTCGCCGGCGGTATCGCGCGCGCCAGGCGCAGCTTGGGGTCGGCCTTGATGGACGAGGCCTCGACGCCGACCATCAGATAGCCGATGTCCGCCTCGCCGGTCTTCAGCATCGCCAGCCGCGTCGTTCGGTCGGGGACGCCCTTGAAGACGAGCGTCTTGATGGATGGCTTCTTGCGCCAGTACTGCTCGTTGGCCTCGAGAATGAGCTCGATGCCGGGTGTCTGCCGGACGAAGCGGTAGGGGCCGAGTCCCACGGGCTGGCGCCGGAAGCCCTCCTCACCCGCTTTCTCGATGTACTTCTTCGGCACGACCCAGGACGCTCCGGTGGCCATCGTCGCGTAGAACAGGAGGAAGTCGGGCCACGGCTTGTCGAGCACGAACCGGATGCGAAGCGGATCGAGGATGTCGACCGACTTCACGTGCTCATGCAGCAGCTTGGCGCTGGCGCCCTTGTAGCGCAGGAACGTGAACTTCACATCCTCGGCGGTGAACGGATCGCCGTTGTGGAACTTGACGCCCGGACGCAGCTTGAACTCGTACGCGAGCCCGTCCGGACTTTCCTTCCACGATTCGGCCAGGCACGGCGCCATGTCGTTGCCCGGCAGCGGCTTGATCAACGCGTCGTGCATCGCGTAGAGGAACACGAACGGCGTGCCGATGCCCGGCGTCTCCGCCGGATCGAGGAAGGTCGGCGCGATCGACGCATCGAACGCGACGGTCAGCTGGCCGTCGGGCTGGCCCTGGGCCGCGGCGACCCCGCTCGATGCCGTAACGAGAAGCGCTCCGAGGAGGAGAATCTTTCGTGCGAGCCCGTTCATATCGCGTCTCCTCAGGCTTTCTTTTTACTATCGCCGGCCGCACGCCAGAGATACCAGGCGGCCGCCGAGCGATAGGGCTTCCAGCGTTCACCGAATTCACGCAGCGCCTTCGGCGTCGGCTGCTTGCTGCCGCCGTACGCGAGGCGGTAGCCTTCGCGGACACCGAAGTCGTCCACCGGGAGCACGTCGGGTCGCCCGAGCGTGAAGATCAGGAGCATCTCGACCGTCCATCGCCCCACGCCGTGAATCTGCGTGAGCCGCTCGATGATCGCCTCGTCGTCGAGGCGGGCCGCCGTCCGTCGTGTCGGCACGGTGCCCGCGAGCGCGTGCCGGGCGATGTCCTTGATGGCGCGCACCTTGCCGCGGGAGAACCCGGCCCGGCGCAGCCGCGCGGCGCGTGCCGCCGAGACGTCCGCCGGCGAAGGAAAGCGGCCGTTGTCGAAGAGCGCGACGAAGCGCGTGAGGATCGACTCCGCGGCGCGGCCGTGGAGCTGCTGGTGGGCGATGGCGCGGGTGAGCGCTTCGTAGGGCGACCACCGCCGCGGCGCAAAGGCGCACGGGCCGTGGCGCCGGATGAGCCGGCGCATCACCGGATCGCGCGAGAGGTGACGGTGCGCGGCCGACGTGACGAAGCCGGTGGTCGCCATCGAGACCGGATACAGCGCCGGTGACGACGGAGTCAAGCCCGAAGTGCGAGTCGAGGCCCTACAGGGACCCGTTGAGGGCCAGACGACGCTCCCACCGCACACCGCACTCGGGGCACCGCATCCAGGCGACGCCCCAGACGGCGCCGTTCGAGGTCACCTCGAGAATGCTGCCGGCCAGACCGGCGCACTCACGATGATCCGCCAGGTATCCCTCGAACCGCTCGAGGAGGTCGGCCATGGCCGGTCCGCACGACCCGGACTCCGTCGACACGCGGAAAGCCCTCGCGGGGCGGCGATCAGGGGTACTGCCGCTCGTTGGCGGGCGGCCGGCTACCGGCGGGAAACTGGATCGTTGTGTCGCCCTGCGGAGTCCGGCCGGTCAGCGGCGGGGTGTAGACCTCGTGGTCCGACATCCGGCGCTCCCAGTGGCCGGGCACGAGCACCTGGCCGTCGACCCCCGGGACCTGAACGAACCGATCGGGGACCCAGGTCGAGTTCGGGGGGGTCACGGTCGGCGCGGGCGTCTGAGGTACCGGGCGGGTCGAGGATTGGTTCAGGCGGTCGAAGATCGCGCCGCCGGGGGTCGTGCCGCCCGGTGGGGACTTCATCTGGGCGAACGCCGTCTGGACGAACGGGGCGTGGATCGACAGCACGCCCACGATCGTCCCGATCCCGCCGAGCACCACAGGCCAGCGCATGGCTAGATTGTCCCACGCTCGGCGACGCTGTCCAGCCTGAGCGCCATCAGAGCGCCTTCAGCATCGTCTCGGCGTCGCTCACCTCGAACTTGCCCGGCTGCTCGACGTTGACGGCCTTGACGACGCCGTTGTCGACCAGCATCGAGTAACGCTGCGAGCGCACGCCCATGCCGCGCGCCGTCAGATCCATGTCGAGCCCGAGCGCCCTGGTGAAGATCGCGCTGCCGTCCGCCATCATCCGGACCTTGCCGCCGGCCTTCTGATCGCGGCCCCAGGCGCCCATCACGAAGGCGTCGTTCACGGAGATGCACCACACCTCGTCGATGCCCTTCGCACGGAGCTTGTCGAAGTTCTGCACGTAGCTCGGGACGTGCTTCGCCGAGCACGTGGGCGTGAACGCGCCGGGCAGGCCGAAGATCGCGATCTTCTTGCCCTTGCTGATCTCGCCGATCGAGAAGGTGTTCGGTCCGACGGTACAGCCGGGCCGCTCGGTATCGATCATCTCCGTCAGGGTGCCGTCGGGAATCCGATCGCCCGCCTTGATCGCCATCGCGTCCTCCCTTTCGAGCGCAGCGTGTGAAGTGGGTCGCGGCGGAATCGCCGCGTCGCGGGGCAGAGTATCCGACATGGCCCGCCTAATTGCCAGAGCCGGTCGCGCGCCCGCCGCTGGCTCAGCTTCGATTCGGGACGGCGCGGCCGGCGCGGCGCGAGGTGCTCAGGGCCAGCCAGGCCGGCCTCCACCAGTTCCAGCGGCCCATCAGGCGCATCGTCGCCGGTACCAGCAGGGCGCGAACGATCGTGGCGTCGACGACGACCGCCACGCCGATACCGATGCCGACCGCCTGGATGACGACCGACCGCGCCATGCCGAAGCCGAAGAACACCGTCGCCATGACCGCGGCCGCCCCCGTGATGAGCCGGCCGGTCCGCTCCAGGCCCACGACCACAGCGCCGACGTTGTCGCCGCTCCGCTCGTACTCCTCGCGCACGCGGCTCAGTAGCAGGACCTCGTAGTCCATCGAGAGCCCGAAGACGAGACAGAACATGATGAGCGGCGTGGCCGTCTGGATCGGCGCGGGCGTGAAATCGAGCCACCGCGCGAGATGGCCGTCCTGAAAGATCCACACGAGCGCGCCGTAGGACGCGGTGATCGAGAGGAGGTTCATCACGATCGCCTTGAGCGGCAGCAGCACGGAGTCGAGGAGCAGGAGCAGCACGACGTAGGTGACCGCGACCACGACGCCGATCGCGCGCGGCGCGTGGCGCAGCACGAGCTCGAGGAAGTCGAGGTCGAACGCCGTCTGCCCGGTGACCAGCACCTCACCGTCGTAGGGCGGATGCGCGGTGCGGATCTCGCGGACCAGGGCCCGCGCCTCGTCGCTGTTTGCCTGGAGATTGGTGCTCGCGACGAGCATCGCGACGTGCTCGCCGAGAACGTGCCGGAGCGCCTCGACGAGCTCGGGCGGCCGCTGAGCCGGCGCCAGCGCGGCCATCTGCTGGTAGGTCGCGAGGTTGAGCGAGGGATGAAGATCGACGAAGCTGTCGACGCGCTGCACGTGCGGGTGCCCGGCCAGCCAGCGACTGAACGCGTAGGCCTGGGCCACGCGCGCGGGCTCGAGCGGCGAGGCCGCCCCGGCGTCGAGCACGACCACGATGCGGGTCACGTCGCCGCCGGCAAACTCGCTGCGGAGCAGCGCGTCGCCCCGCCGCGCCTCCGCCTCGGGCGGCAGCGCGGTCACGTCGCCCGAGCCGACGCGCAGGTGCAGGAACGGCAGCCCGAAGAGCAACAGGAGGCACACCACCGGCACGAAGAAGTGCCAGGGATACGCCATCACCGTCGCGGCCAGGTGGTGCCAGAAGCCGTCGGCCCGGCCCTCGGCGCGGAGGAACGGGACGCGCAGCGAGTTGACGCGCGGGCCCAGCACCGCGAGCAGCGCCGGCAAGGTCGTGAGCCCGTAGACGACGGCCAGCGTGACCACGCTCGTCCCGGCCCAGCCCATCGAGGCGAGATTGCCGAGCCCCAGGAAGAGCATGCCGAGAAGGCCGATCGCGACCGTGAGGCCGGAGAAGAGGATCGCGCGCCCTGCGGTGGCGACGGTGCGCGCCAGTGCCTCGACCGGCGGGCGCTCGCGGATCTCTTCACGGTACCGGCTCACCACGAAGAGCGAATAGTCGATGGCCACGCCGAGCCCGATCATGCTGACGATGTTCGGCGCGTAGATCGAGACCGAGAGCCAGCGGGCGAGCAGGAAGGTCACGGCCATCGCGCCGGTCATGGCCAGGGCGCCGACCGCCAGCGGCAGCGCGGCAGCCACCGCCGAGCCGAAGACGAGCAGCAGCAGGACGGCGACCGCCGGGAGGATCAGCGCCTCGACGCGGCCGAGGTCCTTGCGGGCGACCTCGGTGAAATCGTGGTTGAGCACGACGTTGCCGACCGCCACGACGTCGAGGGTCTCGGCCCGGACGAGCGCGCGCAGCGAGGGGTAAAGATCGGGCGGCAGCCCGGAGAACTCGAGCGACGCGAAGCCGGCGCCGGTTCCGTGCAGCTCGACCGTCGCGAGCGTACGCCGACCGTCTCGCGAGACGAGCGGCATCGTCATCGGCAGGGGGCCCGGCGGGTCGTAGGCCGTCCGGACCCGCGCGACCCGCGGGTCGCGCCGGAGCGGCGCCAGCGCGCGCTCGACCTCGTCGCGGAACGCGGGATCGAGCGCTTGCTTGGTCTCGCTGCTGAAGATCAGGTTGAAGGACGGCGGCTGCCCCTTCAGCTGTTTCTCGAGCAGGCGACGCGCGCGCGCGGACTCGGTGACGGTCGGGATGTCGGGCGGATGGAGCCGGCCGCCGACGTGGATCACCCACATGGACGCCAGGAGGCAGAGCACCGACAATCCCAGGACGGTCCAGCGCGCGCGGTGGACGAACCGACCCCAGCGGGCGAGAAGGGCTCCGCTCTCGCCGCCGGACGACGTCCGGGACGCGCTCATCGCGCCGCGGCCGATCGGACCGCCGGCGCGACTTCGTGCGCGACCCGGCGCAGCTGGGCGAGGTCGAGATCGGGCACGCCCAGCATCAGCTTCGTGATGCCGGCCTCGACGTGCTCGACGAGCCGCGCGGCGACCTCGCGAGCCGGACCGAAGATGGCGAACTGGTCGACGTCGAAGCGTGAGCCGTAATAGCCGTGGAGGAACTTTCGTAGCGCGGCCCGCGCCCACGCGTGGTCGTCGTCGACCGCGACGTAGACCAGACGACCGGCGACGAGCGCGTCCGGGTTCCGGCCGGCGGCGCGCGCGGCGCCACGGACGACGCCCCAGAGGCGGGGAAAGTCGCGCACGGTGCCGAACGGGCTCATGATCCAGCCGTCGGCCAGCTCGCCGGCCCGGCGCAGGGCGCCCTCGGCGTGGCCGCCGACGTAGATCGGAACCCGCGCGGCCGGCCGAACGATGGCCTTTTCGAGACGGAAGAACTGACCCTCGTGGTTGACCGGGCCCCCGGTGAGCAGCTGGCGGATCACCGCGAGGCTCTCCCGGAAGACCGTCACGCGACGATTCATCGGCACGCCGACCGCCTTGTACTCTTCCGGCGGCCGCCGAGCGACACGCGGAGGGCCACGCGCCCGCCCGCGAGATGGTGCAGCGTCGACACCTGACGGGCGACGACGGCCGCGGCGCGCAAGGTGACGACGAGGACGGCGGTGCCGAGCTCGCGGCGCGTGCACGCCGCCGCCGACGCGAGGAGCATCAGCGGATCGAGCATGTTCGCCTCGTGGAAGATCCGGTCCTCCGTCCACGCGGCGTCGAGGCCGAGCGCTTCGACCTGGCGGAAGAACTCCGCGTACGCCTCGCCGGAGTCGAGCGCCGCGACGCGGAGCGTGGGACGTGGATGCCGACCGAAACGGGGTGGCTCACGCGAGTGCGTCGAGCAGGGCGCGAGCCTCCTGGACGTCCTTTGAGCCGAAGCCCTCGGTGAACCAGCCGTA
>Ga0306925_10002716_pt1 | contig 15328 bp, 10 predicted proteins | sample flu12Cox44000176_FD_203755 | JGI IMG/M metagenome (GOLD analysis project Ga0306925, IMG submission 203755) | Lab enrichment of tropical soil microbial communities from Luquillo Experimental Forest, Puerto Rico - flux8day.12C.oxic.44.000.176 (v2)... | ecosystem: Environmental > Terrestrial >... | reverse complement strand
TCGTCGCCGCTGTTAGGCGGCGACCTTCGCGCTTGAGGTTTCCGGAGCGACGGCCTGCAGTCAGGCCATTGTTTCCTCGCGCAAAGCCGCTCCACGGACCCGTTACGGCCCGTTTCAGGACGTTCCGGGCCGCGTTGACGTCGCGGTGGACCTCCGTCTTGCAATGCGCGCATCTTTTGGATACGGACCGACAGGTCCTTCTCGACCGTGCCGCCGCATTGCCAGCATTCCTGCGAGGTGTTCCTCGCGTCGTTGACGGCGAATCAGCCACCGGCCCTTTCAGCCTCGTAGCGCAGCATCGAGATCATCATGCCCGGCGAAACCTCGAGGATCTCCTTGTTGAGCCCGGCCTTCTGCCGGACGTTTTTGCCTGGACGTTCGACCGTGCCCTTGGCTTGGCACGAGGGTCCATGAACCTCCGACGCGTTTGCGCGCTTGCATCGGTCGTACAAAAATGGATGCAGATAGTGAGATTTTTCGTGAAACTGCATCCACATCGGTGCCGAAGCGTTGCCTCGGCCAATCGTGTTGCGAAGGTTCACCAGCCTGATGAGATCTGCCGCCACCCACCGCGCCAGCCTTGTGCTTGCTGATGAGCGGGCCGCGCGTTGCGCGGTCGATGTGCTGAGCGAGGTCGTGTTCGAGGCCGACGCCGCGGTTGCCGCGGTCGAGCGGCCGGACGGGCAATGGGACGTCACCGTGGATTTTGCGCGAGCGCCGCACGAGGCGCTGGTGCGCGAGCTGGTTGCCAGTGCCGCCGGCGCGATCGTCTTCGACACGGTCGCGGCCAAGGACTGGGTGAAGGCGGGCCTGGACGGCCTCGTGCCGGTGCCGGCCGGACGCTTTGTCGTGCACGGCGCCCATGACCGCGCGCGCGTGCCGCCAAACAAGCTCGGCATCGAGATCGAGGCGGCGCTCGCCTTCGGCACCGGCCATCACGGCACCACGCGCAGCTGCCTCGTCTTGCTCGACCATGTGCTGAAGGCGGGCCGGCCCCGGCGGGTGCTCGATCTTGGCACCGGCACGGGCGTGCTGGCGATCGCGGCGGCGAAAGCGCTGCACAGGCAGCTTTTGGCGAGCGATATCGACGCGCTCTCGGTCGGCGTGGCGCGGGAGAACGCGCGGCGCAACGGTGTTGGGCATCGCGTGCAGGTGATCCGCGCCACCGGCGTTTCGGCGCCGGATTTTTCCCGCCACGGCCCGTTCGACCTGGTGCTTTCGAACATCCTGGCCAATCCGCTGCGGCAACTCGCAGGGCCAATCTCGCGGCACCTGGCGCCGGGTGCGTTTGTGATCCTGTCGGGGCTGTTGACGCCTCAGGCGAGCAGCGTGATATCCGCCTATCGCGCGCGTGGGCTAGTTCCGCTGCGGCATCTGAGATTCGAGGGCTGGAGCAGTCTGCTCCTCCGCTGGCAAAGATTGGCTGAGTTCGGTTGATTTATTTGGTCTTCGGATTGCGGCGGAGGATGATGGCTTCCTGCTTGACCAGCTTGTGCTTGACACGCGCTTCGACAAAACGATCAAGGATCTGGACAATGACGCTGCGCTGCTTCTTTTCGATCGGCGCAATCGGGCTGCTGCGAACCGGGGGCGAAATCTTCTCAAACGTGAACGCAGGCATACGGTCTCCCCTCGTCGTTGAGTTGGAGCGCTCCGAAGCATTTCCCCGATCGCGTGAGACGACACTGACGTGACAGGAAATGCGCCGACCTGATCTCACGCCAATAACGTCTTTGACGCATAAGCTATACCAAATAGCTAACATTGCGGAGTCCTCCCCGCAATCCTAGTGTGAGAAACGCGATGTTCGAATCCCGTTTTCAGACGTTCGAGGAACCCGAAGCCGGCAACGCGCTAACCGCGCGGCTCAAGGCGCTGCGCGAGGAGCTGGCACGGCGCAAGCTTAGCGGGTTCGTCGTGCCTCGCGCCGACCAGCAGCAAAACGAGTATGTCTCCCCGTCGGAGGAGCGGCTGGCCTGGCTCACCGGGTTTAGCGGATCGGCGGGGCTTGCGGTCGTGCTGACCAACGAGGCCGCGCTCTTTGTCGACGGCCGCTATACGTTGCAGGCGGGCAAGCAGGTCGACCCCAAGGCGTGGACGGTCGAGCCGCTGATGGAGCCGCCGCCGGAGAGCTGGCTGGCAACACATCTCAAAACCGGCGACCGCCTGGGCTTTGATCCATGGCTGCATACGTCCGCGGCAACCGAGCGGATGGCGGCCGCCTGCGCCAAGGCCGGCGCGGATCTCGCTGCCGTCGAGAGCAACCCGGTCGATGCGATCTGGACCGAGCGTCCGGGCCCGCCGCTTGCGCCGGTCGCTATCCACGGCCTGCAATTTTCAGGGGAGAGCGAAACCCAGAAGCTCGGCCGCATCCGCGGCGAGATCGACAAGCTCGGCGTCGACGCGCTGGTATTGTCTGACAGCCACGCGGTGGCCTGGACCTTCAACATCCGCGGCGCCGATGTCGCTCACACGCCGCTCCCCTTGTCCTATGCGCTGGTACCGAGGGACGGCCGGCCAACGATATTCATCGACCACCGCAAGCTCTCGAATGCCACCCGCGACCATCTCGAGCGATCCGCCGACGTCAGGGAGCCCAGCGCGCTGACAAACGAGCTTACGGCGCTCGCGAAAGACGCCGCCTCGATCGCGCTCGACAGCGCAACCGCGGCCGAGGCGCTGAGCCGCCTGATCAATGCAGCCGGCGGCAAGGCCGTGCGCGGCTCAGATCCGGTGGCCCTACTAAGGGCAGTGAAGAACCCGACCGAAATCGCCGGCATGCGAACCGCGCACCAGCGCGACGCGGTGGCGCTGGCGCGCTTCTTCGCCTTCCTGGATCGCGAGGCGCAAAACGGCGTGTTGACCGAGATCGACACGGTGCAGGCGCTGGAGACGTTCCGCCGCGATAGCGGCGTTTTGAAGGACGTCTCGTTCCCTACCATCGCCGGCAGCGGTCCGAACGGCGCCATCGTGCATTATCGCGTCACCCGCAAGAGCAACCGTCGCATCGTGCCGGGCGAGCTCTTGCTGATCGATTCCGGGGCGCAATATCAGGACGGCACCACCGACGTCACGCGCACGATCGCGGTCGGCGAGCCCACGGCCGAAATGCGTGACCGTTTCACCCGGGTGCTGCGCGGCCATATCGCGATTGCGCGCGCCGTGTTCCCCGACGGCACGACCGGCGCGCAGCTTGACACCCTGGCGCGGCAATTTTTATGGCAGGCCGGCATCGATTTCGAGCACGGCACCGGCCACGGCGTCGGCAGCTATCTCTCGGTGCACGAGGGGCCTGCTCGGATATCAAAGCTTGGCAGCACGCCGCTCAAGCGCGGCATGATCCTCTCCAATGAGCCCGGCTATTACAAGACCGATGCGTTTGGCATTCGAATCGAAAATCTGGAGCTGGTTACAGCGACCGAAATTGCCGGAGCCGAAAAGCCGATGAATGCGTTCGAGACGCTGACCCTGGCGCCGATCGATCGCCGCCTGATCGATGTGAAAATGCTGAGCGATGCCGAACGCGAGTGGCTCAATGCCTATCACGCGCGGGTGCGCGACGAAGTTCGTCCCGCTCTAGACGACACCGACAAGCTCTGGCTCGATATCGCCACCGCGCCGCTCGCTTAACCCCCGCAAGCGCCTCGTGTGAAGCCAAGCAACCGTCCCGAAAACGCAATAGCCGCATTCCGAAACGTCGCTATTGGCGCCAACCGATCCCGCTACAGTCCGCTCCAACTGGATTGAGTTGGAAGCAAGCTAGCGCATGCACGGAGTGATGGGGCAACCGCCGACACCCGCATCGAAGGACGTGGCGGCGTCAAAGCTCATATTGACGCTTTTGGTGGCGATGAACGGCATTGCGCCGATCTCACTCTATCTATTGGTACCGGCGCTACCGAAACTTGCGACGCTGTTCGGGCGCGACATCGCGCTCGCGCAGCTGACGGTGTCGCTCTACATGGTCGGCATCGCCTGCTCGCAGATCGTCATGGGACCGTTGTCGGACAAGTTCGGGCGCCGTCCGGTGTTGCTGGCCGGCCTTTCCGTGATGGTCGCGGCGAGCATCGCCTGCATGTTTGTCGAAAACCTGCCGCAGCTGATCCTCGCCCGCTTTCTGCAGGCGCTCGGCGGCGCCTCCGGCATGGTGATCAGCCGCGCCATCATTCGCGATCTCTATAAGCGCGACCGCATCGGCTCCATGATTAGTCTGGTGATTGCGGTGGTGATGGTCGCGCAGATGCTCTCGCCTTTGGCGGGCGGCCTGTTGGAAACCGCATTGGGTTGGCGGGCGATCTTCTCACTGATCACGGCGGCGGCGCTTGCGACCGTGGTCGCGATCGGCTTGCTGTTGCCGGAGACGCGCGGCGAGCGCGCATCCGCCGACGGATTCCGCGGTGATGTCTTTAGCCTGCTGTCCAGCCGCGCCTTTGTCGGCTTCATGCTGTGTCAGGTGCTGGCCTCTCAGATCATCTTCGCCTTTGCCGGCGGTGGGCCCTACATCGTGGTCAACCAGATGGGCCGCACCAGCGCCGAATATGGCGCCTGGTTTGCCGTTCCCGCCTTCGCCTATCTGATCGGCAATATCTTTTGCGTGCGCTTTGCGCCACGCCACTCACTGGAAGTACTGATCTGGTTCGGACTGGCGTTGCAATTTGCCGGCAGTCTGCTCAACCTGTCCTTCAGTTTTGCCGGCCTCAACCAGGCGCCGCTATTGTTGTTCGGCACGCAGATGATCGTGATGTTCGCCAATGCATTTGTGATGTCGAACTCGGCGGCGGGCGCGATCAGCGTGCGGCCCGACGCGGCCGGCACCGCCTCCGGTGCGATCGGATTTCTGCAGATGGGCGCAGGTGCGCTGGTGTCGCAATTCGGCGCCTATCTCGGCGGGCATTTTGACACGACCTTGCCGCTCACAGCCTTCATCTTCACCCTGTCGCTGGCCTGCGCGTCCGTCATGATCTTCCTGGTGCCACGCCATACGGTCGTCGTCAGCGAGGCGATGATGGAAAAGGCAGAGGAAGAAGAGTCGGGCATGCTGTAGGGACAAAGTGGCGCGAACGCTCAAACCCCAACCCAGGGGCTTCGCTCCGCGCCATGTCTTGATTGGGGCTCGGACCCTGGAAGCCGGGGCAGGCCAAACCACAGACAGATGAGTGTCTCACTCCCCGACCAGTTTCAGCCATTCGTCCTCGGTCAGCACGGTGACCCCGTGCTTCTGGGCCTCCGCCAGTTTCGAACCGGCGCCGGGACCGGCGACGACATAATCGGTCTTCTTCGACACCGAGCCTGCGGCTTTCGCGCCCAGCCGCTCGGCCATCGCCTTGGCCTCGTCACGGGTCATCTTCTCTAGCGAGCCCGTGAACACGATCGTCTTGCCTGCGACGGCCGAATTGCTCTTTGGCTTCTCGGCATCGAGGATGGTGACCTCTTTTGTGAACCGCTCGACGATGCCGCGGTTGTGGCTTTCGCCGAAATAGGCGGCGATGCTTTGGATCACGGTGTCGCCGATCTGGTCGAGCGCGTCCATCTCCGCAATCGCCTCCTCCTCGCCCTTGGCAACTTTCAGGCACGCATCGTGGAACGCCTTCCACGAACCATAGCCGCGCGCCAGCGCCAAGGCCGTGGTCTCGCCGACATGGCGCATGCCGAGCGCGTAGATGAAGCGTTCCAACGCTATGGTCCGCCGCGCCGCGATGGCGTTGAAGAGATTGCGCACTGAGGTCTCGCCATAGCCCTCGATGTCTTCCAGCTTGAGTTTGGCGTTGCGCTGCTGCAGCGTGAAAATATCGGCGGGCTCCTTCACCCAGCCCTGGGCGAAGAAATACTCGATCTGCTTCTCGCCGAGACCGTCGACGTCGAAGGCGCGACGTGAGGCAAAAAGTTTCAAATGCTCGATCTTCTGGTAAGGGCAGGCGAACTCGCCGGTGCAGCGGGTGCGCGAGCCCTCCTCGCCGGTCGCGGTTTCCTCCCGCACCACATCGGTATGTAGCGGGCACGGGCATTTCTTCGGAAAATGGAATTCCTTCGCATGTTTTGGCCGCTTGTCGATCATGACATCGACGACCTGCGGGATGACGTCGCCGGCGCGCTGGACTACGACGGTATCGCCGATCCTGATATCGCGGCCCTCGCGCAGCACCTCGCCCTTGTTGCCGATGCCCTTGATGTAATCCTCATTGTGCAGCGTGACATTCTGCACGATGACGCCGCCGACCCCGACCGGCTCGAGCTTGCCGACCGGCGTGAACGAGCCGGTGCGGCCGACCTGGATCTCGATATCGCGCAGCACCGTCATGGCGCGCTCGGCCGGAAATTTGTGCGCGATCGCCCAGCGCGGCGTGCGCGACACAAAGCCGAGCCGCTCCTGCCAGTCGATGCGGTCGACCTTGTAGACCACGCCGTCGATATCGTAGTCGAGCGTTGCGCGCTGCTCCTCGATCTTGCGGTGAAAGGCGACCAGCTCTTCGACGGAATGACAGAGCCGCGTGAGCGGATTGGTCTTGAAGCCGCAGCGTTCGAACCATTTGATCATGCCCGATTGCGTCGTCTCCGGCATGTCGCTCATTTCGCCCCAGGCATAGGCGAAAAAGCCGAGCGGGCGGGAGGCCGTGATCGACGGATCCTTCTGCCGCAGCGAGCCGGCGGCGGAATTGCGGGGATTTGCGAAGACGGTGTCGTCGGCTAGCCTCTGGCGCTCATTTAGCGCCAGAAACGCCGTCTTTGTCATATAGACTTCGCCGCGCACCTCGCAGATATCAGGCGCGTTGCGGGCCTTAAGCTTCTTTGGCACATCGTCCAAAGTGCGGATATTGGCGGTGACGTCCTCGCCTTCCGCGCCGTCGCCGCGGGTCGCCGCCGTGACGAGCGCACCGCGCTCATAGCGCAGCGACATCGAAAGACCGTCGATTTTGGGTTCAGCCGAAAAATCGATTCGGTCGTCGGCAAGTTTCAAAAAGCGCACGATGCGGCCGACGAAATCGACCACGTCCTGCTCGGCAAAGGCATTGTCGAGCGACAGCATCGGCACCGCGTGCCGCACCTTCTTGAATCGCCCCGAGGGTGCCGCGCCGACCTTCTGCGACGGCGAGTCCGCCGTGATGAACTCCGGAAAGCGGCTTTCGATGGCACTGAAGCGTTGGCGAAGCGCGTCGTATTCGGCATCCGAAATGCTTGGTGCGTCGTCCTGATAGTAGCGCTTGTCGTGGCCTTCGAGCTGGAGCGCCAGCCGCATGTACTCGACCTTGGCCTGCGCCTTGGAAAGGTCGGCGACGTCGGGGAGTTTGTTTGGCTTGCGGGCTTTGACCATGGCCAGCCGATCAGGCCGTCGCGGCGCGCAGCAACTGCTCCGCTGCGGCGCGGGCTTCGGCGGTGATCTCGGCGCCGGCGAGCATGCGGGCGATTTCTTCGCGGCGGTGGTCGGCGGCGAGCGCATTGACGCGGGTGGCGACACGCTTGCCCTTGTCGAGCAAATCCTTGGAAATCAGAAGGTGCTGGTTGGCGCGGGCCGCCACCTGCGGCGCGTGCGTCACCGCCATCACCTGCACCTGGCGCGCGAGCCGCGCCAGCCGCGCCCCGATCGCGTCGGCCACGGCACCGCCGACGCCAGTGTCGATTTCGTCGAACACAAGGGTCGGCGCCGAGCCGCGGTCGGACAGCACGACCTTGAGCGCCAGCAGAAAGCGCGAGAGCTCGCCGCCGGAGGCCACCTTCATCAAAGGACCGGGCCGTGTCCCGGGATTGGTCTGCACCCAGAACTCGATGCGGTCGAATCCCTGTGGGCCCGGCGTGGCGGGATCGCTCTCGATCTGTGTTGTGAAGGTCGCACGCTCAAGTTTCAAAGGCGGCAGCTCCGCACTGACCGCCTTGTCGAGCTTTTGCGCGGATTTTTCGCGCGCTGCACTCAGTCGTTTGGCAGCAGACATAAACCGCTGGTCGGCCTCATCGGCGGCGGTTTCAAGCTGCTTTAGCTGATCCGCGCCGGCATCGATCAGCGCGACGTCGCGGGCATAGTTCGCAGCCAGCGAGGCAAGGGCGTCGACCGGCGTGGCGTATTTCCGCGAGGCCGCGCGCAGCGCGAACAGCCGCTCCTCGATGCGCTCGAGCAGGGCGGGATCGAAATCGGCGGCGGTGAGCGCGGCGGCCAGATGCTGGTCGGCGTCTTGCAAGGCATTGATCGCGGCGTCGATCGCCTTCACTGCGGGCTCGACCAAACCGGGCGAGTTCACGGCGCGGCGTTCCAGCCGCCGTACGGCGGCGGACAAGGCCGCAACGGGCGAGTGATCGCCCGAGACCGCATCTTGTGCTTCGCGAAGATCGGCTGCGACCTTCTCGCCAGCCATCATCGCAGTGCGCTGTTGGGCTAGCTTTGTCTCTTCGCCATCCTTCGGCGCAAGCGCTTTCAGTTCATCTGAAGCGTGGCGCAAATAGTCCGCCTCGCGCGCGGCGCGTTCCATGCTCGCACGATGCGCTTGAAGCGTGGCGTAGGCGGCGCGGCGCGCCTCCCACAGTGCCTCGAGCGCTGTGACCTCCTGTTCGAGGCCAGCAAAGGCATCGAGCAGACGACGATGGGTCGCGGCATCGACCAGGGCGCGCTCGTCATGCTGGCCATGGATCTCCACCAGCGCTGTGCCGATGGTTCTTAAGGTCTGCACGCTGATCGCCTGGTCGTTGATGAAGGCGCGGGTGCGGCCATCGGCAAACTGCACGCGGCGCAGGATCATTTCGCCGCTATTCTCCAGGCCGTTGGCGGCGAGCACGGCGAAGGCGGGATGCGCATCGGGCACCTCGAATTCGGCCGTGACCTGTCCCTGCTCCGCGCCATGGCGAACGAGGCCCGCATCGCCACGACCGCCCAGCGCCAACGCAAAGGCATCGAGCAGGATCGACTTGCCGGCGCCGGTTTCGCCGGTCAGCACCGCCAGCCCTTTGGCAAACTCGATATCAAGCCGCTCGATCAGGACGATGTCGCGGATCGACAGACGCGCCAGCATGCGAGAAAAGTTCCTGGTCCAGACAATGGCGTAGTTGTCCTTTGATTCTAACATGCGCAAGAGGGCCCGCCGCAACGGGAAGCGAATGCCAGTCAAGGACCGTTAGCCGAGACCGACCTTCTTGAAGGCCTTGCTAATCCAGGAGCCCTGATTCTCGGTCGGTTCGACACCGCCGGATTTTACAAGATTATAGGCGTCCTGGTACCAGCGGCTGTCCGGAAAATTGTGGCCAAGCACGGCCGCGGCGGTCTGCGCTTCGCCGACCACGCCAATCGCCATATAGGCTTCGGCGAGCCGCGCCAGCGCTTCCTCGACATGGCGCGTGGTCTGGTATTGCGTGACCACGGCCTTGAAGCGATTGATCGCCGCGGTGTAGTCGCGCTTCTCCATGTAATAGCGGCCGATATTCATCTCCTTGCCGGCGAGCTGGTCGCGCGCGGCCTGCAGCTTGGCCTTGGCGTTGACCGCATATTCCGAGGTCGGATATTTGCGCACCACCTCTTCCAGCGCTGCAATCGCCTTCTCGGTGCGGCCCTGGTCGCGGGAGATGTCGGGAATCTGGTCGTAATGCGAGGCGGCGATCAGGTACTGCGCATAGGCGGCGTCCGGGCTGCCGGGATGCAAGGTCACATAACGGGTCGCTGCGCCAATGCAGCCGTCATAGTCGCCAGCCTGGTAGTCGGCATAGGCCGACATCAGCAGCGATTTGCGCGCCCAGTCCGAATAGGGATGCTGGCGGTCGACCTCCTCGAATTTCTTCGACGCCGCCTTGATATCCTTGCGCTCATTCATCAGGTACAAGCCCTCATTGTAGAGCTTGTCGGCGGGCTCCTCGACGAAGGTTTCGTCCTTGGCAAGGAACTTGTCCCAGAGCGGGCCGGTGCCGCAGCCACTTAGGCCAATCGCAAAGCCGATCAGGCAAGCGGCGCGCCAAAGCTGCCGGCGAACCGGCAGGCTCCGATCATCGCGCCCGCTGTCAGCCGAGATGCTGCGCTGTTTGCGCCCTATGCGCGGTAACGACATGAGCTCTAGAACCTGACTGTCTTGAGTAGCGTTTGGTGCGGGTACCTCGTTCTGCGCCACGACCAATGGCCGCTCACAAAAAGGTTCGCCCTGTCCAGGGCGCCTGCCAAGCAACCAGGGCCTACGTAACCGAAAAACCCGCCTTAACCAACCGGATAGGCAGGCATTTCGCCCGGATTAAGGCGGCAACGCGGCCATGTTACCGATTGTGGTTATGACGGAGCAGGGCTTGAACGATGGTCACGACACATCCGGCCCGTAGGCCGGTGCGACAATGCCACCCACCATGCCGGCGGCGACGTCTGCGTGGGTGCGGGAGCGGCGCGCAGTCTCGCCCTCGACCACCCGCCAGGCGGTACGGTCCGCCATCAGGGCTGACAGCACAGCGTGATTGAGCTTGTGGCCGCCACGCCGCGAGCGATAGATGCCGAGCAGCGGCAGACCGGCGAGTGCCAGATCACCCACGGCGTCCAACACCTTGTGCCGTGCGCATTCATCGGCAAAGCGCAGGCCTTCCGGATTGAGCAGGCGCTCCTCGTCGAACACGACCGAGTTCTCGAAAGAAGCGCCGCGCCAAAAACCTGCGCCCCGCAGCCGCGCCGCGTCGGATATGCAGCCGAAGGTGCGGGCGCGGGAGATTTCGCGACGGAACGCTTCCGGGCTCAGCTCGAGCGAAAATTTCTGCTGGCCGATCACCGGATTGGCGAAGTCGATCTCGACCTCAGCGCGGAAACCGGCCGCATAGGGGCGCAGTTCGCCAAAGCTGTCGCCGTTGGCAACCTGCACCGGCTTCACGACCTGGATGAAGCGGCGGGCAGCCGACTGGCTAACAATACCGGCCTGATCGATGGCCCTGACAAACGCCGCGGCGCTGCCGTCCATGATCGGCACTTCCGGCCCATCGAGCTCGATGGTGGCGTTGTCAACGCCCATGCCCCGCAGCGCGGCGAGAACATGTTCGGCGGTGGAAACCAAAGGCCCTTCGGTGTCGCCGAGCACTGTGGCAAATTCGGTGGAGATCACGGCATCGGCGGTCGCCTGCAGTTCACGATCGCCGCCTTCGATGCCGCTGCGCAGAAAAACAAAACCTGCATCCACGGATGCAGGTCCAATGGTAAGACAGACAGGCAAAGCGGAATGCACGCCAACGCCCGTCACAGTGGCTTGCGAACGAAGCGTTGTCTGCCGGCTAAACTTCATGAAGGCCCGCCCACCAAGACCTAACCCAAAGCACTAGCGGCCCCAGAATCCCCGGCCGAATCGTGCTTTTAAGTATCCCCAAGTCGGCGCAACCATAGTCACCGCCCCAAAATGCGCCAACTCACGCTTTTTTACCGATTGTTACCCTATCTCGGCCGTATTGGCGCCGCCGCCCAACCTATTTGCGACATGCGCGAAAGCTTTTTCACACCGCGGCCGTTTCTTTAGGTATCCTATTTCTCCTTTAAAATCAGTTTGTTCGAGGCTTTGTGGTGCAGCCTATCCACTGCAATGCAAAGGCCCCGGCTGTTCGCAGCCGGGGCGTTTTTCATCACCAAGCCTGTCACAAATTTCAGTTGGCCTGCCGGCGCAGGAAGGCGGGGATATCAAGATGGTCGTCACCCTGTGGCGCTGGCGCAACAGGTGCCGGGCGGCCGTGGCTGTCCAGACCCTGCGGCGCCGGGCGGCGAGCATACTCAGACACCGGATCATTGGCCTCTGCGCGCTTGGGCAACTGCGGCATGGCGGGACCGGAGGCGCGGGCTGCGATCGGCGGCTCGGTCTCCTCGTCGCGGCGGCCGAGGCCAACATTGGCGAGCCGCTGCAGCAGCGACAGCCGGCTTTTCTGCGGATGCTCCCCCTCTGATTCGCCGCGGGCCTGACGAATCTCGGCCTGGGCCGGCATCGGCAGATCTTCGAATTTCGGCATCCGCGGTGCGCGGGAGCTCTGTGGGCGTTCGGCCAGCGGCGGGATGAAGGTATCGGGCGCCAGAGGCTCCTGGGCCGGCGTGCGCTCCGGATCATGATCGGGGAACAGCGACGGCTTTTGCGCAATCGGCCGGACTGTGACGTCGCCATAGGAGGCGGGCTGCACGAGCGTGGCGGTGGCAGGGGCGTCGGGCGCCACCGCGGCCGCGATAGCGGCAAGCGCGGCGCGCTCGACACTATGCGGCGAGCGCTGTGATGCAGCCGAGGGTGGCTGCGATGGGAGCTGGGCTTCGAGTTTGGCGGCGCGTTCAGCCAGCCGTGCATTGTCGGCACGCAGCCGTGCGGTCAGGTCGGCGAGGCGATTCTCCGGCCCGCCGGTTGTGGCGAGCGGGTGGGGTTGGCTTGCCACGGGCGCCGGTCCGCTGCTGCGGGCGAATCTTTCCGTCTCGATGCCGGTCGCGACGACGGAGACGCGAATGATGCCGTCAAGGGCCTCGTCGAAGGTCGCCCCGACGATGATGTTGGCGTCCTGGTCGACCTCTTCGCGGATTCGGGTCGCGGCTTCGTCGACCTCGAACAGGGTCAGATCCTTGCCGCCGGTGATCGAGATCAGAAGGCCGCGCGCACCTTTCATCGAGGAATCGTCGATCAGCGGGTTGGCGATGGCGGCCTCCGCCGCGGTCAGCGCGCGCTTCTCGCCGGAGGCCTCGCCGGTGCCCATCATCGCCTTGCCCATCTCGCGCATCACGGCGCGGACGTCGGCGAAGTCGAGATTGATCAAGCCTTCCTTGACCATCAGGTCGGTGATGCAGGCAACGCCGGAGTAGAGCACCTGGTCGGCCATCGCAAAGGCGTCGGCGAAGGTGGTCTTTTCGTTGGCGACCCGGAACAGGTTCTGGTTCGGGATGATCAGGAGCGTGTCGACGACCTTGTGCAGCTCGGCGATGCCGGCTTCCGCGGTGCGCATGCGCCGCTGGCCCTCGAAGTGGAACGGCTTTGTCACCACGCCGACGGTGAGAATTCCCATTTCGCGGGCAGTTTTCGCAATCACCGGCGCGGCTCCAGTGCCGGTGCCGCCACCCATGCCGGCGGTCACGAAGATCATGTTGGCGCCTGAGAGATGGTCGCGGATCTCGTCGATCACCTCCTGGGCTGCGGCAGCGCCGACATCGGGCTGCGAGCCGGCGCCCAAACCTTGCGTGACCTGGGTGCCCATCTGGATGATGCGCTGGGCCTTCGACATTGTGAGCGCCTGCGCATCGGTATTGGCGACCACGAAGTCGACCCCCTGCAACCCCGCAGTGATCATGTTGTTGACGGCGTTGCCGCCAGCGCCTCCAACGCCGAACACGGTGATCCGCGGCTTCAGCTCGCGGATGTCGGGAGGAGTAAGATTGAGTGCCATGGTTGCCTCTCGTCGATTATGGGCGCGGGGTTGCGCCCTGGCCTTCGGCCGCGGGAGTGGGTGAAAATCGCATTCTGCGGAAAGCCGCCATCAGAAGCCCTCGCGAAGCCATCGTCCGACCTTTCCGAAATATCCGTCCGTCCCTGTCTTCAGGTACCGCGCGTGCCGCGGTTCGACATGCTCAAGGTGAGCGTATTGCGGATAGACCAAGAGCCCCGTGGGCACCGCAAAGGAGGCGGTCTTGGCTTCCTGGGGCAGCCGGCCGAAGCCGAGCGGGCGGCCTAGTCGCACCGGCCGGCCGAGGATCTGGGTGGCAAGTTCGGGGATGCCGGTCAGCTGCGCGGCGCCGCCGCTCAAAACCACCCGCGCCTTCGGCTCTGCCGCAAACGGAGACTCCGCAAGCCGGTCCCGGACCATCTCAAATATCTCCTCGACGCGGTGCCGCACGATGTTTGCGATCGTGGCTCCGGACACGATCTGCGGAACATCCCGCTCATCGCCGGCCGCAGGGACGGACATCAGCTCACGCGCATCGGACCCACCGGTTAGCACCGTGCCATATAACGTCTTGATTCGCTCGGCATCCGCAATGCACGCTGACAATCCACGGGCAAGGTCCATGGTGACGTGCTGGCCGCCCACTGCAAAACCACTGGCATGGACAAAGCGGCCGGCTGAGAAGGTCGCAATCGTCGTGGTCCCGGCCCCCATCTCGACCACGGCGGCGCCGAGATCGGCCTCGTCATCGGTCAGGACCGCGAGGCCCGCGACATAGGGGCTCGCCGCCATGGCCTCGACATTGAGGTGGCAACGCTCGACCACCAGCATCAGGTTCCTGGCGACGGTTGCGTCCAGGGTGACGACGTTCATGTCGACGCCGAACTGGCGGGCCACCATGCCGCGGGGGTCGCGGATGCCCTTGACGCCGTCCAGCGCATAACCCACCGGCAGCGTGTGCAGCACGGTCCGGCCCTCGCCGGTCGCGTGACGCATGCCGGTCGAGGTGACACGGTTGACGTCGGCGGTGCTCACCGTGCCACTGTGGATGTCGGCGGCGGCTTCGATCAACTGGCCCTGCAGCCGCCCGCCGGAGACCGACAGCAGCACGGATTCGACTCTGACCTTCGCCATGCGCTCGGCGAGCGCGACGGCCTGGCGCACCGCCTGCTCGCATTCGGCGAGATCGACGACCGCGCCCGCCTTGACCCCGCGCGACTGGATCTGGCTGTAGCCGATCAGCTCGGCGGCGTGGCTGCGCCCGCGCAAAGCGTCCTTCGGCGGACAGGGTTTCAGGCGCGCGATCATGCAGGCGATCTTGCTGGTGCCGATGTCGAGGCAGGCAACCAGCGCGGCGCGTCGGTACGACATCGGGCGCGTCTTTGGCGTGTGATAGCGATCGAGGCCGGTCATGCGTCGCCGGCCTTTTTCTTGGACTTCTTGAACAGCTCTTCGCGCGCCCTGGCCGCATCGTCGGACAATTGCAAGGTGAGCCGATCTGAAAGACGCATGTCGACGGCGACGATGTCGCGCGAAAACAGATGATCTTCCTTGTCGAGTTTGCTCAAGGCTAAAAGGGCGCCTCCGACCTCAAGCTCCGGCAGGCGGATGTCGAGGCCGTCCTTCAGCCTGAGATTCCAGCGCCGCTCGCCGACGAAGATTGCGGCTTTTGTGACCGAACTCACCTGCGGATAGCGCGACAGCAGGGCAAGGAATTCGCGGGCATGGGTTTCGGCGCCCTTGCCGACGACGAGCGGCAGCGACAGGAAGCGGCGTGCGACATAGGGCTCGAGCACGGCGCCGTCGTCCGCAATCACCGAAAGACGGCCATCGCATTGCCACAGCGCAAAGGCGGTTCGCTCGACGAGATCAATTTGCAAATGGCCGGGATAGAGCTTGAGGACCGTGGCCTCGGCAATCCAGGGATTGGCCTTGAGGCGCTCGCGCACGGCAGCTGCGTCCAGAAACAGCAGCGACGAGCGGCCATTGACGCCGCCGCTTG
>Ga0306925_10002713_pt1 | contig 15344 bp, 11 predicted proteins | sample flu12Cox44000176_FD_203755 | JGI IMG/M metagenome (GOLD analysis project Ga0306925, IMG submission 203755) | Lab enrichment of tropical soil microbial communities from Luquillo Experimental Forest, Puerto Rico - flux8day.12C.oxic.44.000.176 (v2)... | ecosystem: Environmental > Terrestrial >... | reverse complement strand
ATTTCGACGGCGTGTTCACGCAGAACAAGCCCGTGATCTTCAACTTCCACGGTTACCCGTGGCTGATTCACAAGCTCGCTTACCGCTTCAAGGTCCACGACCACATGCACGTGCGCGGCTACATGGAGAAAGGCAACATCAACACGCCACTCGAGCTCGCCATCCTCAACGAGATCGACCGCTTCCATCTGGTGATCGACGTCATCGATCGCGTGCCCGGACTCGCGGCACGTGCGGCGCATCTGAAGGAGGAGATGAAGAACGCGATTATCGACAACCTCGCGTACGCGCACCGCGAGGGGACCGACCGTGACGAGATCACCAACTGGGTGTGGCCGGGGTGAGCTCGCTACGCGCATCGGTCAGTCTCGTCGGTGATTGCGCAGGCGGCCATCACGCTGATATCGGAGAGAAGCGCTATGCCAGTCCAGGAAGTGTTTCTCGTCCGGCACGGCGAGACCGAGTGGAGCCTCAACGGCCGGCACACCGGTAGCTCCGACATATCCCTCACCGAGAACGGCCGGCAGGTGGCGCGGCGCTGGCAGCCTTTCGCCACGACCCGCACCTTTGATCTCGTGCTCACGAGCCCGCTGCAACGGGCGCGCGAAACCTGCGAGCTGGCGGGCCTCGGGGAGCGCGCCGAGACCGATCCCGACCTGATGGAGTGGAACTACGGCGCGTACGAGGGCCTCACCCCGAAAGAGATCCGCGAAAAGCAACCTGCGTGGATGATCTTTCGCGACGGCTGTCCCAGCGGCGAGAGTCCCGAGCAGATCGGCGCACGGGTCGATCGGGTCATCGCCAAGATGCGCGCGCGGGCCGGGAACGTGGCCGTATTCGCGCACGGCCATGTGCTGAGAGTACTCGGCGCCCGTTGGCTGGGACTGCCCCCCTCCGCGGGCAGCCATTTCCTCCTCGATACGGCCACCTTGAGCGTGCTGAGCTCGTATCACGGCGTGCCCGCCATGAAGCGCTGGAACGCTCCGTTGCTGCCCGATGGGTCGGCGGCCGCGAAGCCTTGAGGCCATGGGAGATTCAGCCATGAGACCGACACCCGCGACGGCCAGCAAAGCCTCGGTCCCGGAACCGACCCGCACCGGGCTCTCTGCTGAGACCCTGCAGCGGGCAGTAGTGGACAATCTCACTTACATCCAGGCGCGGCTTCCGGAGTTCGCTACACCCCACGACTGGTACATGGCGCTCGCCTATACCGTGCGTGACCGGATGCTGGAGCGCTGGCAGAACACCGTGCGGACTGACGCGCAACGCGACGTGAAGGTGGTCTGTTACCTCTCGGCGGAGTTCCTGATCGGCCCGCAACTGGCCAACAACCTGCTGAGCCTCGATATGGCGGCGAACACGCGTACCGCCATGGCCGCCCTCGATCAGGATCTCGACAAGCTGCTCGCACTGGAAGAGGAGCCGGGCCTCGGCAACGGTGGCCTTGGCCGCCTCGCCGCCTGCTACATGGACTCCCTGGCGACGCTCGAGGTGCCCGCCATCGGTTACGGGATTCACTACGAATTCGGCATCTTCGATCAGGAGATTCGCGACGGAGCGCAGGTCGAGGTGACCGACAAGTGGCTGCAGAAGGGCAACCCCTGGGAGATCGTGCACACCGAGCTCAGCCGCTATGTAAGTTTCGGCGGTCACAGTGAGACCTTCGCGGACACCGACGGACGCCAGCGCGTGCGGTGGGTTCCGGCGCGCATGGTCAAGGGCGTGCCGTGCGATACGCCCGTGCTCGGCTATCACGTCGGCACCTGCAACACGCTGCGGCTATGGAAGAGTGAGGCCGTCGAGTCCTTCGATTTCGAGGGCTTCAACACCGGCGACTACTACGGGGCCGTCAACGATAAGGTCATCTCCGAGACGATCTCAAAGGTGCTCTATCCGAATGACGAGGCCGAGGCTGGCAAGCGTCTGCGCCTCTCGCAGCAGTACTTTTTCGTCTCGTGCTCGCTCCAGGACATACTGAACCTGCTGGGTCGCAAACGCATGCCGCTGGCCTCCCTGCCGGACGTGTTTGCGGTGCAGTTGAACGACACGCATCCGGCAATCGCGGTGGCGGAGCTCATGCGGCTGCTGGTGGATGAACACGCGCTGCCGTGGGAGCAGGCCTGGGATATCACGCGCCGCACCCTCGCGTACACCAATCACACCTTGCTGCCCGAAGCGCTGGAAACATGGGGGTTGCCACTGTTCCGCGAGCTGCTGCCGCGGCCGCTCGAGATAATTTTCGAGATCAACCGGCGCTTCCTCGATGAGGTACGGCAGCGTTATCCCGGCGACGACGCGCGCGTAGCGCGCCTGTCGCTGGTCGAAGAGGGGGGCGAGAAGCGTGTGCGCATGGCGAACCTCGCCACCGTCGGCAGCCACGCGGTCAATGGCGTGGCCGCCCTGCATACGCAGCTGCTGCAGAAGACGGTACTGAAGGACTTCGCCGAACTGTGGCCGGAACGTTTCCACAACGTCACGAACGGTGTGACGCCGCGCCGGTTCATGATGCTCAGCAATCCGGCGCTGGCGAAACTGCTCACCGAGACGCTGGGCGAGGGGTGGGTCTCCAATCTCTCGCTTCTCAAAGGCCTCGAGGCGCGGCTGACGGATGCGGGTTTCCGGGAACAGTGGCGGCGTGTGAAGCGCCTGAACAAGGAGGCCCTCGCGCGCCGCATCCGCGAACGCACTCACATTACCGTCGATCCGGCGGCACTGTTCGACATCCAGGTCAAGCGCATTCATGAGTACAAGCGCCAGCACCTGAACGTGCTGCACATCATCACGCTGTACAACCGGCTGCGCCGGGGGCAACAGGCGCAGGCCACGCCGCGCTGTTTTGTCTTCGGTGGCAAGGCCGCGCCCGGTTACTTCATGGCGAAGCTCATCATACGGCTGATCAACGGCGTCGCCGAGGTCGTTAACAACGACTCCAACGTCGGCGGCCGCATGAAGGTGGTGTTCTATCCTGACTTCAACGTCAAGAACGCGGAAGCCATCTACCCGGCCGCCGACCTCTCCGAGCAGACTTCCACCGCCGGCAAGGAGGCGTCGGGTACCGGCAACATGAAGTTCATGCTGAACGGGGCACTCACCATCGGCACCCTGGATGGTGCGAACGTCGAGATCCGCGATGAGGTGGGCAGTGAGAACTTCTTTCTGTTCGGGCTGACCGCCGAGCAGGTGGAGCGGGTGAAGCGCGAGGGCTATCGTCCGGCGGGCTGTCTCGAGGGTAACGCCGAACTGCGCGAGACTCTCGAGCTGATCGATGCCGGCACCTTCTCGAGCGGTGATCGCGAGCTGTTCCGTCCGCTGACCGACAACCTCCGGCAGTCGGATCCGTTCCTGGTGCTGGCGGACTACCCCGACTACGTGGCTTGCCAGGAACGTGTGAACGCTGCCTGGCAGGACCCGGAGCGTTGGACGCGCATGTCGATCCTGAACACGGCGCGCGGCGGAAAGTTCTCCTCCGACCGGGCAATTGGCGAATACAGCGAACGCATCTGGCACGCGCGGCCGGTCAAGACCACTTCACGCTGAGCGCCCGGTGACGCAACGTGAATCTCGATTGGCGGGCAGCCGAGGACCGAAATCTGCCGCCTGATCGGTAACGATCACCCCGTCGTGGGGTCGCGGGCAAGCGACCATGTACCAGCCGCGACCTTCCGCCGCCCTGCTCCGTGCCATCAGAGCATCCCCACTTGCTCACGACCTCTGACATGGGCTGATCGATCCGCGGATCAGACGTGTGCCCGTGAAATGGGCCGCGCCACGAGCCTCGGAGACCAGAACGCCGCCTGCTGATGAGGCGGCGTTTTCGTGTCCAGTTCAGCACCCATTAAGGCTGCACCAGTAATTGTAGGGGGCGTCCGGGACTAACATGACACCAAAATCCTACGTCTCACTGTTGGCGCCGCGGCGGCATGGCCGAACCGAGTTGGCCTGTTTTTCGAATCGATGCCATTCATGGTGATGTGCCCGACGTGCGAGGGCATCCGCTCTTAGTCGGGATATAGCGCTTTTACGCGTGGCGCCAGCGCGAGGTGACCGCGGCGCCAATGTGCGATGGGGGACGTTATGTTAAGGATCAGAGGATTTCTGGTGGTTGCCGCGATTGCGGGCTTGGCCGTTGCCTGTGGCGGGGGCGGCTCCTCCAACATGAGCTCGCCCTCGTCTACGGGGATGAGCGCCGTTATGGCGACCGGTACCATCAGCGGCTTTGGCAGCATCTTCGTGAACGGAACTGAGTTCCAGACCACGAATGCCACTATTCGCAAGAACGGGCAGACGGTCGACCAATCACAGCTCGCGGTCGGTGAGGTCGCCCGCATCAAGGGCGAGAAGAACGACGCTGGCACCCAGGGAGCGGCTGAGGAGGTCGACGTCGACGAGGCCGTAGCCGGCCCCATCAGCGCGATCGATGCTACTAACAACGTGGTCACCGTGCTCGCGCAGACGGTGAAGATCAACGCCGGCACCTCCTTCAGCAACAACATCCAGCCTGCAGACATCACCGGACTGCACGTCGGCGATATCATCCGGGTCGACGGGCTCACCGACTCGAGCGGCGCGACCGTCGCCACACGCATTGAGCTCGGCGGCTCGAGCTCGCCACTGCAGGTCGTGGGCGCCGTGACGAATCTCAACTCGACGAACCACACGTTCATGATCAATGCCCTGAACGTCGACTATTCGAGCGCCAACCTCACCGGCTTTTCGAGCGGTGCGCCCAGCAACGGCGACGTGGTGGAGGTTCAGGGCATGAGCTTCAGTGCGACGAACACGACGCTCACAGCGCAGCGCGTCGCGCGGGAGATGAGCGAGCAGGAAGAAGGCGCCGGCGACGGCATAGAGCGTGAGGGCCTCATCACCCGGTTCGCCTCAGCTACGGATTTCGATGTCGCCGGCAAGCCGGTGACGACGACCAGCTCGACGGTATACCGCAACGGCACCGTCGCCGGCCTCGCCCTCAACGTCAAGGTCGAGGTCGAGGGCACGCTCAACAGCTCCAACGTCCTGGTCGCATCGGTCGTGAGCTTCGAGCACAACGGCGCCATCGAGCTGCAGGCGCAGGTGTCGGCGGTCAATGCCAGCGGCGGCACAATCACCTTGTTGGGTCTGCCGGTGACGGTCAACTCGACGACCCGTCTCGAGGATGACAGCGCCGCGCAAGTGCAGAGCTTCAGCCTGAACAATGTGAGCGTCGGCGACACCATCCGGGTACGCGGGTACGTAAACCCCGCGGGCAGCAACACAGTCGTGGCCACGCACCTCGAGCGTGTGACGCCGACCACGACGGTCATTCTGCAGGGGCCGTTCGCGGCGGCCACTTCGCCCGATTTCACGGTTCTCGGAATCACGATCGACGCGTCCGCGGCGACCATCGTTGCCGGTGAGAATGCCAGCCTGACCCTGGCACAGTTCCTATCGCAGGCGGTCGGCCACGGAGTGAAGGTCGCAGGAACCCTCTCCGGTGCGGTCGTGTCGGCGGCCACGATTCGCATCGATGATGAGAACGCCGACGAGAACTGAGCGCGTCCGGTGACGCCGTTATGACTCCGCGCTATCCCAACAGCGGATGTCCGTCAGGCAATTGACGCGCATACCAGGTCGCGAGCCGATGCCGAATCGTTTTCTCGCTGACCTGGTCTTCCGGCATTGGTGCAATGACCTTGTCGTGCACCAGCAAGCGATAGATGAATAGCGCCTTGTCGCTCGCCGAGTCGGTTGCCTCAAACTCGACCGCCTTGCGACCTTCTGCGTAACGAATGCCGGCAAGCAAGGCCGCCTTGAACAATTCCGCTTCGTGTTTGAGTTTCTTCATGTATCCATTTTGCCATCAACGTGCGCCGCCGTTATCTTTTCGCGGACCGCGCGAGCCACTTATCTAGGTGGCTCGCGAAGGCATTGCGATCGGCCTGCGTGAGCGCTGGCGGACCTCCGCCGACGTGGCCGCTCGCGCGCATGGTGTCCATGAAATCGCGCATTGTCAGTACGCTTCGAATGGTGTCCGGTGAGTAACGCTCACCACGCGGATTGAGCGCTTCCCCGCCATTGGCAATGATCTGCGCGGCGAGCGGAACATCCGCCGTGATCACCAGATCGCCCGGCATCGCACGCTTGACGATCTCGCTGTCCGCCACGTCGATGCCGGACGTCACCTGCAGCACGCGCAGACTTGGCAGCCGCGGAATGGCGAGGGGACGATTGGCGACCAGCGTCACGGTGACACCAGTGCGCTCGGCCGCCCGGAAAAGGATTTCCTTGATGACTTTCGGACAGGCATCCGCGTCGACCCAGATGCTGGCAGTGGTCACGCTCGCACCCATTGCGCGTTTCGGTTGCCAGACTACGATATACGGCGCCGCGCGCCGGCGCTTCACAATTACACTGGCGGCCAATTGGCACTAGACTTGGAGCCTCATGGAAAAGCGGCCGCGCAAGCCGAAAAGCGCGATCAGAAGAAGCAGTGGGGCGCGAGCCGAGCACTGGTACGACCTCCCGAATCGGCCTTGACAGGCGTTGCGCGACGCTCCTTCCTGCGTTTGATACATCGACCTCAGTGATAGGGGGGGATATGAAAGTCGCCGAAGCGCTGGCACTCCGAGCTGACCTGCAACGCCGTCTGGAGCAGCTAAAGCAGCGGCTCGTCAAGAATGCGCGTGTTCAGGAAGGAGATCAGCCCGCCGAGCTTCCTGACCAGTTACAGACCGAATTTGAACACTGCGCTGCTGAACTCTCTTCCCTGATTCGGCGAATCAATCAGACGAACGCCTCCTCGCAGCTGGGTACGGGGACGCTCGCCGATGCACTCGCGGAGCGCGACGTTCTCAAGATTCGGCTGACCGCCTATCGAGAACTCGCCGCCGCTGCATCCACGGCACAGACCCGAACGACCCGGTCAGAGGTCAAATTTGTCAGCACGGTGAGCATTGCCGCTATTCAGCGCAAAGTGGACGATTTGGCTAAAGAGTTGCGTGAGCTGGATACTCGCATCCAGGAGGCAGACTGGAAAACCAATCTTCTTGACTGAGACGAGCTGGTAGTCGATGACGGGGAAGGCGAGCACAACCCCGCGGCGGGGCAAGGCCGACTGGCCGTGCGTGGACAGCGCGAATCGGTTCGACTCCGATCCGTACAGTGTATGTCCAGTACGGTGTACAGGCGCACAGAGCATCGATAGAGCGCATTACCTCGTGCTGATTCCACTTTGTCGGTGAGGGTGGGTAAGGGGAACTCGTCTCTGGAAGCGTCATATCGGGCTGGCGTTGCGCCAAGAGCGAAGGTGCGCCTTTTGGGAATGGGTACCGCCGCTGCAACGGACCGCTCCTGGCCGGTCGCGGCGGACTACAGTTGCCGCATCGGACGCGGACCCCTACGCTTTGGGACCCTTGCAGGAATCGGACCGCCGGATGCGGACTCGAGCTGTCCTCTTCGACCTCGGCAGCACCCTGGTCTCGTACTACAGGGCGGACGAGTTCCCCAATATCCTCCGGCGCTGCCTCAGGGCGTGCCTCGCAGAGCTGAAACCGGCAACTGGCACGGAACCCGATGAAGAATTATTCAACTTGGCACTTTCCCTGAACCACGAGGCAGCGGATCACGCGGTTCGGCCGCTCGCCGAGCGTCTCGGCACGCTTTTCCCGGAGCATCGGCACGACATGCGTGTGGTTGAGCGGCTGAGCACAGCTTTTCTGAAGCCAATCTTCGCGACCGCATGCCTTGACCCGGACGCAATCCCCGTGCTGGAGGCGCTGCGCGCCCAGGGCCATTGTCTGGCAATCGTTTCCAACACGCCCTGGGGCAGCGCGGCCAGAGACTGGCGCGACGAACTCAACCGCCATGGACTGCTTGCGGCGGTCGACGCGGCGGTCTTCTGCGTGGAGGTGGGATTCCGCAAGCCACATCCAGCACCGTTTCGACGCGCGCTCGAAGCCTTAGATGTGAGCGCTCGAGCTGCGCTTTTCGTCGGTGACGACGCTCGGTGGGATGTCCTCGGCGCGCACGCGGCCGGCTTGCGCCCCCTGCTGGTTGCGCCCACAGCGCCTGGTGAAGCCCCGTTCGGTGGCGTCCCCGTCGTTCACCACTTGAGGGACGTCCTGAAGCACGTCGCGCCTGCCGATCAGCAGGCGGGGAACTGATGTCTGGCAGCACCCTCTCGGAAGTACTACGCAGTTTTCGCAAGACGGCCGTACGGGACCTCCGGATGGTGAGCTGGCTAGCGCGGGCCGCGGCCCACTGCGGAGTCGTCTGTCTAGCCGTGCCGGCCAGTGCCGGCTCCAATATCGAGCGGTCGATCGAGCACATCCAGCGACTCGTCCCGCCGGTTCTCTTGCAAGGTGAAGCGCCTGTCAGGCCGAAGTTGTCCGACCGGATGGCGGAGCTCCACGTCCCAGGTGTCAGCATTGCCGTCATTCACGACGGGGAGATCCAATGGGCGCGCGGTTTCGGAGTCACCCGAGTCGGTGGGCCGCCAGTGACCGCGAAGACACTCTTTCAGGCAGCCTCGATCAGCAAGCCGGTTTCCGCGCTTGCGGTGCTGCAATTGGTTCAGGCGGGCAGGCTCGACCTCGATACCGATGTGAATCGCTATCTGAAGAGCTGGAAGACTCCGAGCAACGCCTTCACTGAAAAGCACCCCATCACGCTGCGCGAGCTGCTGACTCACAACGCGGGAGTAACGGTTCATGGATTCCGCGGTTACGCGAGTGACGCACCAATCCCGACACTCACGCAGGTGCTGGACGGCACACCTCCGGCCAACTCGCCTGCGATCCGCGTCGACACGACCCCGGGGACTGCGTGGCGATACTCGGGGGGCGGCTATGTGATCGTTCAGCAGCTCCTCGAAGACGTGACCGGTACGCCATTCGCCCAACTGATGCGGGACTCGGTACTCGTCCCGATTGCAATGACCGAGAGCACCTTCGACCAACCCCTACCCCCATCCCGGATGGTCGATGTTGCTTTGCCGTATCAGTCCTCAGGCAGGCCCGTCCGGGGCGGGCCGCATGTCTACCCAGAGCGCGCACCCGCGGGGTTGTGGACCACACCTTCCGACCTCGCGCGCTACGCGCTGGAGGTCCAGCGCGCGCTCGCCGGCTCGGGGCGCATTCTCTCGACAGTGACGGCCACTCAAATGCTGACCCCCGGGATGAACCAGTGGGGACTGGGTCCGATGATCGGTGGCAGCCCGGCGCGGCCCTATTTCGAGCACAGCGGCGCCAACGAAGGGTACCGCTGCGAACTAAGGGTTTACGAGACGGGGGACGGCGCCGTGGTCATGACTGACGGTGACGACGGTGGCGTGCTGATAAACGAGCTGATGCGGACGATTGCCTATGAGTACGAGTGGCCCGATAGGCCGCCAGTTCGGCGCGTTGCCAAGGTCGATCCACGCCGGTTTGATGCGTTCGTGGGAACCTATCAAATGGCGCCGCACGGCACCTTTACTTTCACACGCGAAGGCAAACGACTCCTGGCGCAAGCGACCGGACAAGGTCAGGTCGAGCTGTTCCCGGAGAGCGAGCGCGTTTACTTTGCCAAGGTCGTGGACGCCGTCGTTACGTTCCAGCTGGACGATCAAGGACGGCCCTCCGGGGTGATCCTGCGGCAGGGCGGTCAGGACTTCACTGGCAAACGTCTGGACGATGCGGCCGCCAAGCCGATAGTCGAGGTACTCGCGATCGTCAACAAGAGCTACCGCGAGCAGAAACCTTCGCCCGGAAGCGAAGCAAGGTTGCGCAAGCTGATCGAGGATCTCGCGGCGGGTACGCCGGACTACACTCGCATGAGCCCTGAGCTTGCAGGTCTGACCCGTGCGACTCTCGCGGCGATTCAAAAGGAGCTGAGCGGGCTCGGACCTATCTCGGCACTCGTCTTCCAGCGGGTGAATGCCAACGGCGCGGTGATCTACCGCGTGACCTGGAAGCAGGCTGAAGCCGAGGCCGGGATCCTCCTCGGAACGGACGGCACGATCGACAGCGCCTCGATCCAGATCGAGGACGATTAATCCACGAGGGCGTCGCAGGCTCTGTTCGCACACGGCCCGTCGCAACCTGAGACATCGTCGAACCCGCTGACGGCCTGGCCGCTCGACGCGGCATGGCGCCGGGCAGACGGACCCGACACGGGTCCTTAGCGCGCGGTGGGGCTCGACATGGCCACGAAGAGCCTGGATAGCTGCTCGTGATGAACCTTATCCACCGCAGCCGCAAGCGTGCTCCTGTAGCACGACTCAAGGTCACGGACACGGGGGTATCGGTTGTCGCCACGTAAGAAGGCCTCTCTCCCACAGACGCTGTGGGCGGCCTTGCTCAAGCGGTCGAGAAGCGCACGCCTGTCCGCCTCGGTGCTCAGATCGAGGTCTCCGAACTTTACGGTCGTGCTCGACTGCCTGTTCACAGGATGGTCGCTCGCGGCCGCCGGGGGACACTGGTCAGCGGGCTGCTCGCCCGCGGATGCCGGGAGGGACACGGCTGCGGATAGGAAGAAAGCGCAACTAATCAGCAGGCGGTAGCAAGATGTGATCTGGAGGGTCATTTTCAGGCTCCTGCGCATTTGCGCGGTGGTGGGTTCGCCTTTCTCGCCAGTCGCCGCCCGGTGTCCAATTGCGTGGGCAGCTACCGCGGCGTGAACTGTCCAATGCCCCTGCCCAGAAGTCTCAAATCAGGGCTCAAACATCTCTCAAACTGGATCAAAGCTCTCTAAAAAGTCGTTGGGCTGCGGCCCTGGTCGGGCGTCGGTATAGTTGCCGCGAGGGAGAGGGCCTCAGGCTGAGCAATCGATGCCTGACGAATCAAAAGTCTTGCGCATTGGTCAGTGGCGCGTCGATCCGAACCTCGACGAGCTATCGCGCGAGGGACAGACCATCCGGCTGGAGCCGCGCCCCATGCGGCTACTCCTCTATCTCGCGGCAAACGCAGGACAGGTTGTCGAAGTGCGGCGACTGCTCGATGAGGTATGGCCCAACGTCATCGTGACCCCGGGCTCGGTCTATCAAGCCATCGCGGACTTGCGGCGGATTCTCGGGGATCACACCGAACGTCCGTCGTATATCGAAAACCTGCCACGACGAGGCTACCGCCTCGTCGCCCCCGTCACGCCGTGGAATGCGGCAAACAGCGCAGCCCCGTCGGACTCCACGGCGGTAGGTTCCAGCCCGATGACAAGCGCCCCGATCCCGGCGGAGGTGAAATCGGTATCCGCATCTCCCGACCGGCTCGCAGACACGGGCACCGAGGCAGTGGCTGCAGCGAAGCCCTTACCCGCAGGACGGTTACGCCGCAGTGCACTGCTGGGAGGCGTCGCTCTGGCGGCTGTCATCGTCGCCGGGATCGCCTTCGACGCATTCTGGCGCGTCCACCACATGCCGGTGACGGGCGTGCCTGCCGCCGGGAAGACAGAGGTCCTGGTCACGCCGGCTACCTTTGCACCACCTCCACATTCCATTGCGGTGCTACCGTTCGTGAACCTGAGCGGCGATAAGGAGCAGGAGTATTTCTCGGATGGACTCACCGAAGAGTTGCTGAACTCCCTCTCGCGCATCAACGAGCTGCAGGTCGCCGGGCGGACCTCATCGTTTTATTTCAAGGGTGAGCACGCCGACCTCGCCACGATCGCTCACAAGCTCAACGTCGCCACCGTGCTGGAGGGCGGCGTGCGCCGCTCGGCACACACCGTGCGAGTGAGCGCTCAGCTGATCAACGCGGAGACAGGCTTTCACCTCTGGTCCGAAACATATGACCGGGACTTGGGCGATGTGTTGAAACTGCAGACCGAGATCGCGACTGCGGTGGCGAGCGCGCTGAGAATCACCCTGCTCGGAGATACGGCGGCCAAGATCGAGCTTGGTGGGACGCACAATCCGGCCGCGTTTGACGCTTACCTGCGCGGCGCCAAAGCGCAGACCACCCACCACAGCTTGGAGGATCTGCAGGCCGCGATCGCTGCCTATACTGAAGCGATCCGCCTCGATCCCGATTACGCGCTCGCTTTCGCCGGTCGATCCCTTACGCTTTCGTTCAGTGCCCTATTCTCCCAGTCCGGTCGCGAAAGAATCTTGGCCGCAGCGCAAGCCGATGCGCAGAACGCAATTGCCCTGGCGCCGTCGATGACCGAAGGCCACATCGCGCTGGCGATATTCTTTTCGGGCACGTTGGATTTCACCCGAGCGATGGCGGAGTACCAGCGGGCAGTGACGCTCGGGCCAGGCAACGCACGCGCCCTGCAGCCCGCCGGCCCCTTTTTGGTGGCCATGGGTCGCACCAATACGGGCATCGCCACCGCGCGTCGGGTGGTCGTGATCGACCCGCTCAATCCCCTGACCCACGAGTCGCTCGGCCTGGCGCTGTTGTATGCGCGTCGCTATGAGGCGGCCGTGACAGCGTCCGAGGAGGTCGTGAGCCTCGATCCCGACGGGCCACAAGGCTACTGCGGGCGTGGCTATGCGTACCTCTTACTTGGCAATGCCGAGCGCGCGCGTGAATCGTGCGCGGTAAAACCCGAGCATTGGCTCAACCAAAGTTGTCTGGCGCTGGCGAATGACAGGCTTGGACGGCACGCGGATGCTGAGACGGCGCTCGCAAGACTCAAGGCTCTGATGGGGGACGGCGCGGCGTACGAGTACGCTACGATCTATGCGCAACGGGGTGACACGGGCAAGGCCCTCAACTGGCTCGAGACTGCACTGCGCTTGCGTGACCCATTCCTGGTGTTGCTCAAGACCGATCCGCTCATGGACCCGCTGCGCAGGGAGCCGCGCTTCCAGGCGGTCATGCGTGAATTGAAGTTTCCCAACTGAACACGGCCTCACACGCTCGCGAACGGTAGGAAGGGCCGAAACCGACCTGTTGCCGGCAACAGGTTTCCACTTAGGGTCACTCAGAATCAAGAGACCGGACATTCGATTGCTCGCGTCTTTTTTTGACCTGTCCGATCGCCTGTTCACAGTGGCCCCAGTCGACAGGGATGCCGGGGCCACTCGCCTCCGGCCGGGGCGCGACGCCCGCCAGCAGCAGGCCAGTGATCACCGTTGTCAGGTCAAGCGTAACTTCTGAGCGGCAATAGTCTCCGCGATTCTTCCTCTATATGCGGCGGCCAGTTCTACCAGTATCTCAACCGTAAACCGGTCGCGGTGCTGGAAGCCTGGATACAGTTTCACGGCCTCCTCGATGACATCATCGCTCACGCCTATGCTTGCGTTCATCAGGGACTTGGCGACTTTCGGGGCGACGCCAGCCCGTACAAGCAGGAAATAAAAGCCGGCGACCGCGATATATTTGTACTTCGCGCTGCCAGTTGTTTTGCCCGCTCTCCTGCTCTTGACACCCAGGTTCACGGCCGCGTCGATCGGATCGCCCTTCAAAACCGCACGCAGTTTCTCGGCAACGAATTGCGCACAGGGCCATGGGATTGCGCCCAGCCATGTCCTCTCATTGTGCCGGTCGACCGTAGCTATGAATTCTGAGAGAACCTCCGTTGACGCCTCTGTGTTGCCGTCTCTGGCCCGCTTGACTGTTTCTGCCAGGTACTCTTGCTCCGTTGGCAGTTGCGGAACCTCGATTCCAGGGAGTGTGTATTCGTCAGGGTGCAGCATCGGCTGCCTATCATCGGCCGGAAGCTCTAGCGCTCTCACATGACTCTCCCTCTCTGCGGCTGCCCCTGCCGCTCTACAGGGCTTAAGTTCACATAATGGCAGCAGCGTTGCGTTTCGCGGATCTCACGCTATGACTTAGTGCCTGAATGGTCGCTGAAGTCGCTCTATCACTTGTGATCACTACGTCACAACAATAGACACGGCCCCGGACTGCTCCGCAGGGTCAGCACCTGTGGGCCGGTGCGGGTGTTGGCGGGCCTGGTTCTGGGATAGGCCGTGTCAATCGACGCACGGACGCGCCGTTCAGCGCCTTGCGTGGCCGGGCGAGTGGCTCCCCGTCGTAGGGCACCGACCAAGCAGGCGCCGGCCCCTTGCCACGGCAGCAATCCTGTGGCCGCTTCCCCTATCGGCCGAGAGCTGTCGTATTGGCGGAAGGCCGCCTTCGACCCGTTTGAGACATCCGAGCATCACGACAGCGGTCATTCAAAACTGAGCGGATCGGACAGTCGTCCGGGTTGCCGTCACAAAGCCTGCATCCGTCCGCTAACAGAAGAAGCAAGACCTATGCCAAAACGATTCGCGATAGTTGTTACTGTCACCGCTGCAATAGCCTTGTCATCGACAGCGATAACGGCACGTTGCCTCACGTTCGTGGGTTCGGAATTGATTCTCGAACGGTGACGGGCAATACTCAATCTGGCATGACCTTATCTCCAGCGGCTTGTGCCCGCCTTTCGGTTAGCTACCGAGAGCTGATCGGTATTCCGCTCACGCCCGACGTGCACGAGTGGTACCGGCGCATGGCGGCAGAGCACCGGATCTACCGTGACGAGCAGCGCAGCGCATGGCTCGTTTTCCGCTATTCGGACGTGCAGCAGGTCATGCTCGACCCCGCTACTTTCTCGTCGCAGCGAATTCTCAATCCCGACGGCAGCGTCGGCGAAACAGCGACATTCCTTGCCCTCGACCCACCCCGGCATCGGCAGCTTCGATCGCTGGTCGCGCAAGCCTTCACGCAACGCCGCGTCGCCGCGCTCGAGTCACGCATCCGGGAGATCACGAATGCAATTCTCAAAGGCTTCGAGGGCGGGACGACGGTCGACATCATCGCAAGGCTCGCTTTTCCGTTGCCGGTGACCGTGATCGCCTATCTACTCGGTGTGCCTCCTGAGGACGTCGACGAGTTCCGCAGCTGGACGGCGGATCTCGTCGGGCTCGATTACGGGCGACGCATGCAGGCGTTCGGGCAGTTTGGGCAATACTTTGACGAGCTCGTGGCGCGGCGCGCCCGCTCGCCGGAAGAAGATTTGATCTCGGACTTAGTGCGCGTTGAGGTCGACGGAGCGAGGCTTGATCGCCGCGACATCGTCAGCACGTGCACCCTGCTGCTGGTGGCGGGGCACGAGACAACGACCTCGCTTGTCGGTACCACACTCTGGTGTCTCGAGGAGCATCCGGAGGTGCGCGCGGAAGCGATAAGTCACTCGGAATGCCTCGCCGGTGCAATTGAGGAGACGCTGCGCACTCGCGGCGTCATCCACTTCATGCCGCGCGTCGTTACCCGCGACCTGCGTTTTCTTGGGGCGGACCTGCGAGAGGGGGATCTAGTGCTGCCGCTCTTTGCCGCGGCGAATCTCGACCCGGACGAGTTCCCGAAGCCCGAGTGCTTCGACCCGCGCCGGACGGCAAACCGACACCTTGGGTTTGGCTATGGCATCCACCTTTGCCTCGGTGCCTCACTGGCGCGCCT
>Ga0306925_10002708_pt1 | contig 15349 bp, 11 predicted proteins | sample flu12Cox44000176_FD_203755 | JGI IMG/M metagenome (GOLD analysis project Ga0306925, IMG submission 203755) | Lab enrichment of tropical soil microbial communities from Luquillo Experimental Forest, Puerto Rico - flux8day.12C.oxic.44.000.176 (v2)... | ecosystem: Environmental > Terrestrial >... | reverse complement strand
GCCAGGATTGCACGATACCGCGACGATCCGCGGCACGCCGCTCGCGGCGAGCGCGCGCGCCTGCGTGAGCGCGCCTTGGCGCGGCGGATCGAACACCACGGCGTCGAAGCCGTCGAGTTCTTCCAGCATCAGCGGCCGGCGGAACAGATCGCGTCGCTCGACATCGACGGGCTTGAGGCCGGAAGTGATCACGGCGGCACGCTTGAGCGCGGCAAGGGCCGGTTCATCGTCGTCGACCGCAAGCACGCGGGATCGCTCGCCAAGCCGAAGCGCGAAGGGACCGACGCCGGCGAACAGATCGGCGATGGAAGCGGCTCCGGTGCAGTGTTCCAGAACCAGCTGGGCCAGCACGGCTTCGCCCTCTTCCGTCGCCTGCAGGAACGCCGCCGGCGGCAATTGCACTGTCGGTTTGCCGATGCGCAATGTCGGCACGCGTTGCTGGGCGATCAGTTCGCCGTGGCGTGTCAGCCGGGCCAAATCACGAGCAGCGGCGACGCGGGCCAGCGCCGTTGTCAGCGGCGCCGTCAGCGGAGCGGAACCGCGCACGTCGACATCAAGGCCGCTGTCGGTCGCTGTGACCTGGATGTCGAGCGGCTTGGCGGCGGGCTTGAGCGCTTCCGCGATCGCCCATGCAGCTTGCAGGGCGCCATCGAGACTCGTTGCCAGGATCGGACAGCGATCGATGGCGACGATGTGATGGGCGCGAGCGGCCGAGAAGCCGACTTCGAGCACGTCGCGCGTGCTGCGTCTGGCATGAAACACGGCGCGCCGGCGGCCTTCGCCATGGGCGTCGATCAGCGCGGCGATCGGGGCGTCGATGCCGGCTTGGCGCAGCGCCGCAACTACGAGATCGCGCTTCCAGGCGCGGTAATTTTCGCCGCGCCAATGCTGCAGGGCGCAGCCGCCGCAGATGCCGAAATGCGGGCAGATCGGCGCGATGCGCGCGGCGCTCGGCGTCTCGACGGCGAGAAGCTGCCGCCGGTCGGGATGACCGGGAACGGCCTCGACCTCGACGGTCTCGCCGGGCAATGCGCCGGGCACGTAGATCGGTTCGTCCGGCCCGTCGGCGACGCCGTCGCCGCGATGGCCAATGTCGTTGATGACCAGCCGCTCAACCACGCGCCGCCTCGATGAAAAACTCGCGGTTGCCGTCGCCGCCAAGAATCGGCGACGGCACGGTGCCGCCGACGCGCCAGCCAAGCGCCATCACGAGCGCGCCGATATCGTCGCAGACCGCGGTGTGAACGGCGGCGTCGCGCACGATGCCTTTCTTGATGTGGCGCCGCGCTGCTTCGAATTGCGGCTTGATCAAAGCAACGAGCATTGCCCGCGGCGCAAGGATTTGGCCGATGGCCGGCAGCACAAGCTTCAGGGAGATGAAGCTCACATCGACCGCGGCGAAATCCGGGGGCGCGGGCAGGTGGGCCGCATCGAGGCTGCGGATGTCGGTCGCCTCCAGGCAAACGATATCGTCGCGGCTGCGCAGGCGTGGATGCAGCTGGTCGCGGCCGACGTCGACGGCATAGATCCGCCGCGCGCCGCGTTCGATCAAGACCTCGGTGAAGCCGCCGGTCGACGCGCCGACGTCGAGGCAGACGCGGCCGGTGACATCGAGCCGAAAATGCTCGAGCGCCGCGGCGAGCTTGACGCCGCCGCGCGACACGAACGGGTGCGCGGGCTTCGCTTCAATGACGGCAGCGGGAGAAATCTCGTCCGACGCCTTGCGCACCGGCACGCCGTCAGCGGTGACCAGGCCCGCGGCGATCGCGGCCTGGGCGCGGGCGCGGCTTTCGAACAAGCCGCGCGCAACCAGCAGGCGATCGGCGCGTTCTCGAGCGGTCATGGCGGCGATTATAAGCAAGATGCCCGGCCTTGGGCCGGGCATTGTGTTCGCAAATCGCAGCAGCGTGGTCGGCGGTCAGGACCTGACCAGCTTCACCGCCTCGCCACGCACGTTCTGGCCGAGCGCCTCGAACGCCTTGGTGACGATGCCTTTGGTGTCGAGTCCGGCCTTGGCATACATGGCGTTGGGCGAGTCCTGGTCGATGAAGAGATCGGGCAGCACCATGGAGCGGACCTTGATGCCGCGATCGAGCACGCCGTGCTCGGCGAGTGATTGCAGCACGAACGCGCCGAAGCCGCCGATCGAACCTTCCTCGATAGTCAAGAGCACCTCGTGCTCGCGGGCGAGCCGCAGCAGGAGTTCGACGTCGAGCGGCTTGGCGAAGCGCGCATCGGCAACCGTGGTCGACAGGCCGTAAGTGGCAAGCTCGTCGGCCGCCTTGAGACATTCGCCGAGGCGAGCGCCATAGGAGAACAGCGCCACCTTGGTGCCCTCGCGCAGGATGCGGCCCTTGCCGATCTCGAGCGGCTTGCCCTCGTCGGGCATCGTAATGCCCCGGCCTTCGCCACGCGGGTAGCGCAGCGCCGAGGGCCGGTCGTCGATAGCTACCGCGGTCGACACCATGTGCACCAGTTCGGCTTCGTCGGCCGCCGCCATCAGCACGAAGCCCGGTAGGCAGCCGAGATAGGCGATATCGAAGGCGCCGGCATGCGTCGGGCCGTCGGCACCGACGAGGCCGGCTCGGTCCATGGCGAAGCGCACCGGCAGGCGCTGGATGGCGACGTCGTGCACCACCTGGTCGTAGGCGCGTTGCAGGAACGTCGAGTAGATGGTCGCGAAGGGCTTATAACCTTCGGTCGCAAGGCCGGCCGCAAAGGTGACGCCGTGCTGCTCGGCAATGCCGACGTCGAAAGTGCGCTTCGGAAATTCCTTCTCGAACAGGTCGACGCCGGTGCCAGACGGCATCGCCGCGGTGATGGCGACGATCTTGTCGTCCTTGCGCGCTTCCTTGATCAGGCTCTCGCCGAAGACTTTCTGATAGGCCGGCGCGGACGCCTTGGCCTTGACCTGGGCGCCGGTGGCGACGTCGAACTTGACGACGCCGTGATATTTGTCGGCGGATTTTTCCGCCGGGCCGTAGCCTTTGCCCTTTTGCGTGACGACGTGCACGAGGATCGGCCCGTTCTTCATGTCGCGCACGTTCTTGAGCACCGGCAGCAGGTGGTCGATGTTGTGGCCGTCGATCGGGCCGACATAGAAGAAGCCGAGCTCGTCGAACAGCGTGCCGCCGGTGACGAGGCCGCGGGCATATTCCTCCATCGCCATGGCGCGCTGCTCGAGCATCTTGCTCGGCATGTGCTTGGCGATCGAGCGGACGATCTTGCGCAGCCGGTGGTAGCCGCGGCCGGAGACGCGGCGGGCGAGGTATGCCGAAAGCGCGCCGACTGGCGGCGCGATCGACATATCGTTGTCGTTGAGCACGACGATGAGGCGCGAATCCATCGCGCCGGCATTATTCATGGCCTCGTAGGCCATGCCGGCCGACATGGCGCCGTCGCCGATCACCGCGACGACGTTGTTCTCTTTGCCCTGAAGGTCGCGCGCGACAGCCATGCCGAGAGCCGCCGAAATCGAGGTCGAGGAGTGCGCGGCGCCGAACGGGTCGTAATCGCTTTCGGCGCGCTTGGTGAAACCGGACAGGCCGCCGCCCTGGCGGAGCGTCCGGATGCGGTCGCGGCGGCTGGTGAGAATCTTGTGCGGGTAAGCCTGATGGCCGACGTCCCAGATCAGCCGGTCGCGCGGCGTGTCGAACACATAGTGCAGGGCAACGGTGAGTTCGATCACCCCAAGGCCGGCGCCGAGATGGCCGCCGGTCACCGCAACGGCGTCGATCGTCTCCTGCCGCAACTCATCCGCGAGCTGCTTAAGTTGGCCTTGCTCAAGTCGCCGAAGATCGTCGGGAGTTTTGATCTGGTCGAGCAAAGGGGTCTTGGAGGCAATTGTCACGCCATGCTCCTTAATACCGACAAACGATGACCGAACTAACGGTTAATCGCCTAACGGCGTTTATTGGGGTCTGGTGCGCGCCCATCCTCACGCACATGCGAACTTGCCTTTATTTACACCATTGCGGCAGAAAAGGGCAATTTACCCTCTATCCGCTCCAGGAACTCCCAGGCATTATGGGCCCTTATAGGTGGGTAGCGTTTGGAGTTTTACCATGGCGCCGAGGGCAAATTGGAAGGGTTTCCTCAAGCTTTCCTTGGTCTCCTGTAGCATCGCCCTGGTTCAGGCCACCTCCTCGAAGGACCGCGTTCGGTTCAATATCATTAACCGTGAAACCGGCAACCGCATACGCTACCGTCAGGTAGACGCCGAGACCGGGGAAGATGTTCCTGAGGAGGATCGGGTCAAGGGCTATAAGACCCCCGACGGCTCCTATGTGCTGCTGGAAGCCGAAGAACTCGACGAAGTGGCGCTGGAAAGCACCCACACCATCGACATCGAGAGCTTCGTGCCGCGCAAGGACATCGACGAAATCTATCTCGATACGCCCTATTACCTGTTCCCCGACGAGGAGGTCGCGACTGAGGCCTTCGCCGTCATCCGCGACGCCATGCGCTCGACCGGGCTGGTCGGCATCGCGCGCGCCGTGCTGCATAACCACGAGCACGTGCTGATGCTCGAGCCGGTCGACAGGGGTATCAAGGCCACCTCGCTCCGCTATGCCGACGAGATCCGCGACACCGAGGACTATTTCTCGGACATCCAGGACACCAAGGTGCCCAAGGACATGCTCGAGCTTGCCGAGCACATCCTCAAGACCAAACGCGGTCAATTCGACATGTCGAAATATTCCGACCGCTACGAGGACGCGCTGAAGGCGCTGATCAAGGCGAAGCAGGCCGGACAGCCGGCGCCGAAGCTGCCGGCGCAGCCCTCGAATGTTATCAACCTCATGGATGCGCTGCGCCGTTCGGTGCGCTCGGAGCGCGGCGACGAAGCGCCGGCGCAACAGCAACGCGGCAAGCAGCGGCCGGCGCGCGCCAAGGCCGCCGAGCGTAAGCGCGGCGCCACCAAGACCAAACGTCTCAAACGCGCCGGCTGATGGCGAAGTGATGGCAAGTGGCTCTCTCGACGTCTACCGCAAGAAACGCAAATTCTCGGTCACGTCTGAGCCGCGCGGCCGCACCAAAAGAGGGAGCAGCGGCAACGCTTACGTCATTCAAAAGCACGCCGCGCGCCGCCTGCACTACGATTTTCGGCTCGAGTTCGACGGTGTGATGAAGAGCTGGGCCGTCACCCGCGGCCCAAGCCTCAATCCCGACGACAAGCGGCTTGCCGTTCACGTCGAAGACCATCCGATCGAGTACAACAAATTCGAAGGCACCATTCCGCGCGGCGAATACGGCGGCGGCACGGTGATGATCTGGGACCGTGGGCGCTGGCAGCCCGACGGCGACCCGCACAAGGGCCTCGCCAAGGGGCATCTGCAATTCGACCTCGACGGTGAGAAGTTGCACGGCCGCTGGCACCTAGTGCGGCTACGGGCAAAGCCGAGGGACAAGCACGACAATTGGCTGCTGATCAAAGGCAAGGACGACTGGGCGCGCGGCCCGAGCGACAAGGACATCCTCGACGAAGCGCCGCAGTCGGCGACGACCGGGCGTTCGATCGAAGAGATCGCCGAGGGCAAAGGCAAGAAGCGGGTCTGGCATTCGAACCGCGGCAACGGCAAAGCCGCCGCGCCGCAACATCCCGCCGTCGGCAAGCCCGGCATTAAACCGTGGGCACGGCCGCGAAAAGCGGCCACCGCGGAAGCGTCGGCCGATCGGAAGAAAGCGCCAAAGACCGCGCCCGCGCGACTTCCCGATTTCGTCCCGCCGAGCCTCGCCACCTTGCGTGACGCGCTGCCGCGCGGGAAGGACTGGCTGCACGAGATCAAATACGACGGCTACCGCATCGAGGCGCGGCTCGATCGCGGCAAAGTGCAGCTGTTGACGCGCAACGAGCAGGACTGGACACATCGCTTCAAGCCGATCGCGGCAGCGGTCGCCGCGCTGCCCGCCGAAACCGCGCTGCTCGACGGCGAATTGGTGGTCGAGAACGACAAAGGTGCCTCCAATTTCTCGCTGCTGCAGATCGACCTGAAGGCGGGTCGTGGCGATCGGCTGATCTATTACGTTTTCGATCTGCTGTTTCTCGACGGCCGCGATCTCACGGCCGAGCCTTTGATTGCGCGCAAGGCGGTGCTCGAACAGCTGTTCAAGGCCGCAGGCAAGAACGACCGCATTCGTTATACCCAACATCTCGAAGAAGATGGCGCCACCGTCTTCAAGCATGCCCGGGACATGCAACTCGAAGGCATCGTCTCCAAGCGCAAGGACGCGCCTTACCGCTCCGGCCGCACCGACAATTTCGTCAAGACGAAAACTCATGACGAGCAGGAATTCATCGTCGCAGGCTTCAGCCCGGCGACGGCGCTGCCGCATGCCGTCGGCGCGCTGACAGTCGCGGTGCGCGAGGACGGCGAGCTGTGCTATGCCGGGCGCGTCGGCACCGGCTACACGCGCGACACTGCGCGCGATCTGTGGCGGCGGCTCAAGCCGTTGCAGGTGACCAAGCCGCTGCTGGATTTGCCGCAAGATGAACGACGCAAGGACGTGATCTGGGTCAAGCCGCAGGTTGTCGTCGAAGCCGAGTTCCGGGGCATCACCCACGACAACCTGCTGCGCCAGGCCTCGTTCAAGGGCGTACGTGAGGACAAGCTGGCGCGCGAGGTCGTGCGCGAAGTGCCGGCGGCCGCAGCCGCGAAACGGCCCGCAACGAAAAAGTCGGTCAAGGCGAAGGCCGGTAGCCGTTCGGGCAGCGCTGCCGTCGTCGCCGACATGCGGCTGACCCATCCGGACCGCGTTTACTGGCCCGACGTTGGCATCACCAAGCAGGACCTCGCCGCGTATTATCTCAGCGTCTGGGATTGGATGGCGCCGCACATCGTCGGCCGGCCGCTGGCGCTCGTTCGGGCGCCCGAAGGGGTCGGTGGCGAGACGTTCTTCCAGAAGCACATCGCCGCCAATGTCAAATCTTCGCCGCTGCGCCGCGTCGTCCGCGCCAAGGAGCATGATGTGATCGCGGTAGAAACGCGCGACGACCTCATCACACTCGTTCAATCCGGCGCGCTGGAAATTCACGTCCGCGGCTCGCGGCTCGACAATCTCGAACTGTGCGACCGTATCGTGTTCGATCTTGATCCGGGCGAGGGCGTCGCCTGGAAAGATGTCGTCGCCGCCGCGCGCGAGATCCGTGATCGGCTCGCCGGCGTAAAGCTCAGAAGCTTCGCCAAGTTGACCGGCGGCAAGGGCATTCACGTGATGCTGCCGACCGCGGGCGCCGATTGGGACACCGCCAAGCTGTTCAGCCAGGCGGTGGTGATGAGCCTGGTCGCCGACGCGCCGCAGCGCTACGTCGGCAAGATGACGAAGTCGCTGCGCGGCGGGAAAATCTTCATCGATTATTTCCGCAATTCACGCGAGGCGACGTCGGTCACGGCCTACTCGACGCGGGCGCGGCCCGGCGCCGCGGTTTCGGCGCCGCTATCGTGGGAGGAGCTCGATCGCACCAAGAGCGCGGCCGACTTCACCGTGCTCAATCTGATGAAGCACTTCAAGCGCGATCCCTGGACCGACATCGGCAAGGTGCGCCAGAAGCTGCCCGACCCGGGCCAGCGAAAACGCTAAATCTGCCGCCTGTCACGCTCAGTCGCGAACGTAGACCCAACGGGTCGGCAATACGTGCGTCATGTGCATGCTCTTGTGTCGGACCAGAGCGATCGTCCGATAATGAAAGCGGTCCACGACATGGACAGGGACACCCGTTTGACCGCCGTCACATAGGCCATGCGATGGACGCGGTGCTCATATCGCGTGCGCCAAACCTCGCGAACGGCCCGCTCGTTCTTGACCTTCGTGACGGTACGATAGGCGTAGGTCGTTTCGGCACGCACGGTATTCGCGGCACCGACGAATATTGCCCCGCCATCAGTACAGCTGCGAACGCAATGACCCTTCTCAGCATGCTGCCCTCCCGTTGCCTCGTTTGCCCACCACTTCGGTAGCGGAACAAAGACTGGGCGGTCGACCGGGGGCGCTTATCCGGCGAGCCTGAAGCGCTCGGCCTTCGGCTCGAAGCGCGAGCGGAAAATTTCGGCGTCGAGTGGGTCGGCAAAGCAATAGCGCACGAAGGCGGCGTAATCGTCCTCGACATACATGTCGAACTTCTCGACGTATCTGATGAGGAAATCCAAGATCTCGCTGTCGTCGGCGAGCTGCCGCCGCGGCAGCACCACCTGATAGGGGCATTCCTCATCCAATTGGCGCAGCCACGCGCTTTTCTTGTCCGAATCCATTGTCGCCTCGACTCTTGACCCGAACCGACAAATGTTCCCTATTTGTTCTAAAGTGTCAAGAGGCTGTTGGGGACAGACTGAGCGAAGTGGCGAAACAGGGTGAATGAATTATTCGACGTCGAGCGGCTCGCTGCCGGTCGGTTTGCCCTGGGCGTCGAGCGTGATCTTCTCGACGCGGGCTTCGGCCTGGCGCAACAGCTCCTCGCAGCGCCGTTTCAACGCCTCGCCGCGCTCGTAGATGGCGACGGACTCTTCGAGTGGCACCTTGCCTTCTTCAAGGCGCTTGACGATCGATTCCAGTTCCTCGATCGCGCGCTCGAACGGCAATAGGGCAACATCGACATTGTTCTTCTGCGCCATCGCGGCTCTCCTACTCGGCAAACCTCTCGATCGTAGCGCGTTTGCTATGGCCGCGCCGCTAGCCCCGCATCAGCGCCTGCACATGGCCGGCGACCGAATTGCCGAGCGCCCGCAGATCATAACCGCCCTCGAGCAGCGAGACGACGCGGCCGCCGGCCCACTGGTCGGCGACGTCCATGAGTTGTTGCGTCACCCAGACGAAGTCGGCTTCGGTGAGATTGATGTTGGCGAGCGGATCGCGCGTGTGGGCGTCGAAGCCGGCCGAGATGACAACGAGTTCGGGCCGAAAATCGCGCAGCCGCGGCAGGATGCGCGTCGCAAACGCCGCGTGGAACGCCTCGCTGCCGTCGCCGGGGCGCAGCGGCGCGTTGACCACCGTGTTGTGCTCGCCGGATTCGATCACTGCGCCGGTGCCTGGGAACAGCGGCATCTGGTGGGTCGAGCAGTACATCACCGACTTGTCGGTCCAGAAAATCTCCTGCGAGCCGTTGCCATGATGCACGTCGAAATCGACGACGGCGGCGCGGGCGATGCCGTGGCGCTTCTGCGCGTAGCGCGCCGCAATCGCGGCATTGTCGAACAGGCAAAAGCCCATAGGCCGTGCCGTCTCGGCATGGTGGCCGGGCGGACGCGTGGCGACAAAGGCGTTGTCGGTCTTTTTGCCCAACACCTCGTCGACCGCGAGGACCGCGCCGCCGGCCGCGCGCAGTGCGGCTTCGAAGGTGCCGGGCGACATCGAGGTGTCGGCGTCGAGGTGCACGAGGCCCTCGCGGGGCGAGGCTTCGCGCACTTCCTCGATGTATTCTATGGGGTGGCAGAGCGCGATGGTCTCGATGTCGGCGATCGGCGCCTGCGCGCGGCCGAGCGCCTGGAACTTCTCCGCTTCGAGCGCCTGCTCGATGGCGCGCAGCCGATCGGGCCGCTCGGGATGGCCGGCCGGCGTCAGATGCTGCAGGCAAGCGGAGTGGGAGATCAGCAGCGTGGACATTGTGCCAATGTAGGATGGCTTTGACGCAAACGAAACCCGCGCTTAGGCGAGTGCCGCATCGGCGCCGATCAGGCCCGGCGCGCCTTCGACGATAGTGCGTTCCAGCGCATGCGCCTGGACGGCGAAATTTTCGGCGAAGAAGCGCGCCACGGCCAAGCGGGCAGGTGCGCCTTGGCCGAGTCGCACCGCGGTGAGCGCCTGCTGCGCCAGGTAGCAGCCGCCGGTGGTGATGCCAAACAGCCGCAGATACGGGCTCGCACCGGCGAGTGCGGCGTCGGGGTCCGTGCCAGTTTGAGCAACGAGCCATTGCGTCGCCCGATTCAGGCTGTCGATCGCCTCGCTTAAACGCACCGCTGTCCAGCCGAACGCCGGATCGTTGCTGGCGCTGACCGCATCGACGATGCCACGCAGCTCGTTGAAATGCGCCGTCACCGCGTCGCTGAACGGCAGTTTGCGCGTCACGAGATCGATAGCCTGGATGCCGTTGGTGCCTTCGTAGATGGCGGCGATGCGCGCGTCGCGGAACAGCTGCGCAGCGCCGGTCTCTTCGATGAAGCCCATGCCGCCGTGGACCTGTACGCCGAGCGAGGTGACCTCGTTGGCGATGTCAGTGGAGAAGGCCTTGGCGACCGGCGTGAGCAGCGAGAGTCGATCGTGCGCCGCGCGGCGCGCCGCAGGGTCGCTCAAGCGTTCGGAACGGTCGAGCGCGAGCGCCGTCGTATAGCAGATCGTGCGCGCGGCCTGCGTCAACGCGCGCATGGTGAGCAACATCCGCTTGACGTCGGGGTAGGCGATCAGCGGCGCCGATTCCGTAGGCTTCATGCCGGGTGTGCGGCCTTGCTTGCGCTCCCGCGCATAAGCGAGCGCCTGCTGGGTCGCAGTTTCGGCGATGCCGACGCCTTGCACGCCGATCGCAAGCCGCGCGCGGTTCATCATGGTGAACATGCAGGCCATGCCGGCATTCTCTTCGCCGATCAGGTAACCCACCGCGCCCTCGTTATCGCCGAGGATCATGGTGCAGGTCGGCGAGCCGTGGATGCCGAGCTTGTGCTCGACCGAGTGGGCGCGCACGTCGTTGCGCTTGCCCGGCGAGCCGTCGGCGTTGGGCAGGAATTTCGGCACCAAGAACAGCGAAATGCCGCGCGTGCCCGACGGCGCGTCGGGCAGCCGCGCCAGCACGAAATGGATGATGTTGTCGGTGAGGTCGTGCTCGCCGTAGGTGATGAAGATCTTCTGGCCCTTGATGCGGTAGCTGCCGTCGGGCGCGCGATCGGCGCGGGTGCGCAGCGCGCCGACGTCGGAGCCGGCCTGCGGTTCGGTGAGCTGCATGGTGCCGGTCCATTCGCCGGACACGAGCTTCGCGAGGTAAGTCTTCTTGAGCGCGTCGGAGCCGTGGGCATGCAGCGCATCGACCGCGGCGATGGTGAGCAGCGGGCCGACGGCAAACGCCATGGCGGCGGCGTTCCACATCTCGATGCAGGCGATGTTGAGCGATTGCGGCAACGCCTGACCGCCCCATTGCTCCGCTGCGGCGAGCCCGTTCCAGCCGGCCTCGCGCCAGGTGGTGTAGGCCTCCTTCCAGCCCGGCGCGGTGGTGACGGTGCCATCTTTGAACGTCGTGCCGATTGTGTCGCCGACCCGGTTGAGCGGCGCGATCACTTCGGAGGCCAAGCGGCCGGCTTCCCCCAGCACGGCCTCGACCACGTCCATGGAGAGGTCGCCGAACAGGCCTTCCTCTAGGGCTGCGGAAAATCCGGCGCCGTATTTCAACGCAAATTCGATGTCGGCGAGCGGAGCCTGATAGGTCACCGGCGTTCTCCATAGCGTTCGACGGTCACGACGCCGGGCGGCGCCGTGATGTCGTCGGGCAGGAAGAAATCCTGCGCCAGCGGTTGAGTACTATCGACGCGATAGCAATCGAAATCGGTGACGCCGTGGGCGGCGAGGAAGTTGTCGTCGATAATGAATTGGCCGGTGAGCTCGCGTGACGGCGTGGAGAAAACCGCGTACGCCGCGTCCGCCATGATCTCGGGCGTGCGCGCCTGGCGCATACGCGTGTCGCCGCCGAGCAGGTTCTTGATCGCGGCGGTGGCGATAATGGTCCGCGGCCACAGCGCATTGACGGCGATGCCCTCGCTGCGGAGCTCGCCGGCCAATCCCAGCACTACGAGGCTCATGCCGAATTTCGCCATGCTATAGGCGGTGTGCGGCGCGAACCACTTTTCCTTTATGTCGAGCGGCGGCGAGATCATCAGAATATGCGGGTTGGCGGCTTTCTCCAGCTGTGGGATCGCCCACTTCGAGACCATGAAGGTGCCGCGCGCATTGATCTGGTGCATCAGGTCGAAGCGCCTCATATCGGTGTCGACCACCGGCGTGAGCTGGATAGCGCTGGCATTGTTTACGACGATGTCGATGCCGCCGAAGGTTTGCGCGGTGCGCGCGATGGCCTCGCGCACCAAGCCTTCGTCGCGCACATCGACCATGAGCGGCAGCGCCTTGCCGCCGACGCGCTCGATCTCCTCGGCGGCCGTATAGATGGTGCCGCTTAGCTTCGGGTGCGGCTCGGCGGTCTTGGCGGCGATGGCGATATTGGCGCCGTCGCGCGCGGCGCGCAGTGCTATGGCAAGGCCGATGCCGCGCGAGGCGCCGGTGATGAATAGGGTCTTGCCGGCGAGCGACATCGCGGCCTCACTTCTTGCGCGAGAGGAACGCATTGAAGGCGGCGCGCGCCTCGTCCGACGTTAAGCGCGCCGTGAACTGCGCCACTTCGGCGTCGATCTGCCGCGTCACGGCGTCGATCTGGCTGCGCATCAGCCGGCGCGACACGGCGACGGCTCCGGCCGGCAGCGCCGCGATGTCCTGCGCCGCCTTCATCGCGACGGCTTCGACCTGCGTGCCATCGACTACCTCGTTGACGAGGCCGGCCTCGCGCGCCTGCGCGGCGGTGAGCGGCCGGCCCATCACCAGCATGGAGAACGCGCGCGCATAGCCCATGCGCATCGGCGCAAGCAGGCTGGACGCTGCTTCCGGGATCAGTGCGAGCTTCAGGAACGGTGTCGTGAAGGTGGCCTCAGTCGCGGCGACCACATGATCGCAATGAAACAGCATGGTGGTGCCGATGCCGACGGCAAGGCCGCCGACCGCCGCCACCAGCGGCTTCTGATTGTGGACGAGGCTTTTCAGGAAATCGAGCGTATGCGGCCGCAGACCCCCGGCCTGCGCGGATTCGTGGAACTCGCCGATATCGGCGCCGGCGGAGAACACGCCGGCCGTGCCGGTGATCATGAGGCAACGAATGGCGTCATTCGCCTGCGCCTCATGTATCGTCTGGGTGATCGCGGCATACATCGGCTGGGTCAGCGCGTTCTTCTTTTCCGGGCGATTGAGCCGGATGACCCGGACGGGTCCGTCATGCTTCACGACAATAAGGTCGGACATTGTAGATCGCCCCCGATTGGAGATGCCGGCCGGGCCGCCGCGCGGATCGACGCCCAAGCGCACCCTACTAGTACCAGTACTATATGGCGCGGAGGATGCGTGGCTAGCGCCGCTGCGGCAGAACGTTGATCCGCGGAGGCCGCCTCGCTATGGTGCTGCGGCCGGCTGGGCCGGCGACAATCCCACCGCGTATTGGGGCGTAGCCAAGTGGTAAGGCAGCGGATTTTGATTCCGCCATTCCCAGGTTCGAATCCTGGCGCCCCAGCCATACCAGCGTTCGCATTTGTTCGCGGCCTTCCGCAGGCTTTCGAGAAGTGTCTGAATCGAGTGCCGAAATCGTGACCTTGGCGCTCGCGACTGTTCGCGGCTGAACCCTTGAAGCCGTAAAAATTGACGGTATCTATGACGGTACATCGAGCAGATACCGTCATGCGAAAGGAGAAGTAGATACCGTCATGCCTCTAACCGACACGCGCATTCGCAAGGCCAAGCCGACGACGAAGTCCTACAAATTGAGCGATGGCGGCGGCATGTATCTACTGGTCGCGCCTGACGGCGCGCGCTACTGGCGCCTGGACTACCGCTGCGCCGGCAAGCGGCGCACCCTCGCCTTGGGGGTCTATCCGACAGTGACGCTCGCAGAAGCCCGTACGCGCCGCACAGACGCGCGTGCATTGCTTGCTAAGGGCATTGACCCTGGCGCGGCCAAAAAGGCGACCAAACGCGCCGCCAAGCTTGCTAGCGAGAACACCTTCGAGGCTATAGCCCGGGAGTGGATCAACAACGAGCGTCACAGGCTGGCCCCGAAATACTGGGCTCTGCTCCTCGCGCGACTAGAGGCGGATGTTTTCCCCCAGATCGGCTCACGACCAATCGCCGACATTGATGCCCCTGAGTTACTGGAAGCGCTCAGGAAGGTCGAACGCCGTGGGGTGATCGAGACGGCCCGGCGCCTGCGCCAGACGTGCGGCCAGGTCTTCCGCTACGCCATTGCGACGGGACGCGCCAAATACGATCCCTCTGCCGACCTGCGAGGCGCCCTGCGCTCGCCGGGCAGGCCGCGCGGGCACAAGGCGATGGCTCTTAATGAGATGCCGAGATTCCTGGCCGCACTTGACGCTTATGAGGGCGACCCGCGGACGCGGCTCGCTGTGCGACTGATAGTCCTGACGTTTGCCCGAACCACTGAATTGCGGGCGGCCCGCTGGTCGGAATTTGAGAACCTCGACGGAACCGAGCCCCTGTGGCGCATTCCTGCCCAGCGAATGAAGATGAAGCGCGAGCACCTCGTCCCACTCTCGCCGCAAGCCGTCGCTGTGCTTCGCGAACTGCGCGCATTGCCGGGTGCCGACGGAAGTCCCTGCCTCTTCCCGTCGCCCGCGCGCGAGGGCTGCATGAGCAATAACACAATGCTCTATGCGCTTTACCGCATGGGCTACCACGGCCGGGCGACGGTGCATGGCTTCCGGGCCATGGCGTCGACCGCGCTCAATGAAATGGGTTTCCGCCCGGACATAATAGAGCGCCAACTCGCCCATGAAGAGCAGAACGCCGTACGCGCTGCATACAATCGCGCGGAATATCTCGCCGAGCGCCGCGCCATGATGGAACACTGGGCGGGCTACTTGGAAGCGTTGGCCGGTGGAAATGTTGTCCACTTCCAAACAGAGGCCCGCGGGTGAGACCAATTCACGGGCAAAATACCAATATCGCGCCAGTACCAAGCCCGACCACGCTAGCTAAGCTTGCGTCCCTGGCTAAAATTCCTGACTTGGCGCGGGAAGACTTTTCATCTGACATTGTCGAGGCAGTGCGATGCGCTCACAAAGAACAGAATGTCAAGAAGCTAAGGCTCTTTCGAAGAGAAGATTATGTGCCGATTTTGAAACGTACTGCACAGCAAGCAAGTGAGCTTCATAAATTGTTATCTGAAGCGGAAGCAGATAAGATTATCCCAAGCGCTATCGCCTCAAAATTTCTGCGCGCCGCGTTTATTGAGCAGCGCCAACGTATTGATGACTACCTTATCGTTTTGGACAATCTTGCAAACGCAGCTCAAAGAGCCATAACGATTGCCGCAGTTGAGGCTGGCCGCCCCCGGGGCACGCGGAATCATGCCGGTTTTGATTCGTTTGTATTTCGATTGTTACTAGCCGCGCAGACCTCAGGCGGAAAGCTTACCGTATACAAGTCGGCCCATGCGGATATCGGCTGGGCAGGCAGTTTGGTCGAGATCATTGATCTCCTGCGGTCATCGCTGCCTGATCAATTTCTACCAGGCGGGAACTTGGGCAAGCATCTAGATCGGCTC
>Ga0306925_10002707_pt1 | contig 15352 bp, 16 predicted proteins | sample flu12Cox44000176_FD_203755 | JGI IMG/M metagenome (GOLD analysis project Ga0306925, IMG submission 203755) | Lab enrichment of tropical soil microbial communities from Luquillo Experimental Forest, Puerto Rico - flux8day.12C.oxic.44.000.176 (v2)... | ecosystem: Environmental > Terrestrial >... | reverse complement strand
GCCGTGTCATCTTCTCTGGTAGGCCTTCGCCCCGCGTTTGTGGCTTAAGAAGTCCGTAACAGTGCCCTCGTGGGCCTTCGGTGTGGGAAAGGGTGGACCCCGACGAGTCGGGTTGGGTGAGGGGTCTCCCATACGTTGGGGGATCTCCGAAAATGACGGGCTAAGCGAGCACGTGTCATAATGCTGCTTGTATGGGCCGTACTTGCGTGTGTGCCTGGGGCGCCTTGCCCTGCATCCTCTGGTGCGCAAGCTTTGCTTGGGGGCAGGGGATCCCAGCGTCCAAGCCGGTCTGGAGAGCAGACCTGCGGCAGCTCGGGCTAAGACAAGAATCCTTCCAACTCTCTGCTCCCGGCACCGGATGACAACGTGGGTCACTCGGGACTCAATTACCTTCGCTCGTTCCGGGCGCATCGCTGTCTCATTTCTGACCCAAGAAATCGGCAACGAAGGTCCTTCTGCCGAGGCGCCCCCTGAGCTTCACCTCATTTTGTTGGACGCGGCCAGTGGGAAAATCGTCCGCGATCAAACATGGGCCGCTCCGTGGGCCACCTTTAAGAATGTTTATGTCGGGTCCACTGATCAAGGCAATTTCGTTATGCTGCAGGACAAGGCACTGCGTGTCTACTCCCCCTCCCTTCATGAGCTGGACAGAATCAACTAAAATCCAAAATCGAAAATCCAAAATCACACGGGGCCGACGGCCCCGGACTAGAGTCGTCAACCGCCGCCGCTGGGCGCGCAGACAGGGGCAGACCTCGCACCTGAAGCGCTGGTGCTAAAGGTGGAGAATTGCTGCTCAATGCGGTCGGCGCCACAGCGGGGACAGACGGGCGGTTGCTGGCTGCGTCCCAAGACGAGCTTCTCGAAGATCTTTCCGCATTTTTGGCAAGCGTATTCGAAAATAGGCATGATGGTCTCTAAGTCGAGGCTCCGGTACGTTGGCGGCTGTGCATTTCTTTTCCCGACCGGGAACGTGGTCGTGAAGCTCAGGTGAAGCGGGAGGCGCCTGGAATCCGGGGCAGGATGAAAAAATAGAAGATCACAAAAGCGGCAAACGCTATCAGCGATATCGCGTCCTTCACGATTTTATGATAGCACAGCTTCCTACCTCCTCGCCCGGCTGTCCCGCGACGCGGGATCGCTACCCTCTCCCCCAAAATCCAAAATCGTCAAAGAGCTGGCCACAGGGACTCCCAGATCTTGAACTCAGTGTGATAACCGGCCTGCTCGGCGCGGGTCAGCTTGCGCCCGGAGGCAACGTCGAGCGTCTCCTGGAAGATCTGGCAGCCCATTTCTTCGATCGTCTGCTTTTTTTCGAGTATCGTTCCCGCGTCGATATCGATGTCGCCGTTCATGCGCGCGAGTTGTGAGTTGGAACCAACTTTGATGACCGGCCCGAGCGCACAGCCTATTCCGGTGCCGCGGCCGGTGGTAAACAAAGCCACTTGCGCGCCGCTTAGGAAAAGCGCCGGGGTTGAAATCTGGTCGTAACCGGGTGTGTAGAGCACGTAGAGCCCGCGCCGCTCTCCCAGCCATTCGCCATACTCGATCAAGTCCTCGACAATCGAAGTGCCCCCCTTGGCCTTCACTCCGCTCGACTTAAGGTAGACGTTGTACAGACCGCCCTTGATGTTGCCTGGCGACGGGTTGTCGCGGAAGTCGTCGCCGAACATCCTGACGTACCTTTCATAACGTTTCAGCGCCTGCATCAGCTTGCGCCCGATGCTGCGTGTGCGGGCGCGCTGCGCAAGGTCGACCATCGCCGCCCCCTGCAGTTCAGGAATCTCGGGCAGGAAAACGGCAGCCCCTGCCTTAACGAAGAGGTCAGCGGCCACGCCCACGGCCGGGTTGGCCGTAACTCCGGACCAGCGATCCGATCCGCCACACTTGGTTCCGACCGTCAGTCTTGAAATGGGAAGGGGTTCGCGAGTGAACTGGTTGGCGAACTGGAGTTGTTTCTCCACCAGCTCCAGGCCACGCTCCACGGTCGAACGACTGCCACCGGAAAGCTGGATAACGAGGTTCACCACGCGTTGGTTGTAGTGGGGGACAGCGTTCCGGAAGATGGGCGCCGAACACTCCACGCAGGTCTTCCCGCAGCCCAGATCGATGTAGATCGCGGCGCCGAGATTGGGGTGGCGAAGGCTGTCGGCGAGCAACAAGTTCAGCAGTTCAACCGCCCGCCCGTCCGGCATGCCACACCCCGATTCGTGGGAGACGGGCACCACACCGTCGACGTTGGGGAATCGTCGGCGCGAGAAGATCTCGCGCATGGCGCGGCCAGCGATCTCATGGGCTTCAGTAGAAGAGCACATGCCCGACGTGACAACCCCTACGTAGTTGCGCGTGCCTACCGAGCCATCCGGGCGGCAGTAGCCGTCGAACGTTAGCCGGGACAGGGTTGGGTCGAGTTGGTTGGGTGTCGGGTTGTCACGGTAGTGGACGTCCAAGCGGGGTAGCCGGTCTTCCAGGTTGCCTTCGGTTACAGGATCGCCCGGCGCTACAGCCCGTGAAGCGAGGCCGATGGGGTCGCCCAGCGTCACGTAGGCTTTTCCCTTGCCGATCTTCCTCACAGCGAAGCTCTGGCCGCGCAAAACGCGCCCGGAAAGCGTAATGCGCTCGCCGTTCCAACTGAGATGTGTTTCCTTTTCCAGGGAATCGACGGTCACCACGGCCAGGTTGTCCCTGTCGGGGCGGATGACAATTGCGACATCTTCAAGCTTTGTCAATTTCATCGAGGTGCTCCTGCTACCCCCCCTCAGCACAAAAGCGCGGAACGCTTTGGAGTGCGGCAGCTTGCTGCCGCTTTGAGGGAGCGGGCTTGCTCGCATGGGGTCTTCCGCGCCGCAGCGCACCGCCGTGCGGCCAGCAGGCTGGCCGGAGGAAAGCGGCACACGCTGCCGCACTCCAAACTACGCACCGCGCCGACGCTTGCGAAGCTCGTCAACCGCCACGGCCAAGACGATGACCGCGCCCGTGACCACTTGCTGCCAGAAGGGCGACACCCCCAGCAGGTTGCTGCCGTTGGAAATCAGGCCAATCAGGAACGCACCGGCAATCGAGCCGGCTACGGTTCCTTCGCCGCCCGAGAGGCTGGCGCCGCCAATCACCACCGCCGCGATTACTGACAGCTCGTAACCCTGGCCCGCGGTCGGCTGGCCCGTCATCAGCCGTGAGCCTTCGATCATGCCTGCCAGTCCGGTCATGGCTCCGCCAAAGGTGTAGATCGCCACCAGGTAACGCCTGATGGGCACGCCGGCATAGCGCGCTGCTTCAACGTTGCTTCCGATAGCGTAGGCGTACCGGCCTAGGCGTGTGTATTTTAGGATGAAACCGGTCAGGAGCGCCAGGACCACTAAGACGACCAAGGGCACGGGGATGATCCCGGCCATCGAGCCGTCTCCAAGGTAGCCAAAGGAGTCCGGCAGCTTTACCACCGGCATGCCGTTGGTGATGACCAGGGTGAGGCCTCGCGCCGCCCCCATTGTGCCTAGCGTCGCAATGAATGGGCTCACCTTCAACAGTGTTATAAGTCCGGAGTTCACAAGCCCCCAAGCCGCTCCCGCGATCATGGCTCCGGCGATCGAAGGGATCAGAGGAAAGCCCGCTTGCAGCAGCAGCGTCCCACAGATTCCCGCGAAGCCCATTACCGACCCCACGGAGAGGTCGATACCACCCGAGATCATAATCAATGTCATGCCCAGAGCGATGATGTTGATCACTGCGGTTTGGCGGCAAACGCTGGAGAGGTTCTGAACGGTCAGAAAGTAGGGCGCAAAGATCGAGAGGAGAAGAAATAAACCCGCAACGCTTGCAAAAGGCAGGACACGCTCGAGCCAGTCACGGGTTGACGAAGGCTCACTCACGCCCGCCACGGCCGTCAGCGGAGTCTCAGCGAGGTTGTTGTCCATACTCTCCCAGGGTAGCGTATCGCATGATCTCTTCCTGAGAAGTCCGGGCCGTAACCAGCTCCTTGACAAGGCGTCCGCCGCGCATGACGAGGACTCGGTCCGTTAGTCCGAGGATCTCAGGTAGGTCGGAAGAAATCATCAGAATGGCGGCGCCCGACTCGGCTAGTCCGTTCAATTGGCGGTATATTTCGGTCTTGGCGCCTACGTCAACACCGCGCGTAGGTTCGTCGACAAGGAAGATGCGTGCTCGGCGGTAGAGCCATTTACTCAGCACTACCTTCTGCTGGTTGCCTCCGCTCAGACGGCTGACCTTCTGGTTCAAAGATCGCGCCCGAATCCGCAGACGATCGATATACCCTTGCGCCACTTTCTCTTCCTCGCCGAGGTCGAGACTCCCGCGTCGCATTAGTGCTGTGAGATTGGCCAGAGTTACGTTCTGGGCTACAGAAAGGTTCAGTGCCAATCCGGTTCGTTTGCGGTCTTCAGTGAGAAGAGCGAGGCCGGCGGAAATAGCATCCCGTGGCGAGCGGATGTGGGTTTCCTTACCGTCGATCAGAGTCCGGCCGCGGTCCGCCGTCCTGGCGCCGAAGATAGCTTCGACCACCTCCGTACGCCCAGCGCCAATGAGACCGGCCATGCCGACGATCTCCCCATGGCGAACCGCAAAGGTGATGTCTTGGAACTCGGTTCCGCGGCCCAGGTGTTCGACTTGCAGGGCAATTTCCCCCAGCCGCGCGACGCGGGCCGGGTAGAAGTCCTTCAGTTCGCGGCCCACCATGGCGCGGATCAGCCCGCCAAAGTCTTGCCGGGGCATCGGACCTTCATGAACGCTCTCGCCGTCGCGCAATACACTCACTCGCTCCACGATCTCAGCGAGTTCCTCCAGACGGTGGCTGACGAATATGACGCTGGTACCTTCAGCCTTGAGCTGCTGAACCACCCTGAACAGTTCGCCGACTTCTTTGGCGGACAGCGAAGACGTGGGCTCATCCATAATGACCAGGCGCGCCGTGCGCACCACGGCGCGAGCGATCTCTACCAACTGTCGCTGCGCTGGCCCTAACCGGCGTACTGGCGTTTGGGGATCAAGGTCGAACTCCAGTCGTTCGAGATGCCGCCTCGCCTCTGACACCTCTCGAGATCGGTCGATCCATCCGCCGCGCCGAGGCTCATGACCAAGGAAAAGGTTCTGGGCAACGGTGAGGTGCGGAGCCAGATTGAGCTCCTGGTGAATCATCGTGATGCCCAGCCGCTCCGCCTCAGCACGAGACTCGAGGGGCACAAACTGTTCCAGCCACTGGATTTCCCCGGCCTCGCGCACCACCTCGCCTGCGAGGATTTTAACAATGGTCGATTTGCCGGCGCCGTTCTCCCCCACCAGCCCGTGAATTTCCCCTACGCCTACGTTCAGATGAGCCCCTTTCAAGATGCGCACCCCGCCGTAGGACTTCTCGATCTGGCGCATTACCACGAGTGGGGCGGGAGCCGGGACGCTAAGGTTAGGCTGTGCTTCGGGCATGTGCTCCCCTGCGATTTTTTGCGGTGCCGCAATGAAAGGCGAAAATGGGGAAATGGGTAAGTGGGCTTGATCACTGAACGACTGCCCCATTTCCCCCTCTCGGCTTTGTGGTTAGCGCTTCAAGTAACGGTCGATATCCGGGCTGATAAGTCTCTGTATCTTGGAGTCTTCCAGATTCTCGCGCGTCACCAATAGTGGCGGCAAATCGAGGCGTTTCGAAGGCGCACGGCCAGCCCGAAAATCAACCAGCGCTTTGAGGCCTTGATAGCCAATCTGAAACGGGTCTTGCAAGACCAGGGCATCAATCGTCCCGCCCCGCAGGTCATCGATCAAGCTGGGCGAACTGTCGAAGCCCACAAGCCTGACCTTGCCGCTGAGACCTCGGGCCTTGATCGCTTGGTCAGCCCCGATGGCACTCGATTCGTTGGAGGCGAAGATGCCGGACAGCGTGGGGTGTCCAGCCAAAATGTCTTCGGTAACGCCCAGCGACCGAGCCCGGTCCGACATGCCATATTGCAAGGCCGCGATCTTGATGTCGGGAAATTCTTTCTCGATCGTGTCTTTGAATCCCTGCTCGCGAGCTAGAGTTGAGGCAGCTCCAGGCAGCACAGCGATCACTGCCACGTCCCCCTTCTTGTTCAGTAGCATGGCTAGGCACCGTGCGGCGAGCGCCCCGCCACCGTAATTGTCGGTGGCGACAAAGGATACATATTCGTCGGTATCCGCGCCCGAGTCGATGACTGTTAGGGGGATACCGGCCCTTCTGGCACGGCGGATCGTGGGCACCAGGGCTTCACGATCTTCAGGAGCGAGTTCGATCCCATCAACGTGGCGGTTGATGAAGTCATCAACGATTGAGATCTGACGAGTCAAGTCCGTTTCCGTAGCTGGACCGTTCCAGGCGATATCTACTCTGGCTTCCTCGGCTGCGGCCGCGGCCCCGGCATGCACGGTCTGCCAGAAGATATGTGCCTGGCCCTTGGGAATGACCGCGTAGAGAGGCCGCTCGCGCTTACGGCAGGCAGGCGTCAGCGTCAGCGCAAGGACACAGAGCAAAGTCAACGGTCGACAATCGACCGTCGCCATAGAGAAAACTAGACGATTGACCGGTGACGACTGACGAGACGTGAGTGGTCGTGGGCATCGCCTAGGCGGGGAACTTGGTCTAATTCTCTGCTCGACACTCGCCACTTGTCACTCGTCACTTGACCGTTGCCGACTCCAGGCTCAGCACTCCCTTGATGTAGTCTTCGCGCTGGAAGTCCTGCTCGAAGGCCTGGTGGATCTCTTCCAACCCATCGTATCGGTGAGTGACGAAAGGCGCCACCTTCACCTTGCCCGAGCTGACCAGCTCCAGGGCGCGACGGTAAGTCGTCGGCCGCCCGTCGGGGTCGAATCCACCGGAAGCACCCACTGACGCTACCAGAGTGGGTTCCAAGAACAGGATCGGATCCAGAACGCTGATGTCGTGTCCCTTATGCCCGCCTCCATAGAGCAGGACGGTTCCCTGCTTGCGGAGCACACCGGGTATTTGGCGAAAGATTTCTGCGTTTCCGCAGGCGTCAATTACGTAGTGTGCTCGTTCGCCCTTGGTGTGCTCCGCCACCGCCACGAGTAGGTTGTCGCACGCCACGTTAATGGGTGTTCCGCCAAAGGCCTCAACTAGTCGGAGATTCTGCTTCCGCAAATCCGCCACGAGAATCAGACTCGGGCACTGCTTCACGTTGCGCAGGTACTGAAGAAATAACAAGCCGGCAGGTCCGGCGCCGAAAATCAGAATGCTGCGAATGGGCTCAGCACCGGCAAAGGTATAGCGGGCACGGGAACGATCCACCCAATCGCTGGAGTGAATGATACACCCGAGGGGTTCGACAAGCGCTGCTAATTCCAGCGACATGTCTGCCGGAACTTTCAGACAGTTGACCGCCGGCATAGCGATGTATTCCGCCATGGCCCCCTGAAGTCCGGTGATGCCATGTTCGCCGTAATACTTGCATTGGTGTGAATTGCCCGAAAGGCAGTAGTCGCATCGCGGCCAACGACCTTGACTCACACAGTTCCGGCCTTGATCGCACAAGACCCGGTCGCCAGGAGCCAGGCCCTTTACCTCCCGTCCCACTTCCAGGACCTCGCCGCTGAACTCGTGACCTAAGATTTGAGGTCTTTCGGTCAACGGGATAGCGCGCCCCTGCGCATCGAAGGCCCAGTTACCGTGGCCCTGGTAAATGTGCAAGTCTGTGCCACAAACTCCAACAGCCCTAACGCCGATCAGGACCTCGTTGGGCGGGACTTCCGGGTCGGAGATACTCTCCACCACCAGTCTTTCGACGTCCTTAAGAAGAGCTGCCTTCATACGAACCGTTCAGGTCTCTAGATCCGAGGTGTCCAGTCTTCCTGTGTGGTGTAAACGTTGAAAGATGGCCACGGTCTCGCGAATGCCCTGATCGAGAGGTGTGCGCGGTACGTCGCCGAGGTCACGTACCAGTGCGCCGTCGTCGAGGTCGTAAGCGATAGGCAACGGCTTGCCTGCGGCGCTGACCAACTCTCGAGTCCGGGGCACGATCTGCGATAGAGTGGCGACAAACTCCGCCGTTTGGGTCACGGAGCCTCGCAAGGTATAGACCCTAGCCCCGTCCAGATCAGCCTGCGCACAGCGCAGAAAAATCTGCGCCGTGTCGTTGACGTACTGCAAATCCAATCCGCCGGTGAAGCGAATCGTGTAAGGCCGGCTCACGACCGCGGCCTTAATGGCCTTCGTAGGCCCGGAAGTGATGCCCTGGTCGCGTCCCACTCCGTAGACAGCCCAGGGACGAAGGCCTACACTGCAAATGCCGTCGTTCGCGTGATACACCCGCGCGTTACCTTCGTTACATTGCTTGAACACGCCGTAATGTGTGCCGGGCAGCAGCGCGGCACCTTCGCTTACGGTCGTGTGGCCGTAAAACTCCTCCGGGCCAAAGACCGCTGCAGAACTGGCATAGACAACACGCCTCACCTGATCTCGACGCCGACGCGCGACCTCGAAAAGATTAAGCGTGCCGACCACGTTGATCAATCCTCCGAGCGGAGGGTCGGCAGCACAGGCAGGGACCTGTAGTGCCGCAAGATGGATCAAATGCGTGACGCCGTTTTCCGTTACGGCGCGCTCCAGATCACTCAGGCGGGTAATGTCGCCTTCAATAAGGTGCAGGCGGCTGAGTTGCTCTTCGGAGAGCAGGGCCCGAAGGCGATGTGAATCGGTGTCCAGGTCAAAAACACAGGGTCGATCGCCGCGCTCCACCAGATTCTTCACGATCCAAGCCCCAATGAATCCCTTGGCGCCAGTGATGAGAAAGCGCGGCTCAGGTGCTGGCCCCTTCGCTGTGGGAGTCTCGGGACTCATGCTCGCGCATTATATGCGGAGAGTAGATCAATTGTCAGCAGTCAGTTACTGGACGCGAGCGGTGGGACTCACAGTGGGCGGGAGCGGCGCCACCATTAGGCCGAGGCCCTGGAGCAGGAGCACGGTTCGTTGTGCGGCTCCCCGCCATACGAGCTGGCAGCCTTCGCCCTGGCAGTTCTGCACGTAAGTGTCGCCCCCTGAGTATTCCAGGCTGCAATTCTTAAACACGCAGTTGATAAAGACGCCGTCATCCAATACTAAATGTTGGTTTTCGAAGGTCTTGTTTTCGTGTCGAAGCATAGGGGCGGTTGGCTCACCCATTCACTTGTGCCCTTGCAAATAAGCTGGATTTCGCCGACGTAACTCGCCTCAACAAGCTGGCAAAGGCTCTCATCGCAGCCACCGCAAACTGCGTCAGAGCCGCAGTAAGCGAGGCTAACATCGTCAGGGCGAAGCTGCAAGTGGGAGGCGAGGGTTAGGAAGTGGTAGGTAGCCTGTAGTGGGGGATTCACTCCAAGGCGAGGCAATGGCAGTTGTCCAGTTTAGCCTACAGTGGCTACGCTAGGGAAATAATCTCGAGATCCCGTCCCGGGTTTCGCCCTCCAAGTGAGCCCTGTCGACGCTCGGCCGCGGCCCACGCAGCATGGACTGTACCCGGTTGCGCAGGTGACCAATAGCAGCAGAATGGAGCTGCGAGACCCGCGACTCGTCAATGCCCAACTGCTCGCCGATTTCTTTCATAGTCATTTCCTCCTCGTAGTATAGCGTGACCACCGTGCGTTCGCGTTCCGACAGCCGAGTGAGAGCCCGGGCCAGAAGGTCTCTTTGTTCTTGACGGTAGCAGAGGTCCATCTGGTTCTTCTGGTTGTCCGCTGGTAGTTCCGTCACACTCAACGGAGTTTCCGGGATCTGCGTGGGCCTCAACCAGTCGATCCCCATGGTTTGCAGTTCCTGCACGGCGCTATACCACTTCTTCAGGCTGATGCCTAGGGCCCGCGCCATTTCGTCGTCTCTCACCGGACGGCCAGCCCTGGCTTGCAGCTCGTGGTACACCCTCTCGGCCGCTTTGTTCTTCCTCCGCATATCGCGCGAGGCGGTGTCGAGACTCCGCAGGCTGTCGAGGATGGCACCACGGATGCGATGCCGGGCGTAGGTCTCGATCTTGACATGCTTGCGCGCATCGAATCTTCGAACCGCGTCGAGCAGTCCCAGTACTCCAGCTCCCGCGAGGTCGTCCACTTCCACGTGGGCCGGCAGGTGCTCACGCATCTCGAAGGCTACCCTTTTGACGAGAGAGAGCAGTTTCACCACCGCTGCGTCGCTAACCGCGCGCCGTGCTGCGGCGGTCGCAGATGATCCCGCACGCGGGACCGAACGCAGACCTTTGGTGGCGGTACGCTGTGGTGGCAGCAGAGCGTTGCGCCGCGAGCGCACCGCGGGACGGTCGTCGACGATGCAGACGCTGGGTAGGCTTTCGGGTGTTGCAGACATGGAACTCCTCCTCGCCCTTGCGCCCGTCCCTCCAGGCCGGCACGGTTGGCGCTACCGCTCTTTCGGAAACGCTTGCCGCTTGAACCAATCAATCGCACTTCAGCCGCGTCGCCGACTTGGGCTCAGTCGTCTCGCTGTCGCTTCTCGCGCTGTGGTCCACTTCTGGTGCTAGTGCAGGTGGTATGCCAACCAGAGGGCAGCGGTTTAACGGTTGCGCGGACTGTCCACGATGGAAGGCGGTAGCCTCGCTGGCAGAACCTTTCCACGCTTGTCATCAAAGCTCGTGAGAGTCGAGCACCGAATACAATTCCGAGGCCCTACGACGTCTCCATCTAATTACCGAGTAACGACTTGGAGAGCAGGGGTTCGGGGAGCAGGCCAGGGCGACGAACAGACTGGACCCTTCCCTCTAGAGGGATATCCCGTCAGTGTAGCCTTCGGGTGAATGCCAGAGCGTGCGCCTCTTGAAGGCCGGGAAAACGCGGTTGGTGGTTTCAAATGGGGAACACGGGTTACCGTTTTGGGACTGCGCACCTAGCGGAAAACCTAGCGACCAGCGCCGTCGAGGTGCTCGAACCCGCGACCGGTTAATCGCGCTGGCAAGCGTCAAGGCGACAGGTCAACTTTGTGGGAAACCTGCCGATAGTTTCTTGGGGAGTAGGAGACGGGGAATGAAGCGAAACGGTTCAGGGCCAAGAAACGCACAGATGACACTGCACGGGGATTTGGAACACCGATTGGCGGAACTCGGACACACCCAGCCAGAGTTCCCACCGCCGGCTAGCCTTCACCATGTTTTTGATGATTCTCCCAATCACCTGACCCCAGGAGACATCATAGTCCTCGACCATTCGCAGATCTTGAGGGCACAGGTGGAATCAGACTTCTTCGCTGTTCTGGCTTGTCCGCGGTGTGGCAGTCTGGACCTTCTCACGCCCGCCCAGTACTTCGGCGTCGCTTCGGTGACTTGCGGCGCGGACTCCTGCTCTTGCAGCTTCAGGATCGAGGGTGAGAGTCACATCGTTTACCTGCCTGTCAACTAACTCATTAATTCTTGGTTGAGCCCTTTTGGCGGAAGCATCGTCAGCGCGCGCCGCCGACGCCCACCTGTGGTAATCTACGAACCATGCAATCAAAGCTGTGCGTTCATCGAAGGAAGACGAACATGAGGAGTCGACTCCGACCCCACCGAGTCCTGCTGTCTGCCGCTCTCGGGTTGCTGGCGGCAAACAGCGGGTGGCCCAGCCTGGTCGCCGGCGGCACATCACTCGCGATTGGATGGCTGGGGCCAGACGATTGTACGACAGAATCTGAAGATCAAGGCTCTTCCCCGGACGGGTTCAGTATACGGGCCGAGGCGTTCAACCCTGGGGCGGACATCCCGCGTAAGTTCAGCTGCCAGGGCTCCGACACCTCACCCGCTCTTGTGTGGACAGACCCACCCGCCGGCACACAAAGCATTGTGCTCATCGTCGATGACCCGGACGCGCCCGCGGGGACGTGGGTGCACTGGGTGTTGTACGATCTGCCGCCCAGCGCGCGACGGCTTAGGGAGGCGTTACCACCAACAGGGGAGGTGGCAGGGGGCGGCCGCCAAGGCGCGAACGACTTCGGGAAGACGGGGTATGGCGGCCCGTGTCCCCCTCCCGGTAAGCCCCATCGTTATTTCTTCAAGCTGTACGCGCTCGACAACAGACTCAACCTTAAGGCAGGAGCGACCAAGGCGGACGTGGTGCAGGCCATGAAAGGGCACATCCTGGCAAAAACGGAAGTGATGGGCCGCTACGCCCGTTAGCCGGGAATTCGTCCTTTGGCGCGGCTGATTGCCATCCCAAGTCACGATTACGGCCCGGGACAAGTGGTTAGAGATCTGACGCGCAAGCAAAAAGGGTGAAATGAACAGCAACAGTGTTGCCAGGCCGAACGGACCACGAGCTGCTCCCACAGAAGGGCCGCAGGCTTCGCCCACTGCGGTGCGGCAAGATGACACTGTCTATCAAAAGGACCAGCCGGTGGCCAAGGCGCTTGAGGCGGAAGTGGATTTGGAAGACAAGGAGGTCCACTTCGGCGAGCTCTACGAGAGCGACCCATTGTTGCTTCCCGACGAGTGCGAGTACCAGGAGTACAGGATTCTGATTCGGAGAGTCGCTTTCGCCGCCAGCCTGGATAAGAACGCTCCCCATAAGGGGAGGGTATTAAAGGGTGTTGTTGCTGAAATTCTGGGTCACAGGGAGCAGTGCTAACTTGGCGTCCTCGGGCGTACTGAAGGTTTTGGAGGGCGGCCGGCCTTCTTGCCTCCACCCCATGGCCGCGTAGCCGAGACCCTGGCTTAACCGCTGTCCGCTTCAGTTCAGCGGACCTTGAAACGCTGCCAGTGGTAGCTCCAGCAGTACTAACGCGTCCGTGACGTCGTCCAGCAGCGCCCGCGCACCCTCCGAACCTGCTTCAGCGGCGCTGATAATGCCGTGGGCGCACTTCAGGCACAAGCAGAAGCCCCGGCCGTCGGAGATTAAGTCGGGCCGACAGCCGGCGCACGGCCAGTCGCTCCGGGAATGAACCATCAGCCCACCCGAAGAAGTTGCATAGTCCATAGCTGCCTTTCCCTCCCACTCTTTCGGAGCAATTTTTCAGCCAAACTCTAGAACATCGGCAGAAATCCGAAAACCTGGTTGGTACCGAAAGGCGATCCCGTGGAAATACAGGGAATCGTTGGGCTTGGCAGCGGGCCTTCCCATCAGCTTGAAGTCAACAACAGAGTTTGAGACCAGGATTGCCGAGTCCTGAATTGGACACTTGTAACCGCTTCCGGGTAACGATTTGGGGACGTTACTTCCCCGGGTGGCTTGGCAAGAAACGAGCGCCGACCGGTCTGATTGGCATCTTAATGAGAGAACGCCCGGGGGTACCGTATGTGAGAAGGCCATCGGCCACGCGGTGACATGCCTGACCTTAGCGCGGGGCGTTCCCCAAGACCTTGCTCAACAAAGCCATCCTCACATAAAGGCCGTTTTGCGCTTGTCGAAAGTAGGCGGCGCGCGGATCTTCGTCGACGTCCATGCTGATTTCGTCCACACGCGGTAAAGGGTGCATGATCCTAGCGTCCGGCCTCATTAACTTGAGCTTTTCCTTGTTGAGCGTGTAGAGACCGCGACACGCCTCGTAGTCCTCCAGTCGGTCCCCGAAGCGCTCCTTCTGGATGCGCGTCTGGTACACCACGTTGACCTCGGGCAAGACCTTCTCAAGGGTGCTTTCCTCCACATACGCCACGCCGCGCTTGCGAAGATAGCCCAGGATGTCGTCTTTCATCCTTAGCAGAAACGGTGCGACAAAGTAGATCCGGATTCCCTGGAATTTGGTCAGCAAATAGGCCAGGGAGCGGACTGTTCGGCCGTTGGCCAAGTCGCCCACCATGGCGATACGCAGTCCGTCGACCTCACCGATTTCTTTCTGGATGGTGTAAAGGTCCAGCAGCGCCTGAGTAGGATGCTGGCCGGCTCCGTCGCCAGCATTGATGATAGGTACGCGGGATACCCGGGAGGCACGCTTCGCTGAGCCCACCTCGTAGTGCCGGATAACGATAACGTCGGCGTAGCCGTTCAGAATACGGATCGTATCTTCCAGCGTTTCCCCTTTGGCAACGGAGGAGAACTCGGCCGCGTTTTCCGTGGTGATCACACGGCCGCCGAGGCGGTGCATGGCAGTCTCGAACGAGAAGCGGGTGCGCGTCGAGGGTTCATAGAAGAGCGTCGCCATGATGCGATGGTGGAACTCAGCAATTCCGCCCAAATGGACTACCTGCTCCATCTGCCTGGTCCGTTGGAAGATGTCCAGCAAGGTAGGCCGATCAAACTGCTGGGCTTCGATGATGTGGTAGAGCCGCATGAGATGAGTGGTCCTCCTCGGCTGGAGCCGGATTAGTGCGGCCGGGCGCAGGCTCGGCAGAAAGTGCAGGGGGCAAGATAGCACGAGGAGTACGGAGTGTGAAACACTGAAAGACGGGTGACAAGTCGCTGGAATGGGTGTAGTCTACATTGGATTGTCAGCGAGAATTCGGGGAATCACCTCATGCGGGCCAGGTCATTTCCACTACCCCATCCTGCGGAAGCCGGAGCAGTAGTGTCCGCCACTCGACTTACCCCACTCTTGACGGAGCTAGAAGAGTTTCGCCGCTGCGACTATCCCACCACACCATGGAAGAAGACAAAGGAGATTGAGGCCTCATTTGGGGCTCAAGGCTTCGAACCTAAAGAGGTGCTCCTTGTCCCTCACTATTGAGGAACAATCTGTTGACGACGTGGTGGTCTTGAAGATTTCGGGAAGAATAATCTTAGGCCGCGACTGCCAGCAGGTGGAGTGGAAGGTGGAAGACTTGGCGCGGGAAAAGAAGACTAAGATAGTCCTGGACCTATCCGGCTGCGACCACGTGGACAGCTCGGGAGTTGGAATCATTATCATGTGTTACGGCAAGGCGAAGAAGTCGGGAGGTGAATTACGTCTTGCCGGCGTTACCGGGAATGTTGAGAGGATTCTCAAGGCTGTGAATCTGGAGCGAATTTTCCAGTTCTACCCCACTGCGGCTGCGGCCGCGGAAGGTTTCTCCGTCTCCCGGTTCGGCCTAGAATAAGGTCGCTTGACCTGATCGCTGAGGTTCGGCATGTCACTTGCATCCGACAAAATCATGTTCGAGATTTACAAGGAGACTACTTACACTGGCGGCTATCGCGTGGTCTACTTTACGGAGTTGCAGGACCACAACAAGGAATCTGAGATCAGCCACGCCATGGCAGGTGAGCATTTCTACGACGGGTTCATTAGGAACTACCGTAAGGAGCAGGCCAAAGAGGTGATCAATAAGCTCCTCGAACGCCTAAACAACGGAGAGAACGTCAGCCCTGCCGAAATCGAGCGGCAGTTGCAACCGTACACACCGTCCTAGGCGCGGCTTTGCCGCGATTTTTCACACCTTCTCAGTGGGTCGTATCTGGGCTGTTCAAGGTATGTATGACGAGGCGTGGAAGCACGCACGCGCCGCGGAGTGGCTGGGTGATC
>Ga0306925_10002706_pt1 | contig 15354 bp, 11 predicted proteins | sample flu12Cox44000176_FD_203755 | JGI IMG/M metagenome (GOLD analysis project Ga0306925, IMG submission 203755) | Lab enrichment of tropical soil microbial communities from Luquillo Experimental Forest, Puerto Rico - flux8day.12C.oxic.44.000.176 (v2)... | ecosystem: Environmental > Terrestrial >... | reverse complement strand
AAACGAGCTTCATTAATGGATTGCGCGTCACCGATTCGCAGACCCGTGATGTCGCGATGATGGTTCTCGCCGGACAGCTCAACAAGCAACTGGTCGCAGCCATAGGTGCGGCTGGACAACCGGCGATTGGCCTCTGTGGTGGTGACCTCGGCATGTTCCGTGCGGCGAAGAAGCAGTCTCCGGATCTTGGGTACGTGGGAGAAATTCGATCGGTGAATATCGACGGGATTCAGCAGCTCTGGACCGGCGGCATTGTACCCGTCGTATCGAGCCTGGCCCTCGGATTCGATGGCGAGTACTACAACGTAAATGCTGACCAGATGGCATCAGCGTGCGCGATTGCGTGTGGCGCGCATGCGCTGATTTACCTCACTGATGTGCCAGGTGTGCAGGACGCGGACGGAACCGTCATCCGCTGGCTCGACGTCAAGGCCATTGCGCAGATGGTGCGGCAGGCGAAGGTGAGTGGCGGCATGCTGCCCAAGCTGGACGCCTGCACCAGCGCGCTCAAGAAGGGTGTCACGCGGGTGCGCATTCTTCCGGCCAGCAGCGTGGAGGTGCTGCCCGGCTTTTTCACCCATCCCATCAATTGCGGCACGGAGGTGATTGCTTCGTGAGAAAGCTCACTTTCGACCGCGCTCTTGAGCGACGCAGGTAGTACTTGCGCCTGAAGCTTTTAACCCCGGACATTTTGTTTTCTGTTCCATCTGGTCGAACCAGAAGGAGGTATGACGTGATTGCGACAACTATTCCCGCAGGTGCCAGCCCGAGCTTCTACGCGCAGCGCAGCGTGACCGGGTGCGACCTGATCTCGATCCAGGACTTTCAGCCCGACGAATTGGCTTGCGCGCTCGAGCTCGCGACCGCGATGAAGCTGCGTCCGGCGGACTACCGCGGCACCCTGGTCGGGAAGCAGATCGTATTGTTTTTCGAGAAGCCGTCGCTGCGCACCCGACTGACGTTCGAAGCCGGCATCCATGGCCTGGGCGGAGTCTCGTTCTTTGTCGACCAGACGCAGTCGCGGCTGGGCGCGCGCGAGAGCCTGAGTGACGTGGCTCACAATCTCGAGCGCTGGATCGATGGCGTGGTGCTGCGAACCTTCGCACACGAAACTGTGACTGAGATGGCCCGGCACGCATCCATCCCAGTGATCAACGCGCTGAGCGAATTGGAACATCCCTGCCAGGCGATGGCTGACATGCAAACATTGCAGGAACACTTCGGCGATCTGCATAATGTACGTCTCGCCTACGTTGGAGATGGCAATAACGTCGCTCATTCGCTGATGCTTGCAGCGGCGAGCCTGGGAGCTTCGATCTCAGTCGCCACTCCCGCGGGATATGAGCCCGACGCTGAGATTGCCCGCGCAGCCGAGCAGATCGCGGCCCTTACGGGAGCGACGGTTCAGGTCGGCAACGATGCGCGGGAAGCCGTATCGGGCGCCGATGCTGTTTACACCGACGTGTGGGCGAGCATGGGGCAGGAGGATGAGGCGGTCGAGCGCCGCAAGATCTTTATGCCGTTTCAGGTTAACCAGAAATTGTTTTCGCAGGCCGCCCAGCGCGCAGTGTTTATGCACTGCCTGCCGGCGCACCGCGGGGACGAAGTTACGGCGTCGGTGATCGATTCGCCGCGTTCCGTTGTGTTCGACCAGGCGGAAAACCGCCTGCATATTCAGAAAGCCATTATGGTTTTGTTGCTGGAGGGCGGTGGTCACCGCTTCCCGCCGAGGAGTGCCCATGGGTGAAAGAGTCGTCCTTGCATATTCCGGAGGTCTGGACACCTCCATCATCATTCCGTGGTTGAAGGAAAATTACGACTGCGATGTCATCGCGTTCGTTGCTGACGTCGGTCAGGGCGACGATCTGGATGCGGTCGTCGAGAAAGCCTACAAGACTGGCGCGTGTAAGGTCATAGTCGAAGACCTGCGCCAGGAGTTCCTCACCGATTACGTTTTCCCTGCGATTCAGGCGGGTGCGGTGTACGAGCACAAGTACCTGCTCGGAACTTCGCTGGCGCGCCCGATCATCGCCAAGTACCAGGTGCAATGCGCGCTGAAGGAAGGCGCTACCGCCGTGTCGCACGGCTGCACCGGCAAGGGAAATGACCAGGTGCGCTTTGAGCATGCCTACCAGGCGCTGGCTCCCGAGCTGAAGGTCATCGTGCCGTGGCGCGAGTGGACGCTGAAATCGCGCGAAGACTGCCTGGAGTATGCCGAGGCGCACGGCATCCCGGTCGCTCAGAGCCGGGAGAAGATCCATAGCCGCGACCGCAATCTGCTGCATGTCAGTCATGAGGGTGGCGAGCTGGAAGATCCCAACAACGCGCCTCTGCCGACTACGTGGACTTGGACGAAGTCTCCGCAGGACGCTCCCGACAGTGTGGAGAAGGCAGCCATTGAGTTCAAGCACGGGTTGCCGGTTGCGGTGAACGGAGTGGTGCTCGATCCCGTTGCCATCGTGGAAGTGCTGAACGAAATTGGTGCGCGCAACGCCATCGGCCGAATCGACTTGGTCGAAAACCGCTTCGTTGGCATCAAGTCGCGCGGTTGCTACGAGACTCCGGGCGGCACGCTGCTGCTCACGGCGCATCGCGAACTCGAGGCGCTGTGTCTCGACCGCGAACTGGCGCACTTTAAGCAACACATCGGATTGAAGTACGCCGAGGTTGTGTACTTCGGGCTGTGGTTCACACCCCTGCGCGAGTCGTTACAGGCATTTGTAAAGAGCTCGCAGAACGACATCAGCGGCGTCGTCACCTTGGCGCTCTACAAGGGCAACATCGCAATTGCAGGGCGCAAGTCTGAAACCTCGATGTATCGGCCTGACGTTGCAAGCTTCACCATGGGCACCAGCTATGACCAGAAGGACGCGGAAGGCTTCATCCGTATTCTGGGGCTGCCTGCCCGCTCGCGCGCGTTGCTGCACGCGGAGGCCGTGAAATGAAGATGTGGTCGGGCCGCTTTAGCCAGGAGGTGAATGCGGGCTTCGAACAGTGGCAGCGCTCGTTTCCGTTCGATCGCATTCTTGTGCCCTACGAGGTGGCCGCCAGCAAGGCGCATGCCGCGGCGCTCGCCAAGGCGGGAGTGCTTGACAGCCAAGAACTCGCGCTAACGCTGCAGGCCCTCGATCAAATCGCGGCCGAGGGAATTCCCGAGGCTGACGATCCGGCGATCGAGGACGTGCACCACTACGTCGAAAAGCGGTTGGTGGAACTGGCCGGAGAAGTGGGCTTCAAGCTGCATACTGGCCGCAGCCGCAACGAGCAGATCGCCACCGACCTGCGGCTGTATGTGCGGGCGCAGATCGATGCGACTTCTGATTTACTCGTCGGGTTCGCGAATGAGTTCGTTAATCAGGTGGAGCGGGCTGGCGAAGCTGCGATGCCGTCGTACACGCATCTTCAGCGGGCGGAGCCTGTACTGGTCGCCCATTGGCTGCTCGCCTACGTCGAGATGTTGGTCCGCGATCTGGGCCGGCTGGCCGATTGCCGCAAGCGGCTGAACCAGTGTCCATTGGGTTCGGGAGCGGTGGCCGGGACGATACTACCGCTCGACCGCGCGGGTATTGCGAAGGCGCTAGGGTTCAACGGGCCCACCGCGAACAGTATCGACACCACCAGCGATCGCGATTTTGCCATTGAATTCGTGCAGGCTATGTCGGTCGTGGCGCTCCATCTGAGCCGGTGGGCCGAGGAGTCGATCCTCTTCGCCACTACCGAATTCGGCTTCGTGAAGCTGCCGGAGGCATTCTCGACCGGCAGCAGCGCCATGCCACAGAAGAAGAATCCGGACGCGCTGGAGTTGATCCGCGGCAAGGCCGCCAGAGTCTTCGCCGACGCGACCGCGCTGTTCGTGGCGGTGAAGGGTCTCCCGTTGGCCTACAACAAAGACATGCAGGAGACACAGCAGCCGGTGTTTGCGTCTGCTCAGCAAGTGGCTAGCATGCTGCAGGTAGCGATGGGCTTTATGGCGAGCGTCACGTTCGACCTCGCGCGCATGCACCAGGCCGCAAGCGGCGGTTTTATGAACGCGCTGTCTGGAGCCGCGTATCTGGTTCGCCAGGGCATGCCCTTCCGCCAGGCACACGAGTTGATCGGCAAGGCTGTGCAACTCTGTGTGCAGAAGGGCTGCGAGCTCGAGCATCTCTCGCCGAAGGAATACGCGAAATGCGGCATTGAAGCCGGTCCGCAGTTCTACAGCGCATTGCCGTTGCAGGAAGTTCTGGCAATACACGACGTGCCGGGTGGTACCGCTCCTCTGCAGGTTCGGGCGGCGTTGAAGAAGACGAAAGAAACTCTCTCGATGTTTGCAGGAGCTGCCCATGTTGGCGCGTAATGCCACACTGCCCGACGCCTTTGCGATCGAGCAACTTGTGCGGGTTCATGTCGGAGACGGAACCCTATTGGCGCGTTCGCTGGCCGAAATCTGTGAGAACATTCGCGACTTTGTCGTGATCGAGGACCACCACGGCGAAGTTGTGGGTTGCGGCGCGCTGCATCTCTACGGAATGCATCTGGCAGAGCTGAGAACCATCACGATCGGTGAGAATGCGAAAGGCAAGGGAGCCGGCCGCATCCTGATTGATACACTGCTGACCGAAGCGGCACGTCAGAGTGTTACTTGTGTTTGCCTGTTTACGCGAATCCCCGACTTCTTCATGAAAATGGGCTTCACGGTCGTCGACAAAGAGCTCCTTCCCGACAAAATGTACAAGGACTGCCTACGGTGCCCGCGTATGCACGCTTGCGATGAGATTGCAATGTACATGGGCGAGTTGCCGGAGAAGACCGTGATGTCGACGTCGCCGCACGCAGCGCGATACTACACGCAGCTGGTTTCGCTACCGTCTTAGATCCGTTCTTTGATTACCAACGCTTCGCCGGGCTCGAACTTCCGGCGAAGCATGATTCCAAGCAGTATCCATAGCGCCAGTGACGTCCATTCATAGATGCTGAAGTGTCCTGGAACTCTGGGCAACACTTTCATTAAGATCATCAGGGATGTCACCACCAGTCCTGTGGCAGCGCCCGCCTGGCCGAGCGACGAGGGACGCATGCGCAGGTAGGCGGCGCACGATGCCATCCAACCGAGGGCCGAAGCGAGCGAACCAACCTCGGAGATCGGCACCAGCATAGACTCTCCGCCCAGCATCACTACAGCCGTTGCAATGCCGATGCAGATCACAGCGGTCGATGGTGTACGGTTAATGGGGTGAACGTGTCCCAAGTGCTGATCAGCGAGCCCACGCCGGCCCAATGCGAACAGCAATCGGCTAGCCGCGACCAGATTGCCGTTGAACACCTTCAGTAATGACAGCAGTGCCGCAGTCATGATGAGCCTGACAGTCCATGGCGATCTCAGAGCCCGTTCGAATGCCACCGCTGTGGCGAAGCGCTCGTGCACGATTGTCTGCCAGGGAGCGACATAAGCAACAGCGGCGATGACCGTGACGTAAAACCCGACGCCGACCAGGATCGCCAGCATGATCGCCGTCATGAATCGGCGCGGCTGGAAGTCGGCGCTCGCTTCTTCCGATGCTTTGCCGATCGACTCGAATCCCGTCATGAAGTAGGGGACAATTTGCAGCACGAGGAATACCGAAACCAGCGCAGATCCGTTGAACAGCGGGCGGAAGTTCTCACTAGATCCGTGCTTCACACCCGCGCTGACAAAACTGAGAACCAATGCGATCACGCCGAACGTGGTCCAGTTTTGGAAGATCGCACTGAGACGGATTCCGCGATAGTTCAACAGCGTAAGGAATGCGGTGAGCGCCAGTCCGATGACGAGGTGAGGCAGATACACGGGCTTTCCGGCGATGCGGTACAGCTCTGGTGAGTTCAGGCCGGGAAAGAGGTATCCCGCGATTCGCCCGATGGCCACCGCCTCCCAGGGGCAGACGATGAAGTAGGCGAGCAGCATCATCCAGCCGGTCGCGAAACTGACCCTACGCGGAAATACGGCGGCAGTGTAGGCGATCTCGCCGCCCGCGTCGGGCATGGCGCGAACGAGATGGCCGTAGACCAAGCCAATCGGCAACAAGACCGCGCCGCCAATCACGAAGCCGAGCATGGCGCCCAGCGGACCGCCGCGAACCAGCCAGTCGTCCATTACCACCAGCCATCCGACGCCGATCATGGTTCCGAAGCCGAGCGAGAAGAAGTCGGCCAATCGGAGCTTGCGTGCCAGGGAAATCATCAATGCGCCAGGCGGCTCCGGCTGCGACGTTGGTAGCGGGGCCCGAATTGCATCAACCCTTCAGGTAAGGCAGCATCTGCTTGAATTGCGCGGTCCCCGAAGACCGCAACAGCTCGTAAATCATCATCTCAGTAGTGGAAATCACCGCGCCAGCCGCCCGCATGCGGTCAATGCCAATGTCCCAGTTCCAGCGCACGCGCGACCCGATGGCGTCCGATGCCACATGCACGAGATAACCCTCATTCAGCGCTCCCATGGCGGTCTGCATCACGCAGATGTGCGCTTCCATGCCGCACAGCAAAACAGTATTGCGATTACCAGGCAGTGACTTCAGCGCCGAGCGAAACACGTTGCTGCCAAAACAACCGAACTCGAGTTTGTCGATAGGGCGAATATCTTTCACCAGTGACGCAATCTCGGGGACGATCGCGCCGAGTCCCTGTGCGTATTGGGTGGTGACGACCAGAGGGATGCCAATCGTATTGGCGAGGCGAACCAACAGTTGCGAGTTTTTGACCAGTTCGCCTTTGTTGAAGATTGGCGGCAGTAACTTCTCCTGAATGTCGACCACAATCAAGGCGCACTGCTCTGCCTCAAGCGGTTGTCGCGCAACATCAGTCGTGTCAGTGGGAAAAGCGGCGGTACCCAGAATCGATGTCATGGAGCCCTCGAATAAAGGATTGATGTTGTTCATTCTAGCGCGCGGGTAGGTTTCTAACCGTGCTTAAAACGGAAACGGAGAAAGCTCAGCGCGCTGTAGGCCACGAGATCTGGTGACGTAACTTCGATTGTGTAAAAGCGAGAGCGGTAAGTTGGCTTTGGCCTCACGAGCTAAAGCCATTCTCGAAAAGAGACTTACAGCCATGGGTCGGCTTGGGCGGTTGAAGAATCCGCCTTCGCAGGTGTCGATGAGCAGCTGATAAGACGCGCTCCAAAAACCTATACCGGGCCATCGTCATCACGCCCGTCCATTCGGGATACTGAAATCCCTCACCAATATCCTCCATCACGCCCTGGTTCTTACTGAGCGGCAACAGCGCTCCGCGCCTCTGAGATTCTGGCGCCGCGCTGGTCGGACATCCTGTGGGATGAAGCGTTAAGGTGGTGCAAAATCGTGCAAAATTGTTCGGCCGTGCGCCGGTTTCAGGTAGGAATGCGAGTACTTTCGGACGGGAAGATGGCGGAGAGAGAGGGATTTGAACCCCCGATACCCTTCCGGGTATGCGCGCTTTCGAGGCGCGTGCCTTCAGCCACTCGGCCATCTCTCCGCGCCCGCGATGGAGACCTCATTTTAGCAGAGGGTTGGATACCGAGCGTGCTGCCACTTTCGAACAGAACGGACATCGACGTGCTGGTCCAAGCCTGATTTTTGCTTGCGAGGAGCCAGGCGGAGCCGAATGCCTCCTCGCACCGTAGACCGCGGAAACGGAGACGACCGCAGAATTGCCCAGCGCACTTCCGACAGTGCGACGGTCGATTCGAAGCTCCATATTCTATTTTCCGAGGAATGGCGGAAGGCGCCGGACCAGGAGTTTCACGGCAGCATCGCTGGATGATATCTTGTCGATTTCGATGGACCATTTGTGGTTGGAATCCAGCTTGAACTTGACACGAGTCTGGAGAGCGAGCAGGGCAGGGGCTTTCAGGACGATGGTGGTCGGCTCCACGTAGCATTGACGCGACGCCGCCCGCCGGCCTGGCTGGACATCACCGGTATGGGTTCAGCGTAAGCCGGGTCTTGGCGGGGCAGATCGAGGGCGGCGCGGGCGAGCTCGCCTTCGCGGCGTCGGGCTGCCAAACGCCGTCGCCAACAGAGAGCGCAGCTCCGCATTCGGAGGTAGCTCCGGCGGCAGGCTCAAGCAGTGCCTGGGCGATCGTCTTCAAGACGGAGAGGGTAGTTTCGTCGTCCGTCATGCTGGCACAGTCCAGGCTGCAGTATTGGTCATCGCCACAACCTCAACGCGTCATGACGCCTTAGGACGCATCTTCCCGTGGATGCCCGCCGCCCGCCGCGGCGATGAATGCCAGCAGCGGATCGTTGAAATGGCTGGCGGCCAATTCCTGCGGCGGTGGGGCGAGGTCCGGCGTTTCCAGGGGAATGGGATTGATGAAGTCTTCGCCTTTGGCTTGCAACGCCCAATGCCATTCTTTTTCGACCCACTCCGAGCTTTTGGCGTGCCTGCACCAGAAAAGATAGAACACGTCGGCGCTGACAACGTGTTTCTTAAGTTCCTGCTCCCAGTTCTGCCCCGAGCGTAACTTAACAACATCGACAAAAACATCCAGCCCACGATAGGCAGCTTCCATTCCTTGGACGCGGCTCAGCACGGCGGCGCGATCCTGGCTGGCATAGGAGGCAAACGCGCTGCGATGTGTGGTGGTTTGCGAAGGGATTTCACTGACGTTACGCGTGGCCGTCCCCACCCGCACGAGGAAAGACATCCTGGCGATCTCGCCGCCATTCAGCCGGATGGACGCCCTGCCGGCGTAAGAACCTTCCGCTGTGCCGGCGGGAACTTCAACTACGAAGGCGGTGCTTCCGATTTCCCCAGCCCAGGTAATCCATTTGTGATCGTCAACGCACTTCAGACCATCGATTTTCAGCCGCACGCTGAGTCGGCTTCCGCGCTGTAGGGGATACGGACCCTCTGACTTTACCGATATCTCTGAGATAGGCAGCTCAAGGGCTGCACTCGCCTCTGCCAGTACCGTCGCCTTCTGTTGTTCGACGTGTACCCAAAACAGGAGTTCATAGGCCCGACCGGGCGCCAGCACGCTCTGACCGGTGAGCGTGAAATGGACATTGTCCACCATGAGAGCACTCGGAGTCTCGAACTTCCGAGGTGGAGCACCGGGAACAGGTGCTGGAGCGTTTGAAGCGGCAGAAGCAGCAGCCACATCCGGAGATGCGACAACAGGCGGAGGAAGAGTTTCGCCGCCACAACCATAACGCGGAGCGTCACCTGGCGCGGAGCTTCTGGGCTGTTCGTCGGAAGTTGCAAGCTCTTCCGGAAGAGGGCCCAGCCCCGCCTCCAACCAAATGACTCTTAGCTTCTCTCTCGCATTCGGAGACGCCTGTTGATAAAAAAGGAGGAAATAGTGGACAGCCTGTTTGGCAGAGTGCTGATCGCGGGTCTGCTGGAATGCCGCGATGCATCGACTCAGCCATTTGCCGCTGTCCTCAAAGTTGCCCTTCTCGGCTGCGAGAATCCCAAGTTGGCCATAGGTTAGGGCTGCGCCGTGCAGGTTGCCCTGCTGCTCGTTGATGGTAAGAGATTTGTGATACCACTCCCGGGCCGTGTCGAAGTCCCGTTGCTCTTGAGCGAGTTTGCCCAACTGGTGATACGTCTGGGCCGCCGCGTGTAGGTCGTGCTGCTGCTCCTTAATGACTAGGGATTTACGATACCACTCCCGGGCTGTCTCGAAGTCGCGCTGCTCTTGAGCGAGTCTGCCCAATTCGTGATACCCCTGGGATGCGGCGTGCAGGTTCTCCTGTTTTTCCTGAATGGGGAGAGACTTCAAATACCACTCCCGGGCGGCGTCGAAGTCCCGCTGTTCTTGAGCGATCATGCCCAAATGGTGATACGCCGTGGCGGAGAGCGACAGGTAGCCCTGTTTTTCGGAAATGGCCAGAGACTCGAGGTACCACTTCCGGGCGGCATCGAATTCCCGCTGCCGTCGGGAAAAGTTGCCCAGTTGCCCGTAGGTGGAAGCAGCGCGCTGCAGGTCGCCCAGCTGCTTCGCAATGGCGAGGGCCTTGAGATAGAACTCCTGCGCCGTGGCAAAGTCTTGCCGTTCTTCGGCGATGAGGCCGAGATGGTGATACGCGACACCCTCGTGCTCCAAGTCCTTAACCGCTGCGGAATGTTGGGCAAATTCGCTAAATAGGCGTGCAGCCTCGGCGAAGTTTCGGGAGTGCTGCGCGTAAGCGGCGAGGGATTGAGTTAGTGCACCGAAGTCTTGCTCCCTGGCGAGTGGTTGCGCGAGCTGCCGGGCAAAGTGAAAGTTGGCGCCATGCAGTGAGAAATGAATGCGCTGCTCGTGGTAGGGCCGCGCCACGAGCGGATTGGCAACCCTGCCCATAACGTCTACGAAGGCGCGCTGGCAGGCTTCGGGAGCCGTCCACCGCGAACGCAGATAGCTGGTGAGCAAGGGGTGGATCTCGTAAGTGCTGCTGCCGATGTCCCGCAGCAGACCCGCATTCGTGAGCGCCTGGACAAGCTCATCAATCCGCTGCCGCGCCCACTCCGCATCGACTTGGTTGGCCATCGCTTCCAAGTAGTCAGCGTCGAGGTACGCTTCATGCAAACCAACGAGACCCATCATGGGGCGCAATGGTCCACGCAGCCCCTGCTCGACAAACCGCAGCGTGGCGAACAGACGTCCCTGCTCTTCCTGTTCACTTAAGCCAAGCTCAGCGAGGTTGGTGCGCAGCGCCTCGCTGACCTTGGCCGCCGGCATCTGCTCTAGCTTGGGCAGGACCACACGCATGGCGAGCGGATGGCCGACGAGCTGGTCCATCAACTCCTTCAGCGCGGGATCGTCGCGCTTCAGCTTTATGCCAAGCTCACGCAGGATGATTTCGCAGTACTCCCAGCGCTCTTCGCCTTCCAGGCCCCGCAATGGTAACTCGAAACGCCGCGTCGGCCCCAGCCACTCCTCCCGCGAACGGCTGGTGATGATGACCTTGCCTCGGGCGCCGCGAATGGCGTCGAGGAACCGGCCCAGTTCATCGCGCTCATCGGTGGTGAGGTTTTGCGCTGCCGACTCGAAGTTGTCCCAAACCATCAGGACTCGAGCTTGGCCCAGGGCATGGGCGAGCAGGTCAGTCTTGTTCTTCTGGGCGCCGAAGTTCTCCCCATAAAACGTCTCACCGGTGCGGTTGAGCACGTACTCAGCCGTGTGGATATCGCGGAAGTCGAACCACAGTGCGCCATGGAGCCCGCCGGTTTCATCAAGCCAGCGGAGAAAGCCGCGAGCCAGCGTCGTCTTGCCTACCCCGCCCAAACCCTGGATCAGGATGCACGGCGTATTGCGTTGCAGGGCGCGCTCCATCTCCAGAATCGGGCCATCGCGACCGATGAAGCCGTAGAGTTCTCGCTGCTGCTTGATTTCCTGCGGCAAACGCGATTCGCGGCTCTCGACGCGAGCCTCTCGAGCGAAGTCGAGATCCAGGGGCGCCTGTTGGTAGATGACTGGCAGCAGCCAATCCTCGAGCGGAAAGGGGCCGCGGGCCGAAACACGGTTCTTGTTTGCCAGCATTTGCTGGCGTCCGGCGCGCACGCCTTCAGCGACGCTGCCGGTCTCGAACAGACGGCGATAGAACTCTGGCAGGAAGACCTGCGCACCGCTGACATAAAGCGAATAGGCCATCGCCACCACGCTGCGCATTCCGCTTTGGAGAAGCGCGGTAGCGACGGTGGCAAATGCGTCCTCGGCCTGCTCGTTGAGGGTGGCGGATTGACAGGCGTTCAGAACCACCGCCGGCAACGCGTACTCATGCAGCAAGGCACTCAAATCGCGCGCCGACTTGGGATCGGGAGCCGCGTTCTTGTCCTCGAATATCAGGCAACCTTGAGTTGCCCGGAATTGATGCGGCGAAGTGGGGCCTCCGTTACCGTAGGCCCCGTGCCCGTCAAAATGCAGGACATGGTAGTAGCCAGGGCGCTGGCGCAGGTGCTCGCGAAGCTGGTCGAAGGTAGGAGGACGGAGAATGTCAACATGCGCAGGTAGTTGCTTCGACTGGATTAACTCGATGAGCGGGCGGGCGATGGACCGATAACGCACGTCGTGCTCATAGGGGCGGCAGACGACGAGCAGAATGTTTACCCGATCGTTGGGCAGAGTGCCCACTGGTTGCGGATCGGGAAGCCGATTCAGCTGGCGCTCCAGCCGGCGCAGGTGCGCGAGATAAGCCCCAGCCAGAGGATCGTAAAGTGCTTCCCACGGCCAGGAAAGAACGTGAGGATCGTCGGCGCGCACCTGCAAGCTGCCTGAATTGGCCAGCCAGGCTCCGGCATCGCGGCGATCGAAGAGCACATTGAAAGCCTGGGTTCCCCAGGCACGAAGCGCGTCGATAACATGGTCAGCGTGATCCGTCTCGGGAGGGAACGGGTAATCGAGGAATTGTTCCAGGTACCAGCGCAACTCGTGCATGAGTGACGAGTTCGGACGTTCTTCCACTGGAAACTCGTAAGGCGAGGCGATGGGGACGGGCTGAAACGACTTGCCATCCTCAAGGCGAGTAAGCTTGAAAGCAGCAGGCGACGAGCCCTCGATGTGCTCGATGGCCAAGATCGAAAATTGGCGCGCTTCCATTGTGGCCTCATTTTAGCAACGTAGCACGAGCACCATGAAGAATGGAGACGCCGCCATCACCGCGGGCTCGATCTTTTGCCTCTCGCTTGTTCAATCTCATAAAGCGAGGAGGGATTGCTTTCTGCTCGACGCCAAGGGTGCGTCGAGTTGCAGCAGCCAGTTCGCGAAGAACTTTACTCGGCACGATTTGGACAAGAATGGCCGCGAGCGATGCAGCGCTTGCTTCTGCTGAAACTGTATTATCAATAGCTTGCGATAGTTAAGAAGTCCCGCAACTTCGATCCCGACCAGGTCCATCTGGCGGTGTTCACCGGACCACGCACGACGTATCGGTGCTGGGATCCTAATCGATGGGTGTGCATCAATGAATCGAACCATCAGTTGCTGGTCAGATTTCGTCAACCGTTTAATCGCTTTTCTAAATGAGGGCAGAATTCGTGCAAAATTCGCGGAATACGGTAAAAAGGGGGTTCAGCCGTGAGATGGGTCTTTTAGATTCAATGAGCGCTAGGTTGTACGGCCGCTTTCGGGGCGGCTCGTTTCAACCACTCACGCACCTCTCCGTGCGGGTTGTCACTGGCCGGAGTTGCCAGTATTTTCAGCAGATGCGCACCCATGCGTCATTGTCCTCACGGATACTCGCGCGTGTGGACAGACCGGCATTGACGCATACCTACTGGCTTGGGAATGCAGGTTGGCACAGTCAGATCTGGCGTCGCTCGCGGAAAAACGTCTGCAACAGGTCCATGCAACGAGCAGCGAGAACGCCGCAAATTACCTCGACCTGGTGATTAAGCTTGGGGTGGTTGAGCACCTGCAGCATCGAGTGGACTGCGCCGGCCTTGGGGTCTTCGGCGCCATAGACCAGGCGCCGGATGCGCGCGTGGGTGATGGCTCCGGCGCACATGGCGCAGGGCTCCACCGTAACGTAGAGATCGCAATCCAAGAGGCGATAATTGCCAACTACGTGGCCAGCTTCGCGGAGTGCCTGGATCTCAGCGTGGGCTGTCGGATCGTGATCGGTGACCGGGCGGTTGCAGCCGCGTCCCACGATGTGGCCCTCGCGTACAACGATCGCGCCGACCGGAACCTCGCCGAGCGCATGGGCGCGCTGGGCTTCGCGCAGCGCTTCCTCCATGAACCGTTCGTCGGAGCGGGACATTCAGATCGACCCTCTTTGAGCATTTCGCAATAAGCGAATCGCGTTCGATTAGTCCTGGCGCAGCATGATGCGCTCAATTCTGCTGGCACGTCCCGTGACTGGATCGCAATCAATCAGTGCCGCACACAGACGCACATCGTCGGTGGCCGGCTCAAACCGCGAGGGCATGTTGGTCAGGAACTTCTGCACGATCTGCTCTTTCTGCACGCCGATTACCCCGGCATAAGGGCCTGTCATTCCCACGTCAGTCTGCACAGCGGTGCCTCCGGGCAATATCTGCTCGTCGGCAGTTGGCACGTGGGTGTGCGTGCCAAGCACGGCAGTAACGCGGCCGTCGAGATACCAGCCCAGCGCAACCTTTTCCGAGGTAGCCTCGGCGTGCAAGTCCACCAGGATGACCTTGGCAGTGATTTGCTTCAGCAGGGCGTCAGCCACGCGGAACGGGTCATCGTTGGTGGCCATGAATACCCGGCCTTGCAAGTCGATTACCGCGTATTCGACCCCGCTACGGGTTCGTCCCTGGTACCAGCCGAATCCGGGACTGCCGGCCGGGTAGTTCGCGGGACGCAGCACTCGCCGCGCCAGCGAAGTTTCGTTGCCGTTCGCAGAGTGCAAGTACTCGATGATCTCGCGCTTGTCCCAGACGTGGTTGCCGGTGGTGATGACATCGATACCAAGTTCCAACAGTTCTTCAGCGATCTGCGGCGTAATGCCAAAGCCACCGGCGGCGTTCTCACCATTGGCCACCGTCAACTCTGCCCCGTAGTGCTGCTGTAACTCGCCAAGGCGCTCATGGACGATGGTGCGGCCGGCGCGGGCGAAGATGTCACCGACGAAAAGGATGCGCAACGCGGGTGTAGCTCCTGAAGACGTGGAAGATTGTGCTGAATTTCGATGGTAACACGCAGTCATTAACCTTCTTCAAATGGTACGCGTCTTCTCAGTGGGCGAGCTCTGCCGTTCGCAGGAAATCATAGTTGGCCGCCGGATTCAGCGTGATACCTCGCACCCGGTTGGTGTGAACCAGCACGTTGTCGAGATACCAGAGGTTGATGTAGGGCAACTCCTCGGCAACGATACGCTGGATTTCGGCATAGATCGTTTTGCGCTGCTGCTGGTCAAGGGTACTGCGTCCTTCGCGGATCAGTTCATCAATTCGCGGGTTGGAATAGAAGGTCCGATTGGCGCGCTTGGGAGGAAAGCTGGCCGAGTCGAACACGTATTCAAAGATGTCGGGGTCCTGGTTGCCGCCGATCCATCGCATCGAATACATCTGGTACGCGCCTTTGGTGATGTCGCTAAAGAAAGTTGCAAATTTATAGCTGCGGATGTCGAGCACAATGCCCACCTCGCGCAGTTGCTGCTGCAGTACTGCCGCCATCAATCGAGTCGCGTCATCGGAGGAGGACTTCAATACGATGTGGAACCGGACCCCGTTTTTTGCTACGTAGCCCGCGTGGTCAAGAATTTGGCGGGCGCGGTACGGATCATAAGGATAGCGAGGCCCGTCGGCATCAAAGGCCCAGTGTTGCGGGGGAAGGATGCTGTAGGCGGGTTGCGCCTGGTTGCGCAACAGGTACCGAATGATGGGTTGCACATCGATCGCATGAGCTACTGCATGGCGAACGCGAATGTCTCTCAAAATTGGATCTCGCAGGTTAAGTGCGATGTAAGC
>Ga0306925_10002696_pt1 | contig 15374 bp, 16 predicted proteins | sample flu12Cox44000176_FD_203755 | JGI IMG/M metagenome (GOLD analysis project Ga0306925, IMG submission 203755) | Lab enrichment of tropical soil microbial communities from Luquillo Experimental Forest, Puerto Rico - flux8day.12C.oxic.44.000.176 (v2)... | ecosystem: Environmental > Terrestrial >... | reverse complement strand
GCGCACGCTCGTGAGCGGCAACGCACCGACTGCGGCGAGACCGCCGGCGACGAGGCCGGAGCGGCGCAGGAAAGCGCGGCGATCGAGACCGCCATCGGATTGGCTTTGCAGCGCGCTGGCGAGCCCGCCGCGACGAGCCTGACGTTCCGTTCTCTTGATCAGCACGGCTGCCTCCCTCAGCTCGGATACCGGTTGACTCGATAGAAGGTTTGAACCTCCGGCGAGTTCGCCTGGTACCGAGACTTGCGCTTCTCGTCGTTGCTCTCGGTGTCGGCGCGAGCTTCATCCGCCAGCGGCGTGGCGGCTGCGGCCGCGACGGTCGCGCCCGCGCCGAGGGTGCGAAGGAATTCGCGACGGCCGAGCGTCGTCTTGCGTTCTCGTTTCATCGCCGTCTCCTCCTATATTTCGTTTCTGCTTTCCGCGGTGCTCACGAGGGCAGCGCGAACGCATCGGTTTCGATATCTATAAACACCCGGCCGAGCCTTCCTACTCCCCGGTAGAAATCCGCGGCCTCGGCCTGTTCCAGATCGGCGAAGAAGCGCCCGATCCAGGGAGCGAGATGCTGCTCGAACAGCTCGCGGTCGGAACCAGCGGGAGCGTCGAAGCGGCGGCTCGCAAGACCCGCCATGATCTCGCACAGGATCGCCGCGTGATCTTCGGGCTCCGCCTGGCCGGCTACCCGTTCGATTCCGAGCTTGCCGAGATGCGCGCGCAGGCGCGCGAGCGGGCGCTCGTGCAGGAAGCCGGTGAGATAATAAGATCCGTAAGGCAAAAGTTCCCCGCGCCCGAGACCAATGAAAAGATCGAAATATTCGCGCTCGAGACCCTCGAAATTGGTACGCTGCGCCGCCTCCGCGAGCGCGGCATGCGCCAGTCCGAGCGGGCTTGCATCGCCGCGCAATGCGCCGAGACGCTCAAGGAGCCCGGCATCGGGCGCGCGTGCGAGCAATACCGAGAGCAAGGCATATTCCTGCGCCCGCGCCGCGTCGACCTCGTCGACGTCGCCGGCCGTGCCGGGATGTTCAGCGTAGAGATCGGGCCGCAGAATCGCACGGCTCACGCCGGTCGCGGCTTCGACCGACAATACGCGCTCGGCAGGAACGCGCGACCAGTTCGACACCGAAGGCTGGGAGATGCCAATTTTTCGAGCAAGCGCGCCGACACCGCCGGCGACGCGGATCGCCTCATCAAGTCCTACGTCCCTCATCGGCGTTTTTCTTTATTTGTTATAATTCGACTGTAGAAAAGTACCGTCCGCGGCGAGGAATGGTCAATAGCCGGAGGCTATGAGTCCCCGCATCACTTGGGCAAAGCGCGCCCGTGCGGCCGTTTCCCAATCAATTGATCGTTATCGGTGTTCTCTGAATTATTTCGCGATGCAATATTTACTTTGCTGCGTTGCGGAAGCGCTGCGGAGTTTTGCGCTCCGATGCGCTCAGTTTGCGATCTGGCATTACTTTGAACGTGTTGCGCGGAAATCCCGGTGGCTGTGGCGACCGATTCAGTCGATGTTTCAGCCGGCGAGGACTTGCTCCCCACCTCTGCCGAACCTTGAGTGGGCAGATCGCTCGGCTCGCTGCCGAGGCTGCGACCAACCATTCGCGCGATCTGCTGTCGCAGCTCGTCGGTCATTTCCAGCGGTCCGAAACCCGTCATCGCGCCCGGCGCATTGAAGTCCCACGAATTCTCCGAAAGCCCGATGAAATCCCGGATCTTGGGGTCGGCGGCCCACGCGCGACGAAGCGCCGCACGGGTCAATTCGGGCGGCACACTGGGCGCGAGAAAAGCAGTGATATCGGTCTCGGCGGTGATCGTTTCGATCGGCGGAAGTTTTGTGGGATCAAACTCAGCCTCAGGGGACCGGCGCGCATCGCTGCGCCCTAATGCTGTGTCGCTTTGGTCCTCGCTTGGATGGGCGCCTTCCGCCGCCGCGTCGGGCGCAGCGGAAGACTTCGTTGCTTCGGCGTCTTCCGCCGCCTCACGCTTGCGCCGCGACCAGCGCGCGATGAAATTTTCCGGCTCGCTCATTCGCGTTCTTTCTGCATCGGTCCGCGCCGCGCCAGTGCCTCTGGATCGGCGCGGTCGCGCTCGCGCTTGTGGAACGGCTGCTCGACATGATGCTCGGCGACGAAGGCGTCGACCGCCGCGCGCACCGCCTCCGGCATCGGCACCACATCGACGAGATCGCTCCCCGTTTCGGTCCAGGCTTCGCCTTCGGCGGGATCGGCAGTCACCGCGAAAATCTCGTATGGCGGCTCGACGCCAGTCGACCGCAGCGCAACCCAAAGCATGGGCGCGCTCGAGCCGAGATTGTCGCGGTAATTTTTGGTCTCGGTGCGATAGAGCTCGATCTCGGCGGCGCCGGCATAAAAGGTTGTCCCGTTGCCGTCTTGCGATAGCGGGGTCCATGGCGCCGCGTCAGGCAGCCCGGCCAGCGCCGTGACCGGCTTCCAGGTGTAATCGATCCAAGGGCTCTGCGCCTTGCGGCGCTCAACCACGACGCCGACCGCAATCTTGGCATGCGCGGGAACGCTCACGACACCGCCTCGAGATGGGCGATCGGAAGGCCGGTCACGAGATTTTGCGGCTTCATGTGCAGCATCCGGTCGGGCGTCATCGCCAGTATCAGATAGATGGGCTCGCCTTTCGCCTTGTCCAGGACGACCTCATGGTTGCGGAACACGAGCCGGTAAAGGCCGATGATGCGCTCCCGCGCCGCCCGGTCGAGCTCCGCGCCAGCCCACAGCGCGTCCCCGATCCTGGTCGCCTCGGCATCGAGGCCGACGTACCAGGTGAGATTGACATTGGTCGCCTCGATCAGCGACTCGATTTCGACCTCGACCGACAGAAGATGCGCGATCCATTGCTCGATTACCTTGCCGAGCGCGTCGAGACCGCGCCGTCCGGCGCTAAGATCGAGCGCCATGTCGAACAGATCGCTGCGCTCCCAATAGTTCTCGGCATTGCCGTCGTTGAGCACGTCGATCTCGCCCGCAACCGGCAAACCGAGCATGGCAACGAGCGGCGAGGCCGGCCGGGGGCTTCCAGCCGCGACCTTCTCCTCGTCGGCCGCAATCAGCGAGCCGTCATGCACGGTGAGGCGTTGCGGCCTGAAGAATAGTTCCGCCGCGCGCAGCATGAACACGTCCTCGCAGTCGTCGAGCAGGCTGCGCAGGATCACATGTACGAGCTGGTTGATGAACAGCGGCGGCGTGTCCCCCATGCCGCGACGCACGAGGTCGAGATAGGCGGCCTCCACCGTCTTATGGCCGACAAGATGGTCGCGAAACGCGACCATCAAGGTCCAGTTCTCGCGCGCGTCGGCATCGACGATCGCCGCGATCTCGGAGGCGGCGACCGGACGGCGCGGATCGCTCAGCAGCGCGGCGTGCAAGATGCGCTCGGCGACACATGCATTCTGCGGCGGTGCCAGCTCGGGGCGCGCGAGGTAGGCCTTGAGGAACTCATCCGTAACCAGGAGGCCGCCGCCATCATCGCGGTCGAGGAGGTGATGCCCGCAGGAGAGCCAGAAATCGGCCATGCAATCGTTGCCTCGACGACATATTGCTGGCTCTCTATACCACAGCACGGCGATCGTGATGGGTGAGACTATGTCGGCTACACGGAGTCGGCGCGAGCTGCAGCAGACAGCGCGGCTGGCCCGCGCGGCAACCCTGGCCATTGGCCTGGCGTTCGCGTGGTGCACCAGTGCATCGGCACAGCCTTATCCCAGCAGGCCCATTCATATCGTGGTGCCGTTCGCGCCTGGCGGCATCACCGACGTGCTCGGCCGCGCGCTCGGCCAGCGGCTATCGGAGGCTTGGGGCCAACAGGTCGTCATCGAAAACAAGCCGGGCGGCGGCATCGGCCAGGTGGGCACCGAATACGTCGCGCGGTCGGCCCCCGACGGCTACACGCTCCTGGTCACCGCCGATGCGACCTTCGTCACGTCGCCTCACATCTACAGCAAGCTGCCCTATGATCCGATCAACGATTTTGTCGCCATCACCGGCCTCGGCATCAGCCCCCAGGCGCTTGTCGTGCACCCATCGCTGCCGGTGCGGACGCTCGGTGACCTTGTGAATTTCGCCAAGCAACGACCGGGCGAACTCAATTACGGAACCTTTGGCATCGGCTCGAGCGGACACCTCAACATCGTCCTGCTGGAGGGCATGACCGGCACCAGATTCACGCCGGTGCACTACCGCGGCGCGGCGCCCGCGATCACCGACCTCATCGGCGGTCACATCCAGATGATCATCGTCAGCATCGGGCTCGTTGCGCAACCATGGCAAGCGGGCGCGCTCAAGGTGCTGGGTTTCGGCAGCACCGAGCGGATCGTGCAATACCCCGATGTGCCCACGCTCGCCGAAAGCGGTCTGCCCGGCTACGAAGCCGGGTCATGGTACGGATTGGCCGCGCCGAAAGGCACGCCGCAGGACATCGTGAGCAAGCTCAATACGCAGACCCAGCGCATCTTCGACGAGCCGGGGTTTCGGGAAAAGTTCCTTGCACCCAATTTCATCTTTTCGATCGTGAGCTCGCCGGAGGCGTTCGCCGAGCGCATTCGCCTCGAGTCGGCGAAATGGGGCAAGGTCATCCGCGACGCGAATATAAAGGCGGAGTGACTCTACGAACTGTTTGCGAGGATCCTCAACGTCGCGGCCGGCTCCATTCGCGGCGCTTGCAGTTCAATCACTTCGTTTCTCCCTCGCCAGCGCGAGAAGATTCATCTCTTCGCTCGGCTCCTCTTCGCTCTCGACCTCCAGGAACGAAAAGGCGCGCATAGGCTTGCGCGTGCCGCGTGGGTGGAGCGTGCGAAACGCCTCGCGGATCGCGCCGTCCTCGAAGGTGCGGCGCACGGCAACAAGCGTGTCGCGGGGATGATCGCAGAGCGAGGCCGCGAACGCGACCTCTTCCTGCGCCGCCGTGCGAGCTACACGGAGGTCGGGCGCGCCGAGGCGCTCGCGCAGTTGCTTTGCCAGCGTGTCGATCAGCGCGTCGCGATCCTCTTCCGCCGCGTCCACGATCTGCACCAGCGTCGACCAGCCGAACGAGGCTACGCCTAGAAAGCCGCCGCGAAAGGCCGCACGTGATTTGCCCGCGAGCGCACTCGGATCGGCATCCGCGAACATGAAGGCGCCCGACACTGCCCATTCGCCCGGATCGGCGGCGCGCTCGAACACGAACGTATCCGATGGGTCGAGGCGGATGGTGCGCAAGAGCCTCACCGCCGCGGCCCTCCGGTCGTGGGATCGAGCCACGAGGGCTGGCCGAGCGCGGACAGCAGCGAGCGCAGCTCGACCTCGCCCGTAGCCGCATTCGTCACGACGCGCCGCACCAGGAGATCGCCGTTTTCAGCGATGTCGCGACGCACCCCGCTCTCGGGCGCAAGCCTGGCGAGATAATTCTTCGCGATCTCGCCGAACCCTTGTTCCTGCCAGGTATCAAGCGCGACCATGAGATGGCGGGCGAAGCTTTCCACCAGCCGGCCGGACCCGAGATCGTCGAAGCCTTCCTCCTCGAGCGCCGCCGAGAGGGGACGCAGGCCCGGTTCCTCGTCACTCATCGCCACGGTGCGGATCATGGCGGCGAACACCAGCCACGCCGGCGGCTCGTTCTCATCGGCGCGCGGCGGCCAGGCCAGACGCGCCCCGCCGACGAGCCCACCATTGACGCGCACCCCGTCCGGCCAGTCGAAGGTGATGGGCCGCTCGGGGGGAGCGTGCACCGCGAGGGCGTCGGCGAGCGCGGTGAGGCCAGCGTAGAGGGCGCGCCGAGCGGTCTCGAGCGGCTCCTCGGGCTCCAGCACGACCGCGAATTCCGCGAGGTCGAAGCGACCCACATAGACGAGCGTGCCGGCCCCCTCCTCGGCCGCCACACGGGTGGCATGGGCAAAGGCGTCGCCCACCTCGCGCAGCGTCACCAGCCGAAACGGCGGTGGCAGATCAAGCTCGGGCTTCGACGACGTGCGCACGCGCGTGCGCTCTCGCAGGGGCATTTGGGTCCCGGACTCGCGAATGTTGTTTGTAATACTTATAACGTGCTACGCACCGGGGCCAGAGCTGGCCGGTGTCACGCCCGCAGGCGGGCATCCAGAAGCCGCCATCGGCTCGCCCAATCGCCCGAGACGGCGCTTACCGGGCCATCCGCATGCGCTGATGACAGCAGCGAAATACATGGCACCGCTCGCACAGCCGGAGACGAAATGGCCGACCGGCCGCCAAACATCTTGATCTGCTCGTGCGAAGACACGATGCCGCTCGACGGCTCGGCCGTGCGGCACGGCTGTCGCGGTGCCGAGGTCTCGACCGCGCACCAGCTCTGTCGGGCCGAACTCGAAAAGTTCCGAGCTGCGGCGGCCGGCGGCGAGCCGCTGATCGTGGGCTGCACCCAGGAGGCGCCGCTGTTTTCGGAAGTAGCCGGCAGCGCCGACATCACATACGCGAACATCCGCGAGACCGCCGGTTGGTCGAAGGATGCGAATGCGGCGGGTCCCAAAATGGCGGCATTGCTCGCTGCTGCCGCCGAGCCGGCGCCGGAGGTTCCGTTCGTCAACCTCAACAGCGAAGGCGTAACCCTCATCTATGGGCGCGACGAGCAGGCGATCGAGGCAGGCAACCTGCTCAAGGACCATCTCGACGTGACGGTGATGATCACGCCGCCCGCCGAGGTAACACCGCCGCGGGTGACCGACTTCCCGGTGGTGAAAGGCTCCATCCGCGCGGCCAAGGGGTATCTCGGCGCATTCGAGCTCACCGTCGATGGCTATGCCCAACCAGCCCCGTCGTCGCGCGGCGCGCTGAGTTTCGCTGCGCCCCGCGACGGCGCGGTGTCGCGCTGCGATCTCGTGCTCGACATCTCCGGTGGCGCGCCGCTTTTCACCGCATCCGAGCTGCGCGAGGGATACCTGCGCGCCGATCCCGGCGATCCGACGGCCGTCATCAAGGCGGTGCTCAAGGCACGAGATCTCGTTGGCAGCTTCGACAAGCCGCGCTACGTCGCCTTCACCGACGATCTCTGCGCCCATTCGCGTTCGCAAATCGTCGGCTGCACGCGCTGCCTCGACCTCTGCCCAGCCGGTGCGATCGCACCCGCCGGCGATCACGTTGTGATCGATGCATATGTCTGCGCGGGCTGCGGACAGTGCGCGGCGGTTTGCCCCACTGGCGCCGCCGCTTACGCGCTACCGCCGGCGGATGTGCTGCTGCGCAAGCTGCGCAAGCTGCTCACGGCTTATCGCGATGCCGGGGGACGCCAGCCGCCCACCGTGCTCATCCATGACGACGCCCATGGTGCGCCGCTGATCGACGCGCTCGCGCGTTTCGGCGACGGTCTGCCGGCCAATGTCTTGCCCGTGGCGGTGAATGAAGTGACCCAGATCGGGCTCGAAGCCATTGCTGCCGCTTTTGCCTACGGCGCGGCGTCGGTGCGGTTGCTGCTGCGCGCAAAGCCTCGCCATGACGTGACAGGCTTGCGGAGAACGCTTGCGCTCGCCGAGCCGATCCTCGCCGGGCTTGGCTTCAGCGGCGCGCGTGTGGCGACGATCGAAACCGACGACCCCGATGCTCTCGCCGATGCCCTGCGCGCGATCGGAAACCCAGAGGGCGCGCCGCGTCCTGCCAGCTTCCTGCCCGTTGGAGCGAAGCGAGACGTCATGCGGCTCGCGCTGCGCGAGCTTCAGCGCGCCGCGCCCACGCCCGTCGACGTGATCGCGCTGCCCGCGGGGGCGCCCTTCGGCACGGTCGAGATCAATGTGGAGGGCTGCACGCTCTGCCTCGCCTGCGTATCGGCCTGCCCGACCGGTGCGCTTAGCGACAATCCGGAGCGGCCGCAGCTGCGCTTTGCGGAAGACGCCTGCGTGCAGTGCGGGCTATGCAAGGCCACCTGCCCGGAGAAGGTGATTACGCTGCGGCCGCAGCTCGATTTCCGCGCCGCGACCGCGAGCGCCCGCGTGCTTAAAGAGGAAGAGCCGTTCTACTGCATTCGCTGTAACAAGCCGTTCGGGGTTAAAAGCACGATTGAACGCGTCGCCGCCAAACTCGAGGGCAAGCACTGGATGTTCCAGAATTCCGCGCAACGCCTCGACGTGATCAAGATGTGCGAGGAGTGCCGGGTCATAGCAATCACCGAGCAGGAGTTCGACCCCTACGCCGCCCCGCCACGACCCAAGGCTCGCACGACCGAAGATTACCTGCGCGAGCGCGAGGAGCAGGAGCGCACGAACAAGACCGAGAGCTGAGCGTTACCCGTGGACCGGCCATCCATGCTCAACCGCGTCCGCACCAGTGTGCTCGAGATCGCGTACGAAGAAAGCGGACCAGCGGATGGAGCTGCGGTCCTGCTCATGCACGGATTTCCCTACGATCCCCGCACCTACGACGAGATGGTGCCCCGCCTCGTTGACGCCGAATGCCGGGTGATCGTGCCCTATCTGCGCGGCTATGGGGCGACCCGCTTTCTCGCGCCGGACACGCTACGCTCGGGCCAGCAGGCGACACTGGGCAACGACCTCAAGGAGCTCATGGACGCGCTCGCAATCGAGCGCGCCCTGCTCGCCGGCTACGACTGGGGCGGGCGCGCGGCCTGCGTCGTCGCCGCGCTCTGGCCCGAGCGCGTACTCGGCCTGGTCTCCGCCAACGGCTACAACATTCACGACATCGCCGGCTCGGTTAAACCGGCGTCGGCGGAGCAGGAGTACCGGCTTTGGTATCAATACTACTTTCACACCGAACGGGGTCGCGCGGGATTGCAGACCAATCGCCGCGAGTTTTGTCGATTGTTGTGGCGGTTATGGTCGCCCAATTGGCGGTTCGATGACGCGACCTATGACCGCACCGCCGTATCATTCGACAATCCGGATTTCGTTGACGTCGTGATCCACTCCTACCGTCACCGTTTCGGCTACGCCGGCGGCGATCCGAGCCTGGAAGCGATTGAGCGGCAGTTGGCAGCCAAGCCGCGTATTTCGGTGCCGACCATCGTGCTGCATGGCGACGGCAGCGGCCTCTCGCCGCCGGAAAGCTCCCTCAAGCACGCCGCCTTCTTTACCGGCCCTTATCAGCATCGAGTCATCCCGACTGCCGGCCACAATCTGCCGCAGGAAGCACCCAACGCGTTTGCCGATGCCGTTCTGGAATTGGTCCGCGCAACCAAATGAGCGCCGATATGGCCGTTTCTCACGGCGTCTTGGTCGCCTTCTCCAGAAACTTCACCAAGGCGGCACGGTCCTCGCCCGAGCCGATCCGCTGCTCCGGCATCTTGGTGCCGGGCGTGTAGGTCATAGGTCCGACCTCGAACAGCTTGGAGACCGTCTCGGGGGTCCACACGATATCGAGCTTCTTGAGCGCGTCGGAGAAATTGTAGCCGGGGAGCGTCGCGATCCTGCGTCCGAAAACTCCAGCGAGCGTGGGGCCGGCACGAACGCCGTCATTGGCATGCAACGTGTGACACGCGACGCAGGCGCGAAATACCTCGGCGCCCGGGTCTCCCGCGAAGGCGGCGAGCGGATCCTCGGGCGCGCCCATGACGACGTTGCCGATGGGCTCGCCGGTTACTGCGTCCCAGCGGCGGATCATCCGGTCGCTGCCTCCGGTGAGGAGCGTGCGGCCGTCGGGGAAGAACGCGGCCGACCAGACCGGAAGTCCCGGTCCGACCAGGGTGCGCTCGAGCTTGCGCGCACGCCGGTCGATGATGGCGACCGAGCCGCGGACGCCGGCAGCGGCGATGAGGCTGCCGTCACGCGACACGGCCACCGCGATGATGGGCGCTTGCGCCGCCTCGATTTCGCCGGTGACCTCGCCCGCGGCCGAGAGGACATAGACCTTGCCGTCAGCGCCGGCGGTGACGATCTCGCCGTCGGGCGCGACCGCGACCGTGTTGAGTGGTGTCGGCAGGGTGGTGATGACGGGCGCACCGCCGCCAAGCGGTGAGATGCGCAGCGTCGCGTCGTAGCCCGCGGTGACGAGCGCGCGGCCGTCAGGCGCAAACGCAACGCCATTGACGTTCTGTGCATGACCCTCGATCACGCGCGGCGCGCCGCCGGCGAGGGGCCATAGCCGTGCGGTGTGATCCCAGGACGCCGAGGCGAGCGTGGTTCCATCGGGCGACACCGAGAGCGCGACCACCGGCGCTGTGTGGCCTGCAAGCACCATCGACGGCTGCGGCGCGCCCGGCGTCCAGATCGCGATGCGCGCGTCCTCGCCGCTGGTTGCGATCCGGCCGTCGGCGAGGAAGGCCGCCGCGTTGACCGCGCCGTCATGGAACCGCAGCACCTGCTCGGCCGCGTTCTTCGGCAGCGACCAGCGGATCGCCGAAGTATCGAAGCTGCCGGAGACCGCTTGCGTGCCGTCGGGCGAGATCGCGAGCGCGCGCACCGGCCCGCCGTGGCCGCGCAATTGCGCTTGCGCCATGTGGGGGGCGACCGACAGCAGCAGCGTGCAGACGGCGAGGACGCGGAACATCATCGCGAGTCTTGGGGACGAATCAGGCGTCCGCAGGGCGCATGCCGAGCGCGCGGATTTCCTCGCGCACGTCCTCGTCGCGCAGCGCGGCGAGAAAGGCCGCCACCGCGGAGCGGTCGCGGCGGCTTTCCACCAGGAGAAAGTCGTAATCCTCGGGCGCGATGGGCAGGAAGCCGAGGCCATAAAGACGGGCGACCGACTCGATGGCGATGCCCCAGTCCGCGCGGCGCTGCGCCACTGCGGCGGCAACAGCGTTATGCGAGCGCGGCTGGTTGCTGTAGCCCGCGGGCCGCGCGCCGTTGAGCAACCGGTCGATGAGCACGCGCGTTCCGGCGCCGGCATTGCGGTTGACCATCAGACAACGCGGATCGCCGAGCGCGACTAGGAGTGCGTCGGCCGCGCTGTGTCCGGCAAAGCGGGTGTCGTCGCGGCGGTGGACGAAGCCCTGCATCCGCTGCCAGCCCTTCACCAGCGTCAGACCAGGACGCAGCAGGTGTGCGTTGTAGGTCCCGCTTGCGGGATCAACGAGATGCACCGGCGCAAGATCGCATTCGCCGCGCTCGGCGGCGGCGACCCCGCCCATGCTGCCGACCGCGATGGTGCGCGCGGCCATCCCGCGCTCTGCAAGCGCGCCAAGCACAACGTCGAGCGCGATGCAGTGGCTGCCCATGACCACGAGATCGGGCATCGCGGCCGCTTGGCCGATCAGGCTCACCCGCGAGCGTGTTCCCGCATCGAGTGCGCCCGCGAGAGCATCGATCTCCAGAAAGCCGTCGGCCTGGGAGAAGCTCGTGACCGCACCCGAGCCCTTGCCGATCGGGAATGCGACCGGCCCGTACTCGCCTGCCACCAGCGCCACCAGGACGAACTCCTTGCGGCCGAGTTCGGAGGCAATGCGCACCGGAACATCGGCCTCGATGCTGCGCGCGGCTTCGGGCCTAAGACCGGCGCGCGCACGGATCACCGGCGCGACGAAGGCGTGGAAGGTGAAGATCGCGGAGGTGGGGAAGCCCGGCAGCACCGCAACGGGCTTGCCACCGATGACGGCGAGGCAGAGCGGCTTTCCCGGCTTGAGCGCGACGCCATGAACGAGAATGTCGCCTAGTTTCGAGACGATGCGGTGGGAGAGATCGCCGGCACCCTTCGACGTGCCGCCGGAGAGCACGACCATGTCGCAAGCCGCGAGCGCCGCGCGCATGGCGCGCTCGAGCGCCGCCTCATCGTCGGGAAATGCGCCGAAAGGAACCGGCTCCCCGCCCGCTTCCGCGACCGCGGCCGCGATGATCGCACCGTTGCTGTCGTAAACCCGTCCGGGGGCGAGCGCGCCACCTGGCGCCACCAGCTCGTCGCCGGTTGAGAGCACCGCGACTGTCGGCTTGCGCACCACCTCGATCGCCGCGAGGCCGCAGGCCGCCAGCATTCCGATCTCGCGCGACGAAAGGCGAGTCTTGCGCCGCAGCACCACCTCGCCGCGTGCAATGTCGGAGCCGGCATAGGAGATGAATTGCCCCGGCGCGACCGCGCGGCGCACATCGATCGCGGGCATTCCGCTGTCGTCGACCAAATCGGTGTGTTCGATCATGATGACAGCGTCGGCCCCACGCGGGACCACGCCGCCGGTGGCGATCGTCGTCGCGCAGCCCGGTGTCACTTCCAGCGCCGGCGCGTGCCCGCACACGATCACTTCGCCGTTGAGACGAAAGCGGCGCGGCGCGGTATCGCTCGCGCCCACCGTGTCGGCGGAGCGCAGCGCAAATCCATCGACGTTGGCACGATCGAACGGCGGCACGTCGATCGACGCGGTGACATCGCAGGCGAGCACGCGGCCGAGCGCTGCCGACAAGCCGACCGTCTCGCCCGGCAGCGGCGACAGATCGACGTGCCGCGCAAAGCGCGCGCGCGCCTCTTCGGCCGACACGACTTCGAGGAATTGTTCCTGCCGCGCAGCGCGGCGGATCGCAGCCAAGATATCGGACGCGCGATCGCGCTCGGCGGATTTCGGTTCGAAACGCGCAGTCATGGCCAAGGTCTTATCACGACCTCGCTCTGCGCCGGATATCCTTCGCTGTCGGGTTTTATGAAAATCCATCCGTTTGCTTGCGCGAGCGCCGCGAGCGGCACATAGCCCGAGGCTATGGGGGTGGCAGCGAGGCCCTCGCACTGCACCGGCACCAGTTCCGAAAGGCCCACGGGCGAGGACACTTTGTGCGTGAGCTTTGCCATCCGCATGGGCGGCGCATCCAGGCTCCCGGCCAACCGCGCGAGCATCGCCCGACCCAACATGTGCCAAGCGGCCAGCGCCGCATCGAGCCGCCCCGGCAATGCCAACACCGGTCGCGCGCCGGCGGCTCCAAAGGCCGTGGTCTCGCCAGGCAGCAGGGCGATCCCGTGAACGAGCAGCTCCCCGATCGAGGCAAGCGTATGCACCGTGGTGTCATTCCTGCCGCTGCCGGTCCCGCCCACGACCACGACCGCATCCGCGCTTGTGTCAGCCAATGCATCGGCCAGGCTGTGCTCTGCGGCGATGGCGACAATGCCGCCTTGCGACGCGATAGCGTCGGCGATGCATGCAATCGCAGCATCGATGACGGCATCGTCCCCCGGCGCGGCGCGCACGAGACGCAGCCGCGGCGCGCGGACGCGCGCCTCCGCGACGCCCGCCGCGGCCAGCAGCGCGATCTCGAGGCCGCCGAGTCGTCGACCGGCCGGCAGCAACGTTGCGCCGCAGGCGACATCGGCGCCGGGCGGCAATACGCCTTCGCCGGGGCCGACCGGGGCGAGCGCCTGCGCGGCGCCATCGCGCATCGCTACTCCATCGAGCGGCGCCACCGCGTCGGCATCCCCGGGCAAGGGCTCCCCGACGTCGACCCATACCGCCGCCGGCAGCGGCACCGGGGCATAGGCGCCGGCATCGGTGGTGAGATCGGATGACACCGCCCAACCGTCGCGCAGGGCGCGCGCCGTCGCGGGGACGGGAACATGGAGGATGACATCCTCGGCCAGCGTCTGCCCGAGCGCAGCCGCGAGCTCGGCCGTGCGCGGCGTCACCGGCTTGACCAGCGCATCGAGCCGGGCAAGCACGTCGGCGAGCGGGGTCAGCCGGGCGATCCGTTGGCGTCTATCGGGCTCCACGATCATCGCTCGTGCCTTTACTATAGTTATTTATATTGTCGTCTCCCGCGAAGTCTGTCCGCCGGGGGCCGAGCACGCGGAAAACGAGGCGCCGTGGCCGAGAAGACGCTGAATTTGCGCGGACTCAAATGTCCCTTGCCTGCGCTGCGGGCGCGCAAAGCCCTGACCGGACTGAAAGCAGGCGACATGCTCATCGCCGAATGCACCGACCCGCTCACGGCCATCGACATCCCGAACTTGCTCAACCAGACCGGCGATCGGCTCGAGTCGAGCGCGCGCGAGGGCGATGTGCTGGTGTTTCGCATCCGCAAGCGCTGAGGGAGCATCTATCGCTCGTAACCGAGCCGCGAGCGCGTTCACGCGATGGTTCGCCGCTTAAATCCTGAATTCGTCGCGCTTGCGCCCTTCGGAGACATTGAGGAACAACTCGTCGAGCGGGAGTCGGCGCTTGATCAGGCCCTGCTCGTGCGAATAGGCCACGAGTCGCTCGAAATTCTTAACGTTGCGTTCCGCCAGTCCGTATTCCCAGGGGTCCCTGCCGAGAATGCGCGCCTGCTCCTCCCATGCCTCGCGGTACCAGGCGAGCGGGACGATGCGCGGATTCTCCATTCGCTTCATGGCGAGCGCCTTGGCCTCGTCGAAAGCCTTGTACAAGTTGATCGCCACCCATGGATGTCGCTCGACGATCTCCTGCTTGATGGCGACGACGTGCATGATCGGGAAAATGCCGGTCCTGCGGTAGAAGGCGATCTCCTCCTCCTTGTAATTCGCAAACAGCCGCCCCACCCGCTTATCCCCGGCCGTCAGCGGCCTGATCAGGTCGGGCGAGAGCAGCGCGTCGATTTCGCCCTCGACCAGCATGTCCTCGAGCGATTTCTCGTGCGGCACCTGCGTGATCGTGAGGCCGGGCGGCGGTGTGAAGTCGACGTCCTCATCGAGCTCGCTGAGCCACTCGATCGATTTGTGCGGCACGCCGTAATCGTGCTCGAGGATGCCGCGCATCCACAGGCCAGCGGTGAACAGATAGCCCTTGGTGCCGACCTTGCGGCCGATCAGGTCGGTCGGTTTGCTGATGCCCTTCGACGTATTGACGAAGATGAAGCCATGACGGAAGCGGCGGTGGGGAAAAATTGGAACGGCGCGGAACGGAAGATCTTGATCCCGCGCCGCCACATAACCCGAGCCCGACACCTCGGCGAGATCGAACTCGCGGCCGCGCAGGAACCGCCAGTGCCGCGGTGACGGAGCCATATCGGTCAGCACCGTGAGCTCGATCCCTTCCGGGCGCACGATGCCTTCCTTCAAGGCGCGCACGATTTCGTAATCGCCGCAGGCGAGGGTGAGCTCGAGTCTGCGCGCCATCTCAGCCTTTCGCCCGATGGGTGAGATGAATGACTTCGAGCGCGTTGTTATCGGGGTCGTGGAAATAGGCGCTGCGGCCGGCGAAGATGCCTTCGTCGCGTTGGTCCTCCCGGAACACGTCCACCCCCTTGGCCTTGAGCTCGGCCACCGTCGCATCGTAGGCGTCACCGTCGACCATGAAGGCGTGGTGAATGATGTCGGAAAACCGTCCGCGGCTGGTGTCGCGGCCGAGTATGACATAGTCGGCGCCGGATTTGAGGAACACGAAATGAGGATTTTCCTTCGGCACATGGGCCACGAACTCGAGGCCGAGAATGTCGGTGTAGAAGGCGCGACTGCGGGCGAGGTCGCTCACCGGAATCGTCACATGCAAAATGCCTTTGGTCTTAATCATGCGAACCCTCCTTTACAGCGACG
>Ga0306925_10002692_pt1 | contig 15390 bp, 15 predicted proteins | sample flu12Cox44000176_FD_203755 | JGI IMG/M metagenome (GOLD analysis project Ga0306925, IMG submission 203755) | Lab enrichment of tropical soil microbial communities from Luquillo Experimental Forest, Puerto Rico - flux8day.12C.oxic.44.000.176 (v2)... | ecosystem: Environmental > Terrestrial >... | reverse complement strand
CTGCTCGGTTTCGTGTTCGCTACCGGCAAGGTCGACGGCAAGAAGCTCGAGGTCGTGCAGTGGCGCATCGGCGGCCCGCGCGACGACGACATCGAGCACGTGAAGCCGGGGGACATCAAGGTGATGCACCGAGCGCTCGGCGCCTATCTCTCGCGGCGTGATCAAGTCCAGCAGGCGATTCGCATGGTCGAGACCCCGGACATCACCGACGAGCACGGGGTGCCCTTCTTGATCGTCTACGGCATCAGCGGCAACACGCACCGCTTCTGGAGCCTGGCCAGCGCCAAGACGAAGATCGGCTACGAGCCGCAGGACGACAGCCAGGTGAACTTCGCCGACGCCATTGCGGCCATCGCGCGCCGGGCGCCGAAGGCGTGACGGCCGGCCGGACGATGGGGTGAGGAGTCAGCGCGCCTTCATCGGCCTCGCGATCCTCGGCGCGGCCGCGGCTCCGCGCGCGGCCGCGGTGCAGGGCCGCAAGGTCGCGCGCACGCCGGTTCGAGCTGGTCGTCAACGTGAAGACGGCCAAGACGCTCGCCCTGACGATCCCCGGGCCGGTGCTCCTCCGGGCCGACCAGGTGATCGAGTGAAGGCGCCCGGCCTGCTATCCTGTTGAACGTCGATCAACGGGCCGGGGAAAGGATGACGCGATGAGGCTCACCGCGGCGCAGCTCCAGGAGTTCGATCGCGACGGCTACCTGTTCTTCCCCAGCCTGTTCTCGCCCGCGGAGATCAAGGCGCTGACCGACGAGGTGCCGGCGCTCTACGCGCAGCACCGGCCCGAGAACGTGCGCGAGAAAGGCAGCGACGCGGTCCGCACCAACTTCGCCGCGCACATGTACAGCGCGCCGTTCGCGCGACTGGCGCGCCATCCGCGGATGGTCCAGCCGGTCGTACAGGTGTTCGGCGAGCCGGTCTACATGCACCAGTTCAAGATCAACGGCAAGATGGCCTTCGACGGCGACGTGTGGCAGTGGCATCAGGACTTCGGCACCTGGTTCAACGACGACCAGATGCCCGAGGCGCGCGCCATGAACGTCGCGATCTTCCTCGACCCGGTCAACGAGTTCAATGGCCCGCTGATGTTCATCCCGGGCAGCCACAAGCAGGGCGTGCTCGAGGCCGGCCACGACACCACGACGACGAGCTATCCCTTGTGGACGATCGACCACGCGACCATCACGAAGCTGATCCAGCGCGGCGGCCTGGTGGCGCCCAAGGGCCCGGCCGGGTCGATGATCATGTTCCACTCGTGCCTGGTGCACGCCTCGACGTCGAACCTCTCGCCGTGGAACCGGGTGAGCGTCTACCTGAGCCTCTGCGCGGTCTCCAACCACATCCGGCGCTTCAACCGGCCGGAGTACATCGCCCACCGCGACTTCACTCCGATCGAATGCCTTCCCGACGACTGCCTGCTGCGGCCTTACGACGTCGCGCTGCCGTGGAAGGACGGCACCCCGGCCGCCGCGCTCAGGCCGGAGCCGGCGCTCAGGTAGTCTGCCGCGTCAGCGCGCTCGCGGCCGCGTGAGCTTCAGGAGGCGCGCCGCGTTCAGGCCGAGGATCTTCGCGCGGTCGCCGTCCTTCAGGAACGTGCAGCCGTCGACGAACCCGCGCGGGTCGTACCAGCCCATCTCCTTATCGGCCGGATGCTGGGGGCAAGAGCTCGAGCAGCCAGAACGTTCCATCGGCGCGAACGCGACGCGCGCAGTGGCTGAAGAACGTCTGGAGCAGCTCCAGCTTGGTCAGGTTCTCGTCGCGCGGGCGGCGGTCGTCCACGATCGGAGATCGAGTGTAGTCGAGCAGGAGCTCGGGGCGGAGCAGAATGTGCGTGATGCCGGCCGCGCGCACGCGCGCCGCCAGCTCGTCGGCGTCCTTCGACGCCCGCACCCACTCGCGCAGGGTCCAGTCCTCGAAGATGAAGTCGGAGAAGAACGGACGGTCCAGGTAGTAGGTGTCGCGCCGCATGTGAATGAGCCAGACGCGCGCGGTCGGCGGGAGCTCGCGGTTGACGAGCTCGTAGTACGGATAGTAGTCGAGCCGGCGCGCGAGATAGCGAGCGGCCGGCTCGCCGCCGAGCACGACGCCCAGCGGGCTCAGCGCGGCGAACCACGCGATCGTGACGGGCACCCCCGCCGCGGCGACGCACAAGGTCACCCACCAGAGTGCCCGATCCAGGCCCGCGCCCAGCGCAGCCGCTGCGCTCTCGCCCGTCACCGCGAGCGCAACCGCCAGCGCCGGCACGGCCGGCAGCAGGTAGCGAAGCTGCTGGCTCGAGAAGAGCCAGAACACGAAGAGCGTGGACGAGACCAGCAGCGCGAGGCCGATCTCGGGCTTGAGGCGCCGGGTGGCCAGCGCCCACAGGATGAACGGCACGGCGAACAGGAACACGACGCCGAGCACCCCGTCGTAGTAGGCGGGCTCGTGGAGCTGGGCGGCCAGCGAGAGGCGCACGGGGGAGAGCAGGAAGTCGAGCGGCGTCACCGCGTTGCCGTAGACCGAGAACATGCCCTCGTAGAGCTGCGAGCGCTCGAGGTCCCAGCCCGGCGCCCGGCCGCCCAGGAGGCTCAGGAAGAAGGGGAATACCGGGTTGCCGGTTCGCGTCCAGGTGCGCGCGTACCACGGAGCGGCGAGCAGCGCGCCGAGCGCGAGCGCGGAGAAGCCGACGACGACCAGTCTCGCCGGTGTCGTTCCCGCCTGGGCCGACGCGTCGGCGGCCCGGCTCATACGGAGCGCGCGGACGAGAATGGCGAGCGCGAGCGCCAGCACCAGGACGACGGTCGTGAGCTTGATGGACAGCGCGGCGCCGACCGCGAAGACGACCGGCCGCAGCCACGCGCCGTCGAGCGTGGTCCACCAGCGCCCCACGCCGCGCACGGCCAGCGCCGTGTACGCGGTGAGCGCCAGATCGACGTAGCCGCTCGCCGCGACGTCGTAGGCGCTCGGGATCGCGGCGACGCTCAGCGCGGCAAGCGAGGCCCAGGCGGGATCGGCGCCCTGGTCGCGCGCCCATCCGTACGTCACGAGCGCGAGCAGGGGCGCGAACGCGAACAGGGTCGCGCCGGCGGCGGTTTCCGCGGTGCGTGGACCTCCGAGACCGCCCAGCAACATGGCCCACACGTCGTGCATCTCGACGCCGAGCGGATAGTAGCTTGCGATGTTGTACGGGGTGTCGACGAGGGCGCCGGCCGCGATGTAGGTCTTCGGCAACGCCAGATGGTAGAGCAAGGTGTCCTTCGCGGTCGGCGGCGCCAGGGCCGCGACCAGCCCGAGCGCCTGGACCAGGACGATCAGCGCGATGCTGGTCCGAGAGATGCGGCCCACCACGGGCGCGGGGACGTTTGTCAGTGCGCGCCGCGCCGAGATGACCCCGAGCACGATGCCCGCGATCGTGACCGCCAGCGCGACGGGCGCACGATAGAGATGAACCACCCCGAGACAGAACCAGACGATCGACCAGACCCCGGCGCCCACCAGCGCACGCGTCGCGAATTCCAGCGCGCGCGGCTCCGCTGCGCCCGTCGCGGGGCGCGCGAGCGCACGCATGACGAGGTCGCCCACGCCGAACCACGCCAGCACGATTGCCGCGGCCGCCACGAGGCCGCCGAGCGCCGCAGCCAGGCCCGCGGCGCCGAAGACGGGCCCGCGGGCCAGCGAGGCGATCGAGGCGCCGAGCAGCTCGGACAGCCGGCCGGCGTCGTCGCCGCGGCGCTGGAAGAAGAGCGCCAGGAGGAGCAGGCCCGTGCCGCCAACGAGCAGGAAGCAGGAGCCGCGACGGGCCAGCGCCGTCACCGTCCGGCTGCGCCTGCCGCCTCGGCCGGCACGCCCGCCATCATCAGGCCCAGCGTGCGCTCGGTCGCCTCGGCGCGTGGCACGTCGCCGACGATGTGCCCGTCGTGCATCACGAGAACGCGATCGGCCAGGGCCAGGATCTCATCGAGCTCGACCGAAACCAGCAGGAGCGCCTTGCCCGCATCGCGCAGCGCGACCAGACGGCGGTGGATGAACTCGATGGCGCCGATGTCGACCCCGCGCGTGGGCTGCCCGACCAGGAGCAGATCGGGATTGCGATCGAGCTCGCGCGCCAGCACGATCTTCTGCTGGTTGCCGCCGGAGAATGCCGAGGTCGGCAAGACCCCATTGCCGGGACGGATGTCGTACTCGGCCGCCTGACGCTCGAAGCTCGCGACCACCGCCGAGCGGAGGAGCCGAATCGGGCCGTTGTAGATCGGCTCGTCGTGATAGCCGAGGATGGCGCTCTCGCGCGCGACGAACGGGATGACCAGGCCCATGCGATGGCGATCTTCGGGCACGTGCGCCAGCCCGAGCCGGCGCAGGCGCCGCGGCGAGCGGGCCTCCGCGTCGGCGAGCGCGGCGCCCTTCAAGCGGATCTGTCCCGACTTCACCGGCCGGATGCCGGCGAGCGCCTCGAGGAGCTCCGACTGGCCGTTGCCGGCAACACCGGCAACCCCGACGATCTCGCCCCGCCGCACCGTGAAGCTCACGCGCTTGACGCGCTCGACGCCGAGCCCGTCCTCGACCACGAGGTCCGTCACCTCGAGCACTGGTTCGCCCGGGTGCGAGGGCGCCTTGTCGATGCGCAGGCTCACCTTGCGGCCGACCATCAGCTCGGCGAGCTGCTCCGCCGTCGTCTCGGCGGTGGGGACGGTCGTAACGATGCTGCCCTGGCGCATCACGGTGACGACGTCGGTGGCCTCGCGGATCTCTCGCAGCTTGTGTGTGATGAGCACCACCGTCTTGCCCTCGCCGCGGAGCGACGCGAGGATGCGAAACAGATGATCGGCCTCCTGCGGCGTCAGCACCGCCGTCGGCTCGTCGAGAATGAGCAGCTCGGCTCCGCGGTAGAGAGCCTTGAGGATCTCGACGCGCTGCCGATGGCCCACCCCGAGATCCGCGACGCGCGCGTCGGGGTCGACCTCCAGGTGGTACTCACGGCCGAGCCGCGCGAGCTCGGCGCGCGCCCGGCGCATCCCGGCGCCGAGCCGCAAGCCGCCCTCGACCCCCAGGACGACGTTCTCGAGCACCGTGAACGGCTCGACGAGCATGAAGTGCTGATGCACCATGCCGATGCCCGCGGCGAGCGCGTCTTGCGGACTCCGAACGACGGTCGGCTGGCCGCGCACGAGGATCTCGCCGCGGTCGGGCTGGTAGTAGCCGTAGAGGATGCCCATCAGGGTGGACTTGCCGGCGCCGTTCTCGCCCACGATGCCGTGAATCGACCCCGCCCGCACCCTGAGCGAGATCTCCCGATTCGCGTGCACGGCCCCAAACCACTTCTCGATCCTTCTCAGCTCAATCCCCGGGGGATTACCGCTTGCTACGGGTTCTTGCGCTATATGCCGTTCCTTCCGAGCGGCCGCTTTGCCGCCGCAATCGAAATCCTGGGGAGATATCGGAGGGGGCCGTCGAGGCCCCCTCCAAAAACGAAAGGGGGGCGAAGCCCCCTCCGAGCTACTTCGCCATATAGTCCGTGACCTTGATCTTGCCGGCCACGATGTCGGCGCGCGCCTGCTGCAGGCGCTTCTCCATGTCGGGGGTGATGAGGCTCCTGTTGTTCTGGTCGATCGCGTAGCCGACGCCGCCCTCGGCGACGCCGAGCGAGCGGGCGCCGCCCTTCAAGGTGCCGTCCTTCGCGGCCTTGAAGGTCTCGTACACCGCGAGGTCGACGCGCTTGATCATCGAGGTCAGGATCGTGCCGGGATGGATGTGGTTCTGGTTGGAGTCGACGCCGATGGCGAGGCGGCCCTTGTCCTTCGCGGCCTGCAGCACGCCGAGCCCGGTGGCGCCCGCCGCGGCGTAGACGACGTCGGCGCCGCGATCGAACTGGCTGCGCGCGAGCTCGCCGCCGCGCGTCGGGTCGTTCCAGGCCGCCGGCGTCGTCCCGGTCATGTTCTGGAAGATCTCGATCTTCGGGTTCACGTACCGGGCGCCTTCCTCATACCCGAGGGCGAATCGGCGGATCAGCGGGATGTCCATGCCGCCGACGAAACCGACCTTGCCGGTCTTGGACGCCATCGCCGCCGCCATGCCGACCAGGAACGAGCCCTCGTGCTCCTTGAAGACGATCGACTGCACGTTGGGCAAGTCGACGACGGCGTCGACGATCGCGAACTTGAGGTTCGGGAACTCCTTGGCCACCTTCTCCATGCCGCTGGCCTGCGAGAAGCCGATCCCGACCACGACGGCGGAGCCCCGGCGCGCCATGTTGCGCAGCGCCTGCTCGCGCTGGGCCTCGGCGGTCACCTCGAACTCGCGATACGCGATCCCCGTTTCCTTCTTGAACCGCTCGGCACCGGCGTACGCCGCCTCGTTGAACGATTTGTCGAACTTCCCGCCCATGTCGAACACGACCGCGGGAACGAACTCCTGCGCGAGAGCGGGACCGATCAGGGTCAGCGTGAGGAGGACGGCGAGGACGGCGCTGAGCGAGCTCGCGAATCCCATGTTTGCTCCTTCTTCCGAGTTGACCCGCACCCGGCGACGCCGAGCCAGATCTCGCCGGCGACCGGCGCCCCGATGATATACGATCCGGCCGCTCGTTCAGGCACGCCACGGAAGCTGGCTTCGATTCGCTCTCGTGTCACGCATGGGCTATCCTCGTGCGGGATGCCGACCGCGCCGAAGATCTACATGGCGAGCCCGCTGGGTTTTTCCGAGGCGGGACGGCACTTCTACGGCGCAGTGCTCGTGCCCTTCGTCGCCGGCCTCGGGTACGAGGTGCTCGACCCGTGGGCGCTGGCCGATCAGGCGAAGATCGAGGCCGTGCAGCGGCTGCCCTACGGCTCCCAGAAGCGCGAGGCGTGGCGCAAGCTGAACCGGGAGATCGGCGCGACCAACCGGGCCGCGATCGACCGCGCCGACGGGCTGGTCGCGGTGCTCGACGGAGTCGACGTCGACAGCGGCACCGCGGCCGAGGTGGGTTACGCGTTCGCGCGCGGCAAGCTGATCGTCGGCTATCGCGGCGATTTCCGGCTGAGCGCCGACAACGAAGGCTCCACGGTCAACCTGCAGGTCGAGTTCTTCATCCACGAGAGCGGCGGTGCTATCGTGAGTCGCTACGAGGACCTGGAGCCGTGTCTGCGCCCGTTGCGCGCGAGGCAGCGCTCTTGACCAGGAGGAACGGCATGATCGGCGCGATGGGCAATGCCTCACGGCGAGCGTGGCTGGTGCTGCTGGTCCTTGTCACGACGCTGGGCTGCGCCGGCCCCCAGATGGCCCCGCAGACCGCCGCGCCCACGCCGCCGCCGGCCGCGCAGAAGCCCGAGCCGCCCGCCAGCGACCTGCTCAACGCGGTCCTGTGGATGCAGCGATCGGTCGAGTACAGGGCGAGCGCGCTCACGGCGTTCGCACTGGCGCGAATCCGGCTCGATCAGGCGCTCGAGGATCGGAACTGGACGGCCGCGCCCAAGGAGCAGACCGGCGCCTATCAGTCCTTGCCGCCCGCCATCGTCCTCGACGTCGACGAGTCCATCCTCGACAACTCGGGCTATCAGGCGTGGATGGCGCTGAAGGGCACGAGCTTCGATCCCAAGACCTGGAACGCCTTCGTCAACACGATGACGTCGACGCCGATCCCGGGCGCGCTCGAGTTCGCGAAGTACGCCGACTCGAAGGGCGTGAAGGTGTTCTACGTCTCCAACCGCACCGCCGAGGAGGAGCCGGCCACCCGCAAGAACCTCGAGCGATTCGGCTTTCCGATGGGCGGCGGCGTCGACACCATGCTGATGACGCGCAAGCAGCCCGACTGGGGCTCCGCCAAGGGCACGCGCCGGGCGTACATCGCCAGGAGCTATCGCATCCTGATCAACGTCGGCGACAACTTCGGCGACTTCGTCGACGAGTATCGGGGGACCGAGGCCGAGCGGTTGAAGATCATGCAGGAGCACCAGGCGCGCTGGGGGCGCGAGTGGATCATGATCGCGAATCCGAGCTACGGCTCGTTCGAGTCGGCGCCCTACCGGCACGACTTCAAGCTGTCCGATGCCGAGAAGCGCGCGTTGAAGCGCGGCGCGCTCGAGGCCTGGCCAGGCCCATGAGGGAGACATCGACCGCGATGACCAACGCGAGCCCCACCGCGCTGCTCCTGAACGTCGGACACGCTCTCGATCATCTGTTCCTCTTGATCTTCGCCACCGCCGTCTCGGCCATCGCCGCGCAGTGGGGGATGATCTGGCAGGACCTGATGCCCTACACGGTCGGCGCCTTCGTGCTGTTCGGCCTGGGCTCGCTGCCGGCCGGACGTCTTGGCGATCTCTGGGGACGCCGCGCGATGATGGTGGTCTTCTTCCTCGGCATGGGGCTCTCGGGGCTGGCCATCGCCTCCGAGCCGGGCGTCTGGTCGCTGGCGGTCGCGCTGACGGTGATGGGCGCCTTCTCGTCGATCTAGCACCCGGTCGGTATTCCGATGCTGGTGCAGAGCGTGAAGAACCCGGGCTTCACGATCGGCCTCAACGGGCTCGCCGGCAATCTCGGCATCGCGGTGGTGCCGTGCTCACGGGCTTCCTGGTGAAGTATGCCGGCTGGCGGGTCGCCTTCGCCGTGCCCGGCGTGATCGCGCTGGCCTGTGGCGTCCTGTTCTTGCTGATCGTGCCGCGCGAGGACGTGCCGCCGGCCAGGCGGCCGCAGAAGATGGTCGACCTGCCGCGGTCGCTGCTGGCGCGCGTGCTCACCGTGATCGACCCTGGCGGCCATCACCGGCAGCCTGATCTTCAACTTCACCACGAACGGCAACGGCCAGCTCCTGACCGAGCGGCTGCGCGGCGTCGTCGACGACCCGGCCACGATCGGTGCGCTGCTCGCCGTCGTCTACACGGCGGCCTCGTTTGCACAGCTCGTCGTGGGCAAGCTGATCGATCGGGTGCCGCTCAAGTGGGTCTACGTGCCGGTCGCGGCCGGCCAGATCCCGCTGTTCCTGTTCGCCTCGCAGGTCACGGGCTGGCCCACTACGCGGCGATGCTGGCGTTCATGGCCTTCGTGTTCGGCGCGATCCCGTTCATCGACGCGATGATCGTGCAGTACGTCGACGACCGCATGCGCTCGCGCGTCGCCGGCATTCGCCTGGCGGTCGGCTTCGGCGTGAGCTCGCTCGCGGTCTACCTGCTCGGCCCGACCGTCAAGGCCGCCGGCTTCACGACGCTCCTGACCTTGCTGGCGGCGCTCGCGGCGCGCACGACATTCTTCGCGGCCCTGCTGCCGACCTACGCCCCCAAGCCCACGGTGGTGCCGGCGCCCGCTCCGGCTCCCGAGCCCGCCACCTGAGCCACGTGGTGGCGGAGACGGGCTAGAAGCCCGCCCACTTCATCGAGAGCGGCACGACCTTCTCGTCGCGCAGGATGGTCACGCGTAGCTCCTGACCGGGCGCGAGCGTCTCGAGCATCTTGAGCACCTTGACCATGTCCGCATTGGAGTTGACCGGGATGCCCTGAACGCTGAGCAGGATGTCGCCGCCGACGACGATCTGCTGCCCCTCCACGATGCCGAGCCGATCGCCCCCGCGAATTCCCATGCGCGCCGCGATCGAATCCTTTGCCACCTGCCTGACGAGAAAGCCACCCTCCTGCGGCACCTTGAGCATCTGGGCCATGGCGCCTGTCACCAGGAGCAGATCGAGCCCGTACCAGCGGCGGTTGCCCTCGACCAGAAGCTTCTTCACCGTGTTCGCCGTCACGACGAATCCGAGCCCCTCGCTGCCGCCCGACTTGGTGATGTTGTGACTGACGATCCCGATCATCTCGCCGGCCCGGCTGAACATCGGTCCGCCGGAGTTGCCGGTGTTGATGACCGCATCGGTCTGAAAGAACTCGGCCAGCGGAAAGTCCGGGTTGATCGTGTTCGGCTCCCACCGGGCGCTGATGATGCCCTGGCTCAGCGAGTGCGCGAGCCCATAGGGCGCTCCGACGATGAAGACCAGATCGCCGACCCGTACCGGGTCGGAGTCGGCCAGCTTCGCCACGACGGCTTCGGGCGGCACCGCCGAAACCTGGAGGATCGAAATGTCGGCCCGCGGCTCCGACGAGATCACGCGCGCCGCGACGGGCTCCTCGCCCAGGAACTCGACCGTGACGTCGTCCATCGTGTGCACGACGTGCGCGGCGGTGGCCACCTTGCCGTCGCGCGAGATCAGCACGCCCGAGCCGATCTCACGGAATCGGGTGACGCCGCCGGCGGTCACTTCTTGGCCCTTCGAGCGGATCACGACCACCGCGGGGTTGACGCGGCGGTACGCTTCTCCGAGAGTCTCGCCACTCGCCGGCCACGGCGCCGCGATCAGGAGCGCGAGCGCCGCGATGCCCGCACACCGACTCTTCCTCATCACGAAACTCCTCGACGCGCGGTCCTCCGGGGTCACTCGGGCCAGCTGTGCAGGAGGTAGAGTGCCTTCACGAGCGGCGCCGCCGACGCGTAGAGTCCGAACCAGCGCTCGTAGATGAGCACGATCCCGTTCGAGCGATAGAGCGCCGAGAGCGTCCGGTTCACTTGCGCCTGGAACGCGTTGTCGCCCCGGCGCATCATCAGCGCGTAGGGCTCGTACGAGAAGAGCTCGCCGCTCATGCGAAGCTTCGTGCGATCCTTGGCGTTGGCGAGGAGCCCGGCGAGCAAGAGGTGATCGGAGGCGTACGCGTCAAGCTTGCCCTCCTCGAGGCCCTGCAGGCCGTCTCGATGATCGGGCACCGCGATCATCTGCGCCTTGATCGACGCGGCTCCCAGCGCCGACGTGAGCGCTTTCTCGGTGGTGGTGTTGGCGACGATACCCACGCGCTTGCCGGCGAGATCCTTCACGCCGCCGATGCCCGACGCCGCGGTGGCCAGGAGGCTTCCACCGTCCACGAAGATCATGTGGCTGAAGGCGACCTGCTCCATGCGCCCGAACGTGATCGTGGTCGAGCCGCACTCGAGATCGATCGTGCCCTTCACGAGCTTGCTGACGCGGTCGGCCGGTGTGACCGGCACCCAGCTCACCTTGAGGTCGGCGAGCTTCAAGGCCTGCTTCACGGCCGCCGCGACCTGCAGACACAGATCGACCGAGTAGCCGGCCGGTTGTCCGTCGCTGCCGAGGAACGAGAACGGCCGGGACGTCTCGCGATGGCCGAGATGGATCGCGCCCGTCTCTTTGATCTTGTCGAGGGTAGGCCGGATCTCCTGAGCCGCCGCCGGCCCAGCCAAGGCAAGCAGGAGAAGACCAATCGCGAGCCGGTACGTCATGAGCGTCGAAAGAAACCCTATCATGACTGGCCCGCCCGTCCGCCAGCCCCCCCGCGGTCCTAGGACTTTGGTCGCATGTCTAAGCCGAGTTGCGCGCACTACAGTTGGGGCCGCCGACCCCTCGACGACGAAAGTCCGCCACGCATGGAGTACATCATGGACACCCGCAGCATCTGGACGAAGCTCAAGCACGAGATCCATGAGGTCATTCCGCCGACGATTTTCTTCCTGATCTCGTTCCACATCGTCGTGCTGGACCGGGCGCTGATGGCCCGGGAGTTCGGCATCCGCCCGTCCGCGGTCGCGGGCGCAACGATCGGCGCCTTGCTGGTCGCCAAGGTCGTGCTCGTCGCCGACATGCTGCCTTTCATCAATCGCTTCCCCGAGAAGCCGCTGATCTACAACGTGCTGTGGAAGACCGGGATCTACGTGAGCGCTTCAGTGCTCGTGCACTACCTCGAGCACCTCGTCCCGCTGTGGTGGCGCATGGGCTTCGTGGCTGCGAACCAGCATCTGCGGACCGAGATGGTGTGGCCCCACTTCTGGGCGATCCAGCTCTGGCTGGTCGTGCTGATTTTTGTCTACTGTATGATGCGCGAACTGATCCGCGTGATCGGCCGCGACCGGGTCATGCAAGTGTTCTTCGGAACGCCGGCTCCGGCGAAGCGCCTCGCGGCGAGGTGAGCGCTACTCGCGCGCGTAGCGGCGCACGAACGACTCGTCGACGGTGATCCCGAGGCCCGGGCGATCCGGAATCGCGACGTACCCGTCGACTACCGAAAAGTTCTCGGCGACCAGCTCGTGCAGGAGGGGATTGGCGCCGAGCGAGTATTCCAGGATGAATCCGGTCGTCTGGCTGGCGGCCAGCGCCATGCCCGCGGCGAACGCGGGCGCGCCGGACCAGAGGTGGGGCGCCAGGCGCAGGTTGTACGCGGCGGCGATCGCCCCGATGCGCACGCCCTCGGTGAGGCCGCCGGCGATCGCGAGGTCGGGCCGGAGGACGTCGGCGCCGCGCAGCTCGGCGATCTCGCGAAAGTCGTGGCGGGTGAACTCGCTCTCGCCGGTGGAGATCGGCACCGCGGACGAGCGACGGACCTCGGCCAGGCCGGCCTTGTCGTCGGCGGTCACCGGCTCCTCGAGCCAGTAGAGATCGCAGTCCTCGACCATCCGGCAGAAGGCCTTCGCCTCCGCCACGGTCCACGTGCCGTGCGCGTCGGCCATCAGCTTCACGTCGGGCCCGAGCGCCCGGCGCGCGGCCCGCACCCGCGCCGCGGAGGCGCGCGGCTCGCCGTCCATCACGCCGACGCGCATCTTCACGGCGCGGAAACCGCCCTTGTCCACGTAGCCCTGGAGCTGCTCGCCGATGTGGGCCTCGTCCGCCCAGCCGCCGGACGCGTACGCGGGCATGCGCTCGGCGCGGCGGCCGCCGAGCAGGCGCCAGACCGGGGCGTCGAGCGACTTGCCGAGCAGGTCCCAGAGCGCCAGGTCGACGCCGGCGATGGCCGAGATCGAGAGGCCGCGGCGCCCGAGCTGCGGCAGGACGTGGCCGCGGTCGAGCGCATAGCCCTCGCGCGGCGTGTTGTACAGCACGTCCCAGAGCCGGTTCACGTCGCGCGGATCCTGGCCGACCAGCAAGGGCGCGTAGTCGCGGTTGATGATCGCCGCCAACCCGTGCGCCGACGACGCGCTGCCGACCCCGGCCTTCGCCTCGCCCCAGCCGGCCAGGCCGCTGTCCGCCACAACCTTGACGATGACCGAGTCGAACGACGACACGCGACCGAAGTCGCTGACGTGCTGTCGCTCGTAGGGAATCGGCACGTGCACCCACGTCGCGTGAACGCTGTTGATCTTCATGGCCCGGCAGCCTAGAGCCTGATTCCGGCCCGCGCAACCCCGCCGATCGGATCCTCGGCCTGGCACCGGGTGGCGCGCAATGGCAGACTGGCAATGACGCCGCGATTCGGCTAGATTCGGGGGTCGGTGCACGTTTCCCAGGAGGGAACAATGGCGACGCACGAGCTCGAATTCGAGACGAAGAGCCTGATGCCCCCGACGGAGTTCTCGCGACGGGGCTTCCTGACGACGAGTCTGATCGCGGGATTCACCCTGGCAACCGGACCCGTCAACGCCCAGAGCGTGATCACCACCGACACCAACGGCCTCACCGCCGGCGAGGTGAAGGTGCCCGTCGCCGACGGCCAGATCCCCGCGTACCGGGCGATGCCGGCCACGGGCGGCACGTTCCCGACGGTGCTGGTCGTGCAGGAGATCTTCGGCGTGCACGAGCACATCAAGGACGTGTGCCGCCGCTTCGCGAAGCTGGGCTACTACGCCGTGGCGCCGGAGCTCTTCGCGCGGGCGGCCGACACCTCCAAGCTGACGACGATCGACGAGGGCCGTGCCGCCGCGTCGAAGACGCCGGACAAGCAGGTGATGAGCGACCTCGACGCGGCGACCGCGTTCGCGAAGACCGAGAAGGCGGACGTCAACCGGCTCGGGATCACCGGGTTCTGCTACGGCGGCCGGGTCGTCTGGCTCTACTCCGCGCACAGCCCCGTGCTCAAGGCCGGCGTCGCCTGGTACGGCCGGATCACCGGCACCCCCAGCGACCTCGCGCCGAAGAACCCGATCGATCTGGTCGACAGCCTGAAAGCGCCGGTGCTCGGCCTCTACGGCGGCGCGGATCAGGGGATCCCCAACGCGGACGTCGAGAAGATGCAGGCAGCCCTGAAGGCGGCCAAGAAGCCGTCGGAGATCGTGCTCTACGACGGCGCCCCGCACGGCTTCCACGCCGACTATCGCCCGAGCTATCGCGAGACTCCGGCGAAGGACGGCTGGCAGCGGCTGCGCGCGTGGTTCCAGCAGCACGGAGCCGCCTGATGCGCTTCGGTCTATTCGGAAGCGCGCAGGCCAGGCGGGGCGGCCCGGACGTCGACAGCGGGGCCGGCTTCCGGGAGTTCGTCGAGAACAACGTGAAGGCCGAGGCGCTCGGCTACGCGAGCTCGTTCGTGGTCGAGCACCACTTCACCGGCTTCGGTCAGATCTCCGCGACCCTGAACTTGCTCACGTGGGTCGGCGCGCGAACGAAGACCTTGCGGCTCGGCACCGCTGTGATCACGCTGCCGTGGCACAACCCTGTGCTACTGGCCGAGCAGGTCGCCACGATGGATCTTCTGTCGGGCGGCCGGATCGACTTCGGCATCGGCCAGGGCTACCGCCACAACGAGTTCGCCGGCTTCTGCATCCCGATGGAAGAGGCCGACCAGCGGTTCGACGAGTGCCTCGAGGTGATGCTGAAGGCATGGACGTCGGATCGCCCGTGGTCGCATCGGGGCAAGTACTTCCAGTTCGACAACGTCGTCGTCGAGCCGCCGACGCACCAGAAGCCGCATCCGCCCTTGTGGATGGGCGCCGGGCGCCCGCAGTCAATCAAGAGGGTCGCCGAGCTCGGCTACAACCTCCTGCTCGACCAGTTCGCGCCGATCGAGCAGATCGGTGAGCGCATCGCGCTCTTCAAGACCGAGGTGGAGGCGCGCGGCCGGCGGTTCGACCCGATGCACGTGGCGGTCACCCGATCCGTCAACGTCGTGAAGAACGCCGCCGAGCGGCAGAAGGCGCTCGAGACCCGGATGGCGGCGCGCGAGCGCGTGCACAACCTGGCCCAGCGCCCGGACGGGCAGAACCAGTCGACGATCATGACCTACGCCCACACGCTCGAGGCTGCCGAGGCCGGAGCGCTCTACGGCACGCCGGACGAGGTCGCCGCGAAGCTCCAGCGGCTGCGCGACGTCGGAGCCCAGTATGTGCTGCTCAACAGCACGGGCGGGTTCGAGACCCTGCGCCGCTTCGCCGAGGAGATCCGGCCCGCGTTCGCCGGCGAGCCGGCGCTCCGGTAAGGCCCGGCGCGGGCTCGCGAGGCCGACGCCCATGAACGGAGCGACGCGCACGCCACGAACGCCTACTGGGGGCGCGACGGCCTCGAGCGAAGAATTCTCGACGCGCTCGCGGCCGCCGGCCGGAACGTCGACGCGCTGACCGTCGACGAGCTGGCGCCCGCCGATCATTTTCACAGCGGCGGCCGGAGCGCGACCGAGCGATTGGCTCGTCTGGCTCAGCTCCGCCCGGGTATGCGCGTGCTCGACGTCGGCGGGGGGCTGGGCGGCCCGGCCC
>Ga0306925_10002691_pt1 | contig 15392 bp, 17 predicted proteins | sample flu12Cox44000176_FD_203755 | JGI IMG/M metagenome (GOLD analysis project Ga0306925, IMG submission 203755) | Lab enrichment of tropical soil microbial communities from Luquillo Experimental Forest, Puerto Rico - flux8day.12C.oxic.44.000.176 (v2)... | ecosystem: Environmental > Terrestrial >... | reverse complement strand
GTCGCACCGGAACCCTACAAAGGCATCGTTGGAGGTACGTGGAACCAGCGAAAACCACAACATATTGGGGCAACTGGAGTCAAATAAATACCCCAACTTGGGACTTAAACTCGGCATAGAATTAACGATTGCGTCGCGAGATCCTCTTATGAGACCGCAGCGTTAGAAAGGGACAAAGCAATGCCAAATCTCATACTGGTTACCGGCGCCGCAGGCCGCGTCGGCGGGATAGGGCGTACCGTCACCGAACTGCTGTTGCAGCAAGGCCAAGCAGTGCGTGCCATGGTCCGGAATGAGGACGAGCGTGCGCAGGCGTTGCGCGACGTGGGTGCCGAGGTTGTGGCCGGCAATCTGCTGGACCTCGATTCGATGCATCGGGTGATCGACGGCTGCGACACGATGTACTTCGGGATGTCGGTTTCGGATGACTATTTGGCCGCGACCGTCAACACAGCAGCGGTAGCGAAGCACCACGGCGTAAAGACGTTCGTCAATATGTCGCAGATGACGGTCGCACAGATGAGCATTACCGAAACCACTCCAAGCCCGCAGCACAAGCTGCAATGGCTCTCCGAGCAAGCACTGAACTGGTCGGGTCTGCCTGTCGTGCACGTTCGGCCGACGGTGTTGCTCGAAGGCTTCTTCCTGATCCTCACTCCGGAGTCGGTGAGGGAAACAAATCATATCCGACTGCCGTTCGGGCAAGGCAAAACTTCTCCGGTCGCGGTGGAAGACGTCGCCCGCGTCATCGCCGCGTTGCTTGCGAATCCGCAGCCGCACATCGGCAAGATCTACCACCTGACTGGTCCGCAGTCGGAAAACATGGATTTCTACGCACAGGAGTATTCGAAGGCGCTCGGACGCACGATTGCGTACCAGGATATTCCTGTCGAGGCGTGGCGGGAGGGTCTGCTTCAGCACGGATTGTCAGCCCACGTGGTCAACCACCTCGCGGCGATGGCCGATCTGCATCGCGCGGGACGCTATGACCGGATGACCGACGACGTGTTCGCACTAACCGGACTAAAGCCGCTGAGCATGCAGGAATTCGTCAGGAACAATGCGGCGACATTCACCGATTCGGCTAAAGCAGCATAATTGGCTGTGCATTCGAGGAACCGCGACCTCGATCGGGATGGGCGCCGACTGAGGAGAAAGAAATTCTATGTACTTCAAGACCGCCGACGTTGCTGGCCTCGCGCTATTCTATCGGGAGACCGGGAATCTGTCGAAGCCGACCATCGTCCTACTGCACGGCTTTCCCTCCTCGTCGTACCAGTTCCACGACATCATTCCGCTCCTAGCGGATCGGTTTCATGTCGTCGCGCCCGATTACCCCGGTATGGGGTTCAGTGAGGTGCCGACGACGGCCGTCCTACGCCCGACCTTCGATGAGGTGGCTAGGGTCATCGACACGTTCCTCGCCGAGCGCGCACCTGGGCCCCTCATCTTGTACATGAACGACATCGGCGGCCCAATTGGCATGCGGATCGCGATGGCCCACCCTGAGCGGATCGCGGGCCTGATCTTTCAGAACTTCACAACTTCAGTGGAGGGTTGGAACCCCGAGCGCTTGAAAGTCTACGAGCGGCTTGGCGGTCCTGAAACCCCAGAGAAACTCGGGGAGACCGAGCAATTTGCCACCGTGGAGCGCGACATGTTTCTCCACAAAAAGGGAGCGCGCCAGCCCGACGCTCTGAATCCGGACTACTGGGCGATCGACGCGTATGCGTTCTCGATCCCGGAGAAGCGAGCCTCATGTCGAGGTTGTTTATGAACCTTTCGACGAACATCCAGCACTATCCGGAATGGAACGCCTATCTGAAGGACCGGCAGCCGAGGACGCTCATCGTCTGGGGGCGAAATGACCCGCTTATTCTGCCGGCGGCAGCGGAAGTGGTGAAGCGGATTGTGCCGACGGCCGACCTGCGCTATTTCGACGGTGGCCACTTTGTGCTCGACGAGTACGCCGATGCGATTGCCGAGGCAATCATCGAGACGTTCTCCCGATAGGGCACTACTGGAGCAGTCGCAGTTAACGACTGGCAAGGTGCAATGAATGAAATCGCGAACAGCAAGAATCCGCTGACTTGGGACGTTTTCGCGGCCAAACGCCGGGTCGCCACGCGTGACCTTGGGGAATGTGCTTTGCAAAATCTACGACCTGGTTGCTTGACACTCCGCGCCGCGACCAAGCGACACCATGATCCAATCAACGCGGTTGTTGGAAGCCAACTACGTTGCGGCATCGAAGCTCGAGTCACCGCGCTTTGGCATGATGCAAGCATTGCTTTGGGCTGAAAGGAATCCGCGATGAATGATCTTTTGAATCTCGCTCTCGAGGCGCACGGCGGTTTGAAGCGCTGGAGTAGGGTGGAGGCCGTGACGGTCGCCGCCTCCATTACCGGAGAGATCTGGCAGATCAAAAGCAAACCCGACTATCTGAAGAACGTCATTTTCAATACCGAGACGAAAAGGGAGCGCGTCACGATGGATTTCCCCGGCCAAGACAAGCGATCCGTCTTCGAACCGAAACGCGTTGAGATGCAGCGTCGCGATGGAACTGTCGTCGCAACCCGCGACAATGCCGAAGCATCATTTCAGGGGCAGGAGCAATTCACGCCCTGGGATGATCTCGATGTAGCGTACTTCAGCGGGGAGGCGCTCTATACCTATTGCAACACACCGTTCCTCTGCACCTACGATGGATTTTGCACTGAAGAAATTCCTCCCATTCGGGTTGACGCCGAGACCTGGCGGCGCCTGAAAGTCACGTTCCCCGACACCGTTAAGAGTCACACCGCGACACAGATCTTCTGTTTTGGTCCGGATGGCCTACTACGGCGGCATGACTACACGGTGGACGTCCTTGGTGGTGCACCAGGACTCAACTACGCCTCCGATTATCGCGATGTCGATGGAATCATCTTTCCAACAAAGCGGCGAGTCTATGCGTACGAAGGCGACTATGAGCTTGTGAAGGAGCCTCTGCTGGTCAAGATCGATATGGCCGAAATCACTCTCGCGTACTCCTCGCTTGCTGCCGTTTGACCCAGTTCATTCTCGCGCTCGATGAGTGCATCGGCGATTTCGCGCCAACTCATGCTTGGCGGGTGACGTTCCACCCTTCACCTTCGACTGGCCGCGGACCGCATACCGCAGAAAGATCTCCCCGTTGCGGAACCGCCGCTCCTCGGCCAGCTCCAGATCCAGCCGCATACGCCATGCAACTCACCTTTCATGCACATCAGACATGGGTTCAGCGTTTTGGGCAAGCCCAATCGATAGTTCGTGACTGTTTCGTCGGCTGTCCATTGCCGTGAACAGGCCAAGTCGCTCATCCAGCTTGCATTCCACGCTCAATCGCGAATGCGTCCCCTGAAACGCCGGTGTGTTTAGCGATCTGGCGTGGAGTCAATCCTGTCGGGGGACTTGTTAAATCACTCGGACGAGAAGTCGCCGTTCCGTCCTTTGGACCGGACAATGGTTGGCGTCAACGTGACCCGCCACAGTCCACGCGCCATACGATCGGGTATCTCGTCGCCTGCCACTTCAGTTAGCATTGCGGCCTGCGACGTTTCTTTCAGTGTCATGTATGCACAAATCATCGTTCGACGATAGCTCTGAGCCACACCGCACCCGCAACGATGCAGCGAAGCCTGACGAACGCCGTTTCAATAGCTGGTTTCCCGGCCTTGCGGTTCTCCGTGCCTACAATCTTTCCTGGCTGCAGTATGACTTGACGGCCGGCCTGGTTATGACCGCCATGCTTGTGCCTGTGGGTATCGCGTATGCCCAAGCATCTGGTCTGCCGGGCATCACCGGGCTGTATGCAACCATTGTGCCCTTACTTGCCTATGCGGTCTTTGGACCGAGTCGGATCTTGATCCTGGGCCCGGACTCGGCTCTGGCGGCGGTGATCCTCGGTGTGGTTTTGCCGCATTCGGCGGGTGATCCAGAGCGTGCTATCCGCATTGGAGCGTTAATGGCAATCGTTTCTGGGCTGGTATGCATAGCCGCCGGGCTGGCGAAGCTAGGGTTCATAACCGAACTGCTGTCAAAGCCCATCCGGTACGGTTACATGAATGGCATCGCGTTGACAGTGCTGCTCAGCCAGATACCGACGCTGGGCGGGCTTTCCGTAAAAGCCGAAGGACCATTACGGCAAGTGTGGGGCATCGCACAGCAGACTCTGGCAGGCAAGGTCAACCTGGTTGCATTTGGAATCGGCGCCAGCACGCTAATTCTCATTCTTTTACTGAAGCGCTGGCTCCGGGTTCCGGGCATTCTGCTGGCTGTCGCCGTCGCCACTCTCTTGGTTGCCGTTTTCGATTTGGATAAACGTGCAGGTGTATCTGTATTGGGTGCCCTGCCGCGGGGATTGCCGTTGCCCCAAGTACCCTTTGTGCCGCTGGAAGCTCTTGTACCAATACTTATGGGCGGGGTGGCGGTGGCGCTTGTCTCTTTCGCGGACACGAGTGTCCTTTCTCGAACCTACGCTGCGCGTTTGCGTACACCGGTTGATCCCAACCAGGAGATCTTTGGGCTTGGCATAGCTAACCTCGCGGCGGGCTTCTTTCAAGGGTTCCCGATCAGCAGTAGTTCATCCCGCACACCGGTAGCTGAGGCTACTGGCGCCAAGACACAACTCACAGCGGTAGTTGGGGCGGTAGTAATCGCCTTACTGCTGGTATTCGCCCCGCAATTGCTGCGTTATCTGCCCAACACGGCGCTCGCCGCCGTAGTCATTGCATCCGCCATCGGTCTTTTCGAGATTTCCGACCTACTTCGTATCTATCGAATTCAGCGCTGGGAGTTCTGGCTGTCGATGGTCTGCTTCGCGGGTGTGGCGGTGTTCGGCGCCATTCAAGGCATTGCGCTCGCAATCGTGATCGCCGTGATTGAGTTTCTATGGGATGGCTGGCGTCCCCATTTTGCCGTGCTGAGCCGGGTCGAACACCTCAGAGGTTTTCACGACATAGCCCGTTACCCCGAGGGGCAGTTGATTCCAGGTCTTGTCTTGTTTCGGTGGGATGCGCCACTGTTCTTCGCCAATGCCGAGCTGTTCAATCAACGCGTTTTGGATTCAATCGCGAAATCACCAACCCCCGTCAGGTGTGTCGTGGTCACAGCGGAGCCCGTCACCAGTGTTGACGTGACCGCAGCAGATGCATTGAATGAGCTTCACGATAACCTTCTTGCCGCGCAAATCCAGTTGTGTTTCGCTGAGATGAAGGATCCCGTGAAAGACAAGCTTAAGCGCTTCGGACTCTTCGCTCGTTTTGGCGAGCAGAACTTTTTCGCAACCATCGGCGAAGCTGTCGATTCTTACCTGACAACATCTACCTTCGGAAGGACAGATGTGTCGAGCGGCACTGGAATTTCCCGGGAGTGAGGTTTTGACTTGCTATTTAGAATCCACTTGGCGAAGTAATCGGTGTTCCGTCCTTCGCAACAGAAACAGAATAGGCGCGCTCAAAAAGACCGGTGTCCAGACAAATCCTCCTCTCCGCTCGGTACGGGAAAACCTGCGCGCTTCTGATCTTTGCAGCGAAGTCAACCTGAGGGGAGTATCAGCCGTCCCTTCGCGTCAATCGGATTTGATTCACGCAGTCTTCTTGGAATAATAAGGTCAATCTGTTCGCAGGGCGCGTATCGGATCGATCGACCCAGCGCGGCGGGCGGGTAAATAACTGGCCGCGATAGCCACCCCCGCCATTACCCCGCAAGCAGCAGCAAGCGTAATCGGATCCCATGGCTTCCGCCCAAACAACTGGCTCGTAATCCAACGCGCTGTCAAAGCCGCTGCAGGCAGTCCGATTGCAATCCCGCAGGCTACCAGCAGGAAGGTTTCGCGCGCAGGACCATTCGCACTATACGGCGGCGTTCGGCGCCGAGCGCCATCCGAATGCCGATTTCGCTGGTCCGTCGATTCACGTTATACGCCATCAGCCCATACAGGCCAATGCAAGTAAGAAGCAGCGCCAGGAACCCAAAGAGCTCCGATAGTGACGCAACAAGTCGCTCCGACACCAGCGAGTCATCGAGTTGAGTTTCAAGCGTCTTGACAGAGGAAACCGGCAACCTGCTGTCGATGGCGCTCACCGCTTCGAGAGCTTCAGTCTGTACATTCGCTGGATCCATAGCGGTCCGCAACTCAAACATCGCTCCGCCTTCAGGGTGTTGGAACAGGGGCAGGTAAAGCATCATTGCTTCGGACTCACGCAGATCGTGAATCTTCACATTGCGAACCTCGCCCACGATCTGAATCCAGCTCGGATCACCCACGTAGCCTGGGATGCTTACGAACCGCCCGACCGGGTCCGAATTGCCGAAATAATGACGAGCCATGGTTTCGTTCAAAACGGCCACCTTCTGAGTGTCGCTGCGAACGTTCCACAAAAAATCGCCCCCTCGCAAGAGGTCAATCTCCATGGTGCGGAAATAGTCTGGCCCGACCGGCTCAATATTCACGGCAGCGAGGTCCTCTTTTTGTCCGCTTGGTCCCAGCACCTTCACCGTTGTGGTGCTCATGCCCGTGCCTAGCGGTTCATGCACCGATAATGACGCCGATTGAACACCTGGCAGTGTCAGAAGCCGCTGAAGCAGTCGCTCGTAAAGCGGGACCACATCCTTGTAGCCGATGACTGTCGGATCAATGGAGAACAGCAACACATTTTCCGAGTTGAATCCTGGATAAAAGCTTCTCAGGTTAACAAGGGTGCGCGTCAGCAGTCCCGCGCCAATCATCAGTACCAGCGAAATTGCCACCTGCAACACAACCAGGGATTTGCCCACTCGATGTTGCATCGCTGCGCCCGCGTAGTTGCGCCCATTCCGCGCAAGTCCGCGCGCAGGATCAACATCTGCCGTGCGCCACGCCGGAATCGCCCCGAAGATCAGCGCGGTGACCAACGAAAGTCCCATTGCGAACCCAAGTACCGTCAGGTCGGGCTGTACGGTAAGCGAAACTGGATTACGCCCGCGTGCTATGAGCGCCAGCAACACGCTGTTTCCCCAGTACGCCAGGCCCATGCCCATCGTGCCTCCGCCCAATCCCAGAAAAGTACTTTCCGTAAGCAACTGCCGGATCAGGCGCCTCTTGCCGGCGCCCAATGCGAGCCGTAAGGCAATCTCCTTCTCCCTTGCATTCGCCCGGGCCAGCAGCAGATTGGCAACGTTGGCGCAAGTGATCAGAAGTAGCAACCCGACAATCGCCATTACGATCCAGAGCGGCTTGGAAAACTGCCGGCGCAGCGCGGCAAGTCCCCGGCCGCCCGGATCCAGTCGCAGCCGGCTCTGCAAAAATGTCTTTCGCACCGCCGGAGAATCGAAGGGCAGGCCTGCGAGGCTCGCCACCGCCACTCGCATCAACTGGGCGAACACCGGCTCAAGGTTTGCACTTGCCTTTTCGCGAGAAACTCCGTCCTGCAAGCGGCCCATCACGTGTAACCAGTTGCGAAAAGGCGCCCTCAACACATCGGCGGACCCTCCGGCATCCGCAAAACCCGGAAACACCGAGGCAGTCATGGTCAGCGGGATATATAAGTCGATCTTCTCGCCAGGCTGCACACCATAGAACTCTGGCTCCGTCACTCCCACAATCGTGAAGGGCACATTGTTAATCAGCACACGCTTGCCATCTCCTTCTCCGGATCGGCGCACGCTCAAGTCGAGTCTTGCCTGTTGTTTTGCGCCCTTGATCGTGTGCACATGCTAGTCTGACGTAGTCAGCGATGAGCAACCGTGCCATTCAAGCCGCTTGGAAATATCATGAGGAGACGAAGCACTCTTATTGGAGTGTTCGTAGCAATCCTCACTTTCTGGACTGGGCGAATCGGCCCTTGCCATTCAAGATTTATCCAGGAATAGAGACATTCCCACTCCCCCGCGACGTATCGCAAACGGGTGTGGCCGCGCTGTCCGCTATCGCCGATCGGGTACCCTCCTTGCGGACCGATTCGGTCCCTGACCTTCAGGATCTGACTCGTATCCTTTATTTCTCGGCGGGAATTACCAAGCAGCGCACGTACCCAGGTGGAGAAATCTACTTTCGTGCCGCAGCCTGCACCGGAGCACTCTACGAGATCGAACTCTATGTTGTGACTGGTGGCCTCCCGGGCTTGGATGACGGCGTGTATCACTTCAACCCGGCTGATTTATCGCTAGGGCTTCTGCGAAAGGGCGATTTTTGCGGGAACCTGGCAGAGGCTACAGGCATGGAATCGGTCGTGGCACATGCGCCTGTGATCATCATGTGCACCGGGACATACTGGCGCAACTCATGGAAGTATCGGGCCCGCACGTATCGCCATTTTGGTTGGGACAACGGCACCTTGCTGGCGAATATGCTGGCCGTTTCAACGGCTTCGGGGCTGCCTACCGAGATTGTGCTCGGATTCGTGGACGCGGAAGTGAACAGAGTGCCTGATCTCGAAATCCAGCGTGAGGTTTCGCTGTGCCTCGTACCGATAGGACGGATATCTGAGAGTTCGACTGCACCCAGAGAGCTCTCAGCGCTTGGCCTCGAGACCATCCCGCTTTCAAAGCGCGAGGTCGAGTATCTAGCCATGCTTCAGATGCACGAGGCGTCTTCTTTGAAATCGAAAGAAGAGGTGGCTCAGTGGCGCGACAGGCAGCAGGCCCTTGTTTCTTCCGCACCAACGCACCAGTCGGTACCTCTGCGGCCTCTGCCTGTCGAAGAACAACCGAAGGACATAATCGAGCAGGTAATCCTGCGCCGCGGCTCTACCCGAACGTTCGACCGGACGGCGTCTATTACTCTGGCACAACTCTCGACCATTTTGGATTCTGCCACGCGAGGCCTTCCGGCTGACTTCGAGTCGCCCGGCGAGCAGCTCAACGATCTTTACCTGGTCGTGCATTCGGTGCAGGGGCTCAAGCCGGGTGCTTACTTCTTTCAGCGGGAGCAGAATACGCTGGACCTTTTGAAGGAAGGACAGTTCCGCGCTGAGACGTACCATCTCGGGCTAGAACAGGAACTGCCGGCAGACGCCTGCGTTGACATCTTCTTTCTCGCAAATTTGGAAAGCCTGCTGGACCGATACGGGAACCGCGGCTACCGGGCGGTGCAACTGGAGGCTGGCATCATTGGTGGCAGAATGTACCTAGCAGCTTATGCCCAACGCCTCGGTGCAACCGGTTTGACCTTCTTTGATGATGACGTGGTTAATTTCTTTTCAACGCACGCAAAACACAAGAGCGCCATCTTCCTGCTCGCGATTGGCAAGCCACTGGCGGGCAAACCACAGCAATGCCCCTAAAAACTCCTAGGGCGCGGCCACCAGAGAATCGATCTTTGTCGCCATAATAAAGCGTTCCGGTGAAGCCCTCGTATCGCATGCGTCCAGAGGGACACCGTCACCTGGCCCCCATTCGCTCAGAATTGCAGGATGATGGCCTTCCGCTTCAGCGAGATCTCCAACGCGATTCGTAAAGCTCAGGGGCTTCTGCGAAATTGCTGAAACGATAGCGCGTTCCAGTCGCAAGATGGACTCCATCTCTAGCAGCTTCCATTCCGGAACTTGAAGCTTCAGTTCCTCAATTTCCTCCGCGGTTACTTGCGGCGAATCTCGCTGGCATGCAGTACACCGTTCATTTCTCAGTGCGCTCATGATGCTCTTAGCTCTTGCGGACATTGACGATTATTAAGCTTTGCATATTGCCTGCAGAAGGTCACCGGTTTGGTCACAAACAAACGGATCGCGGGAGATTGGCACTTCCACTCAGAACAGTGGCTCTGTCAGTGGGCTGGTGAAACGCAATCTCGCGACGACAAATCGAACAACAGCGGCGCTGAAGTTCGCAGTTCGGAGCCTTCCACTGCTGTGTAACTCTCGTCAGATCCGAGCGTTCTCACGGGGTGTAAACAGATCAGCATAACGGTATCCCGTCACAACCAAGCACGAAAAGTTGACCGATTGTTCCGGCTCTACGGGCGCGGAAATCAGCACTGGCACGAGTCGAAGGTGCGGAAGCTAGCAGATTTGCTAGGCGGTTATCAGGCGTGCAGACCACACTTCCCAGCCTGCGCTAATGCGAAACGCAGCCGCCCGGGCTTACACCGACCGATACCCGGGATGCACTCCGCGCTGAAGTTTCTGTTGGTCCGCGACGCGTTGCAGAAGATCGCAGAGTTGCCGCCTCTCCTCTTCGGAAAGCGCCGCCAGTAGTGCCTGCGAATGTTCGCGCGCAACCCCTCCTATCGCCTGCAGCGTCGAGCGGCCTTTCTCCGTAATGTGCAATGCATGACTCCGGCGATCGTCTGGATTCGCACGCCGCTCGATTAGTTCTCGCTCCTCCATTTCATCCAGCACCACCACCAGTTGACTCGGAACCATGCCCAGAGTCGCGGCTAGCGTCTGCTGTGTGATCGCAGGAGCCGAGTCGAGAATACGCAGGATGCCGGCGTGACGGGGAGCAAGCTGCAGCTTCGCCAGTCGCTGCGCAAATTGCGACGCTGCATGCGCGCCCACTTGGGCAAGCAGGAAAGCAGCCGAGGAATGTCCTCCTGGGCGAGGGCCGTCTTCCCCGGGGACTCGACTTTTCTTCATATCTGATATTATTGTACATAATTATTATTATGTTGTAAAATAATTATCTACATGAACGTTTAGATCTTATCACTGCGCCCCGTCATGAATGCGAGGAGACCATGAATTCTGAACCAATCCCGTCAACCACTCTTCAGCACCGTGGACCGCACCTCGGAGCGCTGGCGATCATCCACACCGTTCTCTTCAACGCCGGCCTTACCGCCGTCAGCGCATTCGGCATCCCTTTCGGTGTTCGTCCGCCCTGGTGGCCCGGTCCCTGGGAATCGCCGGACGTCATCGTGTCGTACTTTCACACCCACCCGACGAATGTGCTCATCTGCGTCTTCCTGCAAATCGGCGCGCTGGTTCCTCTCGGCATCTTTACTGCGACCGTGGTAAGCCGCCTGCGCTTCCTCGGCATCAAAGCCGCAGGCCCGAATATCGCGCTCTTCGGCGGGTTCCTGACCGTCGTTGACGGCTTCGCCGCCGGCTTCACCGTCTGGGCCATGATTCACCCCGGTACCACGCAGGATGACACCCTGACCACCGCCCTCTATTACCTGTCCTACGCCTTTGGCGGTCCGGGCTTCTCCGTTCCCATGGGTCTGCTCATCGCTGGTGTGTGCATCCCGGCTCTTTTCGCGAAGCTGCTGCCCAGGTGGATTGTCGCGCTTGGCCTCGTGCTGGCTATTGCTGGCGAGTTGAGTTGGCTCAACCTCGTTTTCCCGCAGGCCCTGTTCCTCATCCCGCTGGCGAGATTCCCGGGCTTCATCTGGATGATCGCTGTAGGCTTCGCACTCCCGAGCGTTATCAACCGTCCATCGCGCCCGGCGGAGGTGTTCGCATGAAAACCACAATTGGATCGCTCATGCTCGTCAACGCCGCGCTCTTCTTCTTCGGAGCAATACAGCACTCAGGAGTCGCCCTCGGCCCGTTTCACGAGCCCTACATCATCCACGCGACGATTGTCGAAACTCTCTGTGGCCTTGCGTTGCTGTGCGGTGCGCTTGCACTGCTTTGCAATTGGAAGAAAAGTTGGGGCGCGGCTTTGACCGGCAACCTCATAGCGTTGGCCGGGGTGCTGTTAGGAATGGCCGCTCTCGCCGTCGGCGCCGGTCCTCGCACCGCGAGCAACGACCTCTACCATCGCCTCATGCTTATCCTGATCGCGGTCGCCACTGTCGCGCTGTTCTTCCAGCGACCTCGTGTCGATGCTTAATCGGAGAAATTGAATGCATCCTGAGTCGTCGAGTGACCCACAATTGCCTTCGCTTGGAAAATGTGGCGCTCTCTAGCCGATGCGTCCGCACAATTGGCGACTGTTTTTTTCGCGGAGACGCCAAGGGGCACGCCTCCTACATCGCCGACGTCTCGGGGCACGGCGTAGCCCCGGGCGTGCTGATGGGTATGGTCAAGAGCGCCGCCCGGATGTATCTGTCCTCCAATGAAGACAGCGGCCGTTTTCTGGAGCGCTTGAACTCCGTCCTGTACCCAATCATTTCACCTGGCCTTATAACGGCCAACCCGCGGATGTGCTTTGGTGCACGGTCCAGAAGTCGGCTTCAGTGAACTCTCAAAGTTCCACCGTGCGCGAGTGACGGGCCGACTGTCAGATATGTCTTGACCCATGTGTTTACGCCAAAAGTGAGACGAGTAACGATTCCACCGCCAGAAGCTGGGCTTCGCCGCTGCGCTCGTTCGATCCACGCCCCATGCGTAACCGGTTTTGACCAGTACGGTAGCTACGCACCTGCGACGTCGTTTCCAAATCCGACTATGCATGTGTGAACCAGATCAAGTTCAGCATCTGGCGTTGGCAACCCGCGCTTTTGTGCTCAAGATGATCCCCAACGTCACCGAGCAGGTTGACATTAAGGCGCAGGTCATCGGATATGGGTACGGTCCCAAGTACGCTGATCTGGTCTGCGTGATCATGCCCTTAAACTCCGGAGTGAATCTGGGGATTCCCTATGCCGTGAAATTGCCGGATCCAAAGAACATCCTTGAAGGGACCGGCAAACGGCATCGTCACATCAAACTCAAGAGCCCATCGGATTTAGAAAGCGCGGCCTAAGAATCTCTACTCAACGCCGTCGAACACGGCCGAGAGGAAGTCACCTCGTCAGGTCGAGAACCCCGACGCAAACCCCGCACCCGCACATCGCATAACGCCCCGCGCCTGATGCACGAGACCTAACTAACCACCCGTGCAAACGCCGGGACTGAGCACATACCATCTGGTCGCTGATGGCAGAACCCACATGCGCACACCCCCTGCCTGATGCGCGAAACCTAAGCACAAATGTCCCAACGCCGGGGGACGCTGAGGCCCCAGCGCAGCGATGGGATCGAGCATTGAAGTGCGGCTTAGCAATGGTGGGAACCTGATGGTTCCGCCAGAGTTCGACGTGAGTCACTTGCGCGCCTTGTTGGAAGTGAAGGTTGTGAGGACGACAAAACGGAAACCCTCCTTTTATGGTCAACGGCCCGGCAAGAGGCGTCCCGTCCCCTGCTTATGCGGGCCCTAAACAGGGAGGTCTCGATTTCTACAAACTTCTGACGAATCCGTGACAATCGGCAGATGGAAAAATCAGAGAATTTCGGTCGCAACTCTGTAAAGAGGGCATCTTCCATGAAAGCTACAATTGCCAAAAATGAGGAGGTATGACATGGGCACATTCTACGGACGCAAGTCGCGCATTCGATTCTCTCTAGCCAGTGATGTGAGGTGCGTAATGCGATTGCTCCTTCCACTTGTAGCGCTATGCGCGTTGGCATCGGCTCCGCTCAGGGCCGATATATTTGACATCACGCTTACGGGTAATCCCGGTAGTCCGTCTGGGAGCGGTACCTTCTCGACGGACGGAACCTGCACGCTTTGTACCCCTGGTTCCGGTTTGTTGAGTCTCACTGTCAATATCGTTCCCAACAGCGGGACGGACGCCTTTGACATTAGCGACGACGCTTTAGGCACCCTTACGCTATACCAACGATCTGCGAATACCCTTGCGTACCAGGGAACCAACAGTGAGACCAACGATTTTCTCGATATGGAGTTGAACATCTGGTTCTTGACTCGGGCAGGGAGTATGATAGGCTCTGGAGCTTACTCTGTCAGGCCTGCTGCTGTGGTACCTGAACCAAGCTATCTATTCCCGCTCATACCGATGGTGGCGCTAGTTGGCCTGCGATTGAGACACCAGCATCGAGTACGAACCTGAGAGAAACACCAAACCCTTCCAAAGCTCACGCTAGGGCTGACACTCACCGGCTTCGCCGCTTCTTTCGTCTCGGTATGCGCGATTGCTCCGCTGGTTCCGCGACAAGTGACCTCGCTCCTGCTGATCGACAGGTATGCCTTGTTCTACCTGGGGCTGATCATTGCTTCGGCCGCAGCTGTCGCGGTGCTGTCCTACCAATACTTTGCGAAACACGACGTCCAACGCGAGGAACTTTATCTGCTGCTGGTTTTGGCGACTCTAGGTTGCGCGGTGCTGGTGACGAGCGTCCATTTTGCGTCGTTTCTTCTCGGTCTCGAGATTCTGAGATGGTTGACGGTCCCATGTTCCTGAATTTCTGCAGCGCGCTGATGGAAACGGGGCTGAGAACTGACCGATTCTGCTGGTTTTTTGGGTGCGTCGCGGCGCTGCACTTCACAACAAACGCAGAGCGGTCGATTCTCAACTCCATGGCGTTCACCCCTTCCCGGTGCATTCCCGTGCATTCCCCTTGCACTTCTACAACAAGTCATGTAGTTTCCTGTAGAAGTTATAGGGGAGTCTCATGCCATCTGGATCCATTGAGCTTCCGCAAGGCACGCTGGACCTGCTCATCCTTCGCACGCTATCACTGGAGCCGCTGCACGGCTGGGGCGTTTCGGAACGTATTCAGCAGATCTCAAGCGACGTACTGCGGGTGCAGCAGGGCTCACTCTATCCCGCACTTCATCGCCTGGAGCGCCGCGGTTGGATTAAAGCCAAATGGGGTGCGTCGGAGAACAATCGCCGGGCGAAGTATTACGAGCTCACCAGAACCGGACGGCGGCAGCTCGAGATTGAACGAGAAGCCTGGGAGAAGCTGGCAGCAGTTGTGAGCCAGATCCTGGAAACCGCATAGGAGGTTTCGTCTTGGTGCACGATTTACTGTTCAGGCTGCGGATGTTGTTCCGGCGTCATGCTGCCGAGAATGAACTGCATGACGAGTTGCGCTTTCACCTTGAGCAACAGGTCGCCAAGTATGTGAAATCAGGCATGACTGAGGCGGAGGCAGTACGTCGCGCTCGCCTGGAATTTGGCGGACTCGATCAGGTCAAAGACGAGTGCCGTGAAGCCCGCGGCATTGGTTTCGTCGAGACGCTCGTGCAGGATCTACGCTATACCACTCGAACCCTGCTGCATGCGCCCGCATTCACGTCTTGCGCCGTGCTGACCCTGGCGCTCGGTATTGGCGCAAATACGGCGATCTTTAGCGTGGTCAACAGCGTTTTACTAAATCCGCTGCCCTACCCCAATCCCCAGGAGCTGCTGGCTGCCCGTCAGAACGAGTCACGGCCGAATTTGAAGGACATGCAACGCCTCACCAGCTCTTTTGCCAGCAGCGGTGGAGTCAATATCACACCCATGGACTTCACCGGCAAGGGCGAGCCCGTGCGCATACACGCAGCTTATATTGACGCGGGTTTGCTGGCGACGCTCGGCGTCCAGCCAATCTCAGGCCGTTGGATCTCAGCCGATGAGGACGTGAAGGGAGGACCACGCAACGTTCTGGTGAGTTATCCGTTCTGGCGGGACTTCCTGGGCAGTGACCCTCATGTTCTCGGCAAGTCGATCCGGCTGA
>Ga0306925_10002690_pt1 | contig 15394 bp, 16 predicted proteins | sample flu12Cox44000176_FD_203755 | JGI IMG/M metagenome (GOLD analysis project Ga0306925, IMG submission 203755) | Lab enrichment of tropical soil microbial communities from Luquillo Experimental Forest, Puerto Rico - flux8day.12C.oxic.44.000.176 (v2)... | ecosystem: Environmental > Terrestrial >... | reverse complement strand
TTAAACGAGCGGGCGAATATTGCCGGCGCCGGAATCAACATCGCCCAGCGCATCATGGATTGCGGTGACGCCGGTCACATCCTGGTGTCGAAGCACGCCGCGGAAGACCTCGAGCAGTACGACCAATGGCAGCCGTACCTCCACGATCTTGGCGAATGCGAAGGCAAACACGGCGAACGTCTGTACGTGGTAAATCTTTACAACGGTGAAATCGGCAACTCCGCTGCTCCAACGAAGCTCCGGAGAAACGCGATCGCCGAAACCATGGCTTCCGCTACGGTCGGAAATCGCCGCCGCTACTGGATTGCGGCGATAGCTATCGGTGCGTCGATCCTGCTTGGCGCGGCAAGCCTGTTTTTGACGACACGAACCGCTCACATAACGGGACGCGGCGGATCAGCGTCATCGGTCTCGGAAAAAAGCATTGCCGTCCTGCCGTTCCAGAACCTCAGCGACGATAAATCGAATGCTTACTTTACCGATGGCATCCAGGACGAAATCCTTACTCGGCTCTCCAAGATTGCCGAACTCAAGGTGATCTCGCGCACCTCTACGCAGAAATACAAAAGCACGCCCGAGAACTTGCGTGAGATCGGCCAACAATTAGGCGTAGCGCATTTTCTCGAGGGCAGTGTGCAAAAAGTCGCTAATGCTGTGCACGTGAACGTGCAGCTGATTCGCGCCGCAACGGCCGAACATTTATGGGCGGAAAGCTACAATCGCAAACTCGACGATGTCTTTGGAGTTGAAGGCGAGGTGGCCAGCGCCATTGCCGACCAGCTCAACGCCAAGCTCTCCGGCGCTGAGCAAAAAGCCGTTGCGGAGAAGCCGACCCAGAATGCAGTCGCTTATGACGTTTACTTACGCGCGGTCGCAATCGATAACGCACTCACCTTGGACACGACAAAGCAGGTCGCTGACCTTTATGCCGAGGCGGTTCGGCTTGATCCTCAATTCGCGCTGGCGTGGGCCCGCCTCGCTGTCGCGCGAAGCCAGCTCTATTTCAATGGCCTTGATTTGGAGAGGAACAGCGGTGCTGCGGTGAAGGAGGCCGCGGACCGGGCGATGGCGCTCCAACCTGACCTCGGCGAAGCATGGCTCGCCCAGGGCGTTTATCGCTACCGAGTCCTGCGCGATTTCCAAGGCGCGCTCCGGTCGTACGAAGAGGCGCTCAGGCGTTTGCCAAACAGTGCTTTCGTGCTTGAGCAGATGGCTCACCTTGAGCGACGGCTCGGGCAGGCTGACGTCGCGCAAAAACATTATCAGGCAGCCGCACAATTGGATCCGCGCAACATCGGCATCCTTTTAACCTTGGCCGACGCATTCCAGACTGTCCGTCGTTATGACGAAGCCCGGGCGGTCCTTGATCGCGCCTTGGAGATGGCACCCAGGAACGAGGCCGCACTCGGGCTAAAGGCATTGACCTTCCAGGCGCAGGGTCGACTCAACGAAGCCGCCGAGATTCTGGCGAAAGCTCCTGCGAATTCCCAGGACGAGCTCGTTGCTTTCGCGAGAGCCAATCAGCTCTACAACGAGAGACGCTTTGACGAAGCGATCGGTCAGATTCGCCAGAACACGCCCGCAGCACTTGCGGACGATCCCCGTACCCTGACGCTGCTTGGTTACTACCAGAAATTTGCCGGTCATAGCGATGAGGCGCGTGCTACCTTTACGCGCGCGGCCGCGGCGATGAAGCCAACGCCTGACTCCGTCGTTGTCATCGATGCGCGAAACCTGCCGTGCTATCTCGCATGGGTTTATGCCGGCCTTGGCGAAAAGGAGAAGGCACTGGAGCAGGCGCGCCATGCCGTCACTGATTACGACAACGACGCATTAGTTAAACCTTTCGCAGAAGCCTCATTGGCAATCGTCGAGGCGCAAACTGGCGAGATCGATTCAGCGATCTCCGCTTTGCCGCATCTACTCGAAGTGCCCAATGGCGAAACCTGCAGCGATCTTCAGTTAAATCCGCTCTGGGACCCGTTGCGCAAAGACCCGCGTTTCCAAAAGCTCTGCTCCGGGGCACTGAGCGAAAACTGACAACAATGCGCTACGTTGGTGCAGGAAAGATCACCAGGTTCATGTTCCCGAGGCGACGCGCGCCTTACGGGGATATGGAGCGAGTGGGTCTCCGGTGTTTAGGGAAGCAAACCGCTGTTAGCAACGTTGTGCGACGCTGCAGCTTAAATCCCTGATCGCTTGCATGCGAGCTCGCATCGTAAGCGGCTTACGATGCATCAATTTCACTGGAATTTGATCTGAGAATCGCGTCCAGTGTGGGACGCGGCGCTGCTCACAGAAAGCGCGACCGAACCGCTGTTCACTTCAGCTTTTTGCGCTTCGTTCCAGATGATCGAACTAACACGCATGCGACTTGGTGACGGGTCTTGACTCGATGGGTTTCAGTCATCATTCTGGCGATAGTTCACGCCAGCCCCAGGCAGCGAGATTCCCTCATCCGAGCCAGTAGATTTTCTGACTGCGATGTCCCGAGCCGGCGTTGTGCCAGGCCGCGCCCGCGGATTGCGCGACTACGAACGGTCGGTTCCCGAAGCGGAATTTAAGAAACGGTTCCCCCAGCTTTCCGGGTGCGGGCCGTGACCATTTATGAGGCGCAGAGAAAAAATTGGAAGACAGACAGAAGTTATTGCAGTTCCTCGTTCCATTTCGATATGTCTCCCCGGAATGGGGACCAATCAATATTCCGAAGGGTTTTTATACCGATTTCGCAAGTGTACCACCAATCCTCCATTCGACTATCGACGATGATTCACCGATTATTCTGTGTCCCTCAGCTCCCCATGATTTCGTTTTCACGAAGCGCGATCAAGATGGAACCCGTGGCTGGATATCAAAAACGAAACAGCTCGCCCTCACCGAAGTAAATCGAGTGCTGACTGATGCAATGAGTTTTTGCGGAGCCAATTTCGCGACCCGCGAACTTGTGTTCAATGCCGTGGAACTCGCGAACGAAAACATACGCGACCAATTTGCTCACTAGTTAACAGTCGTGGTGGTCGACGACATCATTCACTTACCGCGCCGAAACGACCTTTGAACTTCCGTCTGATTTCGCTCGCATCATAAGCTGCTCTCGACGCGCCGTAGCAGGAGTCAGAAACTTCGGCCTTCATAACCGAATTGATTATCGGTAACGTCGCTCTCATGCACGAAACCAGGATAACGGCGCTGCGGACTTGGAAGAAGATCGGCTGCTTTTATACGCTGACCATGCTCTTCAGTGGCGTGTTTGGCGGGTTCATGATCTACGCCGGCAAACTGAGTACCGGCGATTTACTATTCGTCACCGGGGCGATGTGGTGTCCTGCGCTGGCAACCTTCGCGACAAAGAAAATTTTTAGCGAGTCCGTTCGCGAACTGGCCTGGCAGTGGGGCGACGCGCGTTACATCTGGCTGGGTTATCTGATCCCGATTCTTTATGCGTTGCCAGTTTACGTGATCGCCTGGGTGACCGGTCTTGGCGCATTTAACTGGGATGCCGTGGCAAAGATCGCCGAAAATTTCGGGTGGCAGCGCTTTCCGCGAGGCGTAACGCTGGCCTTGTTCATTGTCATTACCGCAAGTGTGGGGTTGATCCCGAAATTGGGGCGCGCGCTCGGCGAAGAAATCGGTTGGCGCGGGTTCCTCGTTCCGGAGCTGGCCAAAGTTCTGCCGTTTCCCATGGTTGGAATCGTCAGCGGATTGATATGGGCAGGCTATCATTATCCGGTTCTGCTCTTTGCGGATTACAACGCAAACGCCCCGCGCTGGTACACATTGATTTGTTTCACGATGATGGTCACAGCGGGAAGCATCGTGATGGCGTGGCTGGTCTTACGCGCGGGAAGTCTGTGGCCGGCGGCGATCTTGCACGCCAGTCATAATCTTTTTATTCAAAGTATCTTTACCCCCCTCACTCGCGACACCGGCCCGACGAAATATGTCATCGACGAATTCGGGGTGGGGACTTGTGATTACAACCGCGATCGCAGCGGGAATCGTGTGCGCGCTCGCGCGCGACAGCCGCCGCCGCGGCGCGGAGTTATCGGTACCGGTTATCAGTTAAACCACATCAGCTTGCATATCCATGGTCGCGCTCGTAGGCCCTTATTGCTCTTCGAGTCGCAGGTCCTAAGTTTCCGTCGATGGCGCCATGGTAATAACCGGCGCTAGCGAGCCGGCTCTGTAGCTCGGCCACTCTAGACCTACTGCTATCGCCGTATCCATAACCGGAACCGGAGCCGCCGTAGCCATAACCGCCGTAGTATCCATATGGGGAGCCCCAGCCCCCGCCCCCGCCGCTGCCCCACCAGGGACCCCAGCCCCAACCCCACCACCATGGAAAGCCGAAGTCGCCGATAAAGACGACTTGGTTGAAGTTGTTGAAGCGGTGGAAGCGATTGAAGCGGTTGAAGCGGTTGAAGCGATTGAAGCGGTTGAAGCGGTTGAAGCGATTGAATCGATCAAATCGAGCGAAGCGGCCATCATTGAAGCGGTTGAAACGATTAAACCGATCATTTCGATTGAAGTCGCCAACGCGCCGGAAGCCCGAGGGTGAATTTATCATCGGGCCTCGGTGCATTGGCATTCCTCCCATCGAATCTGGCATGAAACCGCCGCGCATTGGCATGCGTCCCATCGAATGTGACATGGCGCCGCCGCGCATTCCCATCCCGCCCATCGAACCACCGTGCCCTCTCATCTGTGCCGTCGCCGTGGAGGCTGCGAAAACGCATGCTGCTACGCAACCAAGAAGAATGAATCTTTTCGAGTTCATAACTTTGCACCTTTCTAAAAGATTGAACCCGTCAGGATTTGAAAGTATCGCTTTTGCCGCATTTGAAAGGTAACGCCGTTGTTACCATTCCGATGCGGTGCCAAGGGCAAATCGGCTTTATACAATGAGACGTGATCGAATTCCGAATCACAGATTCGGACGTACATGTGCCCCTTGGGCTTCCAATTATGTGGCACGGCTTTAAGATTTCCACTGGACCGCTGGACTTTGGTCTCGATGACTCGACCGGCACAAGTTGCGGGGCGATGAATTATGAACTTGGGGTCGTGTCGTCGGAGTTTCACGTTTTAGTTCGTTTCCGTCGGTTTGCATTGCAGCTTAAAGCGCTGGGAATAGATGCGGAGCTCATCGCGCCGATACACGCTGTATTGAAAACGGAAGGTAAGATCTTGCCGGATCACAGTTTTAATGGCGGCCTCCGCGGCAGTTGCAAGGTCGAGTCGCACAAAATGTTCTCTGCTGTGGATCTTCGAATCGAGATTCTGCCGGGGCTTTGACTACCTGTTGGGGGTGCCCGGTCGGGAGCCGAAATTCGTGCCCAGTTCGAGAACGGCTCACCAGTTTCCTGGCGGCTCAACCCCGATCAGGCGCGTCTGCTGATAACTCTTCCGACAGATTTAGGAGGATGGACCTATCAGGTAGTGCTCGAGGGCGGCTACACTTTCGCGCCGACTTTGACAGATAAACGCTAAGTAAGGCGTTTACTATTTTTCCAACTGGCCACCTAAGCTCGCGCGTCTAGTGACGCTGGCAGCCCAAATCGTAAACGCGAATGGAGCTGTGGGATCAGCGACATAGAAGGTGAAGTCGCGAGGGTAGCGACGAGCAAGAGAGGGAAACGTGCGAGTTTCAATCACCGTACCATGCGATAGGCTGTAGAACTTCGCGTAGTCGATTGTGTTGCTGGGCGCGCGGGTCTTTACCGTCGATAGCCGCTACCGAGCATCGCGGAATTGCGGCGCTAAGTTGGCGCCGGAAAGATCACCAGGTTCGTGTTTCCGAGACGACGTGCGCACATGATCTTTGCTCCATCCGGCGACCAGCGGGGATTAACGAACTCGCCCGCAGCATCCGTGAGCTGCACCACGCCGCTGCCGTCGCGATTCATCATGAAAAGTTGGAAGCGATCGTTGACTCGCCGAGAGAACACCACACGCTTGCCGTCGTTCGACCACGCCGGCCAGCCGTCCAGTGTGCTCTCTCGGGAAATGTTGTGATCGTTTGTCGCGTCGGCGTTCATCACAAAAATCTGCGACTTCGCGCCGTCCACGCGCCGGTGCAATATCGACGACCCATCCGGCGAAAACGAAGCGTAGGTGTAGCCGCCGCCGTTCGTCAGGCGTTTCAAATCCGTGCCGTCAACGCGGACGGTCGCCAGGTCCATTTTCTTGTCGATTTGTTCGCCGATCACTTTGTTATCGCTTGGCACATCGCGGCCGTTTGCCGCGGTCGCGCCCGCAAATTTCGTGGTGTTAAACAGAATCCGCTGACTGTCCGGCGCCCATGTCGGATGAATGTTCTCGACGTTGCCGTTGGTGAGCTGGCGGAGATTTGTGCCGTCAGCGTTCATGACAAAAATCTGCGACACGCCCGCCCGGATCGACACGAAGGCGATCTTCTTCCCATCCGGTGACCAAGCCGGCGAGTCATCTTCGTCACGGCCGAACGTGAGCTGGCGCATGTCGCTGCCGTGACTCTCGCTGTCGGCATTCATCACATGCACTTTCATTCCCCCATGCCGACTTGAGATCAGCACAATTTGTCGCGAATCCGGCGACCAGGACGCCTCATAATCAACCACCCACGTGAAAGGCCCGAATTTCTTAATCGGAAAATCGTCGGCATGCGCGGGGGCGATAATTGCTGAAATTAAGATCGACAACGACAGACGCCACATCCGCATCAGGCGGCGAACGTACGGCGCAGCTGAATGATTGGCAACGTTGCGCGTCTTGTACGTTCCGCCACTGCGCGCGGAGATCGATTTGCATCACGACGGCTTCCTTGCCGAAGTAGTTGGTCCTTTCGACGACTTGCCAGGCAAGTTTGTGGTAGAGCCCTTCGGCTGTATGGGTCCAGAGATAGAGTTGCGGCACATTCAATCGACGAGCCTCTTCGGTGGCGCGATGCATCAGCATCGTTCCCACGCCGCGGTTCCTCCATTCGGAGAGAGCCAAAAGCCCGCCTAACCAGGGATCCAAATCCGGCCGGGTATCCATATCGTGAAACTTTAGTGAGACCATCCCCACGGGTTCGCTCGCCTGAGACGCGACCAGCGTGAACGGCAATCGATCCGTGTTCATTCGGTCCCGAGAATTTTTTACTGTGTCCTCCAAAGTTTGTTTGCGCTGCTGATAGACGTCCTTCCACTCTTCCCAGGACAACCGCGCCAGTTCGTCGACGAGCTCGGGACAATTGGCGAGATAATCAATGGCGATGTCCGGCCCAGTCATCGCCGAATCTGTTTCGCCGTCGCAGAGGTTGCCAAAGACGATGCTGCTTGCCTCGCCGTCGGCGCCGCCGCAGTCCCTCGACTGCGGGAGGAACGCGAGTCAGTTTCTAGAGTCCTCTGCTGCAGCTGAGCCAATGTTCCAAGATCGACAGCAGATGTCGGCGAAGCCGTCTTATTGACCAGCTCTTTGGCCGCCGCTTTCAGTTCCGCCCATCGCGACAACGGATAGGTGGGCGCAAGGACGATGTGGCGAAGTACGCTGCGCCACTCCACCACCGCGCGTTCGATATCGCCGTGACGCAACAGTTCGTTGGTGAGCTTGTGCTTGGAGCGCGGATCAGCCACCAGCGCGCGCACCACTTCCGATGCACCGGCGCCGTAATGCACCGGCACGCCCATGGCGAGGTAACCTGGGTAATCGGCGCGGCCGTAAGTCCGCTGACACAAAATGCCGAGCCGTCCGCCCATCGGCGCGTCCTCGTCCGCGAAGCGCGGACCGGCGCGAATATTGGCCAGATCGAAAGCCAATTCGTCGATCGGATAGGTTTCGTCTTCGAGCGCGGCCGCCACCGCTAAACCTTCGCCGCCGTGGAAAAACGAGAAGATCATTCCCCGGCTCGTCGGTGTGCCGTCCGGTTCAACCAGCCCAAGGTGTCGCCACGCGTAAGTTGGCGAGTTTACGATAGCGACGGTTTTATCGTGCTCCAACTGATCGCACGTTCGACAAACGTCCGGCAGGTTCTCGCGCTCCGGTGGATCGATCAACGCCTTGCCAGTCGAATCGATGTGACCGTTGACTGGCACATTGGCGTAATCGAGCCGGACCGAGATCAAATTTCCCCGCATGATCCAGTCGACGATTGTGCCCGGCTTCACAAATTCCGGCAGCAGCGGGCGCACTTCACTCTCGAATTCCTCACGACTAAGCCCCCCCATTCTGATTGGACGTTGGACGCCTGCTCGCGACTTATCGGAGTTGGACGTTGGGCTGCCTGCTCGCGAAAGCTTTCGGAGTTGGGCGTTTTCCCCTGACTTTATTTCTTTCTTCAGCCATTTCGCCAATGCTGCTTTCCCCGAAGCGAGCACCGTCGCGACGGGTAACTCGCGCCCATAACGGTTTTGCTCGCGCAGCCGGCAGAGATTTCCCGTGCCGACACCATCGAGCACACGCGGCACCGTCAGCGCCTTTCGCCACCGATCGTTTTCGTGCACAAAAGCGCGACCGAGCGTCACACTTTCTGCCGCCGGTTTCGCTTCCCATTCTTCGCGCGAATTGAGGATCTCGATCATTCCGCGCCGGACGAGCCGTGCGCGCTCATCGGTCACCCAAAGTCCACATGGCCGCGGCCCGCTTTCGAGTGAGTGTTCGACGCCGAGCGGCACGCGTTGCACGCTGAACAATGAGTGGGTCAGTTCCACCGCCGCCGCGAACGGTTGTTCGCCGCGCTGTTTGGCCGCATGCATCACGCTTATCAGACTGGGCCAATCTACCTGGGTTGCGCGTCTCAGTTGGCGCGCTTTTGCGTCGCTCAACCTTGGCAGATCGTTCGCGTAAAGCGCGTGACCAACTTCATCGAGACCACGGCGGCCGGCGCGACCAAACATCTGGAGAAGCTCGTCCGCTTCGACCTGGCGCTCGAAATTACCGGCGAAATAACGTCGATCGGTTACGATTACCGAGCGCATTGAAAAATTAATCCCTGCGGCAAGTCCCATCGTCGCGACGACGACGTTGAGCTGTCCCGCTTTGGCGAGCGATTCCACCACGCCGGCGCGCGCGGCGTAACTCAGTCCGCTGTGATGATACGCCACGCGATTCCGCAAGAGTTTCGACAGGCTCTTCCCCGCGGTTGTTTCCTGGACCGGGGTCAATCGCAGTGGATCGCGCACCGGTATGGCCGACGCGATGGCTTGTGCGATTTGTTCGGCAGCGGCGCGACGCGGCGCGAACACCAGCACCGGAGCGAGGTCCGCGCGCATAGCACGGCCAATCATGCGCGGCCAGAAATTGCGCGATTGAACAAATTGGGAATCCGGCAAATTTCCCAGATCAGTTTCCTCCAGCGGCACCGGTCGCGTCTTATGTTCGATGAGCACGGCGTTACGTCCGATGCGCTGCAGCCAGGCGACCACGTCGTGCGGGTTGGCCACGCTGCCGCTCAAGAAGAGCAACTGTGTTGCTTTCGGTGCGAGGGCGACGGCGAGCTCGTAATGCACACCCCGCATCGGATCGCCCAGCATTTGAAATTCATCCATGATCAGGAGACCGGGGCCTTCGCCGCGGAGAAACCGCCCGCGCTGTGTTTCGAGCGTCGCGACCACAACCTTCGCGTCGAGATTTAGCGCGACGTCACCCGTGGATATGCCGACGTCCCAGCCGCGCGCGCGCCACTCCGATAATTTATCGTTAGCGAGTGCGCGGGTCGGGACGGTGAACACCGCCTGAGTTTTCAGGTCCGGATACAGCAGCTCGAAGATGTAAGTCTTGCCCGAACCGGTCGGCGCCTGCACCACCACATCTTTTCCCTGTTGCAACGCGCGCACTGCCTCCTGTTGCCACAGATCGGGAATAACCAACCCCGCTCCAAACCCTGGAGTCATTCCTGGAAGATGTTTGCAGTGTGGGCTGCTTGCAATCGGGATAGAGATCTGGCGGAAAAAACACGGCGAACCTATTCCGGCAACCTCGCGATAAAGCTGTAGTGGCGGCTGTGTCAGCCGCAGGGCACCTGCGAGAAATTACGGTGATTTTTGGGCGTTGGAAGTTACAATATACGCGTGAGTCTGCGTTATTCGATCGTGCTGCATAAATCGAAGGAGGGATACGCCGTCTGTTGCCCGGCGTTGCCCGGGTGTTGGTCCCAGGGAGCGACCGAAGAAGAGGCAGTGGAAAACGTCCGCGACGCAATTCGTGAGTATTTATCCGCGATCAAAGAAACATTACCGGCTGCAGACGTTCGCGAAGTCGAAGTCACCGTTTAGCGATGCCGAAAATTCCCGGCGTTAATCACCTCCGGGCGATCAAGGCGTTTGAAAAAGCCGGCTTTAAAGTTGTGCGCCAAGGCAAGCACATTGTAATGAGCGACGGCACGCATTTCATCACGATTCCACGACACAATCCGGTGAACGCGATCACCATGGGTGGAATTGTTAAAGATGTAGGCCTTACAATCACTCGGTTCAAGATCTGCTCTAACCGAATGGAAGCCGCCGACTGCGACTTCAGGTTAGTAAATAGCCCCGGCACGAGTTTTTTCATTCGCCGCTTTAACGATTTAACGTTTCACCTGTCACGCCATAGCCGTGGCGAAGGCGGAACGGATCACGCGGCGATAGCCCGTGCTCGAGCTCGGCTCGGTACCGCTGCCCATTGTCACCGCGCGGATCGGCCGGTTCATCAGCGAAGGCGGCAAAGGCCCTTACCCGGCTATGGAGTGTGTAGGTCTGCTGCCTCGGTCGCTATTTCCCGGATGGGTGCGATACTCTTAGATGTCCAAACGATCTGCTATCTCTTTCACCCGTCGCGCGCCTGACAACCTTACCGAAGAGCTGGTCGCTGTGCTTTCGTCGAAGGCTTCATTCGAATTCAAGCCGTTATTCGAAATTGTCCTGCTCAATCTGCGGGAGCGAAACGCAGCCAGTGGCGGCGAAGAGCTGCTGCGCTTGCGTGCTTATGAAAAGCTTCAGGGCCTTGTTCACCAGGGCGCGGTCAACCGTACGGTCACAGGCACCACGAAGAAATACAAAGGCGTCGCGACGCGAATGATCGTGTTGCGAGCCGAGATGAAAGCTTTGCGCGCCGCGTGCAACCAGCGTGCTCTGGCCAAGGCTGCCGCGGGTAACTAATCACTGACTTCTGGCATCGGCGCGTTCGCCGAAACGAACCAGTCGCTCGTATCATAAGCCGCTTATGATGCATGATAGTCGCAATCAACTGTAGGGCAGGCGCTACGCCTGCCGATGGGTCAAGAAAATGACGGAGGCGGAGAAACATATCCGCGACTATCTCGCGGCCATCGGCAGGGGCGGTGGCTTGGCCAGCCGGCGCGAGCTGACGCGCTCGCACGCAAAACAGATGGTCGCGATCCGCGAAGCGAAACGGGCAGCGATGAAAGCAGGAAAGGCGTGGCCGCCGCGCAATCGCAAATCGTTAAAGCTCACCTGACCTGCTCCTCGTGACTTTCCATCCCGCGCTTGAGCTTTGAAGCGTGTCGCCGTACTTTGCGATGTGACTGCGAGTCAAATCATTGAGGAGATCAAAAGGCTCGATCCCAAAGAACAAATCGGCGTCATTCGTTTCGCTTACCAATTGGACGCGGAACGACGATTGACCGGCAAAGAACTCTCGGCGTTGGCGGAACGCATGGTCAATACCAGTGATCCCGCGGAAAAGGCGAGGGTCCGCGAAGAGATTGTCCGGGGCTTCTACGGCCAAGGACAACATGCCTAAGATTCGGCGGCAAAATCTGCCGCTAGGATTGTTCAATCACCTGCTTGATCGAATCAGCGAACGGCAAATCTCCGCGAACCAGTTGGAAGAATTCGCCAATTGGCTTGATACCGAACCGGACGTTCCGGAAGGCAGATGGTTCAGGAAGTTCTCTGGAATGTGTGTTTGCGGCCAAGGCGACTTGGTAAAGACATTTTTAATCGAGGGCCAGATTCCGACTGGCACAGAAATCAAATAATTGTCAGTAGATGGTTTTTATCATAAGCCGCTTATGATGCATGAATTCAGGCGGGTAAGTTGTAGAGGCGGCTGTGCCCCTGCCACGCCGTAGCTTCAGCGAAGGCGGGTCAGCCGCAATGAGCTCGCGTTCGCGCAGGGCCTGCCATTCTGCCGGCTTATCGTTAGCCAGCGCCCGGGTTGGAACCGTGAAGACCGCCTGTTCTTCAGGTCCGGATAAAACAGCTCAAAAATGTAAGTCTTACCGGATCCTGTCGGCGCCTGGACGATCACGTCTTTCCCTGTTGCAACGCCCAGATCGCTTCCTGTTGCCACAGATCGGGAATAACCAGTCCCATGGCCACCCCTGCCTTCATTAAGAAAACATCAGTCACCAAGTGCAGATGCAATTTGCGGCTTCAACACCGCAGCCGCATGCACGTTGACGTAAAGGCAGTCAGTTGTTGGTCGTCAGTGGTCAGTGCTCTGGTGTTTGGTTGTCGCAGCCGCTATCGCCCTGATATGATCGACATCGTGGATTTCGAGTTTGACCCGCGAAAGAGCGAGAGCAACAAGGCCAAGCACGGGATCGACTTTATTGAAGCGCAGGCACTCTGGAGATCTAAGCATGCCCTTCTCGGCGCCAAGGACGCTTTGGAGAAGCGATACATGGTGATCGGCACGATTGGTCGAGAACACTGGTCTGCGATTATCAGCTATCGCGGAGCCCGGATTCGGATTATTGGGAGATCGACTGCAGCGGAGATCGAGACGTATGCCAAAATCGCAGGATAAAACGACAGCGGAGAATCTGGAGGAGAAGTTCGATCGGGGTGAAGACGTGCTCGATTATTTTGATGTCTCGAAAGCGCGCGTAATCCGACCGCAATCGAAGAGCATCATCAAAACGAAAGTCGGATGGGCGCCGAAGCGCAATTCCCAACGTCGTGCGGTCGTTCGGGAGAGATCGGCGCGTTATCGCAGGAAGACCGGGTAGCCTCTGCGTCTCGGTAGGCGCGTGAACGAGGTCGGCTCTCGGTCAGTTTACCCGCCGTGGCGGGCTTCCTGTTGCCATAAATCGGGAATTACCAGCCCATCCGACAATCCCTGAATCACCCGCCAAGATGTTGCAACGTTGTCGCGTTGCAATCGCCGGCCTCGGGCACTGGTTGCGGAGGAACCCTAATGGCGGACGTTCAAGTGCGGCGAAAGTATCTCGCGTAATTCATCCAGTTGGTAACCACGACTCGCAGGAATTCGAACTATCGGAATGCCAGCCGCTGTGAGCACTTGGTCCACGAAGGCGTCGCGTTCGCGACGCGGCTGTTCGCGATGCGACGAGTCATCAAGCTCGATTGCTAACACCGGTGATAAATCCGCATCACAAAGGACGAAGTCCAGATGCTTACGATCAATCCGATTTTGGTGAGATCGCCATTCGGATCCCTTCTTCGTAACGTAAACAAGTTCGGCTAACTTTACCTTTGCAAAAACGGTGTGTTCCGGCAGTAGCCGACGAAGAACTTCGTAGAACGACCGCTCAGCGGCGGAAAAGAAATATTTTCGCTTGGCAAACGGGAACGACTGTTTCGTGGTTGCCATTAATCGCTGAGCTATCGCCGCAACAATAACAAGCATTACGACGAGAACTAGCAGGGCAGTTAGTGAATGCACGGAACCTTGTTCCTATTGCGGAGGCAGAACCTCCCAGCCGAAAACTCGCAGTACTTGATGAACGGGATGAACTAACCCCTGTATTCGGCACTCCACTCGCGGCGTGAGCTTCACCTGCATGATTTGCGCGGCGAGCAATTCGAAAGCGCGAATTGCTGTATCAAGTGGAACGACTGCTTCTACGTGCTCATATCCAAAGACGACGATGCCTTTGCGCTCCGACAACCCAGATTGCAGAAGCTTCATGCAATCGCCTAGCGAGCTCGTATTCCCCGGATAGGGATGGAGAATGTTCTCAGACCAATGCTCCGCTGGTAGTGCGTTGTCACCGAATGGTCGGACAATCTTGAATTCGAGCGCCCATTGGCCGGGAATGAGAACATCCGGAAGCCGCTTCGTCGCTGCTTTTGAAAACAATTCGGGCGATCGAGCACGCATGTACTGTAGGGAAAGACGAACAGCTTCTGCTTCACCGTAAGGACCTACACCCGGTTTGAACGATTTGTGCGGGATTTTCCCGACGTCGATCGACTGCAAACCTTCGGCAAATGCGTCGACAACTTGCTTCAAGGAAATGTCCACCGCGCAACGAAGCAGAAAATTCTTACTTCGTCATTTCCCAAGCTTTCTCGCAAGCAGCGCGCCAAGTCACCTAATCTCTCTTTCGCAATGGCGCTGCCATCAACTAGTGCGATTCAAGAACGAAGGCGAATCTTCCGCGCGCTAGTGCCATACTTTGGAACGGTTCAGCCTGCGTCCTTTTTTCGTGACACATCCGCCATTGTTAAAGGCGTTACGCGGATTCACCCGCTGATCGAGGGCATCTACAAACCTGCTGGCTCAACTTATCCACTATCCATCGCGTCGATGCTGAAAAGTCGATACGGTGATCAGCTATTCCACAATCCGGATCGGACGTGGTGGATGCAGTACAGCCCCAAAGCCGGTGGAATGGATCTCGCAGTTAATGCTGGACTTGTGCGCTGCATGACGGATCGAGAGCCGCTACTCGTGTTGCGGCAGGAGTCCGACAAAGCGAGCGCGGTGGGCGCACGGCATCTCCTTCTAGGACTTGGTTATGTGGAAAACTTCGATCCTTCTGGTGATTTGTTCCGGGTTCGCGGACTCACATTCGACGAAGTTAGCACAGTCACTGGAACAGCCCTTTCAGAAGAATCAGATGAGTTAATCGAGACGGCACTGCGACTGGAATCTCTTGAAGAATGGGTACCGTTTGCGGCCGAAAGATCGCGCAGTTTACAAGATTTCGCGGCAAAAGCGGGACGCTGCGTTTCGCTCGATTGTGCTATCAAACTACAATCATACGTGTGCTGTCACGGGTCAGCGTTTCAAGTCACCTCGGCATGTCGAAGCGGATGGCGCTCACATCATCGGCAAAGATGTTCGCGGAACTGATGATCCTCGAAATGGAGTCGCACTTTCGCGATCGGCTCATTGGGCATTTGATCGCGGAATCTTCACGATATCCGATCAATACGAAGTTGTTGTTAATCCAAAAATATCGGACGCGAGTGTCGATAAATTTCCAGCAATCACGATGGATCGTAAAAAGATCCTATTGCCGAAGGATCAATACTATTGGCCGCACCCGGATGCACTTGCTTGGCATAAGAAAGAGATTTTCGATCGATTTTCGCCGTAGCTCACAGTGAAAGCTCGCTCGAAACAACTCGTTGATAGGGCGATTGCCGCCACTGTGGCAGCAATCGAGATCTACAACAAACCTGATTTCCAATACCGCAATGAAACCTTCGCAGTTCTGGCGGTAAACGGATGTGAGCTT
>Ga0306925_10002687_pt1 | contig 15396 bp, 10 predicted proteins | sample flu12Cox44000176_FD_203755 | JGI IMG/M metagenome (GOLD analysis project Ga0306925, IMG submission 203755) | Lab enrichment of tropical soil microbial communities from Luquillo Experimental Forest, Puerto Rico - flux8day.12C.oxic.44.000.176 (v2)... | ecosystem: Environmental > Terrestrial >... | reverse complement strand
ACCGAGTTCGCCGCAAGAACGAAAACAACTGCGTTATCAGCTATTTAGACCGTGGCTGGGGCGGGAGGACTCGAACCTCCGAATGGCGGAATCAAAATCTTACGTCCTTTGTCTCGTCCTGTATCCGTACCTTTCCGTTTCTCTGAAAAGCACGTATTTTCCGACCTCATCTTGTGTCCGCTCGTAGCATGATTTATTATTGACTTGCTTACCCGCTGCTTACCCCAGGCTTACCCGCTGGTTCCAAGCCCACCCGCCAGAACATCATGCCGAAGCTTACGAAGCGCATTGTTGATGCTGCAAAACCCACCTCCGATCGTGAAGTCTTTCGGTGGGATGCCGAGCTGCGGGGATTTGGCTTACGTGTAAAGCCTACCGGGGTGAAGTCGTACATCATTCAGTACCGAACTCGGACCGGCATAAGCCGCCGCATGACGATCGGGCAGCACGGCGTGCTCACAGCTGAGGAAGCGCGGAGGGAAGCTAAGGTACAACTCGGTCGCGCCGCTAAGGGGGATGACCCAGCCGCAGACAAAGCCAACGCTCGGGACGGCTTGTCGTTTGCGACCTTCACAGAACGGTACTTATCCGACCATGCTGCAACGAAGAAAAAGCCGTCCAGCGTTCGAATGGACCGGATCAATCTCAATAAACACATTCTACCAATTCTCGGACGGAGGCGTTTAGATACGATCGGACGCGCAGACGTGGTTCGCCTTCACCATTCAATGCGTGATGCGCCCGGCGCTGCGAACCGTTGTCTCGCCCTCCTGTCCAAAATGATGAACCTCGCGGAGCGGTGGGGCGAACGACCAGACGGTTCCAATCCCTGCCGACACGTCGAAAAATATCGAGAGCACAAGCGCAATCGCTTTCTTTCCGCAGATGAATTAGCCCGGCTTGGTGCTGCGTGCCTCCGTTGCGAGAAAGACGAAAAGTTAGGTCTGTCATTTTTGGCGCTTGTGCGCCTTCTAATATTTACGGGGGCGCGACTATCAGAAATACTAAAGGCGCAATGGGACTGGGTCGATTTCAAATCCGGCGTAATACACCTACCGGATAACAAGACTGGGGCGAAGACCATCATGCTGCCTGCCCCTGCCCTTGATGTGTTAGCTCGTCTCGCCCGAGTTGATGGTAACCCCTACATCATCACGGGCGAAGGGAATCGCTACCTAGTCAGCGTGTGGAAGCCATGGGCTGTTTTGCGTGCACTGGCAGGGCTGAAAGATGTTCGCCTTCACGATCTCCGACACTCCTTTGCCAGCGTCGGGGCGGCGGGTGGCATGTCGCTCAACGTAATTGGAGGCTTACTCGGACACAGGCAAACCCAGACCACGTCCCGATATGCCCACCTTGCTGCCGATCCTCTAAAGACTGCTGCCAACCAAATCGCGGCCGCTATTGCAGCAACTATGAACCCCAAGCACGTCGGTGCCGAAGTGGTGCCGCTCAAACGGAAACGTTAGATTTCGTATCGGCGCGTCTAGACTGATTCCCGAAAGCTTGCTGCACCGTTGCTGCGCAGTCATGTCCAAAGATTGGTCGAACCCGCCTGAATGGTTTACAGAAAAACGCTATGCGTATTTGCGTAAGCTACCACTTGCCAGCTGGCAGTACGAACTACAGCGGTGCGCATGGCTCAGAGATAGCGCCGAACCTGGACAATGGAATGAAAGGCCTGCCGTCCCAAGCTTCATAGGCCCGCCAATTGTTCAGTTCATCAAAAAGGGCCCAACGACGCTGCATCAAATCGAAAAGCCAGCTCTGATCGTTCAGTTGAACGCGCCTGATGGCGTCATTGTCGAGCAGTTTAAGAAGGCCCTTGCGCTCGCAAGAATGAGGTATCCTGAGCCGATAAAAAAGCCTGGGCCAAAGTCGGCAAACGCTGCTTTTTCACAAAAGCAAGTCTCAACTTGGTTGAATTACAAAATCGTGCAACTGTGTGAACTTGATAATTGGCGCGAGGGCTTACGGAAGGACAGCCGCCCGAAGAATAGCGATTTTGGATGTTGGCTTTTTTTTAAACGGGCGCAACCGAGCAAGGAGATTGTGACCGCGCGGAAAGTGCTAGATCGGGCGATCGCCTGCATTCCAGCGCTTTGGGCACAAACCGAGGGTAGAACCTTGGAGTTCGTTACCAGCAATTGATCAGAGATTTATTACCAGGAATTGATCGGAGATATTGGTAATTACCAACATACGATTTCGCCTTAGATTGACCTCGCACGATAGCGTTGCTTGCAGCGAGGTGTTTTCATGCTAGTTGCCAATCACGTCTTGCGCACGCCGCAAGCAGCTCAGTACGTGGGCTTGAGTGCCAGCACACTTGAAAAGCTCCGATTGACGGGCAACGGGCCGCCCTATCAAAAGGCCGGACGCAAGATTGTCGTGTACAGGCCGCAAGACCTAGACGATTGGCTCAATTCCCAACGTCGGAATTCAACCTCCGATACCGGATCACTTGCAGCGTCGCGGACGCGATAAACCCGAACCGCTTCGGCTCGGCTTGCACAGCCACTTGCCGAGGGCACGGAACAAGAGGAGGCGCATGCATGCTTCGCTCATCCATAGACCCGTCGATATCGGAGCTCGAGCCTTGTTGGCAACAACCTGCCAGGACGTCATCACCCAGACATCTTAAGCGACGAGCCGCGTGTCGTCGTTCTAATCAATGCACGCGAGATCAAATGAGGAGGCAGCCATGCAAAAAGTGAGCCGAGCGACCCGAACCACCGCACAGGTATTGGCGCAGCAAAAACGCGACGCCGAGCACGGCACGATGCAATCAACCGAGAAGGCGACACAGTCGCAAGCTGTTGCTTTGGCAAAGCCTACAGCAATTGCGGTTCCGGACACGCGAACACCGGTCCAGCAATATGTCGACGAGATCGCGCCGTCTGCCATCGCCGGCCGTATGATCCGATTTGCGAAAACTGGCGAATTCATCATCGCGGATACGGAAGAGGTCATCAGCCCGGACACGGATTTCATCGCACTCTGCGATGAAACCTTGATCGGATGGATCAAGTTTCACCGCGACGAAGAGACCCCGCCTGGGCAATTTGTGGGTACAGCCGCATCTGCGCTGTAACCCATTGAAACGACTCACCAGGAGACGGACACCTTTTCCGCCAGCAGCGCTTGCGAACTACCCGTCTTCATCGGTCCTGCCAGCGAATTCGTCAAAACGATACCGGGAACCCCCGGACATAAACGCTCCAGCGGACTCAAGATCGGTCTGCGAGCGAGCCGGACTGCTGTGGCACGGCAAGTCCTTGTGGTGCCAACATTGTTTCGCGTCGCAAATTGCTGCTGCAGAGGCAGAAAAGGCAAAAAAGCCCCGCCACAGTTTAGGGATGAATATGGAGCTCAGTCGGTCGGGTTCTCCATATAGGCAAATCCCGCTCTCGATTTCCGTCGTCGTCGCCTCATTGCCGCAGAAAGCTTGCAACGGCCTCGTCGGCCACGACTGTGGTATCGTCCTCCGAGACCCAGAAGGCGCGCAGCTCGCCGAACGCGATTGTCGACTTGGGAGTCACCGCCAGGTTCGGATCCTCAGGCCGCACTATATAGCGCGTCCAGCCGAAGCGCTGCTCGCCGGTGGTCTCCGGGCCTGCCTGGAATGAGGTAAGCGGGCCATCGCCAAAGCTCGGCAGCTCAGCCGGGATCACTTCCCGGCCGCCCTCCTTGCATTCCCGCCAGACATCCGTGATTTCTCGCAGGATCATATATCTCGTCAGCGCCACCGCCTGATAGGCGTCGGCATTCACCGGCTCGACGAACAGCTTGCCGTGCCGGCCGGAACGGATCTCGCGGACCCACGCATTGGGACCGAGCCCCGGTCCCCCGGTCAGCGGCTGCCGGCGCAGTTCGAACCAGCTTTCGCTCTCCGACCGGTACAGCGTTGCGCCCTGCTTAATATGCAGGATGCGGCCTCGCCCGGCTTGCGGGCGTGCTGCCAGCCGCTCGCGCAGCGTCACATCAGCGGTAGCCAGGCTCAGCGCTTCGACCGTGTTCATGGCCTCAGTGATGTCGTAAGTTTTATGCACGGCGCCCTGGGGCCGGTTCACCTTGACGATCCATCGCCCGCGGTCCTGCGTCAGCGCCTCGAGCTTCCCGAGACTCGCGATCAGCACCGCGAGTTCCGCATAGGTCTTCACACGGGTCGGTAATTCGGTGCGCAGCCGCGCCGCATTGATGTCGGCGACGTAGGGGAAGCGATAGGAGGCGAAGACGACGCCGGTCTGTGCGTCGGCACCGGGCGAGGCCGGCGCCATTCGGTTTGCGTCCCATATGCCGGCCACCGGCGCGGCGTTGAGCCGCGTCCAGAGGTCGATTTCGGCGGTTCCCGAGGCAATCGTGGCGCGTTGCACGTCCAAGGTCGCTCCGACCCATTTCAGCAGTTCGTTGGCAACCATGATGACGCCGCCAACCCCGATGCCGATGGTCGAAACCGGCGCGCGCTGAAAAGTCGTCTGTGGCGGTCCCAGATAGGTATCGATCTCCATCGCCGGAATGGGCGTACCGGCGGTCCCGAGATTGACGATGCGCGCCCCGGTAACAGGATCGAAATCGAGCGGCGTGTTGGGGTTGTTCGGGTCGAGCAGCTCGTACCACTGTCCGCCTTCATAGACGCCGAGCAGCGGATGCCCGGTCCGCGGGTCAACCGCGACCAGCTGGTTCGGCGAATAGCCGACAATGAATTCTCCGGGCTTGAAGCCCGCTACTGTCTGGTTCGGCGGGATCACGTTTTCGCCGATGCGGATTGCCCGGTCGGGGTCGAGATTGATGATTTGCGGCTCGATGATCGGCGGTTCGAACGGTGCGAGGGGACCGGGCGCGGCAATCGGCTGCACGATCGGCTCCGGAACTACTTCGCTGATCCGTATGCCTTGGCCCACTCGTTCGAGCCGGTAGAGGCGTCCCTCGGCGATTGCGAAACCGAAGGACTGGCTCAGAACGCGGGCCTGCACATCGGGATCGGTCAGCTCGCGTATCTTGCCGACCTCCGCGGGCCGGCGGATGTTGCCGCGCAGCTGCGCCCTGAACCGCTCCATCATCGCCATTGTTTCGCCGGTCGCTGCTGCCGGTGCCGGCCCCGCTGCCGGCACATCCGCAGCCGGCGGCTCCGCCCCGCCCGGCACGCGGCCTGCGAACACGGCCTGCGCCGCCTGCGGCGTGGGCGGTTCCTGCTGCGCGGCAACCTCGGCAAGGCCCTGCCGTTCCGCCGGCGACAGCACGTCGCTCCAGGCGAGCGCGATGCGCGCCATCTGCTGGGTATTGAGGGCGTAAGTGTCTCCCTGCCCTGGATCCCCTGCAATTCCTGCGATACGCCGGATCTGCACATGGAACTCTTCGGTCCGTCCGGAGTAGCCGACCTCCAAATGCATCTCCGCTATGCCGCGCGCCAGGGTCCGGGTAACGCGGTTGGCGAACAGAACCCGTCCGATGGCGCCAGTGGCCGGGCTGGACTCGACAAAGCCGCTGCCTACCGAGCCGGAGCCCGTCTGGGACATGTCGTAACCGAGAAAGCGAAAGCCGCCATCGACGAAGCCGATCAGCACGCGAAGATCAAAGCCCGATCCTTCCGTCCGCGCATAGTTGATCGTATCGCGGATCGAAATCCGGTCGGGGTCCGGAAAGGGTATTTGCCCGCTCAGAATGTCATAGATGGTGCCAAAGCCAGCGCCTGGATTGCGTATTCTGATCGCCTGGCTTGATTTCGTGTGCAGGTCGTACAGAAAGCTGGGAATATCCTCCGGACGATAGATGACGTACGGGACGTAGCTCGCTTCGCCTGTATCTGACGTGAATACGATCGTACCGGGCGGACGCACCGGTGTGGTCGCAACCGGGTACTGGGGACGTTGCGAGAAGTCGGCGATGACGTCGCGCTCGCGAAGCAGCAGACGGGAGGCACCTGTTGGACCGTATGAGCCAACTCGTGTGCCAGCAATCGCCTGCCCTCGCGATCTTCGGGCCGCCACTCGCCGGCAGCGAAAAAGATGTCGCGGCCGTGGGTGAAGGCGCGCGCGCCGATCTCCTTGGCCGCAGCATGTGCGGCCTCGTCGTCATGAATGCGCACTCCCGAGAGGTCGGCGCCGAGCTTGGTTCCGAATTCCGCCTGCTCGACGGACGGCAGAGGCGCGCCGGCGTCGCCGTCAAGGGCGGCCGCCACGGCCGGTCCGGGCGCCGGCGCGGGACCCGCCGCCACGATCGGTGCGGCCTGCCCCGCCGGAGCTTCTCCGGCTAAAGCCCGATCGGCAATCGCATCCGCGCTGCGCTCATCCGGATCGTGAGGTTGACTGACCGACAGTTTCGGTCCGACGGCGCTATCGCGTAGCAAGGCTTGAACGGCGAGATTCCCCGCCGATTCCTGAAATCCCGCGGATGGGATGCCCGCAACCTCTTGCGCAGCAGCTAAACGCTCAGGCGCTCGTGTCGTCGACCGCGTCGCCGTTACTTTGGCCACTTTGGTTGCGCCGTTGGGCTCACCCACGACGACATCCTCACGTTTCGGTCAGCAATTCGTGGTGCTGCTTGAACTCTGCAGGCGAAGGCGCGCGGCCCTGCTTGGTGACCTGCCGGCCAAGCGCCACGATCAGGTTCTTCATCGTCACGCTGCGCTCGTCGCTCTGGGCGGCGAGAAACGCCGCATCCAGAGTGACGTTGCGAATGTCACCGCCGGTCAAGGGAAATTGGGCCGCCATGAAGGCAAAATCGACGTCGTCGGCGACCGGCGCGCCATTGGCCAGCATCAGCCGCCACAACCGCTCGCGATCCTGCTTGTCCGGCGGCGGGAAATCGACCACGAAATTCAAACGGCGCGAGAACGCGTTGTCGATGTTGCGGCTGAGATTGCTGGCCAGAAATACGACGCCTTGATACTCCTCGAGCTTCTGCAGTAGGTACGCGGTCTCGATGTTGCTGTAGCGATCGTGCGCATCCTTGACTTCCGAGCGCTTGCCGAACAACGCGTCCGCCTCGTCGAAAAACAGGATCGCATTCGCGTGGGTGGCGGCATGAAATATCTTGTCGAGGTTCTTTTCTGTCTCGCCGATGTACTTGCTCACCGTTTGCGAAATATCGATGCGATAGATGTCGACGCCGAGCTCGCGCGCAATGGTCGCCGCGGCCATCGTCTTGCCGGTGCCGGAGGGGCCCGCGAACAGGATGCGCAGGCCGAAGCCGCCGGAGCGGCGCGAAAATCCCCAGTCGCCGAACACCAGGTGACGGTCGCGAATCGCATGCACGATGTCTCGCAGCCGGCGAATCGTGACCGGCGGCAGCACCAGATCGTTCCATTCGAAGGGCAGGTCCAGGCGCTGGGCAATCCGTGCGATCGACTGGTCGGAGTACGCGCGCGCCGCCGTCGCGAGCTGCGCGGCGGAAATTTCCGGCGGGTCTTCATCGCCGTGCTCGTCCGCTATGGCCTGGGCGGCGCGGCGGATTTGCTCCGAGGTCAATGCAAAGCCGTTCGCCACGGCCTCGACGACTTGCGGCGATGCCGCCATGCGGCCCGTTGCGAGCGCGCGCTGCCAGGCGACCGAGCGGCGATGGCGGTCGAGCTCGGGCACGCCGATCGAAATCACGTGCGTGTCGCGCAAAACCTCCGCAAGCTCTCCGGGGCTTTCGCAATCGACGAAGACAGGGCGCCGCGCTTGCCGCAAATTCCGCACGGCCGCCAGCGCCTCGGGCGCCAGCCGGCCCTCTCCGTCATGCAATTTGTCGATGCCGACCAGTCGCAACCCGGCGCCGATCAGTCGCTGGCGCAGCAGCGCATCGTGCAATGCGGCCGCAAGGTCCTCGTGACGACGAGGCAGGGCCGTCACATCGAGTGTGAGCATGTTGAGATCGAGCATCCAACATAACGATGCCGCGGCGTTTCTCCGCAGCGCCTCGTCTCGCCCATGAAGAATCCAGATCGGCGCCGCACCGGCGCCGCGCGTCCATGCGCGTGCCGTTCTTTGCAGGCGGCTGTGCAGCGCTTGATCGATGGCATCGCGTTGCGCGGCGAGCTGCGCCCGCGACTGCAGTTCGCACGTGCCGCTGTGATCGCGGAAACCAAGACCGAGCAGAAAATCCGGCAAGGCGCTGTGCAGCGCAAGCCTGGCATTCGTGAACGCGTGCCGCTCCGAGCCGGGGAGCCATCGCACCAAACCCTGCGCCGCCAGGGCGGCATCGCCGGTCAGCGCCGCCCGCACGTCCAGCTTCGACCTTTCTTCGCTGCACAGCAGACGCGAGAGGAGATCGAGCGTGGGTGCCTTCTTGCTGACGTCGTTGTTGAGGTACGCGTACAGCGTCTCGTACTTGGATTCGATCTCGGGCGCGAGCACGACCAACAAGATGTCCTGCTCAAGCGTCGACAAGCCGAGCTCGCGGCTCAGAAGAGCGAACGGCGACCTCGCCCAGGGGTATACGCCGCGGTTCACGCGCGCCTGGGCTGCGGCAAGGTCCAATTGGCTCAGGTCCACCGACCCGGCATTTGTCTCCCGAACCAGGGCGTCCACTTGCTCGTCGCTGACGTAAAGTCCACGGAACTCGTCGAGCGAGAGTTGATAGGTTGCCCGCAGCCGCAGAATTTCCCGGTGGATCAGCAAGTCGAGCCACTTGAGTTCGGCTCGCAATGGGTCCGCAGCGGGTGGCGGCTCAGAAAGTAATCTTGAATTCATCGCCGTAGCCCCACGCGAATGCTGCGGCCGTTCGGCAACACATAGCTCGCACGGTCGGCACCGGATATTCTCCAGATTACATCGAGCGGCGGCGGCGCCAGCATCACCTCGATGACGCTGGCGCGAACTCTCAGCGTCGCTGGCGTCGCAAGAAAATTCTTCCATAGATGCGCAAAGCTCGACTCGGCGAACCCGGGCAAACGCCGCGCGTAAGCGGATAGAGCGGCGTAGGCGACGCGAGTTGCTGCTCGCGTGAGGGCGACGGGCAGGTTCAATTGCACGATGCCGCGTCTTAGATGCGCAAGATTGCAGCGCCTGAGTGAATACGGATGCGAGGGCCGCGATTTGGCGGCGTCTTCTCCCGCCGCATCCTGTGACGGTTCCTCGGCGGGAAAAGTCAAAATGGAGTCAGTTCGCTCCTGGAAACCCGACAACGCCGCATCGTCGAGATCGAGCGTTGCGCGCAACAAATCGTCTCGCCACACGCTCACGGCATCGTCGCCGGCCGCAAGGGCGAGGGCACATAGGGCGACTGGCGCAAGCTCCATTTTGTGACCGAGTAGCGCCAGAACATGCGGCAGAACGAGCCAAATGCCGCCGCAACGCGATGAGTGCTCGCTGGCCTGATCTCTCGGCAGCTCGTCATTGAGGATCCGGACTGCCTCAGCAATCGAGGTCGCATCGAATTTCGCCGCAGACGGCATCGCACCATTCGGTTTCCATGCAAGCTCCACGAGACTCCGCGCGAGCGCGAGCATCCCCGCATCCGCGACCGCGCCCGTTTGCCGCCCCATCGCAATCACGAAGGAAAGTTGTTGCTGAGGTTTTTGCAACGACAGACAACCTTGAGAAACGATCGCAGTCGCAACGGCAACGGGATCCGCTTCCACGCCGTTCTGCGCAGCGCTGAGTATTGCAGCCAGGGCCCGTTGCGCATCCGGCTCGCTGAGCAGCGCGGTCACCTTTTGCAAGTCCGCTGGCCGCAGTCGTGCCAAGGCCTCGCCGGCTACGAGAGGCTCATCAACGATCAAGGTGCGGACAATGCCGGACGTCAGCAGCAGGCGCAGGCCGGCGAAACAACCATGCCAGCTTCGCGTGAAGGCAGTGCCTTGCGCGAGATCCAGAAAGAAGCGCCCGAGCATCTCCGCCCGGTCCTTGAATCGGATCGTGTCCGGATCGTCGAGCGTTCGCCACAGGCCCCGCAACAGCTGTATGGCGAGCGAGCGCGCGATCTCGTCTCGCGGCCACTCGGTATTGATGGTGACGTCGAAGTGTAGCGTGTTGATGAACGCGATCGTGTCGCTCGCGGGCTCGGAGGCGAGCGCGCGGCGCAGGCACTCGGGCAGTTCCCGGGTCGCCGATGACAGGATTCGATCCAGTATGTCCTTCGCTTTGCGCGTATCGTCGGCGACCGATTTCGGCATGTAGCAGCCGACCGCCAAGCGTTCTATGGCAAGAGCGAGCGACATGCGCGCGCCTCATGTCCGTTTCTTGGCTGCCGGTTTCGGCGCACGACTCGGCGGCGGCCTGATAGAACCGCGTTGTCTTTCGAGCGCCTCCATCCGCTGCTGCTGCTCGCCAAACTTCGCCTTCAGCTGCTCGTTTTCGTGCTTGAGCTCCTTCACGGCCTCGATCAGCAACGGCACCAATGCGGAGTAGGACAGACCGGCCCCGCGTTCGCTGATGGTCACCGCCTCCGGAACGACCTGCTGCACCTCCTGCGCAATTAGGCCGAGTCTCCCTTTGGGTTGGCCGGCGTCCGCGTCCGCCTTCCACTCGAAAGCCACGCCGCGCAATCGTGCGACCTGCGACAACGCATGGGCAATGGGCCGGATGTTGGTCTTGGCACGCTCATCCGACACCTGATGAACGTCGCGGCAAAAGACCGTGAGCCAGGCGTTGACATCGCTTGTGTTGAATCCAACCGTCAGATTGCGCATGTCGGCGAAGTGCACGCCGGCATTGCGCGTACCGAACACCACGCCGCTTTGCCCTTCGCCGCCGACCGTTGCCTGCTCGGCGTTGGTGCCGTCGACCTGGAGGAAGCTTCCACCGACATGCACGCTGCCCTCAATATTGGTCGTGTCTGCCCTGATCGTGATGAGCGGCGCGTTAGCGCTGTCTTTGCCGGTGAGCAGCATTTCCGTCGCGTGCCCCGTGCCGGCGGCATTGAATGCTTCGAGAAATATTCTGTTGTCGCCGGGGTTGTTCTTCAGGATCAGCTGCCCGCCACCGGCGTCCTCGAGTCCGAGCTTGATCGCTTTAGCCTTTACGTCCAGCTTGTAAGCCGGGCTGGCGGTTCCGATGCCGACATTTCCGTCCCCGGCATCCGGATTCATCACGATGTGACGCGGCGGCGCGCCGCTCGCCGAGCGCAAATACAGATCATTGGTCGTCGTGCCCAGGTCGACCTGGGTGCCGTCGGTGCGAAGTTCGACGGTCTTGGTGCCGTCCGAGCTATCGAGACGAATGGCATCGCCTTTGACATGGAGCTTGCGTTGCGGGGCGTCTTTGCTGACGCCGATATTGCCGCCCGAGAGCACCGTGAGCTTTTCGCTGAGCTGGCGTTTGGTCGGATCCGGATCATCGGCGACGACGGTCGCGACGGCGAACCGGTTTGTCGGTTGCGCGTCGGGACCGATGAGCGCCTCGAGTGCGCGTCCTCCTACCACGGCGGGTCGATCGCCGGTGCGCTCGATCGACAACGGCGTATTCTGATCGGTACCGTTGATGTCCGCGAACCGGACGGCGCCGGCGGCCAGCCGTGCGTCGCCGACGATCCGCAGATTCCCTTCCACCCAGACGAGGTCTCTTCTTGTGTCGGCGATCGGGTCGCCCGATTGCAGCCGCGCCTGAAATCGACCGGGATCATCCGGTTTATCGGCGCGATTGCGCAGGACCACCGCGCCGTCCACGGCATGAATGTTCTCCGTCGGCAGGCCGATGTACTGGCGGAACTTGCGAATGCGATCATCGCCTTTGTCCGCCGGGTCGATGTTGCGGTTGACGAAGTAGCCGCCGCCCTGTGCATAGGCGACCCAACGGACATATCCAATGGGAATCAGCCAACGGGCGCGGGAATTGTCCGCAGGAAACAGCTGCTGTGGAATGCTGGCATCGTTGAGCAGACCCGCGGTCATGTCGAAGGCCTGCAGCGCCCGCTCCGCGTTGATGGACTGGCCCGCGATGGAGAGCGGACTGCGCCGATCCGCGAGCGCGGTGCGATCACCGACTACAAATCGATAATTTTCTTGAACACGGGCGTACTCGTCGCCGGCGTCGCAGCGCTCGAAACCGGGCGGTGGAGATTTTGCATTCGTTTCATCGTACTCGATCCATACGCGGACGAAACGTCCGGGCGGCGTGCCGTTGTTTTTCGCCGGATCGTCGACATTGGCGTCGAATGCAATGCCGGTGAACAGCGATTCCGGGAGGAGGGCGCGCGAGAGCGCAATGACCTGGCGGGCAAAACCGTCGATCGCCAGGCCGGGGACCAGCGTCACGTTGCGCCGTTCCGGTGCGCCGGGGGTGGGACTTTCGATCAGATAGAGGCCGATGGCGATGCCGGCGGTGTGAGCGCCCAATTCGTGCCGCGCGAGTTGCACATGGCCATACTCGACCACGGCGTTCATATCGTCCGCACCCAGGTACTGACTCTCGTAAAAGCGCGGTCGTTGATCTTGTGCTGCCATTGCTTCTCTCCGCGTCGTTCATCAGGTCAGGAGATCAGCGATTGCCCTGGACGAAGGCAACGCGGCCTCCCGGTCGTCGGCTCGCTCACAACGTGCACCGATCAACCCCTCGGCGTTAGCCTGTCGATCGCCGCTCCCTGCTCGGCGACCATCCGCTGCAGCTCCCTGACCGACGCCTGCAGGTCAGCGACATCCTGCGATGGAACGGCCGTCGGCGGCGCGGCGACGGACAGCAGGCGCGCCATGCCGTCCGGTTTGGCTGCCTGTTCGACCAGGGAGGCCAGGGCTATGAGCGTGCTGTTGGTGATCTGGCTGTTCATCTCGGCACCTGTTGGGGAGGTTCCGGTACCTGTTGTTGATGTTCCGGAGGTCCCGGGTTGCGGTTGCGTCGTCGTCGCGGTCGGGCCAGTGCCAGACGACAACGAGTTGGTATTGCTTTTGATGATGTTCTCGAACATCCGGATGATTAACGTCCACAGCTCCGGACCGCCGGTACAACACAGCTTGGCGATGACGTCCTTGATCGCGCCCCAGTGGATGAACGAGGTCCAGTACCACAGCGTGGGCAAAGTCAAAGCGAATTCGCGTGCCTCCCAATTGCAGATCGCGATCACGCGGCAGTTGTTGACATCAATGGTGACGACGGCGAGCGGCACGCAGTCGCTGGTCTCGCATTCGGGGCATGGCGGCAACAGCGCCGAACAAAAACATTCGCGAAACACTTCCAACCACAATTCGTTGAGGCGGGCGAAGCGCGCCTGCCAGTCGGCCAGTGAAACGGCGGCGGAACCCGCGACGGTAAAGCTCGGGTTGGGCACCTGCAGTTGGTCGAGTTCGCGGGCGATATCGCAGCGATGCGACAGGTGCGCCGCCGCGAACTCCCGCAGCGCGTCAAGATACTCGCCGTACGCAAGCGCGATTTCGGCGGCCTTTGCCGGATCGTCGAACTTGACCTGCGAAAACGCGTCGCGAATTTCGATCGCCCGGAGATAACAGGCGATGAGCCGGGACAGCAACGGGCCGAACTGCTCCGCCTTCCCGGCCAGCAGCCCCCACACGCCGTAGCGTCCAAGATCCAAAGGCTGGCGTTTGGCCGGATCGACGTATTTGCTGGCGACGAAACGAAAGCTTTCGCAGATCAGCGTCGGTTCGCACTGCGGATTGTATTTCGTCGCCGCCTTGCTCATCGACTTAGCGGCCGGTGTTGCGCCCGGCCTGCCGCTGGTGCACTGGCAGGTGCCGCCGGTCGTGCCGCCGCAGCCGCAACCCCCGCCCTGCTTTGCGCAATCACACAAGCCGCCGCACCAGCAGGGTTCGCTCATGAGCGGCTGCACGCCTCGGGAAGGCCTTTCATCATAGCAGATCGAAAGCACCCAGCGCTGAATGCCGTCCTTGCATTGGGTCGGCGCCTGGCTGCCGTAAGGATCGCAATCGCTGTCGCGCGGCTTGCAGCGGCTGATCAGATCGCAGATGGGCGCCTTGGCGTCCTTGCAGACGATGATGTCTTCGCCGCAGGGCGCGATTGCATATCCCGGTTTCACGGTGACGCTGCCAGGATCGCAGAAATCGCACACGACCTCGAGTCCGCACACGACGCCCGGTCCATGCAGGTAGCGGTTATGGAGCTTGCCTTTGGCGATGACATAATTTTCCAGGCGATTGAGATCATCCTCGGTCAACACCTGGCCGGCGAAGAAACGCGGGCGGCACAGGCATTCGAGGCCGCCGCACGCTGGACACGCCGGCGGACATTCGCACTCGGGATCGCCGCGCACCGGCGTCGCGGGGCGCACCCTCAGGGTGCGTCCGATGTAACGATCGATCAGTTCATTTGAAGTTGGCATGGTCGTTCTCCGCGAGTCCGCATCTGCGATCGATCACAGGAACCAGACATTGGCTTCGAGCCTCCGCAAATCGGCACCCGAAATCCGGGCGCGCGTGCGGAGGTCGTCGACACCGGCAAAGGGCTGCTGCGCGCGCGCTTCGACGATGCGGCGGGCGACCGCATCCGACACGCCGGCAGCCGCCGCGATCTCCGCCGCCGTGCCGAAGTTGATGGTCGGCGGGATAGGGCCCAGGCCGAGCAAGGACGGCGCTAAGGTCGTGAATATGGGGGGCGCAAAGCCGTCTACACCCCGGGGGGTCAGGAAGAACCAGCTTTCGAACAGGCCGCCCTGGGTGAGATTGCCTGACGGATTCTTGCCGCCCTGAATCGGCGGCTGCCGTTTCGCCGGCGGCGGCTCGCCCACCTTTCCACCGATATTGTCGCCATCGAGCACCCCAAACTCGGTGTATTGACCGCCAGCGTCCAAAGCGAAGACAAAATCTCCCTTCAGCGATATGGTCACTCGCGGCAGATCGAGGTTCGCGCCCAGCGCCGCACCCGCCAGTTGCATAAGCAGCCGGTAGGGCGAGGCTATCGTCTTGGTGTTGCTTGGATCGAACACCCAGAAGAATTGCCGGCGCGGGATGAACGACACCGCGTAGGCCGCCGTTTCCCCCGTGTGCGGGGTCGGTATGCTTCCAAGGATCTCGACGATGTTGCCATAGATCTTCAAATCGACGGGATAATAGATCCCGGCGGAAACCGGCTGGGGCGGTGCTCCTTCCGGGGTCGCGGATGGAGCGTCGATGGTCACCCCAAGCGTGCGGCGGGTAATGCCCTCCATTTTTTTATTGAAGTACAGCGTCAGCGGCGGAACGTTCAGTCCGCTCTGCACGCGCGTCTTGATCGACAGCTCCAAGGCGGCGGGATCATTGGCAAAATCCAAATAGTTGTTGTTGACGAAGTTGAACAAGTTGAGCGTGTCCTCGAAGCGCCAGCCGATATCCAGAATTTTCGGGAGGTCCGGATAGAGGCCGATGCCGTCCTTGCCCGGTGCGCCGTTCGTTCCCGGCAGGCCGGGATCGCCCTTGTCTCCCTTGTCTCCCTTGTCTCCCTTGTCTCCCTTGTCTCCCTTGTCTCCCTTGTCTCCCTTGTCTCCCTTGTCTCCCTTGTCTCCCTTGTCTCCCTTGTCTCCCTATCTCCC
>Ga0306925_10002685_pt1 | contig 15397 bp, 19 predicted proteins | sample flu12Cox44000176_FD_203755 | JGI IMG/M metagenome (GOLD analysis project Ga0306925, IMG submission 203755) | Lab enrichment of tropical soil microbial communities from Luquillo Experimental Forest, Puerto Rico - flux8day.12C.oxic.44.000.176 (v2)... | ecosystem: Environmental > Terrestrial >... | reverse complement strand
CGCACCCGGCGAGTAGCGCTGGGCGGCGATCCCAGACCCGATCACGATCGCGGCCAGGAACGCGCTGCCCAGGAACTCAGCCAGCAACCGCCGCCACAGCGCCGCCTGGTTCACCGTCGGGCCCCCGCCCTGCGACTGCGCGCCGGGCCACCGCGTGCCCGGCCCGCCAGCCGCCTCAGCCTCGGCGCTCATCTAGTCCTTTCATTGATATATGTCGATGCAGACAACCTCAGCTTGCCAGCCTGAATAGATGACCGTCAACATAGGAGAATGTCTATCCAGCCAACCCGGAGCACCCTCGACCTTCTCCCGGTAAGTCCGGCCGATGTCGCGGAGTGCGCGATCCCGCTGGTCCGCGAGCCGATCGATGAGACCACGGCGGCGGGGCTGGCGCAGGTGTTCAAGGCCCTCGGCGACCCGGTCCGGCTGCGGCTGCTGTCCCTGATCGGCGCCCATCAGGGCGGCGAGGTGTGCGTGTGCGACCTGACCACCGCGTTCGACCTGACCCAGCCCACCATCAGCCACCACCTCAAAGTGCTGCGAGAAGCCGGGATCATCACCAGCGAACGCCGCGGCACCTGGGTCTACTACCGGCTGGTGCCCGCCGCGCTAGAGCGCATGGCCGCGCTGCTGTCCATGCCTGGCAGTTAGGCGTCTTCACCTTCGTCACAGGGCCACTGTGTGCGTGGAGCTTAGGGGCTGGTGACCGATCCGTCAGTCTTCCAGTTCCACCCTGCCTTGCAGATACTCTTCCCGGCTGATCTCGCCATGCGCATACCGCAGCTTCAGAGCATCCTTGGCTTCTCGTACGGCGGGCGATTCGGCTGGGGGAATATGGCGCGGCTCGGGCTCGTGCCGGGTGCCCAGGGCTCGTGCCACCACGACGCCGACGGCCACCGCTGCGACGAGGCCCAGGAAAATCCACAAAAAGATCCAGCCCCCCATACCCGTACCGCCCATCATTCCGCCCACGGCGACCTACCGCTTTCATCGCATTCCGCTACTTCCGTCAGAGTCGCGAGCCGCTGCCGTGCTCGCATAGAGCCGTACGGCCTGGACTGCGATGACCAAGGACTCACCGAGCAGATGGCAGTCCAGGGGGCCGGGTTAGCAGCAGGGGGCGTCGTGGGCGACCGCCGGCTCGCCTGCCTGGCCGGTGCCGCCGCAGCATGCCTCGCCGTGGCCGTCGGCGTAGAAGGTCTGGCTGTCGGCCAGGACGGTGTAGATCTCCCAGGCCTCACCGTCGGGCGCGCCCTGGACCCAGAACTTGTCCTGCTGGGCATAGCAGCAGGTGGTCTCGCCCGCCTCGGAGGACGCCAGGCCCGCGGTGGCCAGGCGCGCCTGCTCAGCGCCGACCGTGCCGACGTCGGGGACTTCCACCCCCAGGTGGTTGAGGCTGCCGCCCTGGCCGGGGTTTTCCAGCAGCACCAGCTTCAGCGGCGGTTCGGCGATGGCGAAGTTGGCATACCCGGGGCGGCGCTTGGCCGGCTCGCTGCCGAACAACCTGGAGTAGAAGGCGACCGCCTCGTCGATGTCGTTGACGTTGAGCGCGAGCTGCACCCGGCTGGGCATGGGAACCTCCAGTAGCTCAGACTTAGATGAGCGTCTATGTCTTATGCTTCCCAAGCTTGCCACAGACATCGATGGGTGTCAATATAGATGTATGCCGAAGTCTCTGCCTCTGCTGGACCCAGCCGGGACAGCGGCCTGCTGCCCACCGCTGGCCGCCGAGCCACTATCGCAGGCGCAGGCCGAACAGGTCGCGCCGCTGCTGAAGGCCCTGGCAGACCCGGTGCGGCTGCGGCTGATGTCCCTGGTCGCCTCCCACCCCGGTGGCGAAGCGTGCGTCTGCGACCTAAACGACGCATTCGACCTGACCCAGCCCACGATCAGCCACCACCTGAAGGTGCTGCACGAGGCGGGCCTGCTGGACCGGGACAAGCGCGGCGTGTGGGTCTACTACCGGGCCCGCGCCGAAGCGCTGGCCAGCCTCGCCGCGCTCATCGCTGATCCTCGCCCGTAGCCAGGTCTTTCCTCCGAAGCTTTTATCGTTTATCGTCGATGGACGATGAATGATCCTGCCCAGCCTCTTGACCGGGTCACCGCGGCCGAGTTCGCGACCTGGTTCAAGGCGCTCGCCGACCCGACCCGGATTCAGATCGTCTCCCTGCTCGCCCGCCGCGGCACGCCGATGAACGTGGGTGAGATCGTCGAGGCCGTCGACGTGGTCCAGTCCACCGTGTCTGCACATCTGAAAGTGCTGGCCGAGGTGCGGTTCCTGTTGTCCGAGCACCGGGGAACCGCCACCTACTACCGGATCAACGATGCCTGCGTGGACTGCTTCCCCACCGCCGCCGACATCGTCATGGGCCGTCCCGCGCCCGTGCCAGTCCAGTCCTAAGGAGTGTCCAGTGGCCAGCAACCCTGCCGCCCGCAACCGGGATGCCGTCATCGCCCGCTACTCCGGCCTGGCCCGCACGGCGCTGGCCGGGGCCACGATCACCGACTGCGACCCAGGCGAGTTTGCCGATGGGGGCTTCGGCGCTGCCGCCTACACCGGAACCGACGCCGCCCCCGCGGATGCGCTGCGGGCCAGCCTCGGCTGCGGCAACCCGCTGGCCGTCGCCGACCTGCATCCCGGCCAGACCGTGCTGGATCTGGGCTCCGGCGGTGGCCTGGACGTGCTGCTGTCCGCGCGCCGGGTCGCCCCGGGCGGCACCGCCTATGGGCTGGACGCCAGCCCGGACATGCTCGCCCTCGCGCGCGCAAACGCCGCCAAGGCCGGCGTCACCAACGCCACATTCCTGCACGGCCACATCGAGGACATCCCGCTACCTGACGGGCACGTGGATGTGGTCATCTCCAACTGCGTCATCAACCTGTCCACCGACAAGCCGCGCGTCCTCGCCGAAGCCTTCCGGGTGCTGCGGCCCGGCGGGCGGCTGGGCGTCAGTGACGTCATCGCGGACGAAGGCATCGACCCCGCCCAGCTCGCCGACGCCGAGCAGCGGGTCGGCTGCCTCAACGGCGCCCTCACCCAGCGCCACTACTCAGAACTGCTTCAGGCCGCCGGATTCACCGGTATCAGCATTACACTCACGCACCAGGCCGAGCCTGGTCTGCACTCCGCCGTCGTCCAGGCGGCCAAACCAGCCGCCCGGTAGCCGTGATTGGCCTGTCCGGCCCGGCCGACTGGTCCGGGCGGGCGAGAGGCCAGCTCCCGCTCATTGACCCCGTGTCTGCCCGTTGTGGGTTCTTGCGGGTGGCGGTGGCTGGTTGAGCGGTCGTGCCGGTGCGGCGCGGCGGGCGCGGGCGATGGAGCGGGCGACGATGGGCGCGCCGATGGCGGAGGGGAGCAGCCAGAAGGCCCAGGTGGGCAGGTGGTCCCAGAGCGGCAGGTGGGGACCGTTGTCGACGTAGAACGCGGTGAGCATGGCGATGTAGGCGATGCCCATCCCGGCGATGTGGGGGGTGTCGCCTGGCCGGTGGCGGCGGCGGTGCAGGTAGCCGATCGTGGCGGCGGTGAAGGCCACGGCGCCGATGAGGAACAGGTAGTAGTCCTGCCGCCAGCGCATGGCGGCCAGCGCGGCGGCGGTGGCGAAGACGGTGCTGATGGCGCCGTAGTACCAGCGGCCGGAGCGGATGTGGCGCGGACTCCCCTTCCGGGAGAGTGCCGCGATCGCCCCGGCGATCACGGCTGTGAGCCCGGCGAGCACGTGGATTGCAAGGAAGGCCAGGAACACCGGGGCGGTGGAGCCGACCTGGTCGCCGAGGATGCGGCCGGACGCGAGCATGTCCGCTGCCTCCTTGTACTGGTATGCGTTGCGCTAATACGTAGGATTGCTACCTATTAGCGCCACTCTACCGCGCGCCGAGGCGGGTTGTGCTGGCGCAGGCGTGCGGCGGGGTCCGGGCGATCCCGGCGTACAGGTCGGCGCAGGCCGCCGGGCCGGTGGCGGAGGCCGAGCGCCATTCGGTGAGCGGCACGAGGCCGGGCGGTACCAGCGGCAGGCCGCCGAACAGGGCGGTGACCTCGGCGTGGCTGCGCGGGAGGACGCCCCCGGGCACGGCGGTGTTGTAGGCGTCGACGGCGGCGCCTACCTGGCTGGGGGCAAGGTCGGCGGTCAGGTGGGAAATGACCACGTAGGAGCCGGGAGCTAATGCCCGGGCGAGGGCTGCGACGATCCCGGCCGGGTCGTCGGCGCTGGACAGGAAGTGCAGGATGGCCAGCAGCAGTACACCGACCGGCTGGGCGAAGTCGAGCGTGGCCGACGCCTGGGCCACAATCGTGGCCGGGTCGCGCAGGTCGGCGTCGATGTACCCGCACCGGCCCTTGGGCCCGCTGGTCAGCAGGGCCCGGGCGTGGACGAGCACGAGCGGGTCGTTGTCGACGTAGGCGACAGCCGACTCGGGCGCGACCTGCTGGGCCAGCTCGTGAGTGCTGCCCGGGGCTGGCAGGCCGGTGCCGATGTCCAGGAACTGGCGGATGCCGCAGTCACCGGCCAGGTAGCGCACCGCCCGCGCCAGGAAGGCCCGGTTCGCCCGCGCCCCCGCCACCACGTGCGGACGGCAGCGGGCCACCTCGTCACCGGCCGCCCGGTCGGCTTCGTAGTGGTCCTTGCCGCCGAGCCAGTAGTTGTACACCCGCGCCGGATGCGCCACCCCCGGATCGAACGCAGGACGGCTCTCAATGCTGGCTCCGGTCGGGCGCATGGCAACATCGTAGACTACTTGTTCATGCCCGTCTACTCCCGTCCATACCCGTATCAAGACGGTGCGCCATGAGCATGCACGGGTTAGCTGCCTGGCATGGCAACAAGGCAGACCGTCGATCCCGACAGTGCCACGCCCGTCTATGTCCAGGTTGCCGACATCCTGCGGTCGCGTATCGAGGCCGGGCAACTGCTGCCGGACCGGCCAGTGCCCAGCGAGACGCAACTGCAGCAGGAGTTCGGCGTCGCCCGTGGGACCGCACGCAAGGCCATCGCGCTGCTGCGCGACCAGGGACTCGTGGTTACCGTCAAGGGCCGGGGCTCCTACGTCAACCCCGGCCGATAGGGAGTGCGAAGGGATCGTGGGGATGCAGGTCATCGAGGGGGCGGGCGGGTACACCGTGGCCACGGGCGGCGAGCCCAACCACTGGGCCGAGCACATGGCCAGCGCGGATCTCAGCGTGGGCACGTACTCGATCCCGTCGGGCGGGCTTGACGACCAGGGGCCGCACCGCGAGGACGAGATCTACGTGGTGCAGTCCGGCGCCGCCACGCTGGTGACCGATTCGGGCACCGCGGAGGTCCGGCCGGGTTCGGTGATCTTCGTCCCGGCCGGTGAGAACCACAGGTTCACCGAGGTTCGCGGTGACCTGGCGCTGCTCGTCATTTTCGCCCCGCCGTACGGGTCGCGGCCCGATGTCGAGAAGTAGCCGCCAGCTCCGTCATCCTCATGAGCGGCGGCACCGGCCGCTGAATCGGAGAGGATGGAGCGATGCGGTACATGCTTTTGCAGAACTACGGCCCCACCGAGTCGGACTGCCCGCCAATGAGCCAGTGGTCACCGGCGGACATCAAGGCGCACATCGAGTTTCAGCAGGCGCTGAACGCCGAACTCCTTGATCGCGGCGAACTTGTGGACGCACAGGGGCTGGCCGGGCCCGAGCAGGCAAGGTTCGTGGTCTCGGACGGGACCAGCGCCCCGGTGATCACCGACGGCCCGTTCCCCGAGTCGAAGGAACTGCTCGCCGGGTACCGGATCGTGGACGTGGACTCTGACGAGCGGGCCGTCGAAATCGCGGCCAGGATTTCCGCCGCGCCCGGGCTGGACGGCGCGCCTATCCGCCAGCCCATCGAGGTGCGCGTGGTGATGAGCGCCCCGGATCCCGAGGTGTGACCGAGCAGCAATCCGCCACGGACCTGCTGCGCGATCTGGCGCCACGGGCTCTCGGCGCGATCGTCCGGCGTTACGGACACTTCGCCGACGCGGAGGACGCCGTGCAGGAGGCGCTGCTGGCCGCCGCCACGACATGGCCGGCCGACGGCACGCCGGACAACCCGCTCGCCTGGCTGATCCGGGTGGCCGCGCGCAAGATGACCGACCACTACCGCAGCGACGAGGCGCGCCGGCGGCGCGAGGAACTCGCCGCCTCGTGGTCCCTGGTCCCGGCCGAACCGGTCCCGGCGCACGACGACACGCTGACGCTCATGCTCATGTGCTGCCATCCTGCCCTGTCCCCTGGCGCCGCCATACCGCTCGCGCTGCGCGCCGTCGGCGGCCTGACCACCCGCGAGATCGCCGCCGCGTTCCTCGTCCCCGAGGCGACCATGGCGCAGCGGATCAGCCGGGCCAAGGCGAGGCTCAAGGGCTTCGGCGAACCGTTCACGCTGCCGCAAGGTGCGGGAGGCGAGCGGCTACGCCCTGTGCTGCACGTGCTGTACCTGATCTTCAACGAGGGTTACGCGGCCAGCGACGGCCCCGACTTGGCGCGCACCGACCTGTCTGGCGAGGCGGTCCGGCTGGCCCGCGGCGTGCACGCAGCCCTGCCCAAGGATGCCGAGGTCACCGGCCTGCTGGCGCTGATGCTGCTGACCGATGCCCGGCGCCCGGCGCGGACCGGGCCCGGCGGCGACCTCGTGCCGCTCGAAGCACAGGACCGTGCCCGCTGGGACCGCCAGCTCATCACCGAGGGCCTGACGCTGCTCACCGGCGCCCTTCGCCAGGGCGAGCCGGGCGAGTACCAGCTGCTTGCGGCGATCGCGGCACTGCACGACCAGGCCGCCAGCTATGCGGGCACCGACTGGCCGCGGATCCTGGCCCTGTACAACCGGCTGGAGGCGATGACCGGCAACCCGATGGTCGCGCTCAACCGGGCCGTGGCCATGGCCATGACACAGGGCCCCGACGCCGGACTGGCCCTGCTCGACGGCCTGGCCGGCCAGCTCGGCGACCACCACCGGCTGCATTCGGTGCGAGCCCATCTGCTGGAGCAGGCCGGCGACACCGGCGGGGCGATCGCCGAGTTCGGCGCGGCGGCCACCCGCACCACGAACCTGCGCGAGCGCGACTACCTGGTGACGAAGGCGGCCCGGCTCGCCGCCGGGCCACCTTAGCGACCCGCCTGAGGTCGAACGCTGTCAGGAGCCCTAGTTCAGCCGGGGGGTAACGGTCGCGGTGGCGGCCCGGCGGCCGGGGTGGTTGGGGCCGTGGCGGCACCGGGACCAGCCAGCCCGGTCTCGTAGGCCAGCACGACCGCTTGGACCCGGTCACGGAGCTGGAGCTTGGTAAGTATCCGTCCGACGTGGGTCTTGATCGTTGCCTCGCTGAGGGTCAGCTCGGTGGCGAGTTCGGCATTGCTCAGGCCCCGGGCAAGCAGCCGCAGCACCTCAAGCTCGCGCGGGGTCAGCTCGGACAGGTCGGCATGCACGGCCGGGCGGGTGGAAGCGCGCGGCGCGAACCGCTCGACGAGCCGGCGGGTGATCGAAGGCGCGAGCAGGGCGTCACCGGAACGCACCATCCGCACCGCGGCGACAAGCTGCTCCGGGGTGACGTCCTTGAGCAGGAACCCACTGGCGCCCACGGTGAGCGCGGCGTAGACGTACTGGTCGAGATCGAACGTGGTGAGGATGATGATCCGGCAGTCGCGCCCGGCCGGGGCGGCCAGGATCCGGCGAGTGGCTTCCAGCCCGTCCATCTCCGGCATCCGGATGTCCATCAGCACGACATCCGGCCGGTGCTTGAGCACGGCGGCCACGGCCTGCCCGCCGTCGGCCGCCTCGGCGACCACCGGGATGCCCGCCGCGCCGAGGATCATCCGGAACCCGCCGCGGACCAGGGTCTGATCGTCGGCGATCACCACGCGTGGCACGTCGGCCTCTCCGGGCGCCGGTGCCCCGGCTTCCCCGCTCATCGCGGCCCCACCGACCGCGGCGCCAGGACCGCAGCGGGCTGCTCCCCCGGGGCGGCCACGGCGGCCGGGTCGATCGGCAACCGGGCGTGGACGAGCCAGCCGCCGCCCGGCTGGGGCCCGGCGTCCAGTTCGCCGCCGTACAGCGCGATCCGCTCGCGCAGGCCCAGCAGGCCGCGCCCCGAGCCGGGAACTTCGCTGGGCCCCGGCCCGACGGCAGGTATCAGCCGCCCGGCGTCGGCGACCTCGACCACCAGGTCGGCTTCGCCGTAGTCGAGCTGGACGGTGGTCCTCGGCTTTCCCGCATGCTTGAGCACGTTGGTCAGTGCCTCCTGGACGACGCGGTACGCGGCCAGGTCCAAGCCGGGCGGCAGCGCCCGCGGCGCACCGCCGACCTGCAACTCGACCGGCAGCCCGGCCGTGGCTAGCCGGTCGATGAGCGGCTGAAGCTGCCCGAGGCCCGGCTGTGGGCTCAGATCCTGGCCAGCCCCGGCCCCATCCTGCGCGAGCCCGGCTGGCCCCACACCGGTGCCCGAAGGGCTGAGCAGGCCGAGCAGATGGCGCAGTTCGGTCATGGCCGCCCGGCCGCTGGCTTCCACCGCGAGCAACGCCGCCGTGGCCTCGGCCGGGTCGGCGGCGAGCACCTGCCGGGCGGCACCGGCCTGCACGATCATCACGCTGACGTTGTGCGTCACCACGTCGTGCAGTTCGCTGGCGATGAGCGCCCGCTCCTCGTCGAGCGCCCGCCGGGTGGCGGCCGCATGCTCGGCCTGCATGCGGCGTATCCGGTCCTGTGCCTGCATCGCATTGCCGATGACCGCGATCAGGATCAGCGAGAACGCGGCCACGAGCCCGGGCACCCGCCATTGGGCACCTGTCTGGAACGCTACCCCGGCGTACTTGAGGGATGCCAGACCCCCCGGCTGCACCGGCCCAGCGCTCACCTGCAAGTTTGACGGGGTGGCATTCCAGTAGTGGGTGGCCACGATCAGGCTCGCGGGGATCATGCTGAGCAGCGCCGCACCACGGAACCTGCTGTAGGCGACCGCCGAGTATCCGGCGAACACGATGGCCAGGAAGGTGACGAGGGTCGCGTAATTCTGCGTCGCCAGCGTGCCGGCCAACAGCACCACGAAGGCGCCCAGCGGGAACCGGCGGCGCGCGGCCAGCGGCAGCGAGGTGAAGAGTATGGCCAGGAGAGCGTGCCCCCAGACCTGCTGAACCTGTGTCACTCCCACGACGACCACAGCGCTCGTGCGCGGGTCGATGGCGAACTGCGCGGGCTGGCCGACGTAGGTGGCCCCGACCGCGAGCAGCGATGCCACCAGGGCTACCGCGGCGATGGCGATGTCGGTGAGGATGGCGCGGCGCGAGAGCGGGGCCCGCGGCTCGGCCGACCGGGCAAACGCCCAGGCCTGGCTGAACCAGGCCCGCACCGGTACCGCGAAGCGCTCCCTCACCAGGCCAGTATCGCCCCCATGGCGGCGGCAGGGCGTCCGCCGCGTTATGTACCCGGGTCCGCCATCAGGATGACCAGGTAGCCCAGCCGGGCCTGCTGGGCAGCGCATTTGCATCCGGCGGCGGACGCCGTCGCGGCATCGCCCTGCCTACCGTGCCGCTCATGGATGCTCTCGTGCGGATCGACAACGTGACCAAACGCTATGACAACGACGGCCAGCCCGCCGTCGACGGCGTGAGCCTGGAAATCGCACCGGGTGAGGCCGTGGCGGTGATGGGCCCGTCGGGCAGCGGCAAGTCCACGCTGCTAAACCTCATCGCGGGCCTGGACAAGCCGACCAGCGGCGCGGTGACCGTAGCCGGGGAGAGGGTGGACCAGCTCAGCGAAACCGGGGTAGCCAGATTCCGGCGGCGCCGTATTGGAATGATCTTCCAGTTCTTCAATCTGCTCGACGACCTGACCGTCGCGGACAACGTGCTGTTGCCCGCGCAACTCGCCGGAATGCGCCGCGGCCAGGCCAGGGCACGGGCCGGCGAACTGCTGGCCGCGCTGCACATCGAGCGGCACCGCAACGCCTACCCGGGCCGGCTCTCCGGCGGGGAGCGGCAGCGGGTGGCGATCGCCCGGGCCCTGGTCAACCGGCCCGAGCTGCTGCTGGCCGACGAGCCGACCGGGGCGCTGGACACCGCCACCGGCGAGGAGATCGGCGCGCTGCTGCTGGACCTGAACGCCTCCGGGCAGAGCATGGTGCTGGTCACCCACAACCCGGACCTGGCGGCCCGTTACGCGGGGCGCACGCTGCACATCGTGGACGGCCGGCTCAGCGGGGGCCCGGCCGCCCATGCCGCTGGCGTGGCCGGGCCAGCACAGGCGCAGGTGCGGCCATGAGGCTGGGCCCGGTCACCCGCGCCGCCGCGGGCGGGCTGACCAGACGGCGGGTGCAGACGATCGTGATCGGGCTGGTGCTGCTGGTGTCCACCAGCGCCTGCGTGCTGGCCCTCGCGCTCGTCGCGGACTCCAGCACCCCGTTCGACCACGCCTTCGCGACCCAGCGCGGGGCGCATGTGATCGCGGTGGTGAACCCGGCCCGTGCCACCGCTGCCGACCTGGCCGCCACCCGGCGGCTGCCGGAGGTGACCGCGGCGGCGGGGCCGTTCGCCGAGGTAACCGTCACGCCGAAGTTCACCGGGCCCGGCGGCGCCCAGGTAGGCATGTCGCCGATGCTCGTGGCCGGCCGTGCCTCGCCGGGCGGTCCGGTCGACGACGTGACCTTGCAGTCCGGTCACTGGGTGGCCGGGCCCGGGCAGCTGGTGCTGGCCAGCGATCCCAGTCCGGGCGACAACGTCTCCATGCCGCTGGGCACGCGGCTCACCATGCCCGGTGCGGCGGGCAACGTCACGCTGACCGTCGTCGGCATCGCCGATTCGGTGGACAGTTCGGCGGCCGGCTGGGTGCTGCCCAGCGAGATCGCCAAGCTGCGGGTGCCCGGTACCCCGCTCGCCGCGCAGATGCAGTACCGGTTCCGCGACGCAGGCAACGCGGCGGCCGTCCGCACCGATGTCGCCGCGGTCACCGCTGCGCTGCCCCGGGGGGCGGTCACCGGCACGCAGTCCTACCTGGCCATCAGGGCACAGGAAAAGTCGAACATCGCGCCGTGGGTGCCGTTCGTGGTCGCCTTCGCCGTCCTCGGCCTGGCACTGTCCGCGCTGATCGTGGCCAACGTGGTCAGCGGGGCGGTGGTGGCTGGCTACTGGAGGATCGGGGTGCTCAAGAGCATCGGGTTCTCCCCGGGTCAGGTCGTGGCCGCCTATACCGGCCAGGCCATGGTCCCTGCGGTCGCCGGTTGTGTGGCCGGCGTAGCGCTGGGAAACCTGCTCGCGGCACCGGTGCTCCGCCAGACCGCGAACGTGTACGGGGTCGGCGCGCTGCACGTGCCCACCTGGGTGGACCTGGCCGTTCCGCTGGCCATGTGCTGCCTGACCGCGATCTCCGCGCTGCTGCCCGCGCTGCGGGCCGGCCGGTTCAGCGCGGTGCAGGCGATCGCCGCCGGGCGCGCGCCGCGCACCGGTCATGGCTATGCCGCGCACCGGGTCCTGGGCAGGCTCGCGCTGCCCCGGCCGGTGACGATCGGGCTCGCCGCCCCGTTCGCCCGCCCGGCCCGCACGGTTATCACGTTGACCGCCGTGCTGCTCGGCGCGACCGCGGTGACGTTCGCGGTGGGCCTGAGCTCGTCGCTGAACCGGGTCGCGAACGGCCTCAGCCACGCCAGCGCCGAACCGGTACAGGTGCTCGTGCCGACGGCCGGCCCCGGCGGCGCCCGTATCGTCAAGGGGGGCGGGGGGCATGTCAAGGCCAGCCCCGCTCCCGGCGGGTCGTCCGGCCAGGCGAGGCTGCCCACTCCGGCCGAGATGGAGCGGACCGTCACCGCGGCGCTGCGGGCGCAGCCGGGCACCTTGCACTACGTCGCCCAGGCCGATCAGACGGTCGGTGTGGCCGGGCTGTCCCAGCAGGTCGCGCTGACCGCCTTCCGGGGCGACGCGACGTGGACCGGCTACGGCATGATCAGCGGGCACTGGTACACCGGGCCCGGCCAGGCGGTCGTGGGCACCGGCTTCCTCAACGACACCGGCAAGTCGGTCGGCGACACCGTCACGATCTTCTCCGGCGGGAGGCTGGTCCCGGTGAAGATCGTCGGGCAGGTCTTCGACACCGACAACAACGGGGTGGTCATGATCACCGACTGGCAGACGCTAACCCGGGCAGACCCCGGGGCAACGCCTGACCAGTACGACGTGGGGCTGCGCCCCGGTGTCTCCGCCACGTCGTATGTGCGCGCACTGCACCTGCGTGCCCCGTACGGGGTGAACCTGACCGGCCGGGGGAGCGACTTCGCGATCGTCATCGGCCTGATCGGCACGCTGACGCTGCTGCTGGCGATCGCGGCCGGGCTCGGCGTGCTCAACACCGTGGTGCTGCAGACCAGGGAACGGGTACACGATCTAGGGGTGTTCAAGGCGATCGGGATGACGCCACGGCAGGCCATCACCATGGTGGTCTGCTGGGTCGCCGGCATCGGCCTGCTGGCGGGCCTGATCGCGGTCCCGGCCGGAATCATGCTGCACCACTACGTGCTGCCCGTCATGGCCGCGGCCGCCAACACCGGCCTGCCCGCCAGCATCCTGCGCGTATACGGCGGCGGGCAGATCGCGGTGCTGGCCCTGGCCGGCCTGGTGATCGCGGTGGCCGGGGCGCTGCTCCCGGCAAGCTGGGCCGCCGGCACCAGGACCGCCACCGCATTGCGCGCCGAATAACCAGCCGGGGCCCGGGCGGGCGGCGCCGCCCGGGCCCGGCTGGCGCGTGGCCTGGCCGGCTCCGCACCTGCTGCAACGCACCGCGGATTGACGTTTAGCTGGAACCGCCGTTGCCCGGTTGCGTGGGGCCGCCGCGGAACGGGCGCCCGGCCTGTGCCCGCCGTTCGTTGTCGCGGACCCTTGGCTCGTAGTGCGCGAAGAACATCTTGCCGACCAGTTCCCTCCGGCTCCGGACCCCGGTCTTGTCGAAGATGCTCTTCAGATGCTGCTGCACGGTCTGCGGTGAGATGAACAGCGCCGCCGCAGCGGACGACGTGGTCTCCCCCTGCAGCACCAGACGGGTGACGTCCTTCTCGCGCTCGGTCAGTTCGTAGGCCGCCATCAGCAGCGGCGCGAGGCGGTCGGGATCGGCGCGTTCTACGATGACGGCCACGCGGCGGGACCCGTCTCGCACCAGCGGCGCTCCGTGCAGGATCATCCACTGGCCGGTTTCCGAGCGCACCCGCGCCACCGCGACCTCCCCCGCGGTGTCGGCCGTCTCCAGGCTCCGCAGCGCCCGCCCGGCCACCGTGAGCACGCTGGGCGGCAGAGTGCCGATGGCCATACTGGTGTCCCCACCGGGAAGCTCCGCAAGCAGCGCCTCCGCACCGGGGGTCAGCGACTGCACCCGCCAGTCCTCGTCGAGGACGATCAAGCTGGGCGCGAGCGGGCCGTCCGGATCGGTGGCCTCGCCGAGCAGCAGCCCGCGGCGGGCACCCTCGGCCAGCGGGCCGGCCACCGAGGCCAGGAAGGCGACCTCGTCCCGGTCGAACTCCGGCTGGCCGACCGCCCGGTAGAGGGCCAGCAGGCCCCACGCCTCGCCCGGCTTGCCGCGCAGCGCCAGCATGAGCTGCTGGTCGCCGCCGTAGGGCTGGACGAAGGAGCGCCAGCCGGGGCTGCGGCCGGGATCGCCGCCGGTGGCCTCGTGAATGGTGGCGACGCCGCTGGCGGAGCGGGCGACCGAGGACATCTTCAGCACGTCGTCGTCGCGGTATTCGTGGCCGAGGAACTCGGCGGAGATCTCCGGGATGACCGGGTCATAGTGGCTGGTGATCAGCAGCGAGACCGGGTCGAAGGTGTACCAGCACGGCGCCAGGTAATGCGGCACGGCCGTGCCCAGGACGTCGTTGCATTGGCGCCAGAACTCCGCCACGTCCAGCCCGCGGCGGGCTAGTTGCCCTATGCGGTCGGCGGCCCGCTGCCGGTCAGTTGACATGTCCCTCATCGTAGGCACGGCCGGGACCTGCGGATATACCACATTTCTGGTATGGCGGCGGTGCCGGGCCTGCCGCAAGCTGGCGTCCGGGACCAAAGCGGGCACCGCCGCGGCGCGCTCGGCAAAAGGGAGAGTCATCCATGGCAACGCTGCACATCGAACATCCGATCAGCGACTTCGAGACCTGGAACGCGGCGTTCGCACGCTTCGCCGGCGCCCGCCGCCGGGCCGGGGTCAGGGACCAGCGCATCCTGCGGCCGGTCGGCGACCCCGCCTACGTGGTCGTGGACCTCGACTTCGACACCGTCGGCGAGGCGGAGAAGTTCCTCGGCTTCCTGCGCGCGAACGTCTGGAGTACTTCGGGGAACTCCCCCGCGCTCGCCGGGGAACCGCAGACCAGGATCCTCGAGGCCGCTTCGGCTCAGTAGCCGGCGGCGATCGGTGAATCACCTGCACCTGGTAGGACCAGCCATGACCGGCAGGCGTACAGCCGCGGCCCGGCTGCCTGGTGCGTTCGCGATCCTTCGCACAAAACCGCTACCAGGCGCCGAACGCCGTTATGTGGCAGTCAGCCAGGGCCAGTTCTTCGCAGCAGGCCAGGCACCAGGGGCGGCGGACGACCCTGGCGCCGGTGCGGCTGACCCAGAACCCGGCCGGGCGCAGCCTGCAATGGACGCAGAGCTGAACCGTTAGAACGGCCCGCATCGCAGTCCCTCCGAGGTCCGGGACGATCACGCCGAGAGTGCACCCGGGACGCGCCAGCGGGCATGGCGCGCCCCGGGTCGCTTGAACCGGTACCGGGGTACCGGGGGCAGGTTGCGGCCGGCGGCGATCGCGGCCACCGCCGCCACGGCGTGGTCGACCTCGTCAGGGGTGTTGTAGAGGTAGAAGCTCAGCCGGCAGCTCGCCGGCGGCGTCAGCCCGAGTGCGTGATGGGCCAGCGTGGCGCAGTGACAGCCGGCCCGCGACTCCACCCCGGCCCGGTTCAGGGCCTGTGCCACGCTGACCGGGTCCCGGCCGGGCAGGTTGAACGCGACCAGCGACGTGCGCCGCGCCGGATCCCGGGGGCCGTAGATGGTGATCCCGCCGACCGCGCCGAGCCCGTCCAGCGCCCGGCCGGTGAGCTGCTGATTCCAGCGGGAGACGCGGTCCATCGCGGCGTGCACGGCTGCCCGCCCGATGGGCAGATCGGTGCCGAAGTACGCCGGCCGGCCGGGCGTCAGCGCCAGGTCAAGCAGGATGCGCAGCGCCTGCGCGGAGATGATCGCGCCGAGGATGTTGGGCGTCCCCGCGGTGTACTTCCACGGCAGCGCGTTGTACTCGACCTGCCACGGGAACACGCGCCCCTCGGCGATCATGTCGCCGCCGTACAGGAACGGCAGCGTGGACCGGAGCAGGTGTTCCCTGGCGTACAGCACGCCGACCCCGAACGGCGCCATGATCTTGTGGAAGGAGAACGCGAGGTAGTCCACGCC
>Ga0306925_10002680_pt1 | contig 15413 bp, 13 predicted proteins | sample flu12Cox44000176_FD_203755 | JGI IMG/M metagenome (GOLD analysis project Ga0306925, IMG submission 203755) | Lab enrichment of tropical soil microbial communities from Luquillo Experimental Forest, Puerto Rico - flux8day.12C.oxic.44.000.176 (v2)... | ecosystem: Environmental > Terrestrial >... | reverse complement strand
CAGCGCACGCGTGCCGTCCGGCTGCTCGATGACAAGGTGGACACTGCCCCCGTGGTGCAATCGACGTACCACGGCAACGCGTTCGCCCGCACGCGGATGCCGAGGGTATTGGATCAGAACGTCAAAGGGCTGTTCTTGGGCAGTATGTCGCCGTCTCGAACGTCGTGATGAACGAGGACCAGACGAGAAACCGCTACGGCAATAGCACCTATGATCTTGCGATTCTGCGCCACATGGCGCTGAACCTGATACAAAGGGACCACCCCAAGTATCCTTGCGCAGCAAATTCAACTTGGCTGCTTGGAAGGACGAGTTTCTAGCCAAGCTTCTCGCCGCGACGTGAGGTAGGCTGCGTCAGTCTTAAAAGATATCCGCAATTCGATACATTTTGTTACCACTGGCGCATAAGATGCTTGACCGCGCCGCAAGTCCGCCGCATTTGAAGGGCTGGCGGTTGCGAAAAACGGTCGAGGATCACACTCACACTGCACGCTTGGTTTCGGCAACCGCAATGCCTCGACTAGAGGAGTTCGATTGCCTTTTGATAACGCACGATATCTTGAGGCAAATGAGGGGAGCGGCCCCGACTTCGGCTCTGTCGAAGCCGCGATCGCGGAGTTTAAGTCCCGACATCCATATCTATTGTTCGACAATCGCGCAATGAGCCGCATTCGCAAGCGCGCGCAGGAATCCGAAGTTGCTCGCGCGTTTGGAAACAACTCTTCGAGAGACGGGGTCGCTCTGGTCCGAAGGAGAACTCCGCAGCAGGATCAAGCGTCAGGCTCGCCAGCTGATACACACTTCCTTCCTCGCATTGATTAGTGATGGAACGGCGAGACAAGAGGCACTACGTGCTGCGCGCATCGCGTTGTCGGGGTATACCAGCGCGACGAGCTGGAAAGTGCGGCCGGTAATCAAATCGTTTCTCGATTGCGCTGAAATCGCAGTTGCGGTCTCGCTTGCCTATGATTGGCTCTATGACCAATTCTCGGATGAAGAGCGGCAGGTCATCGAAGAATCCCTATTCCGGCACGTGCTCGAACCGGCGCTCACAGCGTACAATGATAAATTCACGTTATGGCCAAAGCGCCGCGACAATTGCACACTTGTGTCAAATTCGGGGATCCTCGTCGCGTCGCTTGCGGTACTGGAGCGATATCCTGACGCCTCGGTGGAACTAATCCGCAAAAGCCTCTTGTCATCCTGGCGTGTTTTCGAAGCTCTCGCCCCGGATGGGGCATGGCCGGAGGGACCCAGCTATTGGTCTCTCGCGATGCGCTATGCTGGCTTAATGGTCGCCGCGTTCGAAAGCACATTCGGCCAGAGCTTTGGTCTCGCCGATCGGCCGGGCTTCGCGCACACAGGTGACTTTGCGCTGCATACCGTCGGACCCTTCGGAGCTGCATTCAATTTCGCCGATTCGGAAGATCGCTTGGACACTTCGCCGCTGGCGTGGTTTGCTCACCGCTTCAAGCGGGCGATGGACGCGCAACTCGTCGACGCGTATGAGGGTTGGTATCTTCCATTTAATGTCATCTGGGCGGACAGGCCCAAGGCTTATCGGAATGTTACCGAGCCTCCGACGGGGAAAGTTTTTCACAGCGGTAATCTCGCGTGTTTCCGAAACACGTGGTCGAAAGATCCGACAGCCCGTCCGATTTACCTTGCAATCAAAGGGGGAAATGCTTGTAGCGGCGAGGCTGGAACGTTGCTGCGTCCGGAAGAGGTGATCTTACACGCCCAGGCGGATGCCGGCAGTTTTATTGTTGATGGAGCAAGACAACGATGGGTAATAGAGCTAGGCTCGGACGACTATGATCTGCCTGGCTATTTCGATCACGGCGCGGACGGCAGATCCGGATCACGCTGGCAGTATTACCGTAGCCACACCGCCGGGCACAACACTTTGGTCATCGACGGGTGCAATCAGATCCCAACCGCACGAGCGCCGATCACCGGCAGTTGTGTCGACGGGCAATGTAAATGGGCGGTTTTCGATCTTTCCGCCACTTACGGAAAACCGACAGGCTCCATCAGGCGTGGGGCGACGCTAATCGGGCGCCAAGTGCTGATCCAGGATGAAATCGGCCCCGAAGTCTCGGGTACGATCGTATGGTCGGTGCATACCACAGGCGAACCCATTTCGGTGAGCGGCTCCGACGCGCGCTTCCGGCTCGGCAAGGACCATTTTGTCGTGCGCATCATCGAGCCCGAAACGGCGCGCTTCGAGCTCTGCTTTCCCCCCGAGCCCGGCTCTTTTCCTATAGCCGATGTCCGTCAGCTCCACGGTCACAAGATGTTCACTCGCGGTGTCACTCGGATCTCCGAGCTGCCTCGCCGCGTTGATCGTAACGGCAAACGCGCGGCGGGTAATTTGATCCGCCGCCTCCAGATCGTCTGGCCGAGCGACAAGCGCCGCCTGAGCGTCCTTTTTTTACCGGATTATGATGGTGACGAATTGACCTTGCCGGTCACATCGCTGGACGAGTGGCTCGCCAGGCGGCCGGTGCGGCTCGCACGTTACCCGCGATCCGAGTTTTGGACCCAGCGCGAGCAGGATGTCGAAGAAGACGCGATAGCAGGGCGGAGGCCTGTCCATACTCCTGAGCGCAAACATTCGCAAAGGATGGGGGGCGTGCCCGAGCGCCGGAGAGAGCGTGCCCGGAAGAAGCGGGCACCGTTCCCCGCAAGAACCAATGAGAGAGCCGCAATCTCGTAAGCTGATCTACGTGACGAATCCCGCCGTCACGGCTCCCGCTCCGGTGGGGTGGACCCCACAAATCGCGTTGGCAAATTGCTTTCCCGGGACAGCGGAGCTTCGTCGGGCGATAGAGCCCGAAATCCAAGCATTGGGAGTCCGCCTTGATCGGGAGGAGGCCAGTGGTCGCGACACCTCTTGCTTGCGTCAGGTCTTACGCGAGCTTCGGTGGCGGCTTGAGTATACCGCCGACGCACACGGTATCCGCGCGACCTTCGACCGGCTCCGTGCCCTTGGCGCCGCACCGCCTGGCATCGTGCCTCCGGGCGAAGACGGCAGCTTTGGCATCTGCACCGATGTCTGGTTTCTGAAGCTCGATGAGTCGGTCGACCATATGCTCGCACCCGATTTCGATGATCGCGGCAGGCCGCCGCGTTTTCTCGACCGCATGAATGACCCGCGGCGGCTGAAGGATTACCTCGACAATTTGCTGGTATCCAGCCTGGCAGAGGACGGTATCGATCGTCGCAAAGAGCTCAACTTCGCGACAGCTGATCTCCTTCGCCTGATTTTGTGGCGCCGTCCGCCGAACTATCCTTGGGATAAGCGGCTCGAAGCCGTCATTCGCAAGTTTGTCGCCGAATGGCAAGATCCGATCAGCGGCTTCTTCGGGGGCATTTACCTGATCGACGGGCGCCGAGTGCGAACGGTCGATCTCAGCCTCACTTTTCACATGGCGCGGTACCTGGATGGCAAGATCGAGTATTGGCCGGAACTGATAGACACCTTGATGAGCATCCGCGACGACCGGTATCCCAACGGTTGGCTCGACGAGAACGGTCTGACCAGCCACAACAACTACGACGTCGCAATCCTCTTCCAGCTCGGCTGGCCCAAAATGCGCCCCGATCAGCGCCGCCGCGCCGCGCAGGAGCTCGGCCGGCTCACCGACTGGTGCCTGACTACCGCGATCGCCGCCGACGGCAAGATCTTGGCGCGGGCAGCGAGCGAGTCGCTGCCCGAGAGCTACTATTTCACTGTCGCGTTTCTCGACACCGTCGGTTATTTCGAACCCGCCAAGCGATTTTGGACGGATCGCCAGTTTCTAGAGGCGCCGGCGCTTCGTGCTCGGCTCGAGCGCCAACTCTCGGCCTTGCCCAAGGGCGACCCGATGGTGCGAATGGCTCGCGAGCGCTTGAGCCGCTCAGTCGCGGCCGCCAAACAATCCGGATAGTGCCCCTAGGGTCCGCCTGGCCGGGGCAACGCAGATCGGAGCCGTTATCGGAGCGTATGCCACCGGCCGGCAGGGGTAAAATTCGCGGTTTTTCCCGTCGAACCGGGATTTTTTTCGATTTTCCCGTCACCAACGCTATTTCCGCAAGAAAATAGTTTAGGTAAAACAAGCCCTTGGGAGCTAATTCCCGTAGCATCGCTAATCGGGAATTCGCGCCGGCCCTATCGGGAATCAAATGCGCCGAACCGGGAATTAACCGCGAAGATCGGCGGCCCGCCGCCACATCTCGCTATGCCTTTAGAAATAAGTTGAAAACAGCTCCAACGGACTGTTGCACCCTACCGCGAAAATTGGCCTTTTGTGAGATGGGCGGGAAAGGCACGCGCGACGGGTTGCGCTTGGCCTTGACCCTGCTATACCGACGCAACCTTTGCATCTCGGACGCAAACCGGAGAGTGCCTGCCGAGCGGCAAGCCTACGACGCGCTCCAGATCGAGGAACGTTGACCGACACCAGTCGTTCCAGGCTCGCGGCTTCCTGCCCGCGCCACTGATCGACACAACCGCTCGGCTCTTCACTCCGCAGCCTCGGCACCATCTTTTGAGCTCGAACACGCCAACGAGGCGACGGGCACGTCAATTGCGGTTAGCGGGATCGCTCCACTAAAACGGTGGACAGCTTTGTTGATAACTCACAATCGGACTAGTAGAAGCCGGTGCAATAATTCGATTCTTATGGATTTGCCTAGAATATAGGCAAGCGCTAATGGGCTGTTTTTGCTTGGATTTTGGTAGTTATGGTTAACTCTTCGAGAGATATGTGACACTTCGCGGTTGGGTATGTGACAATTCATGTCATACTACGCTCGCCTATGCCTTCTCCGTATTCCTGTGCATAGCTCGGGCTACTTATCCCCCGGGATCACGGGCATCCGATTGTGCAACTCCCCGCACTGCTCGGTCGCATTCGAATAATACGTTGTGGAATTACGTATACGAAGCATTTTTTGAAGCAAGGGAACCTCCACTCCCCCTAATGGTTAGACCATATGGAAATGGCGGTGATTAAAACTTGCAACGCCCTTGGTGCTGTTGCTCGCCGTCGGGCGCATTTTGCACATGCAACTGGTCGCTAAGCTCTTTCGATAGGGCGCGCTCGTCTCCTTCTGATCATCGTCATCTTATCGCTCTCAGGTGTGTTGGGCGTGGCCACTACACCCGTCGAACGCGGCTGAGGCCATGAGGGAAAAAACGCTATGAGGATCATTCTGAGCGCGGGAACACTACTCGCGCTTGCGGCCTGCACCCCCAATCCCGGCACTAATGCGACCGAAGGCGCTGTCGGTGGAGCGGCGGTAGGTTGCGGTATCGGCGCTGCCGTTACCGCCCCTCTTCTTGGCGTAGGGTGCGTCCCTGGCGCGATCATCGGTGCTGCGAGCGGGACGGGCGCGGGGCTTGCGTCAACAACTCCCCCGCCACCGCCTCCCTCTGTGGCTTATGCCTATCCGCCTCCTTCGCCGCCTCCTACTACACCTTATGCCTATCCTTCTGCTCCACCGCCGCCGGTGCCGCCCCCTTTGCCACCGCCTCCTTCGTACTGAGTGTGGAAACATCTTTCCCAGCACCTGATCGCCCTATCATCCCGGCTCCGGTCAAAGCGTTATGATAGCCGCATAGAGGGCCGGCTTCTCTTGCCGCAGGCCGTTGAGGCGACGGCGTCAGCTTGCGCTCATCGGGCCTTAAGATTTCCCGCGCCCCACCGGGGTCGGTCGGCCCGATGCAGTGGGATCGAGAAGAAGACCGCGATTCCACCCACGTCGGAGAAGAGACGGACGCGGCCACACATGCAGCGAGCGTCACGTTACCGCGGCATTGTCGCAGGGATCACTACCGCGGCAACGTTTGAGCACGAGTCGCGTTGGTGCGGTATGAGCACACCTAGCCCCGATGGCCTCGATGTCGAAGCAATCCTGAGCGATCTTCGCGCGAGCGAGATCAACGCGTCGATCTCATGGTCATGCGATGGCCGTATCGATGTGAAGCTCGGTGATCCGTTGAACGGATATGACGCCGAAGGCAAGATGGAGACTTTCGCCGAGGCCGCTGAATGGCTGCGGGCGAAGGCCCTGATGCATTACCCCCGCAGTGAGTTCTCGCACAAATATGCTGCCTGCGATCAGGCGCGCGAGAACACCGGGACGTATTGGTCCGAGATGGATCTCATTGACCTCGGTAACATGCTCACCCGCGAGTTGCCGATAAAAGAGATCGCGAACCGCCTGTGCCGAAGCCCAGTCGAGGTGCGAGACAAAATCGCTGAACTGGGCCGAGCGTGCAAAGATGACCGATCGCACCATCATCATCGTAAACGAAGTCTTGAGCTGGTGGGGCGCTGATCGCATCGAGCTATCGTGATCGCCCTCCGCGACCCACGTTGGCTTCTGCTTCTTGGATGCGCTCAGCCTCCCCCGCTAATCGCTCACACCGAGCGATCACCTGCGAAAGATACTGTTTGAGCCGCCGAAACCGCGTCAGCCGGTATTCCAATGCGCCCGGCCAGCCGAGGTCACCCGATAGGGTAACAGGCACCGGCGCTCAGGGTGATGGCCGGCAGGACCACTCCAGTATAGGCGTAGGTTGCAGTCACATTGATTCCACACGTTGCCGTCGTGACCAAGAAACCTGACGCATCGAGGCCCGGCAGCCCCGCGATCGAAGCCCCGTAAGCCGCAGTCTGGGGTAGCGAGGCACACGTTGCACCAATGGCACCGCATTTCGCGGCAGCTTCCACCGCAAAATTGATCCTCGCTTCGGTCAGCATCGCGAGACCGATGTCGAAGATGCCGAGCAGCAGGAGAAGCATCGGACCCAGCACGATTAGAAATTCCACTGCAACGGCGCCGCTGCAATCGCGTACGAGCCGGCGTACGCTGCCGGCGTTGGCACCACGCGCGAGAACCGTCACGAAGCGATCTCGGCTTCCCGGCGAGGACATCAGGATGGCTGCCAATGGACCCCCTGCGTCGAGCGTAGCCGTTTGAGCATATGCGCAAACCGTCAGCAGGCCGTCAGGTTGGGGTCATTCGAACGTCCAGCAAGATGTGCCATCCGACCAAACCACGCAAAGCTCTAGTGCATTACCCGTGTAGTGAGTTCTCGCCCAGACATGCGCGTTCGATCAGACGGAGGTGAACACCGGGAAACGCTGGTCCGAGATGGACCTCGGACAGCGCCGGTTCTCCCCGCGACGGCGATAAATATTGGGAACCGCGCCGGCTCAGAAATTGTGTGACAGGATCAGCTTGAGGATTAAAGGATCGGACGCCGCAATGAAGCCGTGGCCGACGCCGAATTTGATGCTTACCGGCTCGCCTCTATAGTCGATCACCGCGAACAGCGCCTGGTACTGCTGGATCGGCGGCTCGAAATGGCTGAGCGGGCCGAAATTGGCATAGTGCTCGACTGCGATGGCCCTGCTTTCGGAAAAATTATAGGCGATCCGCGAGGCCGGCGCGAAATCGAGTGAGCCCAGCCCTGGAAGGAGGTGTCGAGGATCGGATTGGTGATCAGATCAACTGGCCCGATGCGGCCCCCAATGATCGGCCGGATCTCACCAGACTTGCGGGTCGGCTCCCAATAGCGGGCATTGAAGCTGAGCTCGAAATTGACTCCGTAAAAGAAGCTTCGTTGCGCCGCGTACGGGACGACGAACTCGGCGCGCAGCTTAGCTCCGTCGATCAAAACGCGCCCGTTGCCAGTCCAGGAGTACACCGGCGCATAAGCACCAAGTTCGAGCCAATCGACGACGCCGTAGGCCCATTCGGGGACACCGCTCCACGTGTGGTTCGGCAGGATGCTTCCGGGAAAATCAGGTAATTTTCGCCCGATCGGTGTATAATTGTTGTGCAACTGCAGGCTGAACTGTCCTGGGTCATTGATTTCGGCATCATAGACCTGGATTTCGTCCGTCTGCGCGTGAGCAGCGGCCCCGGCGAGGAGAAAAGCGATCCCCGCGGCGGCCAGGCTCCACCGGCTACGCGCATGGTAAGGGCGCAACAACGCTTGGTTGGACAGGGTCACGGCACTTTTCTACAGACGCTGCGGGTCCGGGGCGGCCACACAGCACTCCGTGATGTCGGGTGAGGATAGCAGCGAGCGGGTTGTTGTGGTGCTTGGTCTCTTGAAGCCAGCTCTCGCCCCTGGGCTGGTCTAGTCTCCAGTCAGCCGATCATTAGACTCGCGAATGCTGCTGTCCTTTGGGCTAAACTGCCTCCGCTGGCTTTCCTGCCGCAGTGGCCGGTCTGAGGAAAGGATTTTCCGATGAAACAGCTTGTCGGGTTCGCCGGGATATTGCTGGCATCGTCAGCCTGGGCCGCGCAGCCAGGGCATGTTGCCATGCCGAGCATGACGGTCGCCACCCCCGCGGATGTCGCGGTCGGGCATGACGGTCGAGCCGGCCTGATTTGTCAAACGAAAGGGAGCCACAAACCGGCTCCGAAATTGGTGATGACGATCACTCCGTCGAAGATCAAGATCCCTGACAACTCCAAGCACGGGACGCGATTAGCCACCATCGCGGTTAGCTGGAGCAATGGAGCACCGTTTACCGGCAAAGTGAGCCTAACCCGAAACCCAGGCAGGATCTGTCAGTTGACTGGCATGGAAGTGCAATTGGGCCGCGACACGACGAAGGCTGATGATTACACGACATCGGTATGTACCGTAACCGCTACCGAATAAGACAAGGGGTCACGCTTGGGCAGCGGCACTGCTGAGCGTCATCGGCGGGACGGGCTCCGACTTCGTTCCTGACGAACTGCGGGCAGCGTAGAGCGCTATTCAATCACCTCGTCGGCGCGGGCGAGAAATGCCGCGGCACATTCAGGCCGATCGCCTTCGCGTTTTCATGTTGATGATCAGCTCGAACTCTGCGCCCACGCCGGCATGCCGGTGATGTTGCCGCCCGGCTGGGCGAGGTTCTCGACAAACTTGGTTTCGACTGGATTTTCAGCGAGCGCCAGCAGCAAGAACCTCCAGTGGATCGCGGGGCTCCTGGGGGTAGTTGAACGAAAATGCAGCCTGATCGGTGGAAAACTCGAACTTGTCGGGGATAACCCGGTGGACAATTCGAGCTTCGGTTCTGCGAACGTCATGGTCTGAGGTAACGTGCGACCGAATATGTTAACAAAACGGACGTCGCGCCAGATGCGGCCCAGGACAGAGCAACAAGACGAGATCGTGAGCCAGCGCAGCGAGATCCGGCCAACGCGCCGCGCTACTGTGCAGGCGCTCGAAGAGATCCTGTACGAATCACTACCGGTGCTCGACCACGGCTTTGTCCGCGTCGTCGACTACATGGGTGACGATGCGGCAATCGTGCAGGCAGCCCGCGTTTCCTATGGGCGCGGAACGCGCAAGGTCAGCGAGGATCGAGGGCTGATCAATTACCTGATGCGCCACCGTCATACGACGCCGTTCGAGATGTGCGAGATCAAATACCACGTGAAATTGCCGATCTTTGTTGCCCGGCAATGGATTCGGCATCGCATGGCGAATGTGAACGAGTATTCGGCGCGATACTCGATCCTCGATAATGAGTTCTATCTGCCGCGGCCAGAGCACCTGGCGGCACAGTCGACAACGAATGCGCAGGGGCGCGACGAGGTGCTCGACCCGGCGACGGCGCAGCAGGTCCTTGATCTGTTGCGCGACCATGCCGCGCGGGCCTATCGCGGCTACGCCGAATTGTTGAATGAAGACGCCGCGGGCACGCCGCTCCACCCGGCGCGACCGGGCCTCGCTCGCGAACTTGCCCGCATCAATCTATCGCTCGGCTTCTACACACAGTGGTACTGGAAGACCGATCTACACAATCTGATGCATTTTCTTTCTCTGCGCGCCGATCCTCACGCGCAATACGAGATCCGAGCCTATGCCGGTGTGATCCTCGACACTCTCGCGCGCTGGGTGCCGATGGCCCACGCCGCCTTTCTCGAATACCGGATGAATGCGGCGTTGATTTCCGCGACCGGCCTCGCCGTGATCCGGCGGCTGCTCGCGGGTGAGCAGGTAGACCAAGCATCGAGCGGCCTCTCGGTTCGGGAATGGCGCGAGCTGATGGGGTTGCTGCGGCACCCGGAGCGGCCCGCGCCTATTCGATGATGATTCGCGGCGGCGCTCGGCGCTCGACATCAGCGCCCGCGACCTTCTCCCAGATGCGGGCCGCCATATGGCGGAAGACGAGCGCGTGCGGATTGAGGGGATAGGAAACGGTAATCGGCGTTCCGCCGTCGGACGTCTCGCGGATTGCCGGATCGAGCGGCACCTCGCCGAGAAACTCGACGCCTAGCCGCTCGGCCTCGAGGCGGGCGCCGCCGTGGCTGAAGATCTCGCTGCGGCGGCCGCAATGCGGGCACATGAAATAGCTCATGTTCTCGACGATGCCGAGCACTGGCACATTGACCTTCTCGAACATGCCGAGCCCCTTGCGGGCGTCGAGCAGCGCGATGTCCTGCGGCGTCGAGACGATCACCGCGCCGGCGAGCGGGACATGCTGGGCCATCGTCAATTGCGCGTCGCCGGTGCCGGGCGGCATGTCGACGATCATGATGTCGAGCTCGCCCCACTCGACCTCGCGCAGCATCTGCTGCAGCGCGCTCGTCACCATCGGCCCGCGCCAGATCATCGGCGTGTCCTCGGGCACGAGAAACCCCATGGACATGCAGCGCAGGCCGAAATTCTCCATCGGGATCAAGGTCTTGCCGTCGCGCGAACGAGGCCGCCCGGAGATCCCGAGCATACGCGGCATCGAGGGCCCGTAAATGTCGGCATCGAGTACTCCGACGCGCAGCCCGTTCGCCCGGAGCCCGAGCGCGAGATTGGCCGCCACCGTCGACTTGCCGACGCCTCCCTTGCCCGAGGCGACTGCAACGATTGCGCGGACCCCCGGCACAACGCCGCGGGGCGCCCGTCCAGCGGCCTGTCCTGTCGGACGAGGGGCGGTGCGTCCCCCAGCAGGCGCCTGCGCCGTCAGCACCGCCGTCACCGACAGCACGCCGGGCAGCGCCTCCACCGCTTTCTCTGCCGCCTTGCGTAGTGGTTCGAGATGTGGGCCGCGCTCGGGCTCGACCTCGATCGCAAAGGCGACATTGCCGTCGCGAATGACCAGGCCCGAGACCATGCCGAGCGAGACGATGTCGTTGCTCTTGTCGGGATCGGCAACATGACCCAACGCATCGAGGATTTGTCGTTCGGTGACGACGCTCATCTCGTTTTCTCCGCTTCGGCGGCGCCCCCCAGCAGGTGGTCTGATCGCGGCGCTTGGTTCGGAGCGCCGGTTGAGGCAGAATAGCCGTCGGGTAAGAGCCCGGCCGGTTATGCGAGAAAGCATTCGGTCCGTACCAGCCAGGCGATCAGCGCCGCCGGGTATACGGGATTTGGGACGGGCGACCCGACTTGACAACACCCGCGAACGCTCTCTATCGGGTCGCCCATCTCAGGCGCGGCTAGCGTCAGGGACCGGGCCGCATCGGAAACGGTCCCGACGCAACATCGCGGAAAGGTTCGAGGTCGATGTTCTGGCAAAGTCAGGGCGGTGGGCCATGGGGCAGCGGCCCGCGCGGCGGCGGTCCTTGGAGCGGCAATCATGGCGGTGGGGGCCCTCGCGGGCGCGGCCCGCAACCCCCCGACTTCGAAGAGCTGCTGCGGCGTGGCCAGGATCGATTCCGGCGCGTCTTGCCAGGGGGGTTTGGGACCGGCGCCGGCATTGCCATAATAGCGATCGCGATCGTCGTTATTTGGCTGGCAAGCGGCTTCTACCGTGTGCTGCCTGATGAGGTCGGGGTCGTGCTGCGATTTGGCGCGTACAATCGAACGACACAGCCCGGCCTCAATTACCATCTTCCGAGCCCGATCGAGAAGGTGCTCACGCCGAGCGTCACCCGCGTCAACCGGACCGAGATTGGCTATCGTTCCGGAGAAGGGACGACCGTTCGCGGCGGGGGAACCCGTCAAGTGCCGGAAGAAGCGCTGATGCTGACCGGTGACGAAAACATCGTGGACATCAACTTTACGGTCTTCTGGGTGATCAAGGACGCGCAAGCCTATCTGTTCGACATCCGGGACCCGGACGCCACGGTCAAATCCGCGGCCGAGAGCGCGATGCGCGAAGTAGTCGGCGAGACACCCATCGCCCAGGCGCTGTCGGAAGGGCGAGGCAAGATCGAGACGGACACGCAGCACCTTCTCCAAGGCATTCTTGATGCCTATCGCGCCGGTGTCGAGGTCACTCAATTACAGCTGCTGAGGGTCGACCCGCCGGATCCGGTCATCGACGCATTCCGCGACGTGCAACGGGCGCTCGCCGACCGCGAGCGGCTACGCAACGAGGCCGAAGCGTATCGCAACGATATCATCCCACGAGCGCGCGGCGACGCCGTGCGAATCAAACAGGAAGCGGAGGGCTACCGCCAGCAGATCATCAACCAGGCTCAAGGAGATGCCGATCGTTTCATTTCGGTCTATCGGGCATTCAAGGCGGCGCAGGACGTGACGCAGCAGCGCATCTACCTGGAGACGATGGAAGAGATCCTGAAGAACAGCAATAAGGTGATTATCGACAAATCCGCGCAAGGCGAGAGCGGCGTCCTTCCCTACCTACCCCTGCCGGCGCTCGGCAGCGCCAACGGAAACGCCACAGCGCCGCCTCCGGCCAGCGCCCCGACGACCAGCTCGGGCGGCGCAGCTGCGGTGCCCCCAGTCGCGCCGTTGCGGCGTCAGTGAGGAGGTCGCCGTGAACCGCCGCGTTCTTATCGCCGTGGCGATCGTTTTGGTCGTCCTCGGCATCCCCGTCGTGATCCGCTCGACCTCGCCGGTCTTCATTGTCGACCAGATCGAGGAGGCGTTGGTCCTGCAATTCGGTCAGCCGCGACGGGTCATTCGCGAGCCAGGCTTGAAGATGAAGCGGCCGTTTCTCGAGAACGTCATATTCTACGAAAAGCGCCTGTTGGACTTCGAGCCGCCACCGGAAGAAGTCATCGTCTCCGATCAGAAGCGGCTCGTTGTCGACACCTACACTCGGTACCGGATCAGCGACCCGTTGTTGTTTTATCAGACCGTAAGCACCGAACCGGCCGTCCGCGCGAGGCTGAACGCCATGGTTAACGGGAGCCTGAGGCGGGTGCTCGGCAATGTGACATTGTCGTCTTTGCTGTCCAATCAGCGCTCGGCGATTATGGCTCAGATCCGCGACGAAGTGAGAGAGCAGGGAAAAAGCTTCGGCATCGACGTCGTGGATGTGCGGATCCGCCGGGCCGATTTGCCCGAGGAGAACAGCCAGGCGATTTTTGCCCGCATGAAGTCGGAACGCGAGCAGCAGGCGGCACAGTACCGCGGCGAGGGCGCCGAGGCGGCGCAGACCGTCCGCGCCAACGCAGAGCGCGAACGCACCGTAATCCTCGCCGAGGCGCAGCGGGACGCCCAACGGGTGCGCGGTGATGGCGATGCACAGAGCATCAAAACCTATGCCGACGCTTTTGGGCAGGACAAGGAGTTCTTTGCCTTTTACCGCTCAATGCAGGCATATCGCGACGCGTTGAACGGCCGTACCACCTCGTTCGTGCTTACCCCAGATACGGGCTTCTTTCGCTTTTTCGAGAACTTGGACGGGGCGACGGCCAAGAGCGCGCCGCCGACAGCGGGTTCAAAATGAGCAGCGTTGTCGATCCCGGCGTGACGATGGGCTTGGGCGCGCCACGTCCTGGGCGATGAGGGATTTGTGGACGGCGCTTGCTCTGGTGCTGGTAATCGAGGGCTCTCTTTATGCCCTTTTCCCGGACGGGATGAAGCGGGCAGCAGCGCGCGCTCTTGCCATTCCGCCCCAGACATTGCGCCTCGCAGGCCTTGCAGCCGCCTGCTTCGGGGTCGTCCTCGTCTGGCTGGTTCGCCGATAAGGTTGCCACTATCGCCGATAAGCGCCTGGTCTGGACAAAGCTTCTCTCGTAATCTCGGTCCTCCGCAAAGACACCTCAAATGATACGTCAAAGAACGTCATTCGCCCTTCGCCGCGAGGAGTTGCCTCTAGTGTCGTTTCTTTCCTTGAATCTGGCCGGCCGCAGGGCTGTGAGTGTGGCCGCCGCTTTCCTTATCGTTGCTGGTGGGGCCCTGGCAGCGAGCTCCGCCGCGGCGCGACCCACACCGGACGGCTTTGCCGATCTGGCGGCGAAACTGCTGCCCTCGGTCGTCAACATTTCCACAGCGCAGACGCTCAAATCCGATCGCGGCCATGAGCGTCCCGGGCCCGAGATTCCCCAGTTTCCGCCGGGCTCTCCGTTCGAAGAGTTCTTTCGCGATTTCTTCGACCACGGAATGCCCAAGAGCGGTCGCCCCGAAGCTCAGCCGCGCAAGGCCACCTCCTTGGGTTCGGGCTTTATCATCGATCCGGCGGGTTACGTCGTGACGAACAATCACGTCATTGCCGATGCCGACGAGATCACCGTCATCCTGCATGACGATACCAATCTGAAGGCCGAGGTCGTTGGACGCGACACCAAGACGGATATCGCGTTGTTGAAGGTCAAGACGGACAAGCCCCTCAACGCCGCGGCCTGGGGGGACAGCGACGCCGCACGGGTCGGCGATTGGGTACTGGCGATCGGCAACCCCTTCGGCCTCGGCGGCAGCGTCACCGCGGGCATTCTGTCAGCACGCCAACGCGACATCAATTCCGGCCCTTATGACGATTTCCTGCAGACCGACGCCTCGATCAATCGCGGCAATTCCGGCGGCCCGATGTTCAACATGGACGGGCAGGTCATCGGCATCAACACGGCGATCTACTCGCCGTCGGGCGGCTCGATCGGCATCGGTTTCGCGATCCCCTCCAATCTCGCCAAGGCGGTTGTGGCCGAGTTGCAGGGCGAGCCCGACCATAACGTACATCGCGGCTGGCTTGGCGTGCGCATTCAGGCAGTCACCGACGAAATCGCCGAAAGCCTGGGGCTCGATAAGGTAAGAGGCGCATTGATCGCCAGCGTCAGCGACAACGGTCCTGCTCAGTCTGCGGGAATCCAGGCGGGCGATGTCGTATTGAGCTTTGATGGCAAGGACGTCAGCGACATGCGGCGGCTGCCGCGGCTGGTGGCGGAAACGCCAGTCGGCAAAACCGTCTCGGTGACGCTCTGGCGAAAGCGCAAAGAAAGCTTGGTCCAAGTGACCGTAGGCCGGCTGGAGGAAAACGATCAGCAACAGGCGGGCGGCCAGGAACCTCCTAAAAAGACCGCGAAGGACGAGGCCGGAGTGGTCAAGACGCTCGGCCTGACGCTTTCGGGTATAACCCCTGACCTGAAGGAGAAATTCTCCCTTGCCGGAGATGCAAAAGGGGTCGTCGTCGTCGATGTGGCCAAGGACAGCCCCGCGGCTGCCAAAGGGGTGCACGCGGGGGACCTGATCATGGAAGCGGCGCAAGAGGAGGTGAAAAGCCCGA
>Ga0306925_10002679_pt1 | contig 15413 bp, 13 predicted proteins | sample flu12Cox44000176_FD_203755 | JGI IMG/M metagenome (GOLD analysis project Ga0306925, IMG submission 203755) | Lab enrichment of tropical soil microbial communities from Luquillo Experimental Forest, Puerto Rico - flux8day.12C.oxic.44.000.176 (v2)... | ecosystem: Environmental > Terrestrial >... | reverse complement strand
GCGGTGGCCGACGCTGGGCATCGGCGTCATACCCGACCTGCCCGGCGGGGACGGCACCCTGATCCCGTACTTGCCAACCGCACTGCCCGGCCCGCTGGGTTTGCTCATGGCGGTCGCGGTAACGGCAGTCTGCGGGCACGACCAGACTTACCTGGGTCTGCCACGCAACGCCGACCGCGTGATGCGCATCGACACCAGCGAGGCCGGTGTCGTGTCCTTCGGCATCGGCGCGGCCGCGCGCGACCGATTGTTCGCCAACGGCGACGGGACCTGCGCGCAGTTCCTCAAAACCTGGAACTGGGAGGGTTACCTGAAGCGCTACTACTCCGACCCGTCGGCGCCGTCCGAGCCGTCCCGCACCACTATTGCAGCCACCAGCCTGAGCTCGCGGCGATCGCGCCCGACTAGCGCCCCATGAGCCAAGTAAGCCGAGAGTTCGTGGGCGTTAAGAACGGTTGCGCCGTCGTGTCGCGGGAAGGCCGCGGCGTAGCGGAAAAGATGGTGCACTTCGGCCCATCGCCCTGACCCACGCCGAGCTCGGTCACCGCCGCCCGCACGCCGCCGCCCGAGCACTTTGTAGCGCAACCTCGGCGGCGACGATCACATGCTGGGCATGTTCGGCCAAGGCGTTGCCCGCCGGAGTCAGGGCAACCGATCGCGAGTGCCGCAGGAACAGGGAGGTTCCGACGGAGAGTTCGAGGCGGCGGATACGGCGGCTCAGCGCCGGCTGGGAAAGATAGAGCCGGGCTGCTGCCCGCGTGATGCATTTCTCCTCTGCAACGACGAGCATGCAGTGCAGATCCGTTAATTCCAATGCTCGCCGCAAGTACAACGGAATGCCTGATTCACGACCAGCGGTGCGGGCGATCGATTTGGCTTGCTTCCTCATCGTCACCGTTGACCTCATCACCGTCGACGTTTGCCGTCTGGGCGGGGTGGTGAAGTCTTGGTTGTCCTGATCGCTCATCGTCGGCTGCTCTCGAAGCCGTGCGGGCTCAGGTTTGGCTGGGTCGGTGCGGACGGCCTGGCCGCCGCGGTGTTTGTTGTGTGATCCATCCGATGTCAACTGCGACTCTGTCACTGCGGGCTCAGTTGGTGGTGTTTGCGGGGATGTTTCGGCGTGAGCAGCACGTCGTTGGGTGGCGGGAGGGTGGTGCCATCGCGCAGCAGTACGGGTCCGACCGGGACGCTGGGGCCGCCGGGGGGTGGCGGCGGTTTGGGCGCGGGGGTCGGTGTGGGTGGGGCGGGCTGGGTGATGCTGGCGCCGAAACGCGGCGGTGGCGGCGTGTGTTGGGTGGGGTCGACGAGGTCGGCGAGGCCAGGGTCGGTGTCCACGCGGGGGACGCCGAGCGGCGGCAGGCCCAGCAATTGCACAGCGGTTTTGGTGAGGCTGACATGGGAGCACCAACGGCTGTCGATGCCGGGGGTGACGTGGCCGCCGAACATCAGCAGCGGCACCCGCGGCCCGTAGGCGAGCTGCACCCCGTCGGGGGTGTGTTCGAGGTCCGGTGTGGGAACGTGGTCGTCGAATCCGCCCCAGTCGTCCCAGGTGAGTAGGAACACGGTGGTGTCCCACAGGCCGGCGTCGGCGACCGCGGTGACGGCCTGCCAGATGGTGTCGTGGCCGATGCTCACATCGGTCGGTGGGTGCTCGTCGGCGGGACTGTCGTGCCACATCAGTGAAAGGGCGGGTAGCGCACCGGCGGCGGCGTCGGTCGCGAATTGGTTGCTGCGCACGATGTTCGGGGAGCCATGAAGTTCGGTGTAGAACTGGACTGGGTACCCCGACGTGCCGGTATAGGCCTTCCACGTCACGCCGTGCTCGGCGGCGTGGCCGGGTAGCGACGGCATGTCCCACAGCGGCGGGGTGCCGCGGGGCGGGTTGCGTAAGGTCGGTGACTGGCCGCCCGCAATGAGCAAATGGTTGGGGGTGGAGTTGGTGCCGAACCCCGAACAGTGGTTCTCCAGGAACGCGCCGGTCGCGGCGAGGTAGGCGTAGAACGGCAGGACCGCGGTCGTGTCGAACTGGTCGTGTCGCGCCGGGGTCGGGGCGCCGTCTTGTTTCGCGGTCAGCCATCGGTAGTAGGCATGCCGGTCGTGGGGAGGATTGTCGGTGGGCGGGTTCGGGGAGATCGGCCCGTCCGTGGCCACGTTCGCGCCGAACGCTCGCATCGATCGGAAGTAGTGGTCGGTGGTGTGATTTTCCTGCACCATGATCACCACGCGGGGTGGGGTCATCTTGCACCTCCGTTCATTGAACTTGCGGCGTGGAGACCCGGGCAGTAGCCCAGGGGAGGAAACGCCGCGCGGAACAGAACTCTTCACGCTCACACGACGTGGGGCATGAGTAGTGCGCTACTGGAATTCGCAGAGACACGACTCCCTGCACCGCCGACAAGTCCCGAGCGGGTGAGAGTTTCGTTGTTGCTCCACGACAGTCCAGACTCCGCTTCAGCGTCGGCGCGGCGGTCGGCGGGAGCGTGGTGGGCAGCATCGCCTGCAGGTCACCGCTGGTCTTCGATGCATCCTGCAGGTAGTTCGCGATGTTTTCGGCGTCGATCACCCGCACCGTCAAATCATGGTCGGGCAGAAACCCGCGAGCGGTGATCGCGTCCTGCCCCCGCGGGGCCGAGATCGTGGGTGGACCGGTCGGGGCGCGCGGACACGGTCGCGGTGTCCCCGAGCCGTCCGTGCCAGGGGGTTTCGGCGGCTCCTGCTCACCCATCGTGCCTCCAGCGGGCTGGTCGACGGCACTTCATTTTCGAAGCATCCGTGACCCGTCGACGCATCAGCCGCGTACCCCCATTGCGCACCTCTGCTGCCCGCGCGGCAAGGGGTTGGTCCGCTCAGCGGACCACCTGGGGTCAGCCCGCGGCCGATCTCGCCGGCACGAGCGGGTTACATGCCGACCAGCGCGCTGTCGGCGGCGTCGGTGCCAACACCAACGACACCCCTGCGGCAGGCGGCGCGGGCCTGCACCGCCAGGGTGGGGATCGGAGTCTGGCGATCTGCGGTAGCAATGTGTCGGGCCTTGCTCCTGCCTTCGAGAAACGTAGGCAGATAGCCCACAGCAGCCAGCCGCGCCTCGGTAACCCGTTTGTGATCGCGGTAAGCGGTTAGTGAAGTACCTGCGTCGGGTAGTGAATTACCTGCGTCACTCGGGCAGCGGCGGTTTAGGCTCCGACGATGGGAATGGCACGCGCAACGCGTCGCGCGCCAGTTCGTGTCCGACCTCGCCGCGCAGCCGGAACGCGTCGGCGATCGACCAGAGAGACGACAGGCGTGTCCAGCCCGATCGCGTCCGGCCCACTCGGCGAACGGCGCTCGGCAAGCGCCGCGATCAGCGCATCCTCGGCCGGTGACCAGCACCAGCGAGGGCGTCTGCGGGACCACCGTGACGAAGTCGGCCAGCATCGACTCGCTGACCTCGTCGATCCAATGGGCGTCCTCAACAACGTAGACCGTGGGTGCGTTGCGGGCCAACGAAGCGGCATTCAGCAGCTCTGTCAACCGTCGCCGACGCGCGTCGGGATCGATTGCGGGTAAAGGGATATTCGGATCGGCGATGCCGAGTAGGTCATCGAGCAGAAGCACGTCCTCAGGGTCTGCGTCGGGAACCCGATCGCGCACTCGATCACGAGCGGTCTGCCCGTCAAGACCGTCGACGCCGAACGAAGCCCGGAGCAGCCGCGCGACAGCATGAAACGGAACCTGGCTGGTGTGCGACTCACAGAAGGTGGCGAACACCTCTACGCCACGGCAGGCCGCCGTCGCCGTAACCTCGCGCACAAGACGGCTCTTACCGATGCCCGGCAAACCCACAACGCCCACCACCGCACCGTGCCCGTCGATGGCACGGTCCAACAAAGCCTCGACACCGGCCATCTCCCATTGCCGGCCCACAAGATTGGACTCAGCACGCCCGACAGCGCGGTGCCCATCGCCCATACCCAACAGTCGGCGCGCACCCACCGGGGTGTCCTTGCCTTTGATCCGCACCAGCTCGGTGTCTCCGAGCGCAGCAGCACTCTCAACCAGCCGGGCGGTGGACTCGCTGAGCATCACCCCACCCGCCGGTGCCACCGACTCCATCCGTTGAGCTATGCCGACTTGCTCACCAATGGCGGTGTACCCGAACGGTCCCGAGCCGATCTCACCGGCGATCACCTGACCCGAGTTCAGGCCCACCCGTAACCGAAGCTCGACACCGTCGCGGCCTTCGACTTCAACGGCGAGCTGCTTGGCCTCCTCTTGAACACCGAATGCGGCTAGGCACGCTCGAAGAGCGTGGTCCTCCAACGCCACCGGCGCGCCGAACACCGCCATCACCCCGTCACCGGTGAACCCACCCACCGTGCCGCCATACCGCTGCACAACAGCGGCGCAACGGTCGGCGAGACCGACCATGATGTCGCGCAGCCGCTCCGCACCGACCGCCGCTGCGATGTCCATTGAGTGCACTACGTCGGCGAACAGCACGGTCACCTGCTTGTACTCCGCCGGTGCAGCGGCCGGCGTAATTGGCGCGCCGCACTTGTTGCAGAACCGGGAGTCCGGCGGCAGCTTCGTGCCGCACGACCCGCACGACAGTCCCGCCGCAGTCAGTGCACCGCCACCATGTCCGGTCTCTACCACGTCAGTATCGTGCCACGCCGGTCAACAATGTCCGCCGTATCGACCTGGAGACCGGCGCGCTGCGCATCCGGCAGGCCCGCGTCGACGTCAACGGGCGCGATATGATCGTGCCGACCAAGACCGACCGCAGCGCCCGCGATCTGCCGGTACCGCCGCGCGAGCTGGCGATGCTCAAGGCGGTGCGCGCGGTTCACTTGCGCGAGCGACTGGCCGTGGGCCGACCGCTCGCCGACACTGACCTGTTGCTGTCGCGTGCCGACGGCACACCGCTGCCGGTGCGCGACTACAGCCGCGAGTTCGCCGACCAGCGCAACGCCGCCGGGCTCAAGGCGATCACGCTCGGAAAGCTGCGGCACTCCAAATCTCTCGGATGCGCGCGGCCGGTATCGCCGCCGACGTAGTCGCCGCCTGGCACGGCCACACCGAGCGCATGACTCAGGCCGACTACGGGCGCGTGACCGACGACCGGCTGACCGCCGCGTCGGCGGTTTTCTCGTCAGTGGTAGGACAGAGTTAGGACAATCGGCCCGCCGCCTGACTCCGCCCGCAAACCAAGCAACCCGCCTCAACCAATGGTCGGAGCGGGTTTCTTTTCGTGGAGCTAAGGGGGTTCGAACCCCTGACCCCCACACTGCCAGTACTGGGCGGAAGGTCTGACCAGGCACGATACGCCTGCTTTCGGGCAGGTGTGGCCGTAGGTGTGGGTGCAACTGTCGTCAGCGTTGTCGTCAGATTTGTCGTCGGCGAACCTTCGGGGCGCAGAGCCCCCGAGGTACCGAAAGTTCGGATTCAGGCCCTGCCAACGGAGTGCGGACCCTCCGTCGGCGCTACCGGCTGCCAGTGTTTCGGCGTCTCGTAATACCACATATGCGACGGCTTCAGCCTTCGGGCGCCATCGTCGATTCGCCCTGGTCGCGGCGTCTCAATTGTTGTCTCAAAATCCGGGCGCTCATCACTTGCCTGCGCGGCTTGTCTGCACCACGAATGAAATCCTGCGCTTGTCGTACAGGTTGGCGTTTTGCACGCTGCGTACGTCCTTATCGCCAGATATCAGCATGTGGGCGTCAGCGTCTTGGTTGAGCACGATGAGGTAATTGTCGTCTGGGTCGGGGCAGACATTGGGTATCTCGATCTCGGGACGGTCGTCCACCCAATTCGCAAGCAACGTGATCGCGTCGACGTAGTCGCTCACCTCGTCTGGGGAGATGTATTTCTGCAGATGGTCTCTCGCAAGAACGTCGGCAACCTCATCGATGAGCTTTTCGCGCACCCACAACGTGATATCGCCCTGCTGGGCCAGCTGCACTATTTGCGCAGAGGGTCCTCGAGGCGAGATCGCTGCTGAAACTAAGACATTGGCATCGGCAACGACAGGGAGCATGCCGCGTCAGTGCGCAGAGATCCAGCGGCGTGCGCGCTTTTCTGCTCGCATCTTGGTGGATCTCGTCGGTGGCGATTCTGTTCGCGGTTGCCTCATCAGGGGGAGCCCTTCGAGCACGACGGCGGTGATCACAAGCTGTGCCTTCGACATGGCTGACCTCCCACATGGTGAGGGTGTCAACTATGTCGGGTACACCAGCTGGCCACCCGCTACAAGACCGACGGGCCCCGCAGCCTTCCAGCACTTACGGCGCCCGCATACCAACGCCCGCGCCATCAGCGCCGCGCTGGAAGACAAGATCGTGCGGCTACGCAAAACCCTGGACAAAGTGGGCTACGACGCGGGTGCGGCCACCATCGCCGAGCACCTCGCCCGCGACCCCGAAGTCACGAAAGTCCCTGCCCTATCCACGATCTGGCGCATCCTGGCCCGACGCGGCTTCATCACACCCCAACCCCACAAACGCCCCCGATCAGCCTGGAAACGCTTCACCGCCGCCCAATCCAACGAACTCGCCGACGGCACCGAGACTGAGATCCTCAACCTGCTCGATGACCACTCCCGTCTCGCCCTGGCCAGCCTCGCTCGACCCACCATGACCGGCCCAGACGTGATGGACACGTTCCTGGCCGCCTTCACCCGCTCGGGCACCCCGGCCACGGTGCTCACCAACAACGGCGCCATCTTCACCGCCACACCACGGCGCGGCGGCCGACTGTCGGCGGGTGTCCAAGGCCGGGTTGGCGCCGCTTTCGCTCGGGACGGAGCGGGTCGTCGTATAGGTCCATCAGTGTCACGTGGCGCCACCATGACGTGACTTGGAGGTGCACCCGGTCGCGCAGTTCTTCTACGGTCATGTCCCGCCAGTCGCCGTAGCGGTGGCGTTGGTTGGGGTGTGTGTTCATCGGTGGTCACGTCCTTAAGTTCGGGTTAGGCGTGCCAGACACCGCACGGTGCCCGGAACACGTCGACGTGGCACGCGCCCGTGCCGCCGGATGGCACCGACCACTGCGGGCATGTGCCGCAGATCGCGGTGTCATCCCAGGTGTATGGAAGCTTATACAGGACTACAAGTCTGGTATATCGTATTATACAATCGTCGAGTATGTAAGAGTCGACTCAAGTGAATTCACGGTATGGTCGCAAACCTTACGTTGTGCGGTCAGCTCGGCGCAGGCGGCTGCGGAATGCTTTGCCGCCGTCGGGCTCTCGCGCCGCGGTCGAACACCTGAGCGGGACGCTGAGATTATGACTTGTCGGGTTGCCGTATCTATTGCCGTACATACCCCTGGTGGATATCAATTCGAAGCGGTTCGCGCGCCGCTGAAATGCCTTCTAGCTGCAGTGATACTGGTCGGGCTGACAGTGGTCGGGCTGACAGGATTAACCTGCGACCACTTGACCCCCAGTCGGACATTGACTGAATAATGCTGTCTCACAAGGAATCCCGAAGCAGTTGGACCAGCCGAAACCGTCCTGGGCTGTCCCCTGCCGACTCCCCCAACTTGGACCTAGATGTGACAACGTCTGCGCTCGCGCGCTCGGCTTCCAAAGAGCAAGCGTTGTTTGCTGACACGTACACATAAACCGCAATAGTTGGATCCCACGAACTAAGGATTCCGGCCGCCCCACCGCAGCTCAGAAGCCGGCCATGCGATTGGACTGCCTGTTATGGCAGGTTTGATCTATCGCCGACCGCGGCGCTGCCCAAAGTGCTTCGGCGGCAGGCTTTGTGTCGATACATGTGGGCGTCCGCGTCACGCAGGAGCTGCTGAATGTCGTCGGTCGGACCCCATGTTGAGCCGACCGACGCGCTTAAGGTGAGCGGTGTCGCTCCGGTGTCGTAAGTCCCGGTTAATGCACTGCGAAGCCGGTTCGCGAGCGTGGCAACGCGCTCCTGCGTTTCGGCCTTGGTGCACAGAACGACGAACTCGTCTCCGCCGAGGCGATAGACCGAGTCGGTCTTGACCACGATCTGCGCGATGCGCTGAGCAACTTCGATGAGGACGGCATCGCCGACGTCGTGCCCGTAAGTGTCGTTAATCCGTTTGAACCCGTCGAGATCGATGAACACGACGCCGACGGGCGATGCGGGTTCGACTTCGCGCTGACTGCGGACAGAGTCGAGGAAGGCCTTTCGATTACCTAGTCCTGTGAGCACGTCCGTCACTAGCTGCCGCGCGAGTTCAGCTTCGGCCTGCTTGCGCGCGGTGATGTCCTGGAACTGCCCAATGATGATGTCGGCGGAGCCGTGCGCGCCCGGCACCATCACCGCGTTACGTTGCACCCAGATAGTTGTTCCATCGCGCCGGAAAAGTTTGAGTTCCGATACGACGTGTGAGAGTGGACAATTCTTGAGCACGTCGAAGTCTGCCTCAGCGGTCGCGATGTCGTCGGGGTGGACGAATTCGCGGAGGCTCACGCCGTTCAGCTCGGCCACGGTGTAGCCGAACATCGCGCACATCGTCGGATTCGCGTACAACGCATGCAGCGACATGTCCACGATGGCTTGACCAATCGGTGCGTTTTCCATGCTGATCCGCAACAGCCGCACGGCGTCGTCACGGGCGCGTTCGGCCTCAACGCGTGCCGTCACATCCGTGACCTGAACATAAAACCCGTCAATCTCACCTCTGACGATGTTAGGGATGTAGTTCGTCTCGACGTGCCGAGTGCCGCCGTGCCGATCGGTGAGAGTGTGCTCGAACACCTGCGTCGCGCCGGCAAGCACCCCCTTAATGTGATCGTGGCTGAGCCCGAACAAATCCTCTCCGAGAACCTCACGGAGGTGGCGACCGCGGATCTCCGCGGGTGTCTTGCCGAAAAACTCGATGAAGGCTTCGTTGGCGACCACGTTGCACAACCCGCGATCCCAATAGCTGACCATCGCGGGAACGCTGTCGATCAGCTGCCGCAACCGGCGCGCGTCCTCGTTCGCCATCAATACCTCAGCGCTCGATAATTGCGGTGTGCGGCAGGGTGGCCTCGGCGGCGGCGTAAAACGGTCCGCATCCATCACCGATCGTCGACGCCGGTACAGCCAAGTGACCCCGCAGTCAGTCGCGCGGGCATAACGGGTTGCGGCATCGACACCTCCCAACCCCCGCTAACGGTCTAACAACTCAATAGCGTAAGCCCCGGACCGAGCCAATGTTTCGGATCTTGACCTTCATGGAGCCGAGGGGCGGAAATCCACGCCGACCTTTACGATGTTGCTGAAAATCTCGACACTCGGCGCTGAAAGCGGGCGCGGACCGCCGCGGCCGGACGAGCCGTCGCAACCAACGGCGGGCACTTGACATTTGGAAATTCGGTGGAGCTAATGTCCTTCTGTCTAGAGCGCTGGTCTGAGCCGGTGCTGTCGTTGCTGGTCGCCAGATTCAGTTCCGGGCCGCGCCAAGGCGGTCCGACCCGCGCACGCGTTCGTTGGCACGGCTGACCAGCGAGGAGAATGACCATAACTTCCTACAACGCTCAAGTTCTCGATCCCGCCGACCCAACAGACAATGCGGTCTTGGAACAGCTGCGCGCCGATCCCGTCATCGAATTCATCGATCATCGCGGGCAACAACTCGAGGAACTGCGGAGGCTTCGGCCGCCACCCGATCCGGAGCTGGTTGCCGAACCCGGCCGATGGGCGTACTACACCTGGCGGAGGGCCGCCGTGGCGGTGCTGGGCCCCCGGGCGTTTCGAGCGGTCCGGTTGGATCGCAACAGGAACATGATCACCGCCGAGGAGCAGACCCGGCTCGGCGCCCTGCGCATCGGTGTTGCCGGTTTGAGTGTCGGGCATATCATCGCGCACACTTTGGCCGCACAGGGCATGTGCGGCGAGCTTCGGCTGGCGGATTTCGATCGGATTGAGCTGTCCAATCTCAACCGGGTGCCGGCGACCGTACTCGACCTCGGGCTGAACAAGGCTGAGGTGGCTGCCCGCAGAATCGCCGAACTCGATCCATACCTCCCCGTCCGGGTTCTGGACGTCGGGCTGACAGTCAACACCGTCGACGAGTTCCTCGACGGGCTGGACGTCGTTGTCGAAGAGTGTGATTCGTTGGACATGAAGGCCAGCCTGCGGGCAGGCGCCCGTGCCCGTCGGATGCCGGTGCTGATGGCCACGAGCGACCGAGGCCTGCTGGACGTGGAACGTTTCGATCTTGAGCCGCAGCGTCCGATTTTGCACGGTCTCCTCGGCGACTTGGATTTCGCGCGGCTGCACGGCATGAGTAGTCGCGAAAAGGTTCCCCACATACTGCGTTTCCTCGAAGCCGAGCACTTGTCACCCCGCGTCTTGGCGTCCGCCGTCGAAATCGACCGCACGCTGTCGACCTGGCCGCAGGCGTCAAGTGACGTTCTATTGGGAGCGACCGCGATTGCCGAGGCAGTGCGCAGACTCGGATTGGGTGAAAACCTGCCGTCGGGTCGGACCCGCGTCGACGTCGGCTGGGCGCTCAACCAACTCGGCGAACCGCAGATGGCCACGCATCGCTCCCCACCGCCGGCCGACTATTCCGATCCCGCCCTGCCGGGCGTGTCCGGCGTCATTGCGGCAGCCGCTATTCGCGCGCCCTCTGCCAGCAATGCGCAACCCTGGTATGTGGAAGCCGGCTCCGATGTCATCACCATCCGGCTTGCGCCCGAGCACACATCGACGCTTGACGTCGGATTCCGCGCCAGCGCAGTCGCGCTCGGAGCGGCCCTCTTCAACGCCAAAGTGGCCGCCGCCAGCCAACGGGTGTTGGGGCCGGTGACCCTGCTCGAGGGCGTTCATGGCGCGCCATTGCAAGCGACGGTGCATCTGCACGATGGGGGTGACCCTGACCTCGCCGGGCTCTACCGGCCAATGCTGGCGCGGGAGACCAACCGCCAAATCGGAAAGCCCCGCCAGATCGCCGCCGATGCGATCGAACTGCTGCGCACCATCGCCGAGCGGGAGGGCGCGCGGCTGCACTTCGTGAGCGAACGGGACGAGATCGCCCGGGCTGCAATGATTCTCGCTGCCGCTGATCGTACCCGCTATCTGACGCCGGGACTGCACGCCGAGATGATTTGTGAGCTGCGCTGGCCCGGTGATCCGTGTCCCGACACCGGTATCGACGTGCGCAGCCTCGAGCTCGACCCCGGCGATCTCGCCCTGCTCGACGTCTTGCGGCGCCCGGACGTGATGGCGCATCTGGCCGAGTGGAATGCTGGTACCGCCTTGGGCGAGGACACTTGGCGTCGCGTGTCGGCGAGCTCCGCCTTGGCCGTAATTTCGGTTGCGGGGGGAACCTTGACCGACTACGCGCGCGGCGGATCTGCCGCCGAGGCGGTATGGATTGCCGCCCAGCAGCGCGGGCTGGCTGTCCAACCCGTCTCACCGGTCTTCTTGTACGCCCACGATGCCCAAGATCTCACCGAGTTGTCGACGCCCTTCACCGACGAACTGCGGAAGCTGCAACTAGAGTTCCGGCGACTCGTCCGCGTGACGGCCGACAACTTCCCCGTCCTGGTGCTGCGATTGGCTGAAAGCGGCCCGGCGTCGGTGCGGAGCCGTCGCAATCTCGATCGGATCTGTTTGCTGTAGGGTCAGCACCAACTACCGTATGGATGTAAGAATGTCGGGCTCGCTAGACGATCTGGTAACGGCGGCGGCCGCCCAGTTGATGGCGGCCACCGCGGGCAATGCCGCGGCGATCAGTCAACACGTGCTCCGCGATTTGGTCAGCCACTTTGGCGTAGATTTCGGCTTTCTGCGCCACAACGACCACACCATCCACGCAACAGTGCTAGTCGCTGAATGGCCGCCACGCGCCAACGTCCCCGACCCAGACCCGATCGGTGTGGTGTATTTCGCCGACGCCGACTCCGTCTTCGCGCTGATCGAAAACCACAAGGAGCCCTACGTCTTGCGTCCCGAGGCCGCGAACGCCGATTATCAAAACTATATCGAGGAGGGAACGGGGGTTCCTGAGACTTCCCTTGCGGCCGTTCCACTACTTTCCGGTGATCTCACCACCGGCACCCTCGGCTTCGTCAAGTTCGGTGACCGGGAATGGCTACCGGAGGAGCTGAATGCGCTGCAGGCGATCGCCACATTATTCGCTCAGCTGCAGGCCCGCATCGTCGCCGAAGAGCGAGTCCGCTACCTGGCTGACCACGATGACCTCACCGGCCTGCTGAACCGCAGGGCGCTGATCGCCCACCTCGACGAACGCGTGGCTGAGGGTCAGCCGGGCCAAGTCGCCGTATTGTTCTTCGATCTGGACCGTTTCAAGGTCGTCAACGAGCACCTCGGTCAGGATGCCGGCGACCGGTTCATTAGCGGCTTCGCCGAGCTCCTACGCGAGGCCGCAGACGTTTCGTCGGTCACCGCCCGGCTTGGCGGTGACGAGTTTGTCGTCGTACCGTCCGCACCAATGAACATCGAAAGCGCCGTGGCGTTCGCTCATCGGCTGCAGGAGAAAGTTGAGAAGCAGGTCGTTATCGACGGTGAGAGGCTCAGCCGTTCGGTCAGTGTCGGTGTCGCGACCGGCGTACCGGGACGCCATGGCACTTCGGAGCTTCTGCGTCGCGCCGATCAAGCCGCTCGGTCGGCCAAGGGTTCCGGCGGGGCCAAAGTCACAGCTTTCAGCGTGGAGATGTCCGAACGGGAAACGATCCGCAACGACATCGAACTGGACCTGGAACGGGCCACCAACAGCGAGAACAGCGCCCTGGTGCTGCATTATCTGCCGGAGTTTGGCATGGACACCGGCGAGATCCTCGGGACCGAGGCGCTCGTCCGTTGGCAACACCCAACTCGAGGGCTGCTGATGCCGGACTCCTTCATCGGGGTGGTCGAATCGATCAATCTGGCGGGGAAGCTTGGCCGTCTGGTAATGCGCTCGGCCTGTGCGCAGTTCGGACTGTGGCGGTCACGCGGCGTGGGGCGCGATGCTGTGCTACGGGTCAACGTATCGCCAATGCAGCTCGTCGCGAACAATATTGTCGGCACGGTCGCCGCAACCCTTGATGAGTTCGCTATCGATCCCGGCGCAGTATGTCTGGAGATCACCGAACGAGTCGTGGTCCAAGAGATTGACACCACGCGCCGAACGCTTGCCCGACTCAAGGACATCGGTGTGGGGATCGCGATCGACGACTTCGGCACTGGCTACAGTGCTTTGACATATCTGAAGTCTCTTCCGGTCGACACAATCAAGATCGACAGGGCATTTGTCCGCGATCTCGGCACCAGCACCCGCGATCTGGCGATCGTGCAGGCTATCGTCGATTTAGCGCACGCTTTGGAACTCGAGGTCGTCGCCGAGGGCGTTGAGACTGCCACCGCGGCCAGGGCACTGCTTGATTTGGGATGCCAGCGGGCGCAGGGCTTTCTGCTGTCCCGCCCGCTAGATAGCGCTGCAATGGAGTCGCTGCTCGCACGGCGCATCATACCAATGGACTTTTCCACCATGGGAGATGCGCCACGTGACGATTCGTCGATAGCGTAGAACCGCGATGCGGTGCTGAATCCCACAAGTCGGCGTTCACACGCCGACAGAACAGCCAGCACCCGGCCGACGGGCGTGGCCGTGACGCGCAATCACGCTCCACCGACTAGAAGGTCTTCGGTCTCACACCGGCGATAAAACTCTTGGGTCAGATGCGTTGTCTCCATGAGGATCTTGGCAACCTGCTCGGGTTGTGCATACCTGACGAAATCGCTTCGGTTCCACCACATCATCTTGGTTTGGTAGCGTTCATCGGGATAGGGCGTCGCAGGAATGGCTGCCACCACCCCTCCAGACGAGCGCCACCGGTTCAGGGCGTATGCGGCGGCTGTGGCCATGCAAAACTGGATCTCGAGCAGAGCCATCATGTGGAAAGCGCTGCGGGCCACAGCCTGAGTAAGGCAACGATTCCGATCCGGATCGTCGATTGCCCACGCCGACTTCATCTCCAGGATGCCGAACGGCACCCGGTCGTTGATCATATTGCGGACAGCCTTTTGTCCGGGTTGCCCCTCCCACTCAACGACCGCATGCGAGTCGTCGGCCGACTGCAGCGGTCCCTTGGCCCGGACACCGGCCACCATCCGTCCGGCGTCATCGATCACGGCGAAGAACATAATGGTGTCGGCTCCGCTACGCAGGGCATCGGAGTCGAGAGCACACTCGACACCATGCTTGGTATAGCTGCGATGCGCGCCAACCGAGTACTGCGCCCACAAGTCACTGTCGGTCGAGGGCTGCGAAATCACCAACGTGCAGTCGATGTCGGGATCGCGCCAGCTGAGGGGTTGCCGGAGACGGAATCCGTCGACATTCAGGGCATCGAGCGAAGCTACGGTCATGGGCGTCCTTAGAGTGCCGGGGCGCCGTCTTCCAGTTTGTAAATCAGGCGCCTTTAGTACGTATGGGATGAATTTCTGCGCCTCTAGTACGTATGGGATGAATTTCTGTCAAAAAACAAAACCAGGTCCTCACTGGATTCGTATAGCCGTCGTGTTCCCTTTCTTTTTGTCGAAATTCAGACTCGAGGATTGCAAAAGCCGAGCGAACCGCATAATCGTATTACAAATCGCAAGGCATTACGCTGACCTTGTTGAATTCTGGAAACCCACAATGTTGGATGCGTGTCGTCGAGACTACGCAAGGAGCGCCTGAATTGGGCTATCTGGAGCCACCCGTTCGTGAAAGTGGCCCTATTTTGGCTGTATAGGACGGCGCTGATTTTGCGGCCGGGGTTTCGGCGTGCCTGGGCGGGTTTGGTGTGAGTGTGCCTGGAGAATCGGTGTGTAGCGTTGGGACGGGAAAACCGGCAGGGCCGATTCGATGACGCGATGCTGTTGGTGGGTGATCGGCTGCCGATAGGCAGTACTTATCGGCTGCTGGCTGAGCATGGTGGTGTGCTGTTCGGCGAGGAGTACTTCGCCGACTTGTTCAAGCGCTCGGTGTTGGGCCGCCCAACGGTGCCGGCACGGGTGGTGGCCACGGTGATGCTGTTGCAGGCCTATGAGGGACTTTCTGATCGGGAGGCCTGCGACCGGTTGGCATTTGATCTGCGCTGGAAAGCGGCTGCGGGGTTGACGGTGGATGCGCCGTCGTTTCACCCCACGGTGCTGGTCGGGATGCGTAACCGGCTACGCGGTTCCACGGGGCCGCGGCGGTTGTTCGACGATGTCAACACCACCGCACGCGCGGTGGGGTTGTTACGGGGACGGCGGCGGGTCCTGGATTCCACGCCGTTGTTTGATGCGGTGGCCACCCAGGACACGGTGATTCAGCTGCGGGCGGCGATCCGCAAGGTGCTCGCCGTGGCCGAGCGGGTGGACCCGGCGTTGGCGTGTGTGGTGCGCGCGGCGCTGACCCGCGACGATGACTACGCCGGCGTGGGCAAGCCGCCGTGTGACTGGGACGACCCGAAGGCCCGC
>Ga0306925_10002677_pt1 | contig 15416 bp, 24 predicted proteins | sample flu12Cox44000176_FD_203755 | JGI IMG/M metagenome (GOLD analysis project Ga0306925, IMG submission 203755) | Lab enrichment of tropical soil microbial communities from Luquillo Experimental Forest, Puerto Rico - flux8day.12C.oxic.44.000.176 (v2)... | ecosystem: Environmental > Terrestrial >... | reverse complement strand
CGAAGTTCGTTGTCCGACAGGGCAACAACCTCCCTGATAACGTCATTGATGCCCAAGCGCTCCCTTAACCGTTCTCCCCGCCTCAGCAATCCCCGAGTCCGGACAAGTACAGCGCTTGCCCGAGTTCCGTCCCGAATGATGGCCTCGACGGCTTCCCGCACTTCGTCCAGGTTGGGCGGTTTCGCAGAGAGCCAACGTAAACACGCGTCTCCACTCATGACAATACTGCCGAGTGGCTGGTTGAGTTCGTGCGCAAGCGAAGCAGCCAGCTCTCCCATGGTTGTTATCCTTGCTATCCGAGCGATTTGAGCCTGCGCCAAAGCCAACCCCCCCTGTGCCGTCTCCCGTTCGGCGATTTCGAGCCGCAATCGCTCGTTTGTCGCTTTGAGCTCGGCGGTTCTTTCTTGAACTCTCGCATCCAGTTCATCGCGCGCTTGGCGGAGCGATTCCTTTGTCCGCTTCTGGCTGCCATTCAGCCAACTAATATAGAACGCCGTGGCCACGAAAGCGATCATATCCGGTAGTTCCTCTAGACCGATGCCCAAAGCGTAAATCGGCGGTATGAAGTAGTAATCCAGCGCAACAACGGACAGCAATGCGGCGAAGACTCCTGGCCAAAGCCCGCCATACCAACTGCTGAGCATAACCGAGCAAAAGAAGAGCGTCGCGCTGTGGCGTATCGCAGGCCCACTCTCCAGCGTGACGACCAACGCGGTACCTACTGAGATCACAGGCACTACGTAACTTAAAAGTACCCGCGCCGGTATCCGGATCCGTTCGGATGCTGACATATTCATATTGTATCGTCGATTTCGGATTCTCCCAGCTGGAGGCAGAAAAAACTCCAGCTATTACGCACTGTCCACAAAGGCTTTCACTTTTGCGTAAACGTGAAAGCTGGAGCTTGCTGAGGCAATGCCGGCGCCCCGGTGCCGAACATCCATCAAATCTACGTTGCCGCGACTCATATTCGGAGCGAGGCGCTCCTTTAAGATTTGGTAACCGCGATCAGAGGTGAGTGTGACAAGCGGATCTATTCCGAACGACAGGCGGTCGGCTCGTATTGCAACCGTTGAGCAGCACATTCGACTTGAGAACGAGCATGCCTTGAAGGCGTTCTGCTCATCTTCGGTGGCACTGCATGCGCGTTTGCCTAGAAGTTAAACGTATTCAGCTACGTAACTCATAGCCTTGTCGTACGACTTAAAACGCTTGAGACGCGTCTTCTGCTTTTTGCCTAACCATCCCTGCCAGACATACAAAACCCAAATATCGCGCTCTGATTGAATCCGGAACAATTGCGAACCCTGTCTTGCGATCTCGCCTCCCGCTTTGCTTATTGAAGGGAGTGGCTCGCCTTCCAGCATCGCGGCATTGCCCACTGGCAACCGTATCGACGCGAATGTGTGCAACCGTACAGACGCGAATGCGTAATAAGCGAATATGAGAAAGCCGAAACTCGTTGCCAGAATCACAAGTGCCGTAAGTATCACGAGCACGTCTAGCCAGTTAACGCTGATGCTGGGCACGTTTCATTATTGCGACGTCTCGATTCCAGCTGCCATTCCACGTTAGTGGAGGCGGACTAGTGCTTTAGTACTATACTCCGAGGTTGTGCGTGGTTTTTGATATTATACTGTTGGGCGGCTGCTGATAGTCGAAGCTCCGGCGGATTCCCGCGAAGGAGATCGGCTATCGGGCCGAGAAGGCGGCGGAGACATTGCGTATTTCGCATCTGCTGGATCGCCGCACTGATCGGCTGTCCGGCGGAGAGATGCAGCGGGTGGCCATCGGTCGGGCTATCGTGCGCGCCCCCCGACTGGTTTTGATGGATGAGCCGCTTTCCAACGTGGACGCGAAGTTGCGCGAACTGTTGCGGGCTGAACTGCAGGAGCTTCAGTTGCAATTGGAGGCGACGTTCGTATTCGTCACGCATGATCAGGTGGAAGCCATGACGATGGGCGACCGCATTGGCGTGCTTTGCGAAGGGCAATTGGTGCAGGTCGGCACGCCTTACGAAGTCTACAACTTCCCCGCAACGCTTTCGTAGCTTCGTTGATGGGAACTCCTGCGATCAACCTGTTTGAGGCTGTGATTGACGGAGAAAAGATCATCGCCGTTCCGGAAAAATTCGAATTTCCTCTCCAACCCATTTGCCGTTCGCGACTCGGCGAGCTAGCGGGTCCGCGCACTAAGGTGCGCATCGGAGCGCGCCCCGAGCATGTAAGACTGGTCAGCAGCGGCGGTGTTGAGGGTACGGTCTACGGCGTCGAAAAATCATGGCGTCGAAATGGTCGTGACGATCAGCGTCGCGGATCATTTCTTTCGCGCCACGATGCCGCCTACGAATCCGCTGGCGCTCAATCAGCGCGTGCGTATCGCATTTACGGATGACAAACTCCACTTTTTCGATGCGCAGACGACCGAGAATTTGGCGGTTGGGAAAGGGTGAACGGTGTGGTACCTACCCTTCAGCGATCCGGTTTACTGGCGCCGCCCAGCCGCAACTCTGCCGGATAGTCATCATGTTCAAGCGGCGGACGCCAACCCAATACTCCCGCATCACCAATGTAACCAGAGGCTGGAGGAAGTCTCCTACCTCGGTCAGGAGCGCATCGACCCCTCTCAGGCTCGGAGTAATCCCGATTGGAATTATGGTTCGCTTCATCTGCTTACAGTGAGTCTAGCACGATTCGTCATGTACGCTCTTTTCAGCTCGTCGGCCGGATCTGCAGAAGGGGAACCTTTTCTACTCGGAGTACTTCCCGTCCCGTTTTTTTCTGAACAATTCGAAAAACTTTTGGTATGTGGAGTTGCTCGCCTGGCAAAACTGAAGAGTCGCGATGAGACGCGCAACCTCAAAAACGTCTGTCGATCCTTCTGATAGTCCATGACATCTTTCAGCCTGCGCCGTTGCGATTCGGCCAGTGGCAGCTCAACTGCCGATGGAAGGGCAGCGATTGCAAAGCACCTTGAAATGCTTCGCAAGAGTTTGCCAAAGAGACCATCGATTACGCGATCGCTAAGACTGCTTATTTTGAAGCACTGCGAGCGGCGATGCCGGAACTAGTAAGGAACGCGATCGCTGAAAAAAAGGCCCCTCAGTTGGCGCCGTCACTTCGGCCTTTGCAATGGCTGGTGAGAAACAGCAGGAAGAGGCTGAGCAAGATACTGAGGCAGGTTTCCAGCGATTGCCTAGCAGCTCCGATATCGAGCGCGCCCGATTGGAATTCGAGCACACGCAAAAGGTCGAAGAAGGCTTTCACAAGGACGGGCTCGACTTACGGCAAGCGCTAGAAATAAAATGACGGAGACGCCCAGCGAAGCGCACGGGAGGCTTCCACGGAAGGCTGAAGCGTTAGCTGCTCGCCGTCGAATCAGGATGGGGATGCCCTGGATCGACCCAAAATACAGCCTCGGGTTGCTCGGCCGGTTCGATGTCAAGGTTGATAACGACACGTATATCTGTTTACTGACAATCTTCGGTGCGAGCTGTGTGCCAGAGAACCAGGTTTCGAACCATGATAAAAGTGGTCCAGAGTTCTTTCTGCCGCGCCGTGGAGCGGCCTAACGCCCGAAAACTCGGGGGAAGTGAGAGGAAAGGCGAGGAAGCAAGCGGAGGCGCTATGAGCAACAAACGCAGCAACAGAAAAGAGTTAAGTACGTAAGTTACTTTATATAAGATACTTATAGAACTGGATCAGCGCCCTCTCAAGGCCGGTGCACGGGTTCGAGTCCCGTACGCGCTGTTTTATAAGTCCTTTTCTTCCTTTATCTTAGGAAGAATCGCAAAAAGGCGATAACGTTATAGGAACGTTACGCGCGGGCGTAAACGCCGAATTGGGTCTTTCTTGGTTTTTCGCCGCTTAAAATCGTCTTCCAGTTCTAGGGAGGGGATGTCGGCCAAAATCCAAACTGTTGACGGGCTGCTATCCCTCGAAGATGGAGCAGCGTACCTCGGAATAAAACCCCGTTCCCTGCGCGAACTGTGCCACGCGGGAAGGATAACGCACATTCGGGTTCATCATCGCAAGATTCGATTTAAACCCGAGCATCTCGAAGAATTCGTCGCCCGCCGCACGCACCGCTCCAAGGGGGTTTATGTCTAAAAAGACGACGACGCGCCCCGGAGGTTTGCCCTGGAACCCGACTGCCGAGGCCGCGCCTTAGTCGAAGGTCCTCGCCGTATTGGCCGAGTATGGGGCTTACCTGCCCTTGACGGTGCGCCAGATTTTCGATCGCCTCGTCGGCGCGCACGGCTGCGAAAAAACCGAAGCCGCTTATGAACGGTTGGGCGAAAAGATTGCTCGTGCCCGCCGCGCCGGGATAATCGATTTCGGCGCGATCCGCGACGACTGGACGAGTGGCGTATGCCCTTCTGCTGGAAGAAACGCCCGGCCGGTTTGGTCTGGTCCTTCCTCGGATGGGTGGAGAGGGATGCGGCGAACCGGAAAAGAAGTGGGGCTCCGGCGATCCAGACCAGAGTCACTTCGACAAATGTCCATCCCAACGCCCCACGATCATTATTCGGGCCTACGACGCTATCCAGCCGAGGCAACTCTTTCTCACCTTCAAATCCCAACTCCCCTACGACCCGGATCGGTGCGGTCTGGCACGAGATGGAGCGGTGACGATACGACGACCCGGCTTCTCTTAAAAGATTGGATCCCGGGCCGCTACCACATCGCCCCGAAAGGGACCTTTTGCATACTACTCGATTACCCAGAGATACGGGTCTCGCTCATCAACGGGGGAATTTTCAAGGGGCGGGAGCGAGGGGCGAAACCCCGGAAGTGGGGCGTGTTCCTAACTGCGGCGATTATTTTCGGGAAAATGCAAGACGAATTCCCCGGGGTCTTCGAGAAGGTCTGGGGAACGCTGGAACGCATCTGGAAGGGCGAACTCCGGTTTCCGGAATCGAGTTCCGAGGAAATCCGGGCCTACTACGCGGGACTCAAGGCGGAGCTACGCGCGCGCTGGTTCGGGGTGGAAGGGCTAATGACGACCGTGCTCCGGCGAGCGCCGACGGCGAAGCGGCTTTGGACAGCGGTACCCGATCTCCACTGCCATTGCCACTCTCCGGCGTACTTGCTCCGTTTCCTGAGGGAGTGCATGGAGTGGGAGAACGAGACTCATTTCCGCATCACGGAGAAAACCTACGGGCGCGGGAGAATGCCTGCGTGGACTAATACAACGAAACTCTCCGATCCGCTGCAGCGATACTTTTTCCTGCCAGAGTCGCGGAAGAAGTCGTTGCCTTGGTGCGGTCTACGAACGCCGCCCGCATCGATTCGGCGGATTGGTTTTGATGCTCTGGAGTCCGTGGTGTTAAATTCCCTGCGTCGCCTTCAGGTAAATTAGATACCAAGTCAACTGAATGGAGGGCGCTTTAGAAAAGTCGCCGACTCTTCATTCTTGGGCAGGGTTGGAACTCGGTTTTGATCTCTTCTGCGGGCGGATAGCTTTGATCCAACACTAAAGAGAATCTATGCTCGACCACATTTTTCTAACCGTGAGCGACGTTGATCGCTCCGTCGCATTTTACGAAAAAGTCCTTCCCCACATCGGCATCGACGTGCGCCACGACTACGACGGAAAGGACGGTCCGCCGGGTCACCCTGACCTGAAAGGGTTTGGAGTAGACGGACGTCTATTCTTTTGGTTACGCCAAGGTACGCCTTCACCCGGGGCGGTTCATGTCGGCTTCGTTGCCCATTCTCAGGCGGAAGTCCGGGCGGTGCACGCGGCCGCGTTGCAAGCCGGCGCGAGCAATAAAATCCCGCCCGGCCCACTTTCCTACTACGACCCCCGTTACTACGCAGCACAGGTCATCGACCCGGACGGCTACAGCCTCGAATTTGTCTACAAAAACTGGCAGCACAAGTCATAAGCGCGTGCGCTCTTCCATTCGTGGCCGAAGGTCATGGGTAAATCATGAATTGAGGCGGGTGGTGCTCAGAAGCAGTAGCCTTGGGCCACCCAATAGTGCCAGTCCGCGATGGCTTCGTTAGTCGCTTTGTTCCCCTTGATAGGTAGTAGTTGAGACAAGGGAACCGCTATGCTCCGGCCTTGCCAGCGGATCAACACGAGCATGTCGGCGGAGCATGCATCTTCTGGAGCCAAGCCCTGGACGTCAACCGTTTCTCTTTTGAGAAGCGGCGACGTCACCTTCGCCACGACACACTCTGCCTGGAAGGGGAATCGGATTTTGTCCTCCAGGTAGTAATACCAGCCCATGGCCTGCTCCTCGGCTCCATAAGCATCAACCACAACTTCGTTGTGGATTCTCTCCTCGCGGATCGGGTCCTTTTTGGATTTGGTCATGGTCGCAGTCCTCAGGCTACTCCTCTAGGAGTTGCCGAAAACGGGGAAAGCGGGGCGGTTCTTCTGAATCCTAGCCGCGATACTCTAACCGGCGAAGCCCGGTCTAAAAGGACCGGGGAGCACCACCAGAAGTGATGGTTTGATCGTCGTGGTTCACGCCGCCATCTCCTTGCTTAGTCCTGCCGCAATTCCCTCAATCGATCATCCGCATTTCGCGGGTAATCACCATTTTCTCGGCAACCAGATTTCCGCCAGCTTCCCCCCATCGCCCTTGTAAGGTCGGGGATTATAACCGGTGGTGCCGTTCAGGATTTTGAGCATTTTGCTTGTCTCACAGAAACTGTTTTCCAGATCGATCGGTTTCAGTTCCCGCTTGCCGAAGAGCCGGATGGGCGGGTAGCCGAGCGTTGCCAAACAGCGGTCCTGTTCTTCCCAGAGTCGCCATAAAATTTTCGCCATGAGTCGAAGGTCGTTGTCGTTGTTAATATTGAACGATCGACCGAAGCAAAACTTCATCCCCTCGGCGTAACCGTTGCCGCCACGAATCGGCCAGAAGTCATCTTCCCCGGACGGCGTAAGATCGGAATAGGCCAGGTCGTGGGCGAGCTGCATGGCCAGAAACCCCCCCGAGAACGCGAAGTACTTTCCCCCGTTGCTCAGAGCGTTAAAAATCCCTTCCACGGTCTTCGCTTCGCACACCCGCTCAACAACTCCGTCTTCCATGAACCGTTGCACGAGCCGCAGACTACCTTGGTACTTCCGAGGGTAAGATTCCCCATTACGGTCACCTCCATAAATCAATTTATTGTTGAACATGTAAGCGCCGCGATAGAGTGTGCCAAGTGTCGCTTCGATCTTTGCTAAAGCGTCCGTAAGGCGTGCGAAGTTATGATCCTTCCAGCCCGGCACCTCTTCCCCGTAGTGTTCAATCAAAGCGGTCAGGGTATCGGGAGAATTAAAAGCCCGGTATAAGGCGGTCCGATAAAATACCTCACGCGGATCGGGCGATAACCGCTGAAGGTTGAGGACGATTTGACTCCCGTTGTCCAGGACGCGAAACGGATTACAGAAGGAATACTTTTCGAGCGCGGTCAGGAATTTATCGCCCGGAGGAGCGGGCGCTAAAGGCGCGCCCGCTAACCGCCGTTCAAACCGTCCATACCTCTCGAAGATCCATCGCCAATAGACATCGAAATTCTCGTCGTTGGGCGAGAGCGGAAGCCTTAGGAAGTCCCATTTATTACTCACGCGGTCACCTCCGCTTTTGACCGTTGGCGTTCACGGATTTCCGAGAGGGCGTGACCCACTTCAATAAAAGTAGCCTTCCCCTTTTCGACGATCTGCTCCAAGCCTTGGAGCGTAAGCTGCGATACTGTCGTCGCAGTTTCGACTGTGGATTCTTTGAAGATCACACATCCCTAGAACAGCAAGCACTTCTTTCGGGACGTAAAATCGAGATTTTTTTCCGAAGATTTTTGGGAGCGAAAAGCTGGTGACGTCTATCAGGGCCAGTATCAGGAAACCGATATGCCGCGAGGATTTTGCCAAACCGGAGCACTCCGGCAAACTGAGCGGTGCCCCCGTTACGAGAGCGCCTAACGGCTCGATTCGATATCTCAGCAACCTCGCGTTCAACCCTTTTTCAAACCGCCACTTCGCGGCTGCTCAGGCTTCTTGCGAAGAGGCGCAAGGGCTGGTCGCCGAGATCGGCGACGGGATCCAGAAGACTTCACGGAGAGTGGGTTATAGTTTTCGTACCCAGTGGGAGAGGACATATATAACCGGTCCCATTGCACCCCAAGACCCGAGGGGATGGAACCGGCACTCCCATTGACCCAAAGATTACTGTGGGGATGGGGCAGTCTTCTCCAAATCGGCCCGAGCCAAGCTTAGATCCTCGAGCAGGTCGGCAAACGGTGTGCCACATTCAACGGCATCGTACTGGCGAGGTTCCCTCCAGAAAACCACCCGGTCAACGGTCATGGCGTCTTCTACCTCTGCAGCTTCGCGCACCGCGTCAACGGCTTTAGCGCTGGGGGCTAATACTAAAGGATCGGCGCCGGCGGCTTGTTGAATGTCGGTTACCCAATCTTCTATGCGAACCCGTGCGCCTAACGCCGGTGGCCGGTCAAAAATTCGAGGAGCAGTTGGCTAAGCTGTTGTCGGACAAATTGGGGACGTTTGCCGATTGGGATCCGGGCGAAAGGATGAGGCGCGGCTGCTAGAAAACCCTCAATGGATCGTGGCAGATCGAAAACGAAGATCTTCGAAGAGGGAGAATCTGGGACGGGAGGAGAGGGCATGGGAGGATGACGAAGACTAAATAGTTAGAACCACGACCTGCACGATCCTGGTAAGTTGATTCTTCCAATATTTCAAACGAGTGCGTTTCCTCATCTTGTCCGAACTAGCCTCGTTTGCTCGCGGTGTATTTGACCGAGTCATAAATAGACCGTGCTTCTTCACGAGTAACGTGAGAGAGACCTTCCCTGGCCAATCGCTTCATATAATCAGCGAAGCTGTACGATTTAATCTTCACGCGTACGGCCGCCGCTCTCTCCGCATCGCCGGGGGACAGCTCCCTATCAGTGATTGGGGTTATTGGATCCATGTTCGCTCGGATGGCCTTCACCTCCCCGATATCAATCACCATGCCCGAGTTTTCATACGCCTCATGACGTACATCCGCGTCACGTTGATGCTTTCGGCAAAGATCCACGACGAATGCTACCTCGCACGGATCGCGAGGAGCTGGTTCAATGTCCCTATCCTCTATTTCAGGTTGTTTCTGATCAGGTTCGGATGCGGCGGGCGAGGCAGGCTCAGGGTTGATCACGATATCCCGAGTTTCGATGCCCCGGGCCTCATTGAATTGGTCGACGACGCAACGACATAGCTTCTCGAAATCCGAAGGAGTGAGGCTTTTCTTGAGCTTGGCTCGCCACCCAGCCAGGAAGTTCAACGCGGCGTCAAGCGTGAGCAGGGGTTTAGAATTCGCTGCTTTCCGGGGTTTTCGCAAACCCAAGGGGGTAAGGCCCAACAATTGATAAGCCTCTGATAAAGTTTCCCCCTGGCTCAGTAGATCGTTCCGTCTGGTTACGAGTGACACCCAATCTTTAGCCGTGGATTGAGGGATCCCTATTTCAGCCAAGGTGGGTAACCACTTTCCGTATTTTCCGCACTCCGTATTTTTCAAGGCAATCAGCTCCTCCCCCGCTTGAAAGACTGTCGGCGCAGCAGCAGTGACCGCATCTTGTTGAACAGTCAAAAATTTGCGATAAAGACGTTGAAGACTGGCAATTTTGGGATTGGCACTAAAATTACCGTTACCGGTTGCCAAATCGCCGAGCGTCGGCGTTTTGCTTCTGGAGATCTTGGTTTTGGCTTTATCGTCTTGATCCACAACTTCGAGTTCCAGTTGTGGAATGCTTTGTGACACGGGGCATTCGTACTCGTTGTGGCCGTCTGAGTGCGGAGCGTTGGTAGAAGTGGACAGGCCTAGGCTCGTTTTCCGAGGTTTTTGGATTGAGTCGTGCATTGTGCAATAAGTGGATTCGATATTTCCTTTATTGAACAGCAACGTCCGATTTGTTGTGTGAAAAACCGCAAATGGTATTCAACCCTAGATTTTTAACCGGACCACTTTGACCTGATCCCTGGCTCAAAATCGAAACGATCCAGTTTGCCTATTGTTAGCGGTTCAAATCGCCGAGCGTCGGCGATTTCTTCTGCTCGGCGGTCAGCGCAAAACCTTTGTCCTCGGCTAAATCCTGCAAGAGTTGTTTTGCTCCGTCCAAGGCTCCAGTTCATGCCAGATGCAAGGGTCCGACGGTGCGCTTTTCAAAGGTTTTGGCATCGAGCTTCTTTGTAGTCGAATTCCACTGCCATATCAGCATTATTATCGGCCATCGTCCCGAGCCGGAGATGTCCTGGATTTACGCCGGACGGACTATCGCATCGATGCATCGCACAAATCCCCTCTGGGATTGGGCCGACGAAAGTTTCGTAGACTAGGCGGTGGGCGTAGTATTGCTTTCCGTGGAAGGGAACTTGTCCGTAGCCCTTGCTGTTTTTCCCGCCCCTTCCAGTTCCAACAAAGATCTTCGTCGTTCATCTCCTCGCTAGAACGGCCAGAAAACGATCGAAAATCGCCTGAGTCGTTTTTCGGCGGCTTAAAAGGGCGTCCCCGTTCTATGAAGAGGATGAAACCACAAGAAGTTTTCGATTTGAAGGAGGCAGCGCAGTACCTCGGCGTCCCAGTCCTCCAGATGAGGACCCTCGCAAAGCAAAACCGCGTCACCTATTGCCGGGTCGACCGGACCCATTGGCGATTCGTTCGGCGGGATTTGGACGCCTACATCGCCAGAAACACCTTCCGCGCAAAAACCCTCTTTGAAACAACCCAACCCTAAAAAGAAAGAACACCGGAGGCTCTCACCCCTCCGGCGTCGATTTATGGACACTGACAACGATACTATCCTAGAACCGAGCAAAACGCGCGATGAAAACGGCAGCAGCAGCGGCCCCTTCTGGGCCCTGCCGCCCCAAAGCGAAATCCTCGCCGCCACCCCCGACCAGCGGGCCATCCTCTACGCCGAGACGCTCGCGCGGATCGCCGCCGCCGGGGAGACCGTGGACCCTGGCTGGCTGCGGTCGGCGGTCGTGGGGGCCGCCGCCACAGCTGCGGACCTACACATCAAACACACGCCGCGTCTCTTAAAGGAGGCCGCCGAGATCGCCGCCGAGGTTAAGGCCGGGCGCGCGAAGCTCCCGAAGCGCGGGGCGGACTGGTACTATTTCTGGAAGAGGCGGGCGAAGGAGGCCGCCGCCGCCTCCACCAAGACCGAGCCCACGCCTCCGACCGGAGACGCGGCGGTGGAGGTGCCTTTGGAAAAAGTCTCCAATCCGGAATCCGCCGAGATCGTAGCGGGAGTCGAGACCCTGGCGCTGGTCGTGCCGGAGGCCAACGAATCGGAAATCGTCCTGGCCCAGTTAGAGAGGGTGCGCGGGCTGTTGGCCGAGGTCGCGACCGTCCCCCAGGCTAAGGAGGCCGTCGCCGCCGCCAAGATGATCGAGATTTATGCCCGGGAGACGAAGGCCAGCGCGGCCATTCTCGGGCTCGCCTTCCGCGTTCGCTCGCTCGCGAAGCGGCGGCTCGGGGAAACCATCGTTAAAATGCAAGAAGCGGGCGAACTCGAAGGCCCGGGCGGCGACCGGAAATCAAAATCGACGCCGACGATTTTGAAACTTAAGGATCTGGATCTATCGCGCGACGAATCGTCCCGGGCCAAGGCGTTCGCCTCGGTTTCCGAGCCCGAGTTCGAACGGATACTCGACGAAGCGGGCGCGGGGGAGCTGAGTGATGCGGCCCTCTTGCGCCGGATTCGGGCCGCCAAGGCCAAGACCGTCCCTTCCTCCAACTCCAAGACCCCTTCTACCGCGACCGTCCCAGGCCAGAGCGCGGGCGCGGTTACGCTCAAAACGCACGTCACCCGCGTCGCCGACGCGTTAGATAAGCTCTTGGCTGGATGGAAACTGACGGACCTCGCACCCCTTAAAGAGGCGGCGCGTGGTAATGAGCGGCTCGCCGGAGGGTTGGAGCGGCTGGAGCGGAATCTCGACCGCGCGGTCAAAACGTTGCGCGGTTATCGGTCCATCGCTTCGTAGTTTCCGGGTTCCCAGTCGATCGATATCCCGGTTTCCCGGTATCCCGGGATTTCGATCTTTTCGCTTCGAGAAAGGCGGTTTCCGGGGTGTTCCGTGATCGAAGGTAAGTATATCTCTAGAACTCTTTAAAAACTTGTTATGTCAGAAACCGCTACTCTTCCTCTCTACATCAAAGACCCCGACCGCATCCCCATCCCCGGCCCAAGGGCCAAGGGCTTGACCGGGATGCTGAGGGAGCTAGCCGTTGGGGAATCTATGACTATGCCCCGGATCGCCTCCGGGGACATCTATAAATTGGGCGCGACGCTTGGGATGAGTTTTGTCGCGCGTCGACTTGACTCGCAACGCAGCCGCGTCTGGAGGACGGCCTAGCCCTCTCGCTGAGATGGATATCTGGATGAAACAACCCGAAAAAATGGGAACCCATCCTTTCCGAAGGGATGGGTCCCGCAACCTTTTTGCCGCCTCACGATCCACGACGACGGGACGGCTTGACTCAGTTTATGCAAAAGAAAACTACCGTCGAACAGCTGGGGCGTAAACTCTCCACGATCTCGGAGACGTACGGGATGGCGCTCGCCCCGTACGATATTGACCGGTTCCTGGCTTTGGCACCCTACTATTTCTACGATCCGGCGCTGGATGCCGCGCCGACCGTAGAGTCGGTCGAAACGTTGGTCCGGCTCGGAGTCCCTCGGTGGCCTCTGACTAACCAGGGCACAGTCAACGAAACGTTTGCCCTGTTAGATGCGCGGCTTTTGAAAGGACTCGCGAGCGCCCCCCAAAGCGCGGCTGCTGCGGGAGCGTGGACACCCTCGTCCTTGGAATGTCCGGTTTACGGAAGTCGGGCCGGAATTGTGCCGACTGAAGGGAGGGAAGAAAGCGGAATTAACCTAAAAAACATCCTCGGAAAGGGGCCTAACCTTGCCGAGGCTAGAAGCAACCAATTATATGCAAATAACACCTAACTTTAATAACAATCCTGCGGGTGGGGAATCGAAAAGAGCGGAGGCTCCCGATGTTCCAACTGCCGGGCGCCTCCAAAACAACTATAACCGGGAGTTAAGTTCTGCGTCGATGACGCACACTCAACTTCCCAGGTACTACAACTATAGAACCGATTCGGAATTAACGAGTGAAAAAATTAACTCGCCTTCGCTGCTTCTGTTAGTTCCAATTAACTCGATCGTAGCCACCTGGGGGGCTAAAGCCCGACGAACCGCCGCCGAGATAAAACCCGGAACTCTATTCCGCAGCCTTTACGCTTCAAAGCCGAGGCGCTAGGGTTAGCGCTAACCCTAAAAAAGAAGAGCGCGGCTCGGCCAAGAGCGCGCGCTCGAAATAGATGCAACCTACCTTCCCAGGAAAAGCCGCCTCTGCTTTTTATCTATCGGCTATTCAGCCGCAAGTAAAGCCCCCGCTTCGAAAAAGAAACCCCAGACGCGACCAACGCCCGGGGCGGGCAATTAACCACAATGCAAGATCTACACTTAACAACTCCCACCACGGAGCTGTCCAGACAATAACTAAAAAAGGAGCCGTTACCCGAATGGACGATACCGTATCTAGCCCCGAAGTAAAGATCGACCGAACTTTACTTCTGACACCACAAGTCGACGAGTTCGCCGACCTCTTTAAACGCGTCCGCGCCGTCAACAGCTTTGCGCTCCGAAAACGGTACTGGAAAAAACTCGACACCGACTTGATCAACCAAATCTTCGCCGCGACAATCAACGGCCACCTGGTCATCGACGGCTCCGAAATTACCGACGCGACGCGGCTCTTTTTGACGACCTGGAGCCTCGACCGGACGCGGATACGGTGGGGGCGGAGGGGGACCTACTGCACGCTACTCGATTACCGGGAGGTGCGGGTGAGCCTCTGGAAAGGGGGGCTGTTCTGGGTCTGGGGCTGGCAGGACGAAACGACGGGCCGGTGGATGCGGGCGAAGCCTTGGGGGACGATATTAGACGTCGCGCGGCTTATCTTCCGGCGACCGGAACCGGAAGAATTCGTGCCCCTGGTAAACGAGGAAGTAAGGCCCGTTTGGGACCGGATACGGAGCGGGGAACTGCGGGTGGTAAGGCGAGAAATTCCGTCGGAAGCGCAATTCGAATGGGTTAAGGCGGCGAAAGAAATCGTGCTCCCCTATTACCACGCCGCCGGGCTCGTAACGGGCGTCGCCCGGCGCGCGCCGACGGCGAAACAACTTTGGGAAACGTTGCCCGATGAGGTCCGCGACGTTCTCTTCGACTCTTCCTCAGAGGAACACCGCGACTTCCTCCGGCTCGCCGAAATTTACGAGGAAACGATCGGAACGGCTTATTTCCGCGTCCGACGGGACGCCTGGAAGAACCAAACCCGCGTCCGTATCCTCGAAACTTAGCCGTATAGGTTTTCTTGTTGTAGACAAGATTCGGAACGGAACCGTGAAACTTAGACGAGCCTAAATCGCTTAGGTTTGCTTCTTATGCAATAAGTTGCCCGATGGCATAGTGGCATCAGTTACGTTATTACGTTATTTGATACAACATACAGGAACAGGTCGCGTAGGAATCTCCGTAGCCGTAGCCGTACTACTACTATAGAGGTGAACCTAAGCGGTAAGTAGTAGTACGGCTACGGGCCACGCAAAATTCAAACGCGACCGCGCTGTGGGGGCGCTCACGTGCCCCACACCAGCGCGACTCTTCACGTTGCATCACAGCTGCCATTACAGGCGTCGGGGGCGTCGGGCGTCCGGGCCGTATACGCTTCCTTCTACTTCGTAGGAAAATTTTCCGGTTCGCGAAATCCCGGTCTACGATGTTAGAAAAATTTTTCTAATTTCGCGTTACGTTCTTTAAGGAGACTACCGTTTATGCAACCACCGACAACCGCCTCTTCTCGCGACGACTCCTCACCTCAACCTTCCTACTCGCCGGGCTATGCGGCGGGGGTAGACAAGATGCAGAAGAACGTCCTCAAGTACAAGTCTCAGGTTCCGAAACCGCCGGAACGAGATTTTACTTACGGAGAGAGGGCTTGGCTCCTAAGGAACGTCGCCGACGAACTGCTTCGACGGCAGAACCCGGGTTGGTCGTTTAAGGTCTGGGCGAAGTACGGGCTGTCGCGGCTGTATTTCCTCGACGACTCGTGGCTCGGGTACGGAGCGGACGGGCGATGTATCTACGGACGGACGGACGATTCCGGTAACTCCGTTCCCGATAAATCGACGACGGCCTACGAAGTAAGGGTCGCGTTGGGCTTAGCGAAAGCAGCGAAGCGGGGAACGATTTCGGGTTAGACGCTCTCCATTCCGCCAGGATGGTCACGTTAGTTTGTATTGTTTTGATGAGGGGCGTAACCGGGAATACGTTTGAAGAGTTGGACGGCTGGATTTGTTTTGAGGAGGGGCTGACGTCCCTCCGGTCATGGCCGGAATA
>Ga0306925_10002675_pt1 | contig 15421 bp, 20 predicted proteins | sample flu12Cox44000176_FD_203755 | JGI IMG/M metagenome (GOLD analysis project Ga0306925, IMG submission 203755) | Lab enrichment of tropical soil microbial communities from Luquillo Experimental Forest, Puerto Rico - flux8day.12C.oxic.44.000.176 (v2)... | ecosystem: Environmental > Terrestrial >... | reverse complement strand
ATTGCTCTTGTCGGTATCGAGAATCTGTTCGATCCGGAAGCTGTTATACTCGGCGGCTCTGCTCCGATAGAAATCTTAAACGGGCTTTTTGGCCGGCTAGGAGATTTGCGACCGTCGATTCGATTAGGGCGTCCTGGAGAAAGAATCCGAGTGAGTTTCTCTGCGGGAGCAGAGCGCAGCGGTCGGTGCAGCCGCTTTTCCGATTTTTGCCGCCGCAAATCCAAGTCGATTTTATTAAGTGGGAAAGGAGCCGCCGATAGTCGATCTGTACTGTTGCTGAACAATTATGCGCTCATTCCGGGATCCGAGCCAGAGACCGTCAACGTGATTAACATGAACACCGGGAAAAAAAAACCGAACAAAAGGTCTTCCTCTCTTTGGAAGCGACTCACAAAAGAGCCCAACTTTAGTAAACTCATTCGGGATGCGATTGCGGTCTTGATTAGGCGAGGTGAAATCAAGATCCCCGGAAAGAAACGGCGACCCTGATAAAGCTCACAGGCGAAGGAGCACCGAAGGTGCGAAACAGCACAGCTCAGGGTGGAGCGATAAGCGGAACCGTGGGTATCCAACCTTTAGGGCGCCTGGGTCAGGCGCCACGGGGCAATAAGGCGCCTCAAGCAACACGGGCTCGCTCCGGTGGAGGTATTGGCTTACCCAAGATACTCCACTTTTCCGGAAGCATCCCGAACCGCTGCGGATGCCCCGGGGTTAGTTAAAGTAAATCTGTGCCGCGATCCGTTATCGAATAGCAACTCCAGATCGTCGCCTACGAATACCGCAGTAACCGAGCCCGACAAATCTGGCGTGGTAGTGGCAGACTTAATCGTCAGGGCCGAGCCGTCCGCGAAAGTGATTACGCACTTTCCGGCCCCACCAGTGGATCGCTCGACCGTCCGGCCTTTTATCAGGTTGGTCAACTTGTGGTTTGGCGGCATGGCTATTGTCCGGTTCCGCCCGCTGGCGAATATCCTCGATCGAGCGCATCAATCTCGGTCATAAACTCTCCTCGGCTCGTCTTTCCATAATACCGCGATCCAGGCCTCCAGTACTTGCCGGATCGTAGATTAACCCAGACTTCATGATCCGGGCTGCTCGACTCTGGTGGGTTGAACGTTTTCGGCTCATGTCCGACATACTTCTTGTAGGCCTCGATCCAGTTAGATGCTACCGCCTGCTGAGCGGTTCTAAGGTCTAGTTTTCCCGCGCAAACCAGGTTATGCAGCCTTCGGTCTAAAGCGACCTTCGCGTCGCTATTCCAAGGGGAAGTTCTCGTAGATTGCGGCCAGAGGCTCTTGATTGAATTAGAGCCGCCGAGTGAGAGCGGAATCAGGTGATCAACCTCATAATCGCCGGTCTTCCATCTCGTGATTCCGTACCGGGCGTAGACTTGCCGTTTGAGCGCGGGTGTCACGTTTCTTACCTTCCGAGCGTTGCCTCGAACGCAAATATCTTCTTTCGTCACATCAAAAGCGTCGCCGGGCGTCAGCTTTGGATCGGGCAGGATCGGGCGGGGCTGTTCCGATTCCTGTCCACCGCTCTGCGAGCAAACGGCAACCAGGATCAAAATAGCCGTGCGCGTTATTCTAGGAAGGGCTATTGCCATGGCAGTTTTGGCCCTCGAATGAAAAAGACTCTAGAAGGATTTCTCGACTTCTTGAAGCATGGATAGATTTTCAGAGAATCCACGCTTGTAAGCCATTGTGCGCGAATTCGGGTGGTTTGCCCTCGATCTCGGGCGGCGGCACTGAGTAAAAGGAATGACTAACTCTGAAAGGGCCGAAACTCGCCCGGTGAGTGAACAGGTTCGCCGTCAACGGGTCAGCCAGATCTTTGGCAATTAATTTGTCGTCAGCGCTTTGTCTAGGCATCCGGGACTTGTACTCCTCGATGTTTTTCCGAAGGACCAACACGACCAATGACTTAGGCGGGTTGGAGCTCTGAGACGTCGCGGTTACTTGCACATAAATGTCGCTGGAAGCCATAAGAATCGAGTAACGGATCCTGCGCCGCGGGTCCGAAATCAAACCGGATTACCCTGATTCAGGACCCAGCGGTTGCCGGGAGTCGAATTATTCGGCAACCCAACAGCCGCGATTTTCGTCCTGCATCGGCGGACATTTTTTCGAACCGTAGGAACAAAAGACACAGCAGTCGCCAGGCTTAGGGCGCAATAGCGTCTTGCAGTTGGAGCATTCGTAAAAATATTGGCAGGCGTCGGTCGGCATTATTTCTTGCTTGGCGAAGCCGCACACAGGACAGACCAGCGTCGATTCAAGAAGAATTTCGCTCATAGCCGATTCGGTTGCGGACAGAAGAAGGATAGGCTGCATCCGCTGCCGCTGAAAGATCGTTTTGGTCCTGATCGTTACATGGCGCACGCGATTGACCAGCACTCCGGGTCTGCCCAGTGTAAGTGAGAGTCAGCCCGATGAAGGTTCGGGTTGATTCCTACAGGACCAGAGACATCGCGATCACCTGATCGAGCCTTAACGAAAAGTCATGAAATTCGGCTTGGTCAGTGGCAAGTGGATCTTCAAGGAGCCACTTCATGAAAAGATCCTCTGCCCCAATCACGGTCCGAGTCGGACATCGTGAATTCGTCAAGCTGAATGTAACGAAGTACGACTGGCGCGATATTTACCACTTCATCTTGACCCTTAGCTGGCCACAGTTTGGCGGCTTAGTTCTCGGGATTTACCTGCTGGTCAATCTCTTCTTTGCCACGCTTTATCTGCTCGGCGGGCCCTGCATCGCTGGACTCGCTCCGGGTTCGCTTTACGACGCCTTCTTCTTCAGTGTCGAAGTGTTGTCCACAGTGGGCTTTGGACACGCCTACCCGGACACTCTTTACGGTCATTGCGTCGTTACATTTGAGGTCATGGTCGGCCTCTTTGGCCTGGCTGTCATGACTGGTCTGATCTTTGTCCGTTTTTCGCGTCCGACCGCCCGGATCAGATTCAGTAACGTTGCCGTGGTTGCACCGTTTGATGGCTTACCGACCCTCATGATTCGTCTGGTTAACCTCCGACATCATGCGATGGTCGAGGCCGAATTTCGACTCCTCCTGGGCCGTAGCGAATTGACAAAGGAAGGAGAAGATGTCCGGCGCTTTTATCCGCTGCGACTGCAATTCGATCATCTGATTAATTTTCCGGCAGCGCTGACGCTTCGACACGTGATCGACGAAGCCAGCCCATTGTTTGGCTTGACCCCGGGAGACTTGAAACTGACCGACACCCGGATGCTTGCTTCGGTTGTTTGCGTCGATCCAGTGATTCAAGCGCCTGTGCAAAGCCAGACTGAGTATCTTCACCAGCAAATTGCTTGGAACCGGCGCTTTGTGGAGATCTATACGGAAGATTCAGCCGGACGTTATACGGTGGACTACGGCAAATTTGATGCCACGGCGGAGATTAGTCCGCAGTAAAGGCCGCTGCTGATCACGAGCACGGCCGCACTTCTGCCCATCAACTGGCTTTCTGCCGATAGGCGACGTGCAATCCTTTGCCGATCGGTACGGTTACGGAAACAAAACCAGGGAGCTGTCCAACCTCCGCGATGTAGTCTGCGATCTCCTGCGGGTGAGACAAAACGTTGTCAGCCAGCAGCAGAACGTCCGGAGCTAATTTCGGTAACAGGATTTGTAACTGCTCGCGTGCGCTCAGCCGGTCCGCATCAAAAAAAACGCAATCGAAAGGTCCGGCTAGCTCGTGAACAACCTCCGTCGCAGAGCCCTGAATCACTTGCACCATGAAGCCCAGGTTTGCCTGCGCGATATTTCTTCGAGCGCCAGACACCTTGACCGGGTCCCGCTCAATAGTCGTCAGAGGAACGGCTCCCTCGATTGCTTCCAGAGTCGCGCCAATGACAATGGCACTGAAGCCATTTGATGTGCCGATCTCCAGCACCTGTTTTCGCGCGCTGCTCAGCAGCAGAACCTGGATCAGCTCCGCGGTGGGCCGCTCGAGATTGAGCATTTTTAGTTGACGATCCGTCTGCATCGGATCATGCGAAAGGCCGAATTGCTCGATCTCATCGAGCACGCGCGTTACCCGCGGATTGAAATTCACGCTCATAATATTTCGGTCAGAAAACGGAATTCTAGAGTTTGTCCCGTTTCGGAACAACTAGAAGGACTGACCATTCCCGCGATACTGGTCTTCAAAGGGCCTGAGTTCAGCCGGCCAAAAATTTCTCGATGATTTTATATGGCGACTTGGGCTGGCTGCGGTCCAAGGCTAGGCGGCGCTGCTTCTTCAACAAGCTGGTAGCGGCGGCGGTAAGATAGGTCTGCGCAGAAGAGGCCCGTCGCTGAGCTAGTCGTGTCTGGCTACAGAAATTGATAGGCGAGCTCGGCGGGACACTCGCCCTCGGCTTGAGCAAGCGGTGTAGGCGGCTAATCTTATCCACTTCCCAAAGAATCCGATCCAAGCTAGGAATTGATAGTACGAGCTGTAGCTGAGCCCGATGATTGTTCTCGACGAATACAACGAGGGAGGCGAAAAACCGATGACACCGGCAACACCAACTAGATTGACCCGCGCACATGTAACGGCCCAGGTGGCTAGCGCTGTAAAGGTCAGTCCTCAGATATCATGGTCGGAGGCGGGTCTGCCGAAGATCGCGCAGCATATGTTTTCTCTGATGCTGCGCAACCTTGCCAGCGACGGCTTTTTGTTCATGGATCCCACTCACTCGGGCCCCAACGACCCGCAATCGTTCTCGTTGCCGGGCTGTATAATCGCGGCTCCGTCATTTCCAGCTAATACCTCCGGTATAGACCAAGACTATGTGTACAACTGGACTCGGGACGCGGCCATTACAGCGATGGAGATTGCTGCCGCCAAAATGCCGACAGCTCCAGGTTCCGGCGTCCAGCCCCTGATCGACTATGTCAACTTCGCTCAGACCTGTCAGAACAATGCGATGCCGTCGTTGGCTCTTGCTAGCTACACGATCAGGGGACTGTCACGCCAGTGGACGGAGCAGACTGACGGTCCGGCGCTGCAGACGCTGGCCATCTTGATGGCCTACGATCAGCTCGACACGTCCACACAGGCGATTGCGAGGGCTGTTATCAACAATAACCTCAATTACCTGCTGGTAGCGTACCAAGACCAGACGTTCAATTTGTGGGAAGAGCACAAAGGCTTTTCCTTCTTTGCCCGATCCGTGCAATTACGCTGTTTACAAGCGATCAAGACCAACACGATTGGCATCCCAGTCCCGCAGGGAACGGATGTCGCGATCACATGGCTGCAAACGGCGTTGCAACAACATTGGAATGGTACGCTCTATGTGTCGCTCATGCCCCCGCCCGCTGGTTATGACGCGAATACCGACATTGTCTCGGCATGCATTTATGGCGCAGTGCCTTGTACAGACACCAAGCTGCTTGCGACCGCGGCGCAGGTTCGGGAGCAATGGGAGGATCCCAACTCGCCCGACCACTATCTGATCAATGTCACCGACAAAAACAACCAGGGGATAGGGCCACTGTTGGGACGCTATCCGGGAGACGTTTACGATGGCGACGTCCACGATCCCAGCTCCGGAGATCATCCTTGGGCGCTGTGTACCTGTAATCTTGCCGAGTTGTATTACACGCTAGCAAATCAGATCCAGAACAGCCAAGCGGTGCCGCTCGATCACCTCTCGACCACGTTCTTCAGCCAGATTGGCGTGACACCAGCTACTCCGGTGGCGGACGTAATCAGCAAACTGCAGGACGCAGGAGACGCGATGCTTGCCGCGGTAATCTATCACAGCGATCATCTGGAACTGAGCGAGCAGTTTGACGGCGTCACCGGATACGAAAAGAGCGTGAAGAACCTGACTTGGAGTTACGCGGCTTTTCTATCCGCCGTGCGCGCCCGAACCGGTCAAAGCGTAGAGGGGTGAAGCCCGGTAAATAAGCGTTTAGGTCGGTTCATCGGGCTGACAGCTCCGACGTGTTCCCTTCTTTCTTTCTGCGGCCAGTTTTTGAAAACCGCTTTCGTCAGTAACCCTTGCCGCTAGGAAGATCCTCACAGCCCCTCCAGGCAGGTTCAGATACCGGCACCATGCCAACTGCCGAGCGGTTTCCCATTTCGGGGATATATGAGACATAAGGATATGGAACGGGGTACGTATGCTCGCATGCCGACAAGGCTGCGCAGAGGAGGATCATTATGCCCTTCATTTTCCGGTTCTCATCTTTTTGGGAATGGCGCTTCGAGCGCGAATCGATCGGACTATTAGTTGCTCTCAACCATGGTCACGTCATAAGGACAGGTTCGGCCCGAAGCGTTGTGAAAGGAAAATAGCATAGGCTTCCCGACTTCGCCCCTGGTACCCTATATCTCTAGGTCGCCGGTTGCGCCTGCCTGAACCGCTCCCGGCAATGGCCGACGAAGTCCTGTACCGCATTACAACCAACTCGATTGCTGAGGATATAGACATTCACCCAGCGTCTGCCTCGCAAAGGCGTCAACGGAATGATTGTGACTCGGGACCGATTTGCCAGGGTTCGCGGCGCTACCGCAATTCCAACGCCTTTTTCCACCAGGCCGAGAAGCGCCTCGATTGATCCCGCCTCAATCGTGCGCGGTTTCGGCAAATTGCTCGCTTCCAGATAGGATAAAAACCGTTCTGTATACGAACAATCCTGGCGTTGAACAATCAATGGCAAATCGCAGCTTGTGACCGAATCATTCAGTCGAACTTTGCCCAGACCTTTTTCAGGACCGAACAATACCAGCTCCTCCTTGATGATCAGTTCGGTTTGTAGGCTCTCCGCCGTTGCCGGGTAAGAGAGGAAAGCCAGGTCGAGTTCATTTTCCTGAAGCATGCGCATGAGGAGGCGTGAACTCCCGAGGTTGATCGTAAACTCCGCCTCTGGATGGACTTTCTGGTAGCTGGCGATGAGCATGGCCAGGTGAGTCGCGCCAAATGCCTCCAGACTTCCTATTCGCAGGGGTAGAGCCCTATCGGAGCTTGAATCGGGAAAGCTTTGACGCAGCTCGGCCAGCAATGAACCGAGACGCCGCGCCGTCGGAAGTAGCCTTTCGCCTGCTGCGGTCAGATAAATGCCGCGGCTGGTGCGAGTTAACAATCTCTGGTGCAATTCTGCTTCGAGCTTTTGCATACGGGCCGACACGTTTGTCTGAACCATATGCAGCCTGCGAGCTGCCTTCGAAATGCTGCCCGAGCGAACCACTTCAAAAAAGACGAGGAGATCGGGCAGCAGTTTCGGATCCACCCTGCCATCATCATCGATGATGGCTGCCGTGACAACAAATCGTTACCGCTTTCGAGGCAGCGCCTATATCCTGGCCGGTAACCTATAGTTAATAATTATGTACAGCCCATCAAGCCGACCACGCTTCATCCTGATCGCCGGCCCCTATCGTTCTAACACCAATGATGATCCTTCGCTCATCGAGGCAAATTATCGCCGCATGAATGAGGTTGCCTTGGAACTGTTTCGGATGGGACACCTTCCAATTACGGGCGAGGCGATCGCTCTCCCGCTAATTCAAGTCGCTGGTTCACAGGCTCTCGGCGATACCATCTGGAACGAAATCTTTCATCCGATTGGACGAAGGCTTGTGGGGTGTGTCGATGCGGTTTTGCGAATCGGTGGCCCATCTGTCGGGGCCGACGAAATGGTGACCTTGGCTCGGGCCGCTGGCAAACCGGTCTATTCCTCGATTGCCGAGGTCCCACCCAGCCGCTGATTGCCCGGATGAAAGACAATGAACGAGTCCGAATCCGCGCGACCAAGACGTTATCGGACGATTGGTATCTACTCAGGAAAACAACGTTCGATTACCGGATGAGGGATGGATCCTGGAAAACGGTGACCCGCGAAACCTATGATCGTGGCAACGGAGCGACAATTCTCCTGTTCAATCGTGAGCGCGGCACACTATTGCTGACTCGGCAGTTTCGGTTTCCGGCATACGTAAATGGATCAGATGATGGCATGCTCGTTGAAGCGTGTGCCGGATTGCTGGATAGCCAGTCGCCGGAAGAAGCTATCCGGCGCGAAGCCGAAGAAGAGCTGGGAGTCCAAGTGGGCGAAGTTCACAAAGTTTTGGAGACTTATATGAGCCCGGGATCAGTTACCGAAAAGCTCTTCTTTTTTGCTGCCGAATACGATTTGCCGAGCAGGAAGCTCACCGGAAATTACGACGAAGGTGAGGATATCGAGGTTATCGAACTGACCTTAGCCGAAGCTCTGGGGTGGGTCGATGATGGGCGTATCCAGGATGCCAAGACAATAATCCTGCTTCTTCTCGCTCAACGAAAGGGTTGGCTCGAAGTAGATTTAAAGGACAGGTCCGCCTGACGAAGAGACCTGGACACGGGCTTCGGAGCCATTTCAGCGGCTTTGGCCCAAGCCGTCCGGCTGTGTGATCTTCTGACTGTCTGCAATTGAACAACGAGGCTTTGCTCAACCCCAATCGTCGTAAGTGCCAAGCTCTGCCGATGTTGCTTTCGGGATCTAGCTGGGCTTAATTCGGAGGGGAGGAGCTGATCCCATGTGGCAAGTTGTGGTCGTTGCGCTTGGTCATGTATTTATCCTTTTGTTGGCGCTTCTCGGGTTGCGGTTTTTGCACCGTTATACGGCAAGTAGGTTCATTCACTCCGGGATCCATTGTCCAACTGAGTTGGCGGCCAAAGGCCAATACGAGGCGCCGCCTCGCGGTTGGGCCGTCATGTATTTGATTATTCATTTAATCATTCCCCGTCTAGTTTTTCTCACGGCGACCATAGGATCTTTTCTGATTCTTACTAGTGATTTCGGGCTTCGACCGACCGTTTCAACTTGGTTTAACAAGCCTGGATGGGAGTGGAAAGTGCCTATGGCCCTCGCGATAGGTGTTTTAATTAACCTTGTTGTAACTGTTGAAAGGCTTCGCAGCAGTCGACTGCGAGAGGTTGCGATGAAAGACCTCGAACATTCTCACGCGATCCTGATACTCGTTGGGGCACAAGCGCTGCAGGCTCTTTTGCCGCTCGTGTTCGCTTTCCTGGTCATTCCGATGCTCGGGCTCCCAAAACCTATTCTGGATTTCCTTGAACGCTTTACTCTGGTTCTCGTTATTATTTGCGTTGGGATGGACAGTCTGAGAACGCTCCGATTGGTCGAAGCTAAAATAGCTCAGCGCGCAAAGAAAAAATGGGGTGGTGAGGAACGCCAGACTCGCGCGGCGGAAACGCAGTATTCAGTCATGCACCGGATGTTAAATGTCCTTGTTATTCTGGCGACAGTGGGCGCAGCCTTGATGGTTTTTGATCAAGTCCGAACATTTGGCGCAAGCCTCCTGACTTCCGCCGGAATCCTTGGACTGGTCGCGGGGATCGCGGCTCAGCGAACACTGCAAAACGTCTTCGCCGGTCTGCAGCTTGCAATCACCCAGCCGATCGCTCTGGGCGACGTGATCGAGGTCGAGAATGTTGTCGGGACCGTAGAGGAAATTAACTTCAGCTTCGTTTCCGTAAAGTTAAGGGATCTTCGCCGATTAATCCTGCCTGTTACCTATTTCCTCGAAAGACCCTTTACCAATTGGACACGAACCTCTGCCGAATCTCTTACGTCTTTTACGTTGGTCTTAGCTTTGAATGCCTCGCTTCCAGCGATCCGCAAGCAGGTGGAGACCATCCTGCACACGAATCCGCTCTGGAACGGTGGCAAATGGGAAGTTATCATCAGCGAACTGGATGAGACGTCAATGAAGGTGCGAATCACCTTGGGTGCCGCTGACCCCGAGATCGCTTTCCAGCTAAAGTCACACGTACAAGAGCATATTTTGGATTACCTAAACCAATTCAAGAAAGGCTCTCTTATCGGTGCGGTTGCCGATCCAAAACCTCCAATGGAATTGGCAGAAACAACAAACCCGCCGAAACTGGAACCGGCAACGTCGGCATCCTGAGGCGCTTGCAATAGTTCACAAACTGCCTGCGAGTCCTAGCCTTTTGGTCAATCGGATGAAATCCAGAAACCTTTGCCGCGCACTAACGGGCGTTGGCTTTCAGGATCCGGAGCACTTCTGCGATCGCCTGGGGGTTCTGATGCGCGCCGTGCCCCGAAGGGACGATGTCTTCGCTCTGCGCACCGTTCATGTGTGAGCTCCAGTACGGCACCACTCCATCACTGGAATTCGGTGAATCGCCCCGCCCGCGATCGCCGATGATCGTATTGTACGGCACACCCGGCGTCATCGGAATCGAGTTCATCGCGCTGAGAAAACGGCTTCTCGGTGAAAGAGAATCGACGCTGTTGGATCGGCGCATCGGTTTCAGCTCAGCGTCCTCGATCCGCGTTAGACGCAGCATCTCCCGGCTGGCTTGAGCGCTCAGGGTCGCTTCGCGAATAAGCATGGCTGCGAGGCTCCCGAGCACTCCCTTTGCCAGGTTGCTGCCGCGCAACGGCGCGGCGATGAAGATGACGCGTCCAATCTCTGGCCGGTGTCGAAAGAAAAGTTCCTGCTGAAAATATTCCCGCACCTTCGGCGACAAGGGCACTTCATCCGGCGGGCGACCGAAGATGTTCATCCAAAGTTTGTTCCCGCTGTCAGTCAACAGCAGGCGGCTGATGCATCCTCCCATGCTGTGGCCGATTACAACCATTGGTTTCATTTTCGGAAATCGCTTTTCCACGGCTTCGAGCTCATGGCGCAAAATTGCGGCTGAGTACGGGAACGGGTAACCCGTAGGGTAGCTATAGAACCAGAACTGGTAATGCTTTCGGATCACCAGGTCACCCCGCAGCTTGTTGATCATCGGCGCCCAGGTAGCCTGGGAATCCTTCAGCCCATGAATCACCAGCACGACGGTCTTGTCAGGATCGTAAGGCTGGAGCCGCTCAATGGCAGCAGTGCGGGCAAATTTGTCCGGGTTCAAAAGACGGGAGAGCTCGTGTTTTTGGGGATCGCTCTCCCGGAGCATCACGGCAAGCGGCACGGTGAAGTCGGCTGCCAGCGGAACCGTGCTCCCGCGGAACTCCACCGTCTCTCTCGCGAGCGGATCTTCGAAAGACAGAACACACCGGCGTCCCTCAAAATGCGCTACGACGGTGACGCTGTAATAGATCCGGGAGGGCCCAAAGTCCGCCCGTCGGTTTTTCGGCTCTCGTTCGACGGCGACGATTGGCGCTCCGATTCCATACCGTGTTATCCGCTCGGTCACATATTTTCCGCCAACATCGAACTCGTCGGCCGGGGTAAATTCGTACAACGCGGGGTTCCACTCGGGCCGCGGATCGGGCTTGTGCGTGAGCGTGAAATCGCCATCCGAGCCAGGGACCGTCAGCGGCGCGCTCCATGGATCAAGTTTCTCGTCATGAATGATCTGGAAAATGCGCGCGATCCCAAAGTTGTAATCGCGAAGAGCGGTCGCATTTGTTGGGTCTCGCTCGAGCTCACGCGATGCTGCTTGCAACGCTGTAAGACAGTCGCCGAGCGCAACGGGGGGCTTGGCGTGTTCTTCCCGCATCGCCTTTGTCATCGCCTGCTCGGCCGCGGCCAGCGAGCCGACGGCCGGTGCCCCAGTCAGGTGCGGATGGACGAGCGAGACCTTTGCGTACGGGCTGGCGCAACCAGCTAGGATTAGCGTGCCGAGCACGGATAGACGCACGTGCATATTGCTGGCTAGTTGTTTGCGAAGTAAGTCGAATCAACCACTGGCTTCCGTACGACTGGCGCGTCGGTCACAATCACGGTTGTGCCCGGCGCGATTTCATCGGCCACCTTCTGCGCGAACTCCGGACTGAACCGCAAGCGCGACGCAAGTGCTTGCGCATCAACACCGCGACCTTCGCCGTCCACTCGCATCCACCGGCCAGCTTGCCGTCCGGGCGCGAGCTGGCTCGGTTTGCCGGTCGTGCCTTCGAGCAACGTAAACACGTGTTCGCCAAGCCTGCGGCCCTTCACCTCAAGCGCAGCGCGGCCGATTGGATTGCCGTTGCGATAAACGTAAAGCGCCTTATCAGCCGAGCTGATGACGATGGTAATCGGACCGCTCGAGCTGCGTTCCGGACGCCAATCGTACTCATTCGCCGCGAGCGGATGCAGCATCGCCGGTGTGAAATCTTTCGGCGCCAGCATCAGTCCAGGATTGGAGGCGAGATGAGGCTGTGGCGTTCTGCCATCGCCAATCACCACTGTACCGCCTTTCGAAGTGGCATCAAAAAGCAGCGTCGAAAAGTCATATGGCAGCCGGATGCAACCGTGGCTGGCCGGATAACCAGGCAACTGGCCAGAGTGCATAGCGATGCCGCTCCAGGTGAGCCGCTGCATATTCGGCATGGGGGCGTTATTATACTTTTTCGAGTAATGCGTTTGCTTCTTCTCGAGAATGTTGAATACCCCGGGCGGCGTGGAGTTGCCCTTCCTGCCGCTGCTGACGCTCGAGCGGCCGACGAGAATGCCGTTGCGATACACATACATCGTTTGCTGCGGTAGGCTCACCAGCGCGACGACCGGTCCACGCGGCGAGAGTCTTGGGTCCCACCAGTACTCGCCGGGCTTGAGCGTGCCCGTCGGTTTGCCAGTCGGCGTACCTTTGGTGTGGAATGATGGTTGCTCCATCGCCAAGGAAGTGGCGACGAGTGCGGCGAAAATGGTAATGACGGCACCGAATTTCATACACAGATCACAACAATTGGCTGTGACTCTTGCCAGCAAAAAACCGCGTGCCCGCGAATGAGAGGTGCAGCCGAATTCCAGTTTTTGCCAATCCTTATCACGATTTTTAAAGATGGCGGAAAATGATTCCCGGCGTCGCGGCAAAGAAAGATCTCCCGTTTGGGGGCAAAAATGCGTTGAGTAGGTTGTTGGACATTTCGAGCGGGCTCCGATACTACAGAGCTTGTGAAGATTTTTCGAATCACGGTGGTTCTGCTCGCGCTCACTGGCGGTGCATTTGCCGATGACATACTAAGTGACACCCCCGAGAACCGGGCGAAGGCGGCCGGTGAGTATCTCAGCCTGGTCCCAACCAATGACCTGGTGGACGACATGACAGAGAAGCTTGCCGCTACTGTCCCGGAGGAGAAACGAGAGGCGTTTAAATCGATGCTGACCAAGCACTTCGATCTTGACGTGCTACTAGCAGCACAGAAGCAGTCGCTGGCTAAGATCTTCACCGTTGGGGAACTTAAAGCGATGATCGCTTACCAGAGCACTCCCGAGGGGAAATCGTCTTTAAAGAAGATGGGTGCCTATATGGCCGACCTGATGCCGGTCGTTCAAGCGGAGCTAAAGAAGGCGATGCTGGCTACGGCCCAGGAGACACAGTAGGAATTCAGACCGCTAGCGTGTCTTGTTGGTCGGTTACTTGATTTGGGCGATTTCTTCGTCGGCGTAGTTTCGGAGGCTTTGCGTCATCTGCTGCAGGTGTGACAATGTCTCCTTCTCATTTATTACGATGTCTTGCGCCCTGATCAGTTTCCAGCAAGCGCTGTAGATCATGTCGCGCGCACCGTTGATAGCGCGAGCGAGGTCCGTCGACTGCTCCACCGTCCGTGTCATCTTGGCTGGCCGACCCACTGGTTCGTTCCGAATCCGATGACTCATTGACCAAAATAGCATTTCCCAACGTATACTACACGTCTGTTTGTATACACACGGTTGCTAAAGTCTAACCCTCCGTTGCTTTAACTGAAGCCGCCGGGCGGTCATGGAAGAAGGCGGTGCTGGCTACGGCCAGGAGACAAAGCAGGAGGCTTTGAGGTCCCGTTCTCCCCTTTACTTAACAGGTTCGCGTGATGTTCCTTAATAAGGATCACGCGCATCAAGATCACAGTTCCGACTCTGGGTAGGGCGCAGGCCTTTCGGCTGCTCCGCCGCGGCCCAGTCGGTCACGGGCTGAGAAAAGGCCGCCTTTTGCGGGGACTACATTGGCAAACCTGAGAAAACCAATAGGCTTTTGGACATCAACATACACAGACTCAAAGCCGCCACGTACGGAATAAAGCTCGTGCCAGAAACCGGTCCCGCCGGTATCCCGCAAGAATTGTCTCCACCATAGTTGGTGAGGTTCTGCACGTGCCCAGCGTTCGAGCGATTCAAAGTCGCGCCAATATTGGCGCATCCCGACATGAGGCGGAAACAACGAGTAGACCAAGTTCTCATGCAGCAAGAGTCCGTCCGGCTTAGCGGCCACGGAGTTCTCGATTTTCGGCCCGAAGCCAATCAGTGTTTTCATGCCCGTGAATACGTTCACACGCATTCCAAGGTAAATGACGATCAAGTCCGGATAGGGAGAAAGGTCAACTGTCTGGCGGGACGCTTTCATATATTTTCTTGTCGAACGAGATCACTAGTGTTGCCTGGAGATTGGTAGGGACAGGTCAGATCAGGTGTCCTTCTGGTTATAGCTTGGAAAACGCTATTTTGGCCGAACCATCCCAAAGCGATCGCGTGTGCGGCAGTACCAATCCGGACTCGCCATGCGGCCGCAGCGTTCAACTGCCCGTCGCGGCTAAGTGATGTCACCCACGCGATAGGTCGCGGCGTCACGAGCGACACGAGTAGGGCATACGAGCGGTGCGCATGTGCTCCTTCGAGGTCGAATTTCATGTGCGCGAGTATCAGTCTGCTCGGGTCTGTACACAAGAGTATACGAGGTATTCGGGTGTCGGCCCGGGCGATTTCGGATACGGGTCAGATCTTCGCTCACAACTTAGCTGGTGTCGCTGGCAAAGCGGTCTATTTCTCGAGTGCCGAGGTGTTACCCAGTCGCTGATTGCCGGGAAAAGAGGCAATCAGCGAGTCCGAATCCGCACGATGTCTCACTAGTTGCGGTACAGCACCGCGATAAAACCAGCGGCGAGCCCCACAACGGCGCCCGAGATGACTAGGATAAGCGCGATGGCGTTAAGTGTCATGCTAACAAAATTGCCTTTAATAAAGTGCTGCGCCATTACCCGATCGAGGGGGATTGGAGGGACAGGTCCGCCCGAAGCGTTCATGACCGTGCCCAGCTGGTTTTGGAAGAAGTACGAACATTTGCGCCGTCCCAGTTCGGTTGCCGGGCGATCGCTTTAACGTGTTAGCTGATTACCAAAACGAATGTACCCTGAGTGATGAGCACGCCGCTGAAAGACAAATCGACCCTCGAAGAAATCCGGAGCCGGTTTGATCATGATGTCGAGAGGTTCAGCAATCTTGAAACTGGCCAGCAAGCCACCATCGACGCCCAGCTGGTTCTGGAGTTGGTGGCGAAGACTTGCGCCTGCCACCTGCATTCTGGCAGCAACGTGCTGGATCTCGGTTGCGGGGCCGGAAACTTCACCTTGCGAGTGTTACAGGAAGTCGGGGGCCTGAATTGTCATCTGGTGGATTTGAGCGGGCCGATGTTGGCGCGGGCAGAGGAACGGCTCCGTCAATCCAGCCCGGTCTCGGTGGTCACCCATCGATCCGATTTG
>Ga0306925_10002670_pt1 | contig 15435 bp, 14 predicted proteins | sample flu12Cox44000176_FD_203755 | JGI IMG/M metagenome (GOLD analysis project Ga0306925, IMG submission 203755) | Lab enrichment of tropical soil microbial communities from Luquillo Experimental Forest, Puerto Rico - flux8day.12C.oxic.44.000.176 (v2)... | ecosystem: Environmental > Terrestrial >... | reverse complement strand
GTTGATCTTGTAGCCAGCGATCGCCTTCTGGCCCTCGGGCGAAACGACCCAATCGATGAACTGCTGCCCGAGCGCTTTCTTCACGTTCGGATGCTCGGCCGGGTTCACCAGCATCACGCCGTATTGGTTGAACAGGCGCTTGTCGCCCTCGACCACGATCGTGAGAACGCCCCGGTTCTTGAACGAGAGCCAGGTGCCGCGATCGGAGAGCACGTAGGCGTCGGCGGCGGAAGCCATGTTGAGCGCCGCCCCCATGCCCTGGCCGATTTCGCGGTACCACGGCCCTTTGTCGGCCGCGATGTCGATGCCGGCGTCCTTCCAGAACTTGAGCTCGGCGATGTGGGTGCCGGAGCGGTCGCCGCGCGAGATGAACGGCGCCGCTTTTTGTTTGATCGTGCGCAGCGCCGCGACGATGTCCTTGCCCTTGACGCCGGCGGGATTGTCCTGCGGCCCGATCAGCACGAAATCATTGTACATGACCGGATAGCGCTTCACGCCGAAGCCTTCGGCGAGGAATTTCTCTTCCGCCGATTTGGCATGCACGAACACCACGTCGGCGTCGCCGCGCCGGCCGGTGTCGAGCGCCTGCCCGGTGCCCTGGGCGACCACCCGCACTTCGATGCCGGTCTTCTGTTTGAACAGCGGCAGCAGATAGCCGAACAGGCCGGAATCCTGGGTCGACGTGGTCGAGGCGACGACGATGAATTTTTCCTGCGCAACGGCGGGCGCAGCTAAAAAGACAGCGGCAAGCATCAGCAAAAAGACACGCCTGAGCATACAAGGCCTCCTTCCGAGTATTGTACATCGTCATGGCCGCCCCCGGGCACTTTGTGCCGGCCATACACGTCTTGCTCTCCTTATGCTTTCCAAGACATAGATGCCCCGCACAAAAGCCTGCATGACGGAGAGGTCACACCAACAGTTTTCCAGCGACGAAAGCGCGGGCCTCGGCGGTGCGCGGCGCGTTGAGGAAATCGAGCACGCGCGCGCGTTCGACGATACGCCCGCGATGCAGCAGCACGATATCGCCGGCGAGCCGCTTCGCCTCGCCGAGATCGTGAGTCGACATGACAACCTTGATCCCGCTCGCCGCGATCGCGCGGATGATGTCCTCGATCGCTTTGGTGGCGGCGGGATCGAGGCTCGCGGTCGGCTCGTCGAGGAAGAGCACGGCGGGGTCGCGGGCGAGCGCACGGGCGAGCGCGAGGCGCTGCTGCTCGCCGCCCGAGAGCCGGCGCGCCGGGCGCCGTCCGAGGCCGTCGAGGCCGACGACCGCGAGCAGTTCCTTGACGCGCGGCTCGTGGCGCCCGCGCGGGATCTGCGCGGCGGACAGCGCATAGCGCAGGTTGCCCTGCGCGCTGCGCCGGAGCATCGCCGGACGCTGGAATACAAAGGCGCGGCGCAACGGCCGCGCGTCCTCCGTCCCGCCCCAGGTCACGCGTCCCTCGCTCGGCACAATCAATCCCATGGCGGTGCGCAGGAACGTCGTCTTGCCCGTTGGGGCCGATCAGCACGGTCGGCGCGCCCGATTCGATCTGAACGTCGAGACGATCGAGCATCGTCACGTCGCCGCTGCGCACGCTGACCGCATCGAAACGAATCGGCAGGTCGGAGGACACTGCGCGCATGGCTATCCGGCGAAATTCTCGCCGGCGCGCCGCGCGAACCACACCAGCGCGTTGATCGCGATCACGATCGCGATCAACACCGCCCCGAGGCCGAGTGCGAGCGACAGGCCGCCTTTCGAGGTCTCGAGCGCAATCGCGGTGGTCATGGTGCGGGTGTAGCCGTCGATGTTGCCGCCGACGATGATGATGGTGCTTACCTCGGCGGCGGCGCGGCCGAAGCCGGCGAGCAGCGTCACCACCAGGGCAAAGCGCGCTTCCCAGATCAACGTCGCCACGCACCCCACCGCGCCGACATTCATGGCGGTCAATTCGTCGCGGTATTCCTGCCACAGGTCTTCGATCGCCTGGCGCGCGAGCGCGCGATGATCGGCGTCACCAGTATGGTTTGCGCGACGACCATCGCGGTCGGCGTGAACAAGAGCCCGAGTGACCCGAGCGGCCCCGAGCGCGAGAGCGCGAGATAGACCGCAAGCCCGACCACCACCGGCGGCAGGCCCATGAGCGTGTTGAGCAGCACGATGACGCCTTCGCGTCCGCGGAAGCGCGCGAGCGCCACCAGCGCGCCGAGCGGAATGCCGATGACGGCGGAGATCGCAACCGCGCTCAGGCTCACGACGAGCGACAGGCGCACGATCGCAAGCAGCGCAGGATCGCCGCTGAGAATGAGATCGAGCGCCAACGCGCCGGAATGCAAAGCCTCTCTCCGTCTTGCGGAGGCGAGAGGTAGCCCAAACGGCATGCTTTGTCTGTAGCGGAACGATTCGTCGCAAAGAATTGTTTGCAATTTCAGCGCCATAGCCTGAGGCTATGGACTAAGCTGCCGGCTTATCGAACACCATCACCTTGGACACGAACGCCTTGACGTTGCGGACGTGGGCAAGCCCGCACGCGGCGGCAAGCGCGTGAAAGTCTTCACGGATATAACCGGCGTAGTACGGCTCGTGATAATTCTGCGGGAAAAGTTCGAGCATGCCGTCGTAATCCGGCTCGTCGCCGAGTTGGAGCGAGTCGAGGATCACGAGACGACCGCCCGGCCTGAGCACCCGGGCAAATTCGGCGAACAGGGCGCGGCGCACCGGCGGCGGCAGCTCGTGGAACATGAAGATGCACGTCGCGGCATCCTGGCTGGCGTCGGCCACGGGCAGCGCCTCGCCTTTGCCGACGAGGCAATCGATCCAACCCCATCGCCGCAGGTGACGCCGCGCCTCGGCGACGTATGCCTCCGACATGTCGATCCCCAGCGCGGGAAGCCGCGGCCATACCTGTTTGGCGAAATCGAGAAACCGGCCGGTGCCGCAGCCGACGTCGAGAAGCCGCAGCTGCCGCTGATCGCGCCCGGCGAAGATCTCGAACAGGGGCGGCAGCGCCTGGCGGCGGGTGGCGTTCGCGGTGCCGTGGAACAACACTTCGACTTGCGTGTCGTAGCGCCGCGCCGATTCACGCGTCATCCAGCCGCCGGACTGGAAATGGAAGTTCTGGAGATAATAGCGCGGGCGATTGGCGCTCATCGCCTCGCCTAGAATTTCGTCATGGCCGTCCCTTTCGCGCCGGCGATGAACCTCGGGCAAGTCCTGAAAAAACAGGCGCGACCGGTAGAGCAGCGCCGGCAGCGAACCATCGTGATCGTCAGGCAGCGGGTAGACGCCGGCCTCGACGTTGGCGAGGTCTTGGCGAAACAGTTCGGCCATGTCGGCATAAAGGCGTCGACGGTCCGGCGTGGGCGCATTGGTCCTGGCGCGCGGACGCGTGCTTTGACGGCGCGCGAACTCCGACAAGCGCCGCATTACGAGGTTGTGGCCGACGTACCAGGCGAAGCGCGGCAGTTGACTCGCCCCATAGGCGACGCGGGTTGCAAGGAGTGAGGCAGGTTCGGCCATGCTGCGAATATGGGGCGCCGCAATAGGATTCAGTAGCCCGGATGGGCGCCGAGCGGGCGGAAGTCCGGGAGCATCCCCCGCATTCCACGCCGCTCCATACGGGCTACGGAACCTCAATCAAACACGATAATGCCGCGCGCGACCGCGCCCCACACCAGCAGTCGGAAACCCTCGTTGATCTCGTCAAATTTGTAGGTGCGGCTGATGAGGTCGTCGAGGTTGATCTTCTTGTCCATGTCGAGGTCGGCGAGAATGGGGAAATCCACGTCCGGCCGCACCGAGCCGTAATAAGTGCCGCTGATGGTCTTCTCGGCGTAGACCATGGCGGATGGGCTGATCGGCGCGCGCGTGGAAAAGGCGGGAATACCGACGAGCACCGCGTGGCCGCCGGGCGCGAGCGCGTCGACGATCTGCAGCGCGGTCGCTTCGGTGCCGATGGCATCGAAGGCGTAATCGACGCCGAGCCCATCGGTGAGCGCCTGCACCTGTTTGATCACGTCGCCCGACTTGGCGTTGATCGTGTGGCTGGCGCCGAATTGCTTGGCGTAGGCGAGCTTGTTGTCGAGCAGGTCGCAGGCGATGATCGTGCGCGCGCCGGCGAGCCGCGCGCCCTGCACCACGTTGAGGCCGACGCCGCCGCAGCCGACCACGAGAACGCTGTCGCCGGCGGCCACGCGCGCATGACGAATGACGGCGCCGACGCCGGTCGCGACGCTGCAGCCGATGATCGCCGCGTGAGTGAACGGCAGGTCGTGACGGATCTTAATCACCTGCTCGGCCGGGCAGACGACGTATTCCGAGAACGTGCCGATGCGTGCCATCACGTTGATCGGCTCGCCGTTGAGCCGCACGCGCGATGTGCCGTCGTGCATCACCCAGCGCGCGGTGTCGTTATGACCGATGCACAGCACGGTGCGGCCGGTCGAGCAGTAGCGGCAGTGGCCGCAGTGGGGGCGGAACGAGAAGATCACGTGATCGCCCGGCTTGACCGCGGTCACGCCGGGGCCGTTCTCCACCACGATCCCGGCGGCCTCGTGCCCGAGCACCATCGGCAGCGGCAGCGGCCAGTCGCCGTTCATGATGTGCCAGTCGCTCATGCACACGCCCGCGGCCTTGACCTGCACGCGCACCTCGTTCGCCTTGGGCGGCTCCTGCTCGAGATCGAGAATTTGCAAGGGCTTGTTGGCTTCGGTCAGGACGGCGGCGCGCATCTCTTCTCTCCCGGCGACATTCGATCGCCCTGCCAGCCCATCACCCCGTCAGGCAAAACACAAGCCGCCGTTCTGAGGCCCCAGTTGCGGTTCCACGCTACCGCCTCAAATTGCGGCACCCTCCTTAAGGCAATAACAACCGACGGCTGCGATGTTGCAGGTTACGCGAACTCCCGATGCTTGGGAGGAGCCCGTGGACGAACGCCGGGAATCCCATCGCTCCCGCACGTGGTGGGACGGCAAGATGGCGAAGAGATGCCGCGGTCCTGCCGCCTGGTGTGGCAGTCGTACGACCGCGCCGGCGTCGCGTTCGGACCCGAGCCACTCCCCGGCGCCGCGATATTGGGCCTGGGACCCCGGCCGCCCCACCCCTCTCCATGTCCCGCTTGAACCGGCCAGCCAAGCCGGTAATCTGTGCCTCGACCCGGAGGGGGACCGTGAACCGCCGCCACAAGGCGGGCGGATCCTTTCGGCCTGGGAGGTTAAAGCGTGAAGCATTCGCTGCTCTACAAGCGCGACTTCTACGCCGGCGGGCTGATGATCCTGTTCGGCCTGTTCGCGGCGTTCAACGGCCCGAGGTACTCCCTCGGCACCCTGATGCACATGGGGCCGGGCTTCATGCCCACCGCCTTGGGCGTCATCCTCACCCTTCTCGGCATCACCATTGCGGCGACCGCCTTGACGGAAAAGGAAGGCGAGGGCGAGGAGGGTATCCTCCCTGAGCATCCGCAATGGTTTGCGTGGGGGTGCATCCTCGCCAGTCCCCTCGCCTTCATCCTGTTCGGCAAGATCGGCGGCATGATCCCGGGCACCTTCATGTGCGTGTTCGTTGCCGCGCTCGGCGACAAAGACGCTACGTGGCGCGGCGTAGTGGCCCTGTCGGCAGTCGTCACCTTCTTCGGGGTGATGCTGTTCCACTACCTATTGAAAATCCCCATGCCCCTTTTGAAGTGGGACTTCCTGTGATCGAACAAGCCCTCGCCGGTCTCTGGTACGGGTTCAGCGTCGCTTTCGAGCCGCAGAACCTCATGTGGTGCTTTGTCGGCGTCCTCGTCGGCAACATGGTCGGCGTGCTGCCCGGCATGGGCCCGCTCGCCACCATCTCGATCCTGCTGCCGCTGACCTTCGGCATGAAGCCGGTCGGCGCCATCCTGATGCTCGCCGGCGTCATGTACGGCGCCCAATACGGCGGAGCGATCTGCTCGATCCTGCTCAACCTGCCGTGCCATCCGCCACACGCGGTTACATGTCTCGATGGATTCCCAATGACCAAGCAGGGCCGCGGGGGGGTGGCCCTCGGCCTGACGGTATTCTCCTCATTCGTGGGCGCGTCGTGGGGGATCACCGAAATGATCTTCCTCTCGCCCATCCTGGTGAAGGTGGCGCTGGAGTTCGGCCCGGCGGAAATCTGCAGCCTGATGGCCCTCGGCCTGCTGGCGGGCTCGACGCTCGCGCGCGGTTCGCCGGTCAAGGGCGTCTGCATGACCGTTCTCGGTCTGCTGCTCGGAAGCGTCGGCTCCGATCTCGAGACCGGCCAGCAGCGCTTCACCTTCGGGCTCGCCGAGCTTGATGACGGCGTCGAACTGATCGCGCTCGCGCTCGGCCTGTTCGGCATCGCCGAGTTCATGACGAGCGTCAATCAGACCGCGGCGATCAACACGCAATATTCGAACGTGCGCCTGCGCGACATGCGGCCCACCAAGGCCGACGTGAAGCGGTCGATCATGCCGATGTTCCGCGGGACGCTGGTGGGAAGCCTGTGCTCGCTCATCCCGGGCACCGGGCCGACCATCGCCTCGTTCGTCGCCTACGCCACGGAAAAGAAGGTATCGAAGACGCCGGAGAAATTCGGCACCGGCATGATCGAGGGCGTGGTGTGTCCGGAGACCTCGACCCACTCCTCGGTGCAGGGCGACTTCATCCCGACCATGAGTCTGGGGATTCCCGGCGACGCGGTGATGGCGCTGCTGCTCGGCGCGCTGATCATCCAGGGCATCGTGCCCGGCCCGCAGCTCATCAGCCAGCACCCCGACATCTTTTGGGGCCTGGTGGCGAGCTTCTGGATCGGCAACATCCTCCTCGTGCTACTCAACGTTCCGCTGATCGGCATCTGGGTTAAGATGCTGGCGATCCCCTACAAGTATCTCTATCCGAGCGCGATGTTCTTTGTGTGCATCGGCGTGTACGCCGCGAACAACGACTTCTTCCAGGTGGGCGAAGTCGTCGTCATCGGCATCCTCGGCTACGTGTTGCTGCGGCTCGGCTTCCATCCGGCACCGATCCTGCTCGGCTTCGTGCTCGGCCCGCGCTTCGAGGAGAACTTCCGCCGCGCGATGCTGATCTCACGTGGCGATCTTGCCACCTTCATTGAGCGGCCGATCAGCGCCGTGTTCGTGGCGCTGTGCGTCATCCTGATCGTCGGGCAGATTTACGTGCGGCTGAAGGGCTCGAAGGGCGACGTCTACCTGCCGCCGGAGAAGGCGCTCCATCCGGGCGCCGAGCAGGAAGCCACAGCCCCTCAACCGGCGCCGCTCTCGGCCGACGCCACGCGCAGCGTTCCGCACTGAGGTTGCGGCTTTCGCAGCGAGTTCTCATGATGGCCGGGCTTGTCCCGGCCATCGCCATTTTGCGCGCGCGAGGACACGCATGAGCCAGCATCGACACCAAACCGCCGACGGCATGGCGATCGAATGGGACGCGCCGATCGCGATGGACGACGGCCTCGTGTTGCGCGCCGACGTGTTTCGCCCGCTCGCGGACGGCAAGCATCCGGTGATCCTGAGCTACGGTCCCTATGCCAAGGGCCGCAGCTTCCAGGAGGCCTACAAACATGCCTGGGTGCGGGTCGTGCAGGCGTATCCCGATATCGAAAAAGGTTCGTCCAACAAATACCAGAACTGGGAGTTATTCGATCCCGAGCGCTGGGTGCCGGACGGCTACATATGCGTGCGCGTTGACTCGCGCGGCGCCGGCCGTTCGCCCGGCTTTCTCGACGCATGGTCGGCGCGCGAGGCGCAAGACCTCGCGGCTTGCATCGAATGGGCCGGCACGCAGCCGTGGTCGAACGGCAAGGTCGGCCTCGCCGGCATCTCATACTATGCGATGAACCAGTGGCAGGCCGCGCCGCTCAAACCCAAACATCTCGCCGCAATATGCGTCTGGGAAGGCAGTTCCGACTATTACCGCGAGCTTTGCCGGCATGGCGGCATCCTGAGCGACTTCCTCTCCAGCTGGTTTCCGCGCCAGGTCGGCACCGTGCAGCATGGCGTCGGCGAGCGCGGCGCAAAAAGCGTCGTTACCGGCGAGCCGGTTGCCGGCCCGCCGACGCTCGCGCCGGATGAACTCGCCAACAACCGCACCGACCCGTCCGACGATGCGCTGCGGCATCGGCTCATCGACGACTATTACCGATCTCGCCTGCCCAGATTCGAGGACATCGAGGCGCCGCTGCTCTCAGCCGCCAACTGGGGCGGCATGGGACTGCACCCCCGCGGCAATTTCGAGGGCTACCTATACGCCGGATCGCGGCACAAGTGGCTCGAAGTTCACGGCAACACCCACTTCACTTTGTTCTACGCCGAATACGGGCAGAAGCTGCAAAAGCGCTTCTTCGATCATTTCCTCAAGGGCGAAAACAACGGCTGGGAGAAGCAGCCGAAAGTGCTGCTCAACGTCCGCCACCCGGACGAGAAATTCGTGCCGCGCGCGGAACACGAATGGCCGCTGGCGCGCACCCAATGGACCAAATATTTCCTTGATCCGGCCAACCGCCGCCTCGCGCGCGGGGCCGCGCCTGCCGCGGCGACGCTGCCCTATCGGACGACCGGCAACGGCGTGACCTTCTCGACGCCGCCGCTCGCCGACCCGATGGAGATCACGGGTCCGGTCGCCGCCAAGCTGTTCGTCTCGTCCGATACGACCGATGCCGATCTCTTTCTGGTGCTGCGCCTGTTCGATCCGGCCGGCCGGGAGGTCACGTTCATCGGCTCGAACGACCCGCGTACGCCCGTCGGCCTGGGCTGGTTGCGCACCTCGCATCGCAAGCTCGACGTGAAGCTGAGCCGTCCTTACCGGCCGTACCACACCCACGACGAGGAACAGCCGCTCATGCCGGGCGTACCGGTCGAACTCGACATCGAGATTTGGCCGACCTCGATCGTCGTCCCGCGCGGCTATCGGCTCGCGCTCACGGTGCGCGGCAACGACTACGAAGTTGACGGCACCGACGCGGCGCCGGCGCACGCGCCCTATACGATGAAGGGCGTCGGCCCGTTCACCCACACCAATCCGCAGGATCGTCCACCGGCGATCTTCGGCGGTACCAACACCCTGCATTTCGCGCCCGACCGCGCGCCGTATTTGTTGTTGCCGATTATTCCGCCGGGGTGATCACCCGGCGTTACCGCCGTGGAATAGCCGGGTGGCGGGCGAGCCGCGTCTGCGCGGCGAGCCGGATCGGCGCGTTGGCGGCGCCGAAGCCCGCGTAGCCGCGCCGCTCCACGATTTCGAAGAAGAAGCCGCCGTCGAAATCCTTGGTGTAGGCCTGGAAGTATTCACCCGCGCCATGGCGATCGTAGAGCACGTTGTTGGCGCGCAGCCGATCGAGCGCGCCGGGCGCGAGGTCGATGCGCACGTCGAGATCGTCGTAATAATTCTCCGGGATCGGCAGCAGGTCGACGCCGGCCGCGCGCAGGCGCTCGACGGTCGAGAAAATGTCGTCAGTCGCGAATGCTATGTGCTGGACGCCTGAGCCGAACAGGTCGTTGAGGAAGCGCGACGCGAGCGTGTGCTGGCTTTGCGAGGCGTTGAGCACGAGGCGAAGCGCCCCGTCGCCGGCCTCGACCACCTGGCTGCGCACGACGCCGCCTGGGTCGAGCACGTCCTGGACCGGCGTTTTGCGCACGTCGATGAGCGACGTGTAGAACAACAGCCAGGTGAGCATTTCCTCGTAGTGCATCGACTGCGCCACGTGATCGATCGCCGTCAGTCCCGCGCCGACGTCGTCGGCGGCCCGGGACGGAACGGCGAAATCGATCTCCCAATGGCGCCCGAGGTCCGTCTTGTCATCGGTGAAATAAAGCAGGCTGCCGCCGAGCCCGCGCACCGCCGGGATGTAGATTTCGCCCGGCCGCACCAGTTGACGGAACGGCTGGTCGAGCAGTTGACCCGCGCGTGCCAGCGCCGCCGCCGCGTCGGCGACCTTGAGCGCGAGCGCGCAGACCGCCGAACCGTGGGTGATGTTGAAGGAATGGGCGAAGCCTTCCTTCTCACAATTGACCACGATGTTGATGCCGCCCTGGCGCCAGCGCGTCACCGCCTTCGATTTGTGCACGCCGGCGTTGGCGAAGCCGAGCGCCGCAAGCGTCCGCTCGAACGCCGCTGCCGCGGTTTCATCCATGGCGAACTCGACGAAGTCGATGCCGCGGCAGTGCGCGCGTGGCGGCAGGTTCGGCACGCCGGAGACAGCTTTGCCGGCGCGGCGCTGCAACTCGTCGAGCATGAACAGCAGCGAGCGCTGGCCGTCGACTGCGACCGAGCGGGCCGAGCCGGCGCGGAAGGTGTCATTGAAGATTTCGAGCGAGAGCAGGCCGTCGAAGCCAGTGGCGTTGAGCGCGTCCATGAAGTCGGCGATCGGCAGCTCTCCCTGGCCGGGCAAACAACGGTAGTGCCGGCTCCAGGAGAGATAATCCATGTCGAGTTTCGGCGCGTCGGCCATCTGCACGAGGAAGATGCGCTCCTGCGGGATATCGCGCAGCGGCGCAAGATCGCTGCCGCGCGCGAGCACATGGAAGCTGTCGAGCACGAGGCCGAGAGCCGGATGATCGGCGCGCCGCACCACGTCCCAGGACTGGCGATAGTCGTTGAAGTGCCGCCCCCAGGCGAGCGCCTCGAAAGCGACGCGCAGGCCACGGGCGGCGGCACGCTCGCCCAGTTCGTGGAAATCGGCGGCGGCGCGGTCAAGGTCGGGAAGCGAGTCCGGCGACACGTTGCTGCACACCATCAGGAGATCGCAGCCGAGTTCCTGCATCAGGTCGAATTTGCGCTCGGCGCGGGAGAACGCCTTCTTCCGCTGCGGCTCGGGCATGCCTTCGAAGTCGCGGAAGGGTTGGAACGTCACTGCTTCGAGCCCGAGGTCGCGGATGCGCCGGCCGACCTGCGCCGGGGTGCCGTCGAATGACAGCAGATCGTTCTCGAAGATCTCGACCCCCTTGAAGCGGGCGGCCGCCATCGCCTCGAGCTTCTCGTTGAGCGTGCCGGCCAAACAAACAGTCGCGATGGCGGGTTGCATGCCGCCTCCTCACATGCTCTCGAAATGGCGCATCATGCGTGCGGCATCCGGCTCGAGGCCGCTGAACAGGCGGAACGCGTCGGCCGCCTGAAAGACCGCCATGCCGCCGCCACCCATGGTGCGGCAACCGATCGCGCGGGCGCTGCGCAGCAGCTCGGTCACGAGCGGGAAATAGACGATGTCGGCGACCCACAGGTCGGGCCGCAGCCATTCGCGCGCGAGCGGCATGCCCGGATACTTCGCCATGCCGAGCGGCGTGGTGTTGACGATGCCGGCGGCGGCCCGCACGACGCGCTCAACATCGTCCCCGGCGCGCGCGCGGCCGATCCCGAAACGGCCGCACAGGTCCTGTGCGAGCCGTTCCGAGCGCCCACGGTCGGTGTCGACGATCGCAAGGTCGTCGACGCCCAGTGTCAGCAAAGCATGCGCGACCGCGGCGCCCGCGCCGCCCGCGCCGAATTGCACCACGCGATCCCGTCGCACGTCGGAGAGATTGCGCTGGAACGCTTCGGCAAAGCCCGACCAGTCGGTGTTGTGCCCGACCGTTCGGCCGTCGCGGCCGGATACCACCGTGTTGACCGCGCCGAGCGCGCGCGCGTCGGGTGACAGATCGTCAAGCAACGGAATCACCGCCTGTTTGCACGGATGCGTGATGTTGAGACCGGCGAAGCCGAAGCGCCGCGCCGCCGTGAGCAGCTCGGGCAGCGCGTCGGCAGTGAGGCCGAGTGTCTCGAGGTCGATGAGCTTGTAGATATAGGCGAGGCCGTGCGCGGCCCCTTCCCGCTCGTGCATGGCCGGCGTGCGCGAGGCCCCGATACCGGCGCCGATCAGGCCAACGAGCACCGCGCGAGGAGCGGCCAAGCTCTTCTCGCGCGCCGCAGCAAACAAGGCGTCGGCAGCCTTCATGGCATGTCCTCAGGCGGCGGCACTCGTTGCCCGCAGGCGGTCGTACTCCGGCTTGCTCATGGGTGTGGCACCGACGTTGCCGAGATCGTTGAGATGGATGCGGTAGGTCTCACGCGCGCTCCAGGCCGCGAGCGCCGAGATGATCGTGATGCCGAACGCGAGCGCACCGATCTTGAGCGGGACGTCGGTCGAGCCGGGGGGCGCGACGGTAGCAAACAGCGCCGGCAGCAGCGCGGTGATGGTGGTGCCGACGTTCTGGGCGATCGCCATGGCGGTCACCCGCGTGCGGGTCGGGAACAGTTCCGGATAGAAGCTCGGGAAGATCGCGTTGTAGCCCTGATAAACGATGCCCCACATCAGCAGCGAGAACACGATCGCGAGCGTCACGCTGTGGATACTGATGGCGTAGAGATAGGCGAACGACAGCAGGCCCGAGCCGAGCGCGCCGATGATGATGGGTGGGCGGCGGCCGATGCGGTCGGACAATCCACCGACCAACGGAATGATCAGCACGGCGAGGATGTTGCCCACCACCGGAATCCACAGGTAGACGTCCGTGTGGAAGCCGATCCCGTAGGCGGGCTGCACGGCGTAGGCGGCACCGAAAATCGTGGCGACCACCGGGATGACGTTCATCAGCGCCATGCACACGACGCGCAGCATGTCGGCCCAACAGAGCCTGAAGGCCTCGATCACCGGCGCCTTCGGTACTTCCCCGTGCGCATTCTCTTCAGAGAAAGCGGGCGTCTCGTCGACGCGGCGACGGATGATGTAGCCGGCGATGATCACGACGACGCTCAACAGGAACGGGATGCGCCAGCCCCACGACTTGAACGCCGCATCCGGCATGTAGTGCGCGAGCGGCAGGAACACGGCGGCGGCGAGGATCTGTCCAGCCTGCACGCCCTGCAAGGTGAAGCTCGCGAAGAAGCCGCGCCGGCCGAACGGCGCGTGTTCGAGGATCATCGAGCTCGCGCCGGAGATTTCTCCGGCGACCGCGAAACCCTGGATGAGGCGAAGGATGACGAGCAGCACGGGCGCGAGCACGCCGACCTGCTGATAGGTCGGCAACAGGCCGACCGCCATGGTGGAGAAACCCATCAGCAGCATGCAAAGGATCAGCACGGTCTTGCGGCCGTGGGTGTCGCCCCAGTGGCCGAGCACGAAGGCGCCGATCGGGCGCGCCACGTAGCCGACCCCGTAGGTCGCAAGCGAGGCGACGATGGCGACAGTCGGGTTGTTGGACGGAAAGAATATCTGCGGGAAGATCAGCGACGCCGCGGTCGCATAGATGAAGAAGTCATAATATTCGAGCGCCGAGCCGATCCAGCCGCTCGCGGCCGCCTTTTTTGTTTGGTGCCGACCGCGCGGCTCGTGGTCCCCGGCAGTGCTCATGTGGCGTTTCCTCCGATGATGTTTGTCAGGCGGCGAGCTTCAAGATCTGCCGCGCCTCGGCGACGGTGGCGGGCCGGCGATCGTACTCGCCCGCCATATCGACCACGCGTTTGACCAGCGCGGCGTTGGACGGAGCGAGCGTTGCGCGATCGAGCCGCACGTTGTCTTCGAGGCCGGTGCGGCAGTGGCCGCCGCGTTCAAGCGACCAGCGATTGAGCATGATCTGGCCTTTGCCGATGCCAGCGCCGGTCCAGGTGGCTTCCGGCGCAAGGCGCTTGAGGGTCGTGACGTAAAAGTCGAACGTCTCGCGGTCGACCGGCATGGCGTTCTTCACGCCCATCACGAATTGCACATGCAGAGGCCCGACGATCCTGCCGGCCTTCTCCATCTCGACCGCTCGCGGCCGCTGCCGGAACGGCCCCCGGTCGAGAGCTGGATGATCATGCCCGGGCATTGCTTGCGCACGCCCTCGATGAGCCGCGCGAAGCGCTCCGGGTCCGACGTGGGCGAGCCGTCGTCCTTGCGCACGTGGGCGTGCACCAAAGTGGCGCCGGCCTCGAACGCTTCATGGGTCGACTCGACCTGCTCGGTGACAGTGATCGGCACCGCCGGGTTGTCGGCCTTCTGCGGCACCGAGCCAGTGATGGCGACGGTGATGATGCACGGGCTGGTCATGACCTGCTCCTTGGGCCGAGCGCTGCGGGGTTTATGGCCCCGTTTCCACGCATCGCGTCGTTTCCTGGCTCTATGTACTAGGCAGTTAATTAAGGCAAGTGCGAAAATCGATGGCAGAACGCATATTTCATTAAACTATTGTATTTACGCATATATTTTTAGTACACATCATTGTGATACTATGGACTATCCGGTTCAAAATCGGTAATAAGGGGTGACTGCCTGCCACCGGAGCACGCCTATGAATACCCCGACCGCCACTCTCCGCCGCCCACCCGAGGAGCGTGAGCGCGACCCCGAGGCGACCCGGCGCAACATCCTCGAGATCGCAACCGAGGAGTTCGCCGAGAAGGGGTTTTCCGGCGCGCGGGTCGACGACATCGCCGCGCGCACCAACACCAGCAAGCGGATGATTTATTATTACTTCGGCGACAAAGAGGGCCTGTTCGTCGCCGTGATCGAGCAGGCCTACGCCGGCATCCGCCAGATCGAGGCGAACCTGAGTCTCGACCATCTCGACCCCGAGCAGGCGCTCCGCACGCTGGTCGGCTTCACCTTCGATTATCAGAACGCCAACGAGGGCTTCATCCGCCTGGTCATGGTGGAGAACATCCACCGCGGCGTGCACCTCGCCCGCTCGCCCAACATCGAGGAGCTCAACGTCCCGGCGATCGCGACCTTGGGCGACATCTATCGGCGCGGCCGCGCCGCCGGCGCGTTCCGCGACGGCATCGACGAGATCGACCTGCACATGTCGATCAGCGCGCTGTGCTTCTTCAACGTCGCCAACCGCGCGACCTTCTCGCGCATCTTCAAGCGCGACATGGAAAGCCCGCAGGCGCTGGCGCGCCGGCGCGAGATCGTGATCGACACCATCCTGCGCTACGTGAAGGCGTAGGGCGCAACAGCGGCGCAGCCCGCTCTCCGCCGTCATCCTGAGGAGGTCGCGCGCTTGCGCGCGACCGTCTCGAAGGGTGGCCGCCCGCACAGAGTTTGCTTGCATCCTTCGAGACGCCGGCCTCCGGCCGGCTCCTCAGGATGGCGTTTGAGTTTGTTGCGCGGCTCGCTTCACTTGAACGACCCTGCGCTATAAGCGGGCAGCAACGAAGTTCCGGAACGCACGCATGGACACGCACTCCCCCGATCCCGGGTTCCTCTCGTTCGCGCTCATACTGCTCGGCGCCGTCGTGGTGAGCGTGCCGATCGCGCGGCGCCTCAAGCTCTCGCCGATCGTCGCCTACCTCGCCGCCGGCGTGGTGATCGGGCCGTGGGGCATCGGCGTGATCCGGGCGCCCTCGACCATCCTGGCGGTCGCCGAACTCGGCATCGTGCTGATGATGTTCGTGATCGGGCTGGAATTGGAGCTGTCGCGCCTGATCGCCATGCGGCGCGACATCTTCGGCCTCGGCGCCCTGCAGCTCGTGCTCACCGCGGCGGTGATCGGCGCGCTCGCG
>Ga0306925_10002665_pt1 | contig 15459 bp, 17 predicted proteins | sample flu12Cox44000176_FD_203755 | JGI IMG/M metagenome (GOLD analysis project Ga0306925, IMG submission 203755) | Lab enrichment of tropical soil microbial communities from Luquillo Experimental Forest, Puerto Rico - flux8day.12C.oxic.44.000.176 (v2)... | ecosystem: Environmental > Terrestrial >... | reverse complement strand
AACCCTGACTACACGGGTCGCCGCAGGCACCCCCCGCCGCCACCCCGCCGGCACGACGTCGGCGGTGGGGCGTTCCGCGCGTCGACGGTCTCGCTTAGGCGGAGAGCATCGAACGCTCGGCCCTCGGTTTGCTCTGGGCAAGGCCCGGAGCCTCGGCGCCGCTGGGGATGTCGGGCGTGTATCGGAGGCCAGGGCGGGCCTCGTGGTGGCTTAGGTCCGGGCCAGGCCGATTTCGGGCGCGACTCCGGCGAGGGCGGAGATGACGAAGGCGATGTGGGCGTCGAGGTCGACGCCGAGCTCAGCGGCGCCGCGATAGACGTCGTCACGGTTGACCGTCCGCGCGAAGGCCTTGTCCTTGAGCTTCTTCCGGACCGACGGCGCCTCGAGGCCGCTGATGACGCGGCCGGGGCGGACCAGGGCCACGGCGTGCACGAAGCCCGAGAGCTCGTCGCACGCGTAGAGCGCCTTGTCCAGGCGCGAGACGCGAGGCACGCCGGAGTAGTCGGCGTGGGCGAGGATCGCGTGCACGATCGGTTCGGGGACGCCGCGCGCCAGCAAGATCTCGGCGCCCTTGACGGGATGGTGCGGCGCGCGCGGGTGCATCTCGTAGTCGAAGTCGTGGAGCATGCCGGCCACGCCCCAGGCATCCGGATCCGCGCCGTAGCGGGCGGCGTAGGCGCGCATCGAGGCCTCAACGGCGCGGGCGTGCTTGCGGAGGCTGTCGCTCTCGGTGAACTCGGTGAGAACCGACCAGGCCTGGTCGCGCGAGATCACGGCCGTCGCGTCTGCTGCCCCCGCCACTTGTCGATGGACTTCTTGGAGAACATCCAGGCGCCGTCGAGCTGCAGAGACGGGATGCGCCGCTCGGAAGCGAGCGACGCGAGCGCGCGCTCGTCCATGCCGAGATACGTCGACGCTTCCTTGAGGCTCAGCATGTCCTTCGGGTTCACGTGCCTTCCTCCTCGATTTTCTTTCTCATCGTCTCGAGCTCGCCCTCGAGCGCGCGGATGCGCTCCACGAGCTGCTCGATCGCCTTGCTCACGGGGTCGGGGAGATCGGTCTGATCGAGATCGATCCCGCCCGCCACCCGCTGGCCGTCCCGATATGTTACCCGGCCCGGAACGCCCACCACAACGGAGTTCGTCGGGACCTCGCGGACCACGACCGAGCCGGCGCCGATACGGCTGCCGTCGCCGATCTTGAAGCCGCCGATGATCTTGGCGCCGGCGCCGACCACGACGTTGTTGCCGAGGGTCGGATGCCGCTTCTCGCGCTTGAGGCTCGTACCGCCGAGCGTCACGCCCTGCAGCAGCGTGACGTTCTCGCCCACCTCGGCGGTCTCGCCGATGACCACGCCCATGCCGTGGTCGATGAAGAGCCCGGGGCCGAGCTTGGCCGCGGGATGGATCTCGATCCCGGTGAGAAAGCGCGCGACGTGGGACACGAAGCGAGCGGGGACCGTGAAGCCGCGACGCCAGATCGCGTGGGCGAAGCGGTGGAAGACCAGCGCGTGCACGCCGGGGTAGCACAGCAGCACCTCGAGCGTGGACCGGGCGGCCGGATCCCGCTCGCGCACGGCCTGGATATCGCGCCGGAGGTTATCGAACACGCGTCAGCTCCATCGTGGGCGGCCGGGTCTCACGCGGCGCCGACCGGCATAGCCTGGCGGAGCTTGCGGACCAGCGGCTCGACGCACTCGATGACGTACTCGATATCCTCCGCGGTGGTCGAGCCGCCGAGCGAACACCGGACGGCGCCCATCGCCCAGTCGAGTCCGACGCCCATGGCGACCAGGACGTGCGAGGGCTCGACATTGCCCGAGGTACACGCCGAGCCGGCCGACACGCCGATCCCCTTCAGATCGAGACCGAGCACGATCGACTCGGACTCCACGTGGCGGAACAGGAGACTCGCCGTCCCGGGAACGCGGCGAACCGGATGGCCGGACAGCCGCACGTCGGGCACGCGTTCACGAATGCCGTTCCAGAGTCGATCGCGTAGCGCGGTCAGCCGCTCGGCCTCCGCGGCCATGTCGCGCGCGCGGACCTCGACCGCCTTGCCGAGGCCGACGATCCCGGCGACGTTCTCGGTGCCGGCCCGGCGGCGCCGCTCGTGCTCGCCCCCGTGCTGGACCGGCACCATCTTGATGCCCTTGCGGATGTAGATGCCCGCGGCGCCCTTGGGGCCGTAGATCTTGTGGGCTGAGAACGACAGCACGTCGATGCCGAGCGCGTCGACGTCGAGCGGGAGCTTGCCGAAGGTCTGGACCGCGTCGACGTGGAATGGCACGCCGTGTTCGCGCGCGATGCGGCCGATCGCCTCGATCGGCTGCAGAGTGCCCACCTCGCTGTTCGCGTGCATGATGCTGATGGCCAGGGTGTCCGGGCGAATCGCGCGGCGCACCTCGTCGGGATCGACCATGCCGTGCTCGTCGACGCCCACGCAGGTCAGGCCGAAGCCCTGGGCCTCCAGGGCCCGGCAGGCGCGCAGCACCGCGTGGTGCTCGACCTGCGAGGTGATGAGGTGGCCCTTGCCCTTCGCCATGGCCAGGCCCTTCACCGCGAAGTTGTCCGACTCGGTACCGCCGGAGGTGAAGACGATCTCCTGGCTCGGGACCTTGAGGAACTTCGCGATGCGCTCGCGCGCCAGGTCCAGTCCCTCGCGCGCCTCACGGCCGAATCCGTGGATGCTCGACGGGTTGCCGTAGACGTCCGAGAAGTACGGCAGCATCTCGGCCAGCACTTCGGGGTGGACGGGCGTCGACGCGTTGTGATCCAGATAGACTCGACGGCTCATCGGCTTGCTCTCCATTTTTTACGATGCTACGCTCGACTCGCGATGGATCTCGCGAAGAAGAAGCTCGGCATGCTGCTCTCCACCGGACGCGAGCATCCCAATCTCGAGACGGTCGTGGGACTCTCGAGTGCGGCGCTCGACCGCGGCGCGGATCTCTACCTGTACCTCATCGACGACGGGGTCACCGCGCTCGACGACCCGCGCGTCCGCGCCCTGCCCGAGCGCGGCGCGAAGCTCTTCGTGTGCGCCTACGGCTGCCAGAAGCGCCGCATCCCGCTGCGCGACGCGGACACCGTGACGTACTGCGGCCTCGTCGTCCTGACGGACCTGATCAACGCCACCGATCGGTTCATCGCGCTCAACTGATCCCGTGGCCGCCAGCCCGCCGGTCATCGTGCTGATCTCGACGGACCCTCGCGCGTCGCACCGCGCGAACGAGGCGATGCGCATCGGCCTCGGCGTCGTGGCGGGCGAGAACGAGGTCACCTTCGTGCTGGTCGGCGCCGGCGTGCATCTGCTCGACGAGGACACCGACGAGCTGGTCGACGGCGACGACATCGCGAAGTTCCGCGCGAACCTCAAATCGCTCGGCGTGCCGTTCCACGTCGAGAAGGACGCCCTCCCGGTTGATCCGACCTGGAACACCGACGGGCACGCCGTGCTCCCGGTCACCCGCGAGGAAATCGCCGGCCTCGTCCAGCGCGGCCGCCGCTTCCTGGTGTTCTGATGGCCGCGGTGCTCCACCTGGTGAAGGGATCCCACGCGACCCTGGCTCGCGCCGTGCTCGACCGCAACCTGCGCGAAGGCGACCGCGTCACCGTCGTGGTGCTGCCGGGCGGCGCCGGCGCCGGCCTGCCGGCCGGCGTGACGGTCCGGAGCCTCGACCGTGACCTCTCCTACGCTCAGCTGCTCGAGCTGATCTTCGAGGCCGACCAGGTCGTGACCTGGTAGGCGCGCCCCGGCACACGCCACGGTCATCGGTTCCGGTACTCGTCAAGCCACGCCATCTGGATGGCCTCGAGGATCTTCTCGTTGGATCCCTTGGGGTCGTCGGCGAAGCCCGGTAGCTCGGTGACCCAGCGATGCAGGTCGGTGAAGCGGACGGTCAGCGGATCGAGATCGGGATGGCCCTCGCTCAGCGCGATCGCGATGTCCTCGGTGTCCCGCCACTTGATCATTTCGGGATCTCCACGACGACGTTGCCGCGCACCACGGCCTGACAGCCCAGGCGCGAGTGGATGGTGAGCCCCTCCGCGGTGTCGAGCCGGTCTTCCTCGTCCGGCTGCATCTCGGAGAGGTTTTCCTCGCCTTCCTTCACGACGACGTGGCACGTCGTGCAGGCGCAGCTGCCGCCGCAGTTGTGCTCGAGCTCGATGTGGTTCGCGAGCGCGATGTCCAGCAAGGAGCCGGGCTTGCCGTGGTCCGCGAGCGGGTACTTCTCGTCGTCGACCTCGACGGTGACGTTGAGCGGCAGGAAGGTCACCTTGTGAACGGCCATCACCTCTCCATGATCTCGTCGGCGCGCCGGCTCGCCAGCGCCCCCTTGAGCGCCGCGTCCATCATCAGTTCGGCCAGGTGCTCGGTCGCCTGGTTCATCGCCGTCGTCGCCTCGCGGATCCGGTCGCGGTCGGTGCTCCCGCGAGCGTCCTTCAGCGCGGCCAGCGCCGCGGCGATCGCCGCGTGCTCCTCGTCGCCGATCAGCCGGCGGCCCTGGGCCAGCGCGCGCTCGACGTGGGTGATGACGGTGTCGGCCTCGTTGCGCGTCTCGATGAGCAGGCGCGCCTCCACGTCAGCCTCGGCGTAGGTGAACGAGTCCTCGACCATGCGCTCGACGTCGGCCTCGGAGAGCCCGTAGGTCGGCTTCACCTCGATCGCCGCGGCCTTGCCGCTCCTGAGCTCGGTCGCCGTCACGTTCAGGATGCCGTTGGCGTCGATGAGGAAAACGACCTCGATCTTCGGCATCCCCGCCGGCATCGGATCGATCCCCGAGAGCTCGAAGCGGGCGAGCGAGCGGCAGTCCTTGGCAAGCTCGCGCTCGCCCTGTACCACGTGCAGGTCGACCACGTGCTGGCCGTCGACGGAGGTCGTGAACATCTCGCGCGCGCTGGTCGGGATGGTCGTGTTCCTCGGGATGAGCACGCTCACGATGCCGCCGAGCGTCTCGATCCCCAGGGACAAAGGCGTCACGTCGAGCAGGAGCATGTCGGTGATGCCACCGGCGAGGATCTGCGCCTGGACAGCGGCGCCCAGGGCCACGACCTCATCCGGGTTCAGCTGGCTGTGCGGCGTCTTGCCGAAGAGCTCGTGGACGCGCCGCCGCACGAGCGGCACGCGCGTCGAGCCGCCGACCAGCACCACCTCGTCGATGTCCGCAGAGGCCAGGCCCGCGTCGGCGAGCGCCATCCGGCACGGCGCGAGAGTGGATTCGACCAGGCGCCCGATGAGTCCCTCGAGCTCCGCGCGCGTCAGCTCCCGGTGGTACGTGAAATCGTCGAACGGGACCGTGAGTGCGGTCCGCTCGTCGGCCGACAGGCGGATCTTCGCCGCCTCGGCGGCGAGCCGGAGCTCCTGCATCGCCTCGAGATCGCCGCTGAGGTCGGCGCCGTGCCGGGCCCGAATGTCCTCGAGCAGCGCCAGGACGACCGCGCGGTCGAAGTCGTCGCCGCCCAGGTGCGTGTTGCCGTTCGTCGCCAGGACCTCGAAGATCCCGTCCTTCACGCGCAGGATGGAAATGTCGAATGTCCCGCCGCCCAGGTCGTAGACGGCGATGAGCCCCTCCTTGATGCGCTGCAGGCCATAGGCGAGCGAGGCCGCGGTGGGCTCGTTGACGATCCGCACGACGTCGAGGCCGGCGATGCGGCCGGCGTCCTTGGTCGCCTGGCGCTGGCTGTCGTTGAAGTACGCGGGCACGGTGACGACCGCCTTCTCGATCGGCTCGCCGAAGTGTGCCTCGGCCCTCTCCTTGAGCGACTTGAGCACGAGCGCCGAGACCTCCGGCGGCGTGACCTCGCGGCCCTCGACCTGGATCTTCACGATGCCTTCCGCCGCCAGCACGCGGAACGGCAGATAGCCGAGCTCGTCCTTGACGTCGTCGTAGCCGCGCCCCATCAGCCGCTTGACCGAATAGATCGTCGACTGCGGGCGGCGCACGAGCTGCCGCTTGGCGGCGGCGCCGACCAGCACACCCTCGCGCATGAACGAGACGATCGACGGCAGGAGCACCTGCCCGTCGCGATCGGGAATGACCCGGGGCAGGCCGGTCTTGTCGTCGACGTACGCGACCAGGCTGTTGGTGGTGCCGAGATCAATACCGACGATGCGAGACATGCCCCTCCTCGGATTCTCCGAGCGCTTCGTCGATGTCGTCGATGACCGTGCGCAGATACGCCCGCACCGCGAGTGATTCCTTGAAGGCGGCCAGCGCGCCGGCGCGCTCGGCCGGCCCCGCCGCGTCCCATGCCTGGCTCAGCGGGCCCCGCAGGCGCGCCGCCTCCTGCTCGGAGCGCGCACGGAGCCGGTCTCGCTGAGCGGTCAAGGTCTCCCTCGCGTCGGCGTCGAGCTGGCCGGCCGACTTCGCATCCTGGAGCGCCTCCTGGATCTCGAACATCTCCTCGAGCAGCTCGGGTGGCGCCTTCGGCTTCACCGTGGCGCCCTCGCGCGTGTCGCGGCCCTCCTCGAGGCGTACCAGGTACTCGATGCGCGCGAGCGGGTCGCGCAGCGCCCGGTACGCGGCGTTGAGGCGCGCCGAGGCCTCGAGGATCTCCGCCTGGCGCTGGGGCGGCGCCCCCTGATGGAAATCGGGGTGGCTGCGTCGCGAGAGCTCGTAGAACTTGCGCTGTAGCTCGGCGCCGTCGATCCCGAGCCGTCGCGGCAACCCGAAGACCTCGAAGTGATCCATCAGCTCCTTCTGTTTGACTATTGGCGCGGCTCGGCCGGCGGGGCCCCAGCGCCACGGCGGCCTGCACCGCGCACTGCCGCAGAAAGCGAAACGGGCCCCCCGCGGGGCCCGTTCCGTGTGGTTCGCGCCCCGGCTAGGCCGAGAACGACGTGCCGCATCCACAGCTCGACTTCGCGTTGGGGTTGATGAAGGCGAAGCCTCCGGTCAGCCCCTGCTGGACGTAGTCGAGCGTCGTGCCGTTCAGGTAGAGGTAGCTCTTCTTGTCGATCACGACCTTGATACCGTCGAGCTCGAACTCCTTGTCGTGGGGGCCGCGCTCGCTGTCGAACTCGAGGGAATACGACATGCCCGAGCATCCGCCCCCCTTCACGCCCATCCTCAGGAACACGGTCTCCGGCAGGTTCTGGGCCCGCTTGAGCTCCTTCACCTGCTTCGCCGCGGCTTCCGACAGTGCGACCGCCATAGGTCTTCGTTCCTCCCGCTACCTATTTCGACGCCGCGGAGGCATCCGCCGATGCGTTCTTCTCCCGGTAGTCGGCCAGCGCGGCCTTGATCGCGTCCTCGGCCAGCACCGAGCAGTGGATCTTCACCGGCGGCAGCTTCAGCTCGTTCACGATGTCGGTGTTCTTGATCTTGGCCGCCTCGTCGACGGTCTTTCCCTTCAACCACTCGGTGGCCAGGCTCGACGACGCGATCGCGCTTCCGCACCCGAACGTCTTGAACTTCGCGTCCTCGATGACGCCGGTGTCGAGGTTGACCTTGATCTGGAGCTTCATCACGTCGCCGCACTCCGGCGCGCCGACGAGCCCCGTACCCACGCCTGGCGTGTCCTTCGCGAAGGACCCGACGTTGCGCGGGTTGTTGTAGTGATCGACGACCTTGTCGCTATAGGCCATGGTCGAACCCCCTTAGTCGGCCTTCCATCGAATGGACTTCAGATCCACGCCCTCTTTCGCCAGCTCATAGAGCGGCGACATCTCCCGGAGCCGTTTGACCACGTCGATCGTCTTCGCGCCCACGTGCTCGACTTCCTCTTCGGTGGTGAACCGGTGCAGGCTGAACCGGATCGACGAGTGCGCCAGCTCGGCGCTCGCGCCCAGCGCGCTGATCACGTAGGACGGCTCGAGCGTCGACGAGGTGCAGGCCGAGCCCGAGGAGAGAGCGCTCTCCTTGTTGAGGCCCATCAGGACCGATTCGCCCTCGACGTACGCGAAGGAGATGTTCAGGTTGTGCGGGAGCCGTCGCTCCGGGTGCCCGTTCAGGTACGCCTCGTCGACGTTGGAAAGGATCATGTCTTGCAGCCGGTCGCGCAGCCTGGCGAGCCACGCGCTCTCTTCGGGCATGACCTCGCCGCAGATCTCAGCCGCCCGGCCGAAGCCGACGATGAGCGGTACCGGCAGGGTCCCCGACCGCATCCCGCGCTCGTGTCCGCCGCCGTCCATCTGCGGCGCGATGCGCACGCGCGGCGCCTTGCGCCGGACGTAGAGCGCGCCCACGCCCTTGGGGCCGTAGATCAGGTGGGCGGTGCACGACAGCAGGTCGATACCCGCGGTCTCCACGTTCACCGGAATCTTGCCGACGGCCTGCGTGGCGTCGGCGTGGAAGATGATCCCCTTCTCCTTGGCCAGCTTGCCGATCGCGGCCATGTCCTGGATCGTCCCGACCTCGTTGTTCGCGAACATGACCGAGACCAGGATGGTCTTGTCGGTGAGGGCCTGGCGAATCGCCTCGACCTCCACGAGCCCGTCCGGCCGCACCGGCACCTGCGTCACCTCGTAGCCCTGGCGCTCGAGCCGGCGGCAGACGTCCAGGCTCGCCCGCTGCTCGATGGCGGTCGTGACGATGTGGTTGCCCTTCTCCCGGTACATCTCGGCAACGCCCTTGATCGCGAGATTGATCGACTCGGTCCCGCCGGAGGTGAAGATTAGCTCCTTGGGGTCACGCGCGCCGATGATCTTCGCGATCTGCTCGCGGGCGCGGTCGACGGCGTTCTCGGCCTCCCAGCCGAACGAATGATTCCGGCTCGCCGGGTGACCGAACTTCTCCGTGAAGTAGGGAATCATCGCCTCGACGACGCGCGGGTCGACCGGCGTGGTCGACTGGGCGTCCATGAAGATCGGGAACTTCAGCATCTGGTTTTCTCCGTCTGGCGCTGGTGCGTGCCCTGCGTCACTTGATCGACAGGACCTCGGGCGCAGTCTGGTTGCTCAGCTCCGCCAGACTCATCGTGTCGAGCAGCCGGCTGATCGCCGTCTGCAGCTTCTGCACGGGGCGCTTGAGATTGCACCGCCTCTCCTGCGGGCACCCCGCCCCGTCGAGGCAGCTCACGATGCTGATCGGCCCCTCGAGCGCGCGCACCACCTCGCCGACCGAGATGTCGCCGGGGTGACGTGTCAGCACGTAGCCACCCTTGGGGCCGTTCTGGCTCATGATGAGCTTACGCTTCGCGAGGCGCTGCAGGATCTTGGCGAGCAGCTCGGGCGGGATCCCGAACTCTTCCGCGATCCGCTTCGTGCTGACGGCTCCGAGGCCGTCGTGCGTGGCGATGTAATGGATCGCCATCAGCCCGTAGTCGGCGCGCTTCGTAAAGCGGAGCATCGTCTCTAACCCCTCGCGTCCTGCTGATCCCCTTGTCGCGGGCAAGGCCCCGTATCGCCGACTCTTTTAATCGGCGACCGTTTCAGTCGCATTCTACACCTGGACGACCCGGGGTCAACTGGAAAGGTGCGTAATGTCAGGCAATACATGACCTCGGTCCCGCGGGATCCGGGGGCCCAGACCCGTGGCGACCGCGGGCGCTCAGAAGTAGTCAAAAAGGTCGATCTGGACGAGAGATAGGCCCGTTCGGCCTCGAAGAAGCTCGAGCTGTCGATTCCTGTCCTAGGCCTGGTCGGTCCAGGCCTGGCGCAGCTCGGCGGCGGAGACCTCGGGACGCGTCTCGTTGACGAAGATGCCGCCGATCCGGTTGGCGTGCTCGGGCTCGGGGATGATCTCGATGTGCCAGTGGTAGTCGTCGCGGATCGTCGCCCAGTCTCCCTGGAGAATGCGCGATCGGAGGTTGGGCGCTGTGTGCAGCACCATCTCGTACCCGGGATCGCCGAACCCTCGCGCGAGCGTGCGGAAGTAGTCGGAGAGGAGCCGCGCCAGGTCGCCGAGGTTCTCCGGCTTGATCGCTTCCTCGAACGAGCACCCGTGCTGCCGCGGCACGATCCAGGTTTCGAGCGGCACGCGCGGCGCGTAGGGCACGACTGCGGCGAAGGCCGAGGTCAGCCGCACCACCCGCTCCTCGGCGCCGATCTCCTGGCGCAGGATGTCGCAATAGAGGCAGCGACGCTTGTACTGGTAGTACTCGCGTGCCTCGCGCAGCTCGCGGCGTGTCTCGTCGAAGACGATCGGGATCGCCGTGACCCGCGAGTACGGATGGTGGCCGGCCACCCCCGGCTTCTTGTGTCGGCGGGAGACCAGGATGTCGCGGATCTGGCCATCGCGCTTGAGGTCGAGCAGGCGATCGCGGTACATCCACAACACCGCCTCGAGTGCCGCGGGGCCCATCGACGCCAGGGTGTCGTCGTGGCGCGGCGATTCGATCACGAGCTCGCTCGCGCCGCGCGGGTTGATCATGTCGAACATGCCGACGCCCTCGCGCACCAGCTCCCACTCGATCCGGAAATAGGCGTCGGGCTCCGGAACGACGCGAACGCTCCAGCCCGGACTGTTCGGCGCCGAGCCCTCCGGTCGATAGGCGGCGATCTCGGGCCCGGTGAGGTGCTCGGCGCCGGGACAGTAGGGACAGTCCGTCTGCCGGGCGGGCTTCGCCTTCGGCCGGATGAGGACCCAGTGTCCTCGGGTCGGGTCCTTCCTCAGCTCATCCACGCGATTCCCCACATACGTTTGACATCATAGCGGTCGGCGAGGCGCCCCTCCGAATACATTCGGGGCCCGCAGGCGGCCAGCTCGGGCGTGGCGAACGACGACGACGGCGGCCGCGGACGCCGGGCCGCCTAGTCCTTGACCTGATTCTTGAGCTTCCTCAAGTGCTGGCGCGCGACGTCGACCCAGTCCTTCTCCGTCGCGAGCGGAGCCGCCAGCTCGATGTAGCGCTCCCACTGGGTGATCGCGGCCCTGGGATCGACCTTTTCGTAGACGAGCGCGAGGTTGTACATGGCGCCCGTGTGCTTGCCGTCGATCTCGATCACGCGCTTGTATTCCTCGGTGGCCTCCTTGTAGAGGCCCTTCTCCTCGTACACCTCGCCGAGGCCCATGCGCGCGTCGACCGAGCGGGGATCGAGATCGATCGCTTTCTTGTAGGCGTTGACCGACTCGTAGTAGAGCCCCTTCTCGCCGTAGTAGATCTTGCCGAGGCTCATGTGCACGCGCGGATTGACGGGGTTGTAGACGAGCGCCTTCTGATACGCCGCGATGGCGCCGTCGACGTCGCTCTTCGCCGCCTTGGCGTCGCCGAGCCCGACGTAGGCGTCGGCGTAGAACGGCCGGAGCTCGATCGCCTTGCCGTACGCCTCGACTGCCTGATCGAACAGGCGTCGCGGCTGCGAGAGATAGAGATCGCCGAGCGCCTTGGCCGGCTCGGGGTACGTGGCGTCGAGCTGGGTCGAGGCCCGGAACTGCGCGGCCGCCTTCCACCGGTTGCCGAGCGAGGAGTGCACGACGCCCAGCATGTAGGTCGCCACGACGAAGCTCGGGTCGACCTCGATCGCCCGCGACAGCAGATCGACAGCGGCCTCGTTGCCCTCCTGGTCGCCCTTCTGCGCTGCGATCTGACCGCGCGAGTAGAGCTCGAAGGCCCGCGGGATCCGCGTGGGCCGAGCGGCCTTCTCGATGCGGGCCGCGTCGGTGTCGGTGAGGGACACGCGCAGGGTGCGCGCGTACACGACGGGCAGCCCCGCGAGCCGGCCGAACAGCTCGCCGGACGGCGCGACCACGGGCTCGAGATTCGTGACGTCCTGCCCGCTCGACTTGATCTCCATCAGCTGCGGCACGACCGCCACCTCGTTTCCGCGCTTCTCGAGGCGGCCGAAGAGGGCGGCATCCGCCCGGACGCTGCGTGCCCCCTGGGCGAGGCCCGCTTCGGTCCACGCGTCGGTGTGCGCGGCGGCCCGGAGGCGGCTGCGCTCGATCTGGACGATCGAGGCGTTCTGAGCAAGGCCGAGCGCCAGGATCTGCGCGACCCCTTCGCCCATCCACTGCTCTTCGCGATCGAGCGCCGTCGCGTCGAATGGCGCGATCACGACGATCCGCAGCTTGGAGTCGGCGCCGGCCCCACCCGCGATCGCCAGGACCAGCAGGCTCACCACCGCGACGATCCACGATCGCGATCCCGGTCGGAACATCACGGAACCTCCCTCCTCCGGAGACCCCGACGGAGCATCCCGAAGACCCGCTCGAAGGCCCCGGGACCGATGCGTCGCAGCGCGATCTCCGGGACCAGCAAGAGCGCGACCGCCCCAACGAGCCACGGCCAGATCTCCACGCCGATCCGAGATTGACGGCGCGCCGTCAGGAACGCGTCCTGAGGCTTCGCGAGCGCTCCCCCGCCGGTCAGCTCGGCGAGCTCGCGCAGGAGGGTCTCGTCGACGCCCAGGTCGCGCAGCTCCTGAGCATACGGTACCACCAGACCCGCCAGCTGCGAGCCAACCACGCGATCGTTCCGGCGCTGCGCCATTCCGACAAGATAAACGCCTTCTTGCGCGGCAGGGAACTGTCCCCGGTACCGCCCCGGGCCGACCTGCTCGAGGTCGATCACCGACCGCTCACGGTTCGGCGACACGACGGCCACCTGAGAATCCAGGAAGTTGATGAACTCACCCTTCGGGTCGACCGCGTCGACGAAGATCTCGCCGGTGTCCTCCCTGCGCTCCACGATGGCGACGGTATCGCTCCGCGTGCCGCTCCTGAGGGTCCAGCGGATCAGCTGCGACCAGAACTTGTTGAACTCGCGCCACCGCAGCCAGAGCACGGCCCACTTCGCCTTGGCGTCCGACGTGAACGCGACCGAGCGCCCGAGCCCGTAGCGCCAGGTGGCGAGCACCGGGTCTTCCTGGTGGCTCATCAGCACCAGGTCGGCCGTCGATTTCAAGGTGCTCGCGACGTAGCCGCCGAGCGGCGGCACGCTCTTCCAGTCGATCTCCTGGATCGCCTCGTGCCCCGGCGAGGTCAGCTGCGGCTTGAACGGCTGCTCGACGAGCGACGCCTTCGAGGCCAGCTGCGTCTCGAGGGTGAAGATGCGCGGGATCGTCTGCGAGTCCTCGGTGTAGTAGAAGCGTCCCTTGCCCCACTTGGCGACGTCGACCATCAGCTGCACGTCCGCGTCCTTGCCGATGGCGACCGTCGAGACCGTGATCTTGTCCTTCGCCATACGCCGCAGCAGTCCCTGGAAGTCGCCGCGCGTCATCTGACCGTCGGACAGGAAGATCACGTGCTTGAGCAGCGCGGGCCGCTCGAACAGCACCTGGTACGACTCCTTGAGCGCGGGATAGCCGTCTGTGCCGCCGCCCGCCTTGATCGTGGCGATCGCGTGATGGATCGCGGCCTTGTCCTTGGCCGGGCGCACCGGCGCGTCCCAGATGAACTCGGTGTCCCAGCTCATCACGCCGACCTCGTTGCGCTCGTCGAGCAGGTCGACCACGAGGTGGGACGCTTCCTTGGCGAGGTCGAGCTTGGTCACCTTCTCGTCGGTCGACATCGCCATCGAGCCCGAGCGGTCGATCGAGAGCACGACGGCGAGGCTCGGGATCTCGACCTTCTGCTTGACCTCCATCGTGACCGGCAGCGCTTCCTCGATCGGCGTGCGGTAGTACCCGCCGAGGCCGAAGCTCTCCTCGCCGCCGATCATGACGAGCCCGCCGCCGTAGTCGCGGACGTAGTCGCGGATGTAGCCCATCTGCGGACGGGTCAGCTTGAGCGAGGAGACGTTGGAGAGCACGATCCCGTCGTACTTCTGCAGCCCGGCCAGATCGGTCGGGATTCCCGGCGGCTCCACCACGGTCACGTCGATGTTCTGCGACCGGAGCGCGCCGGCGAGCGACTGGGCGTGGCTCCGATCGCGATCGGCGAGCAGCACCTGCGGCCGGCCACGCACGACGACGGCGCCGACGGCCCGATTGTTCTCCTCGATCGTGTCGCCCTCGACGTCGATCGCCGCCTGGTAGACGTGGATGCCGCTCGTGTCGAGCGACTGGCGGTAGCTGAACACGTTCTTGCCCGCGCTCAGCCGTACCACCTGCGAGCCGAGGAACTCGCTGTTGCGGAAGAGCGAGAGCCGGCCCTCGGTCTCCTTGTGGCTCCACACGACGACCTTCGTCTGGAACGGCTCGCCGAACTTCACCTCGTGCGGCAGCACCAGGCCCTCGGCGACGACCTCCTGCGTGAAGGTCAGCGGCGCGGCGACGTAATAGATGTCGGCGGCGGCGTCCTTGGCGGCCTGCGCGCCGGCGAGCGCGTTCCCGGCGTTCTGACGTCCGTCGGTCAGCATCACGATGCGGTTGGCCTGGCCCGGCGGCAGCATCGCGAGCGCCAACTGGATCGCCTGGAAGATGTTCGTGCCGTGCCCGTCGATCTGGGCCTTCGGGCGCTCGACGCCCGGGCGCGTGGCGAGCGGCTGATCGACGACCGCCTGCTCGCCGAACGCGATCACGCTGTTGCGGTCGCCGCTCTTCATCGATTTGGCAGCGTCGGCGACGAAGCGGTAGGCGCGCTCGCGGGCGGCGAGGCTCACGCTGTCGGACATGTCGAGGAGGAACACGACGTTCATCCGGTCGACCCACCGCGGCAGGGTCGGCCGCAGCATGGTCAGGCAGAGCACGGCGACGAGCGCGCTCCGGAGCGCCAGCGCCCACCGGTCCCCGGGGCTCGACGGCAGGCGCAGCCGGCCCGCGCTCTGGCGCCGCCAGTAGAGCAGCCCTTCGCCGGTGAGCAGGATCACCGCCAGCATGACAAAGAGCGGCCACAGCTCGCGCTGGACCGGCACCGGCGGCGCTGCCGGGCCGTGCGCGGTCGGCGTCGGCAGCGGATGCGGCGCCAGGTTCGACTCCTCGGCGTTCATGAGATTCACGGCCACCCGCGTCTCGCCGCGCGCCGTGGCCAAGGTGTAGATACCGGCCTCGTCCGTCTCCGTGAAGCTGATCGCGCCGCGCGTGACGCGGCCCTGGACGGTGCGGCCGCTGGGCGTGGTCACCGTGACGGTGCTGACACCGTGCGGCGCCGGCAGGAGGATCGGCTGCCCCGTGGTGAACTGGAAGCTCGACTGGTCGAGCCCCGCCGGATGCAGCCAGCGGAGCGTGTTGGACAGGACCAGCGGGAACGCGATCCGCAGCGGGAAGTCCGTCTTGAACAGGTCGAACCCCACGAAGAGTGCCTTCCGGTCGGGCTCCTCGAGGGCATAGACGAGCGGGCCGCCCACCGCCTCGACGACGGGGCGCCCGGCCGCCAGGGGCCGGATGCGCAGCGCGTCCTCGATCGTCACCTTCGCGAACTCGACGTGGCGCATCACCGGATGGGTCCGGTCCCAGTCCATGATCGTCGGCCGCTCGATCCGGCCGAGCACCTCCAGCGGCACGTCGGGCGGCACGGCGTTGACGAACACGAACCGGCCCGGGCCCGCGCGTGGCGGCGTCACCGAGTCGAGCACGACGACGTCGGCGTCGCCCATGCCGCCCTGGTACTGGTCGGGCGTGCGAACCTCGAGCGAGACCTGAGGATCGGTTCTCAGGACTTTCTCGAGGAAGAGATTGCCCGGGCTCACCAGCATG